>Ga0070741_10018883_pt1 | contig 11088 bp, 7 predicted proteins | sample Coa_R1_4_FD_66440 | JGI IMG/M metagenome (GOLD analysis project Ga0070741, IMG submission 66440) | Surface soil microbial communities from Centralia Pennsylvania, which are recovering from an underground coalmine fire - Coalmine... | ecosystem: Environmental > Terrestrial > Soil > Unclassified ...
GCAGGACGGGCGTGAGGCCGCAAGGGGGGCGGTGGCCGGGCACTTGAGGTTCTTCTCCGTGGTTTTCTTTTGTTGAGCGGCGCGGCACCCCACTATAACCGCCGGTCTGATCGCGAGCAAACCGTTGGAGCCCAACGGGTTGGGCCGCAAAATTAATGTTCAGTCGAATTTGTCACCGATCGATGTCACGGCGAGCGGACAAAGCTGAATGTTACACAATGGCCTGCTAGCATGAGTTCACGCGCCGACTGAGGTCCGTGGGGCTCCGTTTCCCGCCTTGGGCGCGTGACGAAATCGAAAAAACACAACGCGTCTGAACACGCGGCCTTCTCGGGGATGAATGAGATGTACACGCAGCTTTTTTCTGGACGTACAGCCCGCTGGATGCAGTTCCTCGCGGCGGCTTTTGTCGCGATCGCGACCAGCGCCGCATTCGGCGCCACCGATGATGCAAACGGGGCTCCACGCGCCCTGTCGTTCCAGGTTCACGATCCGGAACAGGCCAACGAGCGGCGGCTCGCGCTGGTGGTTGGGAATTCTTCCTATGTCAATGCGCCGCTCGCCAACCCGGCGAACGATGGGCGCGCCATGGCTGCGAAACTGCGCCAGCTCGGGTTCGAGGTGATGGAGCGGGAGAATGCGACCCGTGAGGATATGGTGCGGCTGTCGCGGGAGTTCGGCAATCGGCTGAAGCTGGGAGGCGTGGGCGTTTTCTATTACGCGGGGCACGGAGTGCAGTTGAATGGGATCAACTACCTGCTGCCGGTCGATTCGGACATCCAGGACGAGACGGAGCTGCAGACGCGCGCGTATGACGTGAACGAAATCCTCAACAAGATGGATTCGGCGAAGAATCGTCTCAACATCGTCATTCTGGATGCGTGTCGCAACAACCCACTCATGCGCGCGACGCGCTCGGACATCCATGGGCTCGCCACTATGCAACAGGGCACCGGGACCATTGTGGCCTACGCAACCCAACCGGGGGCGACGGCGGCGGACGGTCCCGTGGGCGGTAATAGCCTCTATACCCAACAGCTGCTGCTGGCGCTGTCGCAGCCAGGTCTGAAGGTGGAGGACGTGTTCAAGCAGGTCCGCATGGAGGTGTTTCGGCGCTCCGGGGGCACGCAGACGCCGTGGGAGAATTCCTCTCTGATCGGGGAGTTTTATTTCAACCGCGGAGCGGGCGGCGGCCAGCCTATGTCGGCCGATGCCGGTGCGCAGCCGCCCATCCAGCTTGCGACGGCAAGTGAGCCGCGCGCGGCGGGCATCATGCACGAGCAGCGGGCCAGTCTCGTGCTGGTGCCGCGCAGCCTCCTGGACAGCTATCAGTTGGCTTCCAACCTGTCGATGCCGGCTCCGATGGCGTTGGCGCAGTTCTCCGCGAACGATGCGCGGTTCGCGCTGGTCACGCAAGACCGGCAGTTGCGTGTGTGGGACATCGTCACGGGTAACACCGTGATCAGTCAGGATGGGTTCGATGCGCCCGCGGCCTCCTCCGATGGTCGCTTTATCCTGGGGATTGCGGATGATCATTCGGTCAACGTGTTGGACCTGAACGGCACTCCGCTCGCGGTCCGTGGTTTCCGCGGACTGGATGCGCAGCGGGCCGTCGTCGCATCGAAGGCGCAGCGGTTGGTTGTGGTCAATCGCGCCGGAGCGGTGGGCCTTTATGACTTCGATAGCGGCCGGGCCGTGGGTCCGAGCCCCGGGAAGATCGTAGGGGAGCCGCATATCGAGCTCGCTCCGGGGGGCAGCCGGGCGCTGGTGTGGGGCGGTGCCGAGAGTGACCTGCTGCTGTTGGACTTGCAGACCGGTAAGCGGGTTGGGCGGATTTCGGGACACGACAAGGCGGCCTCGGTGGTGCGCTTCAGCCGGGATGGGAATCTGTTGCTGACCTCGTTCGAGGGTGGGATCGCCGCGGTGTATCGGACCTCGGACGGGAATTCGCTCGCCAAACTCGCTTTGGGAGGGAGCAACGCGACGCTGTCGCAGGCGGAGTTCCTGGGCGAGGGGCAGGGGGTGCTCGGTTACGTGGCGGTGTCCGATCCGAAGCAGGGGGTGTTACACCGTCTGGCGATCTGGGATACCAACAGCGGGAAGCTGGTCTCGACGGTGGCGCAGGGCGCGGCAGTCACGGATATGCGTTACTCGCCGGATTCGCAGCGGATTTATTTCTCGATGTCGGACAACACGATCAACGTGTTCGAGCTCAACACCAAGACCAAGCGGACGGTGCTGACCGATGCCTCGCTTGCGGGGTTCTCCGCGGATGGACAGCGGGTGCTGGCGCGCGAGGGCGATGGGATGCGGCTCTATGACGCGCGAACGTTTACGCCGCTCGCGCGGATGCCCAGTCAGACCAGCGCGTTTCTGCAGCCCAATGCCGGCGGAGTGTTCGCGACCGCCGCGTCCGACGGGAAGGTGAGCCTGTGGGAGTTCGAGCATGGCGATCCCGTCGCTCAGTTGAAGGGCCACATCGACTCCGTCGAGCAGGTCATCTTTTCGCCGGGGGGCAAGCGCCTGGTGAGTTTCGGTAAAGGGCGCACAGCGAAGCTCTGGGGCTTGCCGGACGTGCAGGATCTGGAGAAGTTGAAACGCGATCAATTCGAGTCCTCGAGTGACTATACCCGCCGGGTGGCGGAGTGGACCTCTCCCTATACCACGTTGGTTTCGCTGGTGGAGTACAACGCGGACGCCGAGACTTACACGGTCCGTGTTGGCGACGTCACGCTGACATTGCCGACGCCGCGTACGGAGGCGAAGCGATTCGCGGGGCAGCGGGAAGGGATTCTGACGGGGCGGTTGAAGGTGTTTGATGTCGAGCAGCTCGAGCTCAGTGATGTGAAGCTGAGTCGGCTTCCTTAAGGCAGGCGGGTGGCATTCGGCGATGCAGGGGAGGGTGACTACGCGGGGCCGATCGCCTGAGGAGTCGGGGACGGGCGGGATTGCGGTGTCGGAGGTGTCTGAGCCTGCGGCGGACTCGGCGGAGGGCTCGGGTGTCGCAGGACCGTCGTCGGATGCGGGCGCGACACTCATGTCAACGGGCGCGAGTGCCGCTGCTGAATCGCCCGAACGCCACGGAACGGGTCCGGAGGATTCGAGCGACGGTCATGGAACGAAGCTGCGGGTGAGTGGCTGCGAGGTGGGGGCGGCGTCAGTGCTCACCGCGGTCGCGAGCTCGAACCCCGTGTCCTCGCGGCCTGTGTTATCTCGGTCGGATAGCGGCCTGGAGCCGGTCAAAGGAAGTACGCTTTCGGGACGCTATCGGCTGGAGGGGATTCTGGGCCGCGGCGGGATGGGCGTGGTGTATCGCGCCGCGGATCTGCAGATGCCCGGCGTGGAGGTCGCCATCAAGCTCCTTCTGCCGGAGTTTCGGGCGCAACCGGAGCTGCTGAATGTCTTGCGGGAGTCGGTCCGCAAGGTACGCTCGCTTCCGCATCCCAACATCGCAAGTGTTTACTCGCTCGAGTCGGACGGTGCGAACGACTTTGTCATCATGGAGTTGTTGCAGGGTGGACAGACTCTGCAGGCGCTGCTCGACGGAGAATATGCGCGCGGGTTGCCGATCGGGATGGCTCGGACGCTGATTGCGGATCTGTGCTCGGCGCTGGCGTATGCGCACGATCACAGCGTGATTCACAGTGACATCAAGCCTTCGAATATTTTCGTGACGGCCTCTGGCCGCGCGAAGTTGTTTGATTTCGACATCGCGCGGGTACTGCGCGGGCCCGTGGGGTATTTCGATGCGAGTCAGGTCGGCGCCATCACACGTGCCTATTGCAGCATCGAAATGGCCCGGGGAGACCGGCCGGATCCGCGTGATGACGTGTACGCGCTCGCGTGCGTCATCTATGAGATGTTGAGTGGTGCCCACCCGTTCGATGGTGTCAGTGCGTGGGATGCGCGGGAGAAGGGGCTCCAGGTGAAGCCTCTGCCGGTGCTGAACCGGCGGGAGAATCTGGCGCTGGCGCGGGCGCTGAGCTTCGAACGGGAGGCCCGGCTGCCTGATGTCGAGGCGTTGCACGGTGCGTTTGCGGGCCGAGGGCGGCAGCGCAAAGGCGCGCTACCTTGGGGGCGTACGTTGGGGCGCCTGCGGCCGGTGCTCGTGGCGGGCGCGGGTGTCGGACTGGTGGTGTGCGCGTCTGTCGTGTGGTGGCTTGTGCGGTCGCCGTCGACAGCGCCTCAACAGAGTGTCGTGGCGCGAGCGGCGGCGGAGGTCGATCGTGCCAGGGCATTGGCGGATCGGGCCGGGCAGCTGGGCATCGACGAGCACGACCAGGGCTTCCGTCAGGCGCTGGCGCTGCTGGCTTCGGTGCGCGAGAGCGATGCTCCAGAGCGCAGGTTGCAACAGGCACAGACGGCTAGCGCGGCGTTGACGTCCGCACTGGCGCATGCGCCGCGTATCGCGCGGCTTGGGACCACAGAGGATCAATTGGGAAAGGCGCTGGCCTTGTGCGAACAGTTGCGGCTGCGCAGTCAACAGTGCAGTGCCAAGAACTTGGCCGATGAAGCGCCGCGCTCGGTGAGTCTGCCGCCGTTTGAGTTGGATTCGGGGGTGGTGACCAACGCGGAGTTCGCGCGGTTCGTCGAGGCCACGGGGCGGCGCACGTTGGCTGAAAGCGCTGGCCTCCTGTATGCGCCGGAACCCACCCGCGGGTGGCTCGTCGTGGTGCGGGGGCAAAACTGGCGCACGGTGCGCGACGAAGCGGCTGGACGCGGTGAGGATGCCAACTCCGCTCCCGCGCTCGCGATGGACCTCGAGTCGGCTCGAGCCTACTGCACCTGGAAAGGGAAGCGGCTGCCCACCGAAGATGAGTGGGAATACAGTGCGCGGGGTGTGTCTGGGCGTGTGTTTCCGTGGGGAGATGAGCCGGAAGGTGCGACGGGGTCAACCTCCACGGCGGGGACCCACCCGTCGGTCAGGCGTGTGGCGGAATGGATCGAAACACGCGTTCCGGGGCAACGCGTGCTTCGTGGAGGGTCTTGGCTTCTGCCGGAGCCCTATTTCCAGCGACTTGCGCTGCGCCGCCTGGCGCCTGCGGGTGCGGTGCTGGATGCGGGATTCCGGTGCGCCGCTTCAGTGGGCGGCTGGCCCGCGGCTGTGCCCTGATCACAGACTCAAGCGGATTTTCGGGAGGACCTGGCCTCGGAGGGCGATCGCGCTGCCCTGCCGCCGAAGTATGCAGGAGTCGCCGAGGGCCTTCGTGAACCGCGCTGAGTTGAATCGAGCGAGCGGCATCCGGGCTTTCGGCTCGTCCTCGGGGTCGTGATACCACACGAAGCCCTTGTCGACTCCGATCGCGGTGCAGGCGTGCCCGTAGGATTGCCCACTCGCGTTGGTCTTGGTCCAAGCGAACCAGAGCGGTCCATAGGTGCGCAGGAGCTCTTCCAAGGTCTCCTCGCTCAGCGCGCCGCGCGCGCCCGGCACCGCTTCCAACTTTTCGTTGGTCGCCAGGGTCGTGACGGATTGCACCTGTATGGCGCGATGGCCACCGTAGCCATACAGGCCCGGGGCATACAGGGACGGAACACCGAGCCGGGGGCCTGCCTCGTAGAAGAAAGCGACCATGCAGGCGCTGGCGTACCAGCAGCCGGTCGGGTCGCGCTTCCCGGCGGGACCGTAGGATGAGGACGGGGCGGTTCCGCCGAACGAGAGTTGCGAGACGTAGGGCACATCGAGATAGACGCTCATGGTTTGATCCCCCTGACGAGCTTTTGAGTTTGGGGTGGAAAATGCGCTTCTTTTGGCAACGCGTAAAGGGGAAGGGAAATGGCTCATGGGTTTTGGGTGGCACCTTGGGGGGCGGGAGGTGCCAGGGGGGAGAGCTGGACGTGCGGGAAGCGCGGTGGCGGTTAGGCGATCGGGATCAAAGCCTGCGTGCCCGAGGGTCTACAGCGGGGCTCGCCAGTGTGGCGGGTAGGTTCGCTCGTAGCCTGGCACGGCCTCGACGAGGGCCATCCAACGGCGGATGTTCGGGTAGAGCTCGCTTAAGGGGTGCAGTCCAATCTCCTGGGCGAGCGCTTCGGCCCTCGTCGTGGCGCGCTGGAGGGTTGCAACGAATGGGTAGATAGCGACGTCGGCGGCCGATGGTGCTCCGCCGGTTAGCCAGGAGCTGACTGCGAGGCGTTCCTCGAGCGTTTTTAACTCGCGGTGGGCTGTTTTGGCGGTCTCCGCGAGTTCGGCTGGCGTCATTGCGCGTCCTGGCGGCCCAGCGCCGGCTGATCGAAGGAGGCCCAGCGTGAGATTGAGGAGGGGCTCGCGCAGGTAGCTTTCGAACTCTGCGATCAGCCGGCGAACGAGGGCGCGCTCGCGCAAATGTTTGCCGAAGAGGGGGATCTCCGGTGACTTGTCTTCGAAATATTCCAGGATGGGGAGGGACTCGAAGAGGACGAATCCGTCATCGCGGATCACCGGGACCTTGCCGCGTGGATTCATCTGCAGGAATTCCGCCGTCTTCAGGTGGCCTTTGGAAAACTCCAGCAGCCGGGATTCGTACTTCAGTCCTTTAACCTCCGCGCCGAGGAGGACGCGCCAGGAAAACGGACTGCCGCTGCCCCAGAAGATCTCGAGTGCCATTCGTTTCTCCTCAGAGTTCGTCTTTCGACCAGCCGCCGAACGCCGCGCGGTGTTCGGCGACGAAAGCGTCGGGGGACTTCGCGGGGGCGCCTCCGATCTGCCGGACGATGTCGGTCTGGACATCCAGGTCGCCTCGCTGGTGAGCCTCTGCTACGCGCGAGAGATACTCGACCAGGAAGGGTGTGCGGAACTGCGCTAAGGCTTGCGCCCATGGAGCTACGGGTAGATCGACGTACTCGATAGACTTGCCGAGTACACGTCCAAAGGTGGCCGCCAACTCCGACATGGTGAGTGATCGCGGGCCCGTTGGAACGTACGTCTTGCCTGCGTGGGATGCGGGATCGAGGAGAACACCGACGATCACGCGGGCTACGTCTTCGGCCCAAACGGGTGCGCTTTTGCCTTGGCCATAGGGTAAGAAAATTTTCGATTCGTTACGAATGGTGTCGGCGAACACGAGCCAGTTCTCGAGAAAGAGGGTGGGTCGCAAGTGGGTGATCCCGATGCCGCTCCAATCGAGGATGCGCTCTCCCAGCCAGTATCGTCGGCCGACTTCGCTTGGAAAGTCCGTTCGGGCCGTGATCTGCGACATGTTGACGATACTCTCGACCCCTGCCTCTTTCGCCGCGGCCGCAAAGACGGTGATGGCTTCGAGCAGCCCCTCCGCGAGCGGATACACGAAGTAGGCGCGCGTGATCCCGCGCATTGCGCGACGTACGCTTTCGATGTCGTGCAGGTCTCCCACGACGATCTCGGCACCCAGCGCGGCGAGCCGCTCGGAGCGCTCATCAGCGCGGTAGACGAAGGCCCGCACCGGGAGCTTTCTCGCCAATAATTGCCGCACCACGTGGTTGCCGGTCGCTCCATGCGCTCCGGCGGCTCCCGCGATCAGGAACTTGGCGGTGTTAGTCTGTGTCATGTCAGTACCTTACGGGGCCGTTTCATGCTGCCCTCCTTCAGGACTCGCTGTTTGATGCTCTCGCCGTAGAGACAGGCCCCGCACGGGAAACTCATCGGTGCGCGGACGAGAAGACGGAGATCGCTTCGCGTGTCCGCGGTCAAAATCCGAGCTGCAGCTCGGCGTAGGCGGTGGAGGTTGGGTTGAGTTGGCCAAAGAAGCTCCGGGCCGGTCCGTGATAGATCTCACCGCCGACAATGCCTTTCACGCGATCCGTCAAGGCATACGTGACCTTGGGTCGGATCGCGGTATCGCCATTTTTGAACCAGACCACCCCGGCAAGCTCCATTTCGAGCGTTTCGTTCCAGACCTTGTAGTTGATCCGTAGCGAGGCACCGTGCGTGTTGGGTGCGAGCTGATTGCTCAACACACGCTCCTCGAGGGCGAGGAGGCGGATATCGGGCGCGGCGTTCGAGTCAGGATTCCGAAGGTCGAGAGTCCTGCGGTAGAGATACTGGGCGTTCACGTTGAGCTCGCCTGCGAAAGTGCGTTCGACGCCGAAGACGGCGAACACATTGTTGTTCTGGGCGAGCGGATCGTTGCCGCCCGGGTTGCTGGTTTGGGTATACGCGATCTCGGCGCGCAGGCCGTATTGGCCGACCGGAACCGCGGCATCCGCTCCAATGACCTTGATCTGCCGATAGAGTAGACCGATCGAGGTGCCGGGCGAGCTCTGCGAGAGGATCGCGAAATCCGGCGTTCGGCTGATGCTGTGGGCGTACGACACGGACCAGTCGACGCCCTCACCCGAATGGTCGACCTTGAGCCCGAATTGCTGGGCCGGGTGGGTCGGCGCAACGTTCTGAAGCGATATGCCCTGCGGCAGACGGGGTATGGGTAGCACGGGAGAGCGCCACTCGGGCTGCCACAGGCCGATGACGCGATAGGCGCCGTGGTTCCAGGTGGCTTGCAGCGATGCGACGCCCAGGCGTTGGTCCTCGTCGTTGGGCACGAGGAGGGTGTAGTCGCGGGTGCTCCACGCATCGGTGGGATTGACTTTGTCTGCCCGGCCCCAGACCGTGATCTGACGGCCCACCCGCAGATCAAACTCGCCAAGCGCGGTCTGCGCGTACGCTTCCCTCAAGTCCGACGAGAATCGCGCGCTGCGCGTCAGGTCTTGCCCTTGGAGACGGGCATCGAAGTAGGTGCGGATCCCCGCGACCTCCCGTGGGGTGGCCGTGGCCCATATCGACCCGACCGCGTGGCCGGTCTGGGCGCTGAAGGACTTGTCCTTCGAGTAGTAGTCGGTCCGCACGGAGCCGGACAGTCCCAGGATGTCTTTCAGCACGGATATTTCGGGCGCAGGCTCGGCGGCCTGTGGGTCCGGTACCGGAGCGCCTATCGCGTTTTGTGCGGCAAGCGTCGCCAGTGCCAGTCCAAAACTAACGCTCCAAAGAGCGTGCCGTGAATACGTCATCGCCGATCCCGACGTCGGCCTTGAAGTTCTTGAATTCGATGACGGTCTTGTGGCCGGTCTGTACGTTCTCGGCCGTCAGTTTCATGGGTTGGTAGCGATTGTGGGTCGGATCGACTTTCTGGACGTCCTCGTCGGTCAGCTTCTTGAGGAGCAGACCGTTCAGGTCGTAGATCTCGGTGCGCAGGGCGACGAAGCTCTCCTGGTCAATCCAGCCGATCCGCTTGGAGTAGCCGGTGTTGGCGGCGATCTCGGGGCTCTTGGGGGTGGACTCGACGACATAGCAATCCCGGCCCGCCACGTTCTCCTCTCGCACGAGCTTGTGGCTCCACTCCTCGACTTTGTAGCCGATGACATCGCCGTAGGAAAAGTCCGTGCCGACGAACGAGTCTTTCTTGTTGCTCGCGACCAGCCGGCGCACTTTCTTCATCGCGGGAAGATAGATCCACATGTCGTCCTCCGCGTTGGAGTGCTCGATCAGCAGCGTTTTGGTGCCGCGAATGTCCGATGGGCTGAGGAAGCTGACCAACCGCCTGTTGTCTGTCGTGCCCGCGATGAGCTTGCTGTCGCCGTCGGTCTCGCGCACGCGCTCCTGGCCGGAGGCGTTGATCAGCCGAAACGTCGAGTGGGTCGTCGAGTCGGCGACCTTGGTCGCGAGCAGGTTCTTGGCCATGATGTCCTCGGCGGATGGAGCGGCGAAGGCGTTTTGCGCCAGCAGCGCCAATCCCACCCAGGCCGCGATCACACTTGTGACAGGTTGGCGTTCCATGAGAGGTCCTTCGGTTTGTCTGCGAAGATGAATCGGGGGCGCAGTGTCAAGATCAGTGAGGCAAAGAGGGTCAGCGTCGCGATGGAGCTCGTGAGCATGGCGAGCCCGAGCAACAGAGCCATCCAGATATGGATGAAGAATCCCCACGAGAGCAGAAGGACGCCGAAACCGGCCGCGACGGCAGAGCTCACGAACAAAGTGGCCTTGCCCGCGGACAGGAAGGCACGTCGGATCGCCTCGCTTTCCGGCAGTCCCGACCGCAGCTCCTCGCGCATGCGATAGCTCAGATAGATCGCGTAGTCCGCGCCGACACCGACTGCCATCGCGGCCACGAGCGCATTGGGGATATTCAGCGGGATGCCGAGCAGTCCCATGAAACCGAAGTTCGCGAATACCGTCGCGATGAGCGGGATCAGAATGAGGCCACCGGCCAACGGCGAGCGAAACACCAGTGAGGAGACGACAAACACGCAGGCGAGGATCTGCAGGATGTTGAGCAACTTCCCACGGACCATTTCCTCATCGATCGCCACGCCGCTGATCATGCCGCCGCCGATTCGGACACTGACGCCGGAGGGAACCACGCTATCCGCATACTCTTGGGTCCTCGCGACCAGCCCTTTGAGCTCCGCGGTGCTGTCGGTCTTGACGAAGATCTGGATGGCTCCCTTGCGGTAGTCGTTGTCGACGTAGGAGTCGAAGTCCTGCGGCTCTCCGGAGCTGGAGTACAACAATAGGTACTGGGCCACGAGGTCCTGACTGGCTGGGATGCTGTAGGAGGTTTTCGCATCCGCGTTCATGGCCTGATTCATGCGCTTGATGAAATCGGCCAGCGACAGCGTTCTTCCGACCTTGGGCTCCTGTTGCAGGTGCTGTTGGATCTTGTCCATGGCATTCAGCACCGCCGGGTTTTTGATGCCATCGACCACGCCGGCATCGATGAGCACATAGACCGTGTTGGTGCCGGCCATCCGGGTGTTGAGCTTATCGTCGTCGCGCTTGATCTCGGAGTTGCCGAAGAAAAAGCCCTTGACGGAGCTGTCGTGTTTGAGCTGATACCCGCCGAAGGAGAGGATCACGAAAATGGCGATGGTCACGGTGTTCAACAGTTTGCGACGGTTCGAGACCAGGCCGTACAGCGTTTCCAGAAGCCGATCCCAGTAGGTGCGCTGTTGCTCGCGTCGATACTCGCGCTCGCCGGGCGGCCGCAACATGGCGCGCAATGCGGGTATGAACGTCAACTCGAGGATCAGCGCGCTGAGTACGCCAATACCGGTCATGACGCCGAATGTCCGGACGGACTTGATGTCAAAAATGACGAGTGAGAAGAAACCCAGTGCCGCGACCACACAGGCGACGACCATGAC
>Ga0070741_10018884_pt1 | contig 11087 bp, 10 predicted proteins | sample Coa_R1_4_FD_66440 | JGI IMG/M metagenome (GOLD analysis project Ga0070741, IMG submission 66440) | Surface soil microbial communities from Centralia Pennsylvania, which are recovering from an underground coalmine fire - Coalmine... | ecosystem: Environmental > Terrestrial > Soil > Unclassified ...
CCCGGCGTCGAGCGACGACGGCGCGTTCGAGCTCACCACCGTTCCGAGCGCCGTCTCGATGCTCAACGTGACGGACGCCGACCGCGTGAGCGTGAACGCCGCCTGCACCCCGTCGCGCGGCGACTTCGGCACGACGAGCTTCGACAGCGTCAGGTCGTACCGGAACGTCTGGTCGCTGCTCGACGCGCGGCCCTGGTCGTCCGTTGCCTTAACGAGCCAGTGCCAGGTGCCCTCGGTGTCGTACGTGTTCCACGTGAACCGGTAGATGCCGGGGTCGCGGCTGCCGCTGTCGACAGGATGCTCCACGCCGTCGGGGCCGACGACGGACGCCGTCACGCTCGACGGGCGCACGACCTTGTACGAGAGCTGCTCCGCCTGCGTGCGGTTCGCGTCGTCGACGACCGGGATCGAAGGCGGCGGCGCGTAGACGCCGTAGTACTGCAGCAGCAATCCTTCCTTGATCGGCGCGCCGCTGCGATCTGCAGGCCTGCTCAGGAGCTGGCCGTCGAACGCCGCCGTCACCGCGCTGCCGAACGCGAGACCGACCGCCGTCCGGGCGCCGAGCCGCGTCATCGTCTGCGCGAGGTCGTACGACGTCATCCCGGTGCTGTAACCGGGCTGGCCCCCGTCGACGGCGACGAGGATGACGCGGCCGTCCGCGAGCTGCCCGACGGCGGCGCGGGCGTCGCGCGTCGCGAGCTTGCTCGCGTCGAAGTTCTCGCTCGTCCGGAAGACCGCCCTGCCGCCGCGGACGAGCAGCGGCCCGCCGCCGAGCGCGCCCGTGACCGTGCCGAGGCTCGGCGGGAGGATCAGCCGCACGGTCACGCTCGTGCCCTCCGGCGCCTCGGCCTGAAGCTTCGCCGCGTCCGCGCCCGAGGCGAGGAGAACCGCGCCGTCCTGCGGGATCGCCACGGGACCGGTCGCGGTCGACGCCACCGTCGCCGTCAGGTCGGTGTTCGGCGCCGCGGCCGGGAACTGCTCGAGCACGACGGCGGCCCCGTTCGCAGCGGCGGGTGTCGCACCGCCCCACGCCGGCGTGAAGAGCACGGTCTGGCTGCCTCTCGGCGCTTGGTTGATCCCGTCGACGGGGCGGCGCTGGCCGGTCCCCTTCCACGTCCCCGCGAACGAGAGCCGCGCGACGTGCAGCGCGCCGCCCGAGTCGATCGCGATCGACGAGCGCGCCGGTGAGGGGCCGTGGAGGTAGGCGCCGCCGCTGACGACGATCCCGCTCGGATGGGTGTCGGCGCCGGCGGAGAAGTCGCCGTTGATCCCGACGGCGGTCGACGAGCCGGAGACCTCCCGCTCGAGGTCCGTGAGCCGTTCGCGGGCACCGCGGATCGTGCCGGCGGCGAGGACGGGGCCGAGCGAGTAGAGGCCCCCCGCGGCTCCGGGCGGCGGCGCGGTGACGACGGTGAAGCCGACGGGTCCGTGCGGCGTGAACTGCACCTGCCGGTCGAAGGTGACGCCGGGCATCAGCGGCGTCGGGGCCGCGTGCGCAGAAGCGACGACCGCCGCCTGGGCGACGCCGATGACGACAAGCTTGCGAAGCACGACCCGGATCGAGCGTAGCCGAGGCATAGGCTGTTCGGCGCGTGCCGAGGTTCCTCGCGATCGTCCTCGCACTCGCGTGGAGCGGGTCCGCCGCCGCTTCGCCGGTCGCGCACGTTCCGATTCTCGAGTTCCACGTGATCGGGAACCCGGCGCCCGGCGCCGCGAACACGGGCTTGTACGACGCACCGCAGACGTTCCGGAGCCAGATCGCGTGGCTTGCGTCCCACGGCTACCACGCGGTGACGCTCGACGAGCTCGTCCGCTACTGGCGAAGCGCCGGCTGGCTCGCGCTTCCTGCCCGACCGGTCGTGCTCACCTTCGACGACGGCTACCCCGAGGACGTCGACGTGGCGATGCCGCTCCTCCGCATGCGCCGCTGGCCGGCCGTGCTGAACCTGCAGGTCGGCAACCTCGTGCCGAAGCGCGTCCGCCTGCTGATCGCGGCCGGGTGGGAGATCGACGTCCACACGTTCCGCCATCCCGACCTGACGAAGGTCGGCACGGCGCAGCTGCGGCGCGAGGTCGTGGGCGCGCGACGCTGGATCCGGTCGGTATTCGGCGTGCCGGCGGACTTCTTCTGCTACCCGTACGGGAAGTACGACGCGCGCGTCGTCGCGGCGGTCCGGCGGGCGGGCTACGCCGGCGCCGAGACCGAGCTCGGAGGCGATGCCTCGTCCGCAAGCGACCCGTACCTCCTGCACCGCATCGAGGTGCTGCGCACGGACGGCGTTGCGGAGCTTGCCGCGAAGCTCGGCTAGAAGACGCGGACCTCTCGATACAGCGTGTCGCGCTGCACCGGGATCTTCCCGATCCCCTTGATCGTGCGGACGAAGTCGTCGGTCGAAGCGCGGTAGGTGGTGCCGGCGGCGGAGACGACGTTCTCCTCGATCATGATCGAGCCGAGGTCGTCCGCGCCGAACTCGAGCGCGACCTGGCCGATCTTCATCCCCTGCGTCACCCAGCTCGACTGGATGTGGTCGACGTTGTCGAGGTAGATGCGCGACACGGCCTGCGTGAGCAGGTAGTCGAACGACGTCGGCATCGTCTCGCGCGGCACGAGCGCGCCAAGCCGGTTCCCGTCGTCCTGGAAGGTCCAGGAGATGAACGCCCGGAAGCCGCGCGTCTCGTCCTGGAGGTCGCGAATTCGCCGCATGTGCTCGACGCGATCGGCGAGCGACTCGACGTGGCCGTACATCATCGTCGCCGTCGTCGACATTCCGAGCCGGTGCGCGTGACGCATCACGTTCAGCCACTCGGACGTCTTCGTCTTCTTCGGCGCGATCACGTCGCGCACCCGGTCGACGAGGATCTCGCCGCCGCCGCCCGGGACCGAGTCGAGGCCGGCGTCGCGGAGGCGGCTGAGCGTATCCGGTATCGAGAGCTTCGACCGGCGTGCGATGTGCTGGATCTCCGGCGGCGAGAGCGCGTGCAGGTGGATCGGGTACCGCGACTTGATCGAGCGGAACAGGTCCTCGTAGTAGTCGATCGCGAGGTCGGGATGGTGGCCGCCCTGCATCAGCACGCCGGTCCCGCCGAGGGCGAGCGTCTCCTCGATCTTCTTGAAGATCACCGGCTTCGGCAGGAGGTACCCCTCACGGCGGTCGCCCGGGCTGCGGTAGAAGGCGCAGAAGTCGCAGTCGGTGACGCAGACGTTCGTGTAGTTGATGTTGCGGTCGACGATGAACGTCACCCGGCGCGGATCGGTCCGGCGCGCGCGCAGCTCGTTCGCGGCGCGTCCGACGCGCAGGAGGTCGCGCGACTCGAGCAGCGCGACCGCGTCTGCGTCTGTGATCCGCTCGCCGTCGAGTGCCCTGTCGAGGATCTCCGCCGTGCGCGTCGTCTCGGTCGCGACTGCCATCAGACCGCCGCCCCCGCCGAGACGAAGCGGAGCTCCGGGACCTCGTCGAGCTCTCCGACCTCGTGCGCGAGCTCGAGGAACGTGTACAGCCCCGCGCGCTCGCGCGGCCCGAACCGGTAACGGAGCTTCTCGAAGTAGCGCGCGAGGAACCCCGGCGGGTACCCGTACCGCGCCGACGCCTCGAACGCGAGCGTCTCCGGCTCGGCGCGCGCCGCGCGCACGGACGCGACGAGCGCGTCCTCGAGCTCGACGAGCTCCGGATTCGGCGGATCGGGAGCGGCCCACACGGCGAACACCATCGGCAGCCCCGTGCGCTCGAGCCACATCCGGCCGAGATCGTGGTGCGGCGTCGGATCCTCGAACGCCGACTTCAGCGCCGCGTCGCCGATCAGCAGCCTCGCCTCGGCAGGCTCCTCCAGCGGCACGTGCTCGGCCTCCGGCAGCAGCACCTTCGTCAGCACGACGGACGTGGCGGACTCGGGGGTGACCGCGACGGTGCGGATCGCCTCGAGCGGAAGCCTCGACACGAGCTGGATCGAGTCGACGGCTCCCTCCGAGGAGACGCACAGCCGCGGCAGCAGGCGAAGCGAGTCGGCGTGCCGCGCGTACTCGATCGACGAGATCGGCGCCGTGTCGAGCTCGCCGGCGATCAGCCTGCGGTTGAGGTCCGTCGGCACGCCGACGATCTCCTCGTACTCCATCGCGACGCGGAAGAAGACGGGCGCCATGTTCGCGTAGGCGATGCGTCCGAGCCGGATCATCAGCCGTCCCACCGCCGCAGCTCGTTGTAGAGCGTGTCGCGCTGCACCGGGATCCGCCCGGCGGCTCGGACGACGCGTACGAGCTCTTCGAGCTTCTGCTCGCCGCCGGTCTTCGAGCCTGCTGCACGGAAGATCTCCTCGCGGACGAGCGTGCCCTGCACGTCGTTCGCGCCGAAGTGCAGCGCGACCTGCGCGACGGGAAGGGTCAGCGAGATCCAGTAGGCCTTGACGTTCGGGATGTTGTCCAGCAGGAGCCTCGACACCGCGAGCATCTTCAGGTCGGCGGCGCCGGTCTGGAAGGTGAATCCGCGCCGCTCGAAGACGGTGTTCTCGGGATGGAACGCGAGCGGGATGAACGCGAGGAACCCGCCGGTCCGGTCCTGCTGCTCGCGGAGGCGGAGCAGGTGGTCGACGCGCTCCTCGTACGTCTCGACGTGGCCGTAGAGCATCGTGCAGTGCGTCGGGATCCCCAACCGGTGGGCGGTGTCGTGGACGTGGAACCAGATGTCCGGATGCTCCTTGCCGGGCGCGACGAGGCGGCGGACGCGGTCGGCGAAGATCTCGGCGCCGCCGCCGGTGAGCGCGCCGAGGCCGGCCGCCTTCAGCTCGCGCAGCACCTCTTCGTGCGAGAGACCGGACAGCGTCGTCATGTGGTGGATCTCGGACGCCGTGTAGCACTTGAGGAAGACGTCCGGGAGCGCCCCGTGCAGCTTCGCGATCGTGTCGCGGTAGTAGTCGAACCCGACGTGCGGATTCTCACCGTTCACCATGTGCACCTCGGTGAAGGGGATGCGCTCGCGATCCGCGACCACCTCCGCGACGAACTCGTCGGGCGTCTTCGTGTACGCGTGCGGCTGCTTCTGCGTGGCCGCGAACGCGCAGAACTTGCACTTCACCCGGCAGACGTTCGTCTGGTAGAGGTAGAGGTTCTGCACGAAGTAGACGCGGTCGTCGCCGCCGCGGGTGCGCCGCGCAAGGTCGGCGAGCTCGCCGAGTGCGAGCAGGTCGTCGCTCTCGAGCAGCGCGACGCCGTCGTCGAAGTCGAGCCGCTCGCCCGCCTCGACCTTCTCGCGTACGAGCTCGAGCGTGTTGTCGACCGCGATCGCCATCCGATCAGCTCGCCCGGTCCACGACGGCGTACGTCAGCGCCTCGAGCTCCTCCCGCCGGGGCTCGCGGCCGAGGTGCGACCGAGCCTTCGCGGCGTAGTCGAGCGCGGCTTCGCGCGAGCGCGCGAGCGCGTCCGTGGCGGCGACGCGGGCGAGGGCGCCGTTCAGCGGCCCGCCGGCGAGCGCCGCGCGGACGACGTCGTCCTCCTGCGCCGCGTAGAGCAGCGGCATCGTCGGCGTCCCCTCGCGCAGGTCGGTTCCCGGGATCTTCCCCGTCTCCTGTGTCTGCCCCGCGCAGTCGAGGATGTCGTCGGCGATCTGGAAGGCGATCCCGAGTGCCAGCCCGTAGCAGCCGAGCGCGAGCTCGCCGCCGGAGCCGAGCAGGCACGCAGCCTCGAACAGCTTCCCCGTCTTGAGCGCACAGCGCGTGAGGTAGTCGTCGATCGTGGTGTCGGGCTCGCGCCGCTGCCGCCGCTGCAGCGCCTCGCCGCGCGCGAGCGCAAGGCATGCGTCGGCGAGCACGGTCACGCCGTGCGAGTCGCCGGTGTCCGCGAGCTCGGCGAACGCGCACGCGAAGAGGTAGTCGCCGGCGGCGAGCGCCGCGTCGGCGCCGAACACGGCCCACGCGGCGGGGACGCCGCGGCGCATCCGCGCGCCGTCGACGAGGTCGTCGTGGACGAGCGTCGCCATGTGGACGAGCTCGACCGCGACGCCGGCGGCGAAGGGCGGCTCCGTCGTCGACGCGGACGAGAGGAAGCAGAGGAGCGGCCGGAGGCGCTTTCCGCCGGCGGTGAGCGCCTCGCCCGCGACCTCGGCCGCGAATCCAGGCCGGCGGCCCACGGCCCGTTCGAGTCGCGTCTCGAGCTCCGCCATGTAGGCGGCGAGCCCCGGCGTCGCGTCGACGGCGGCGAGCGTGTTCACGCGGCCGTCCCCGTGTGCAGCGCGACGATCGAGCCGCCGAGCAGCCTGAAGCGGACATCGGCGAAGCCCGCGCGCGTCATCAGCGCGGCCAGCTCCTCCGCAGCCGGGAAGCGCCGAACGGAGGCGGGCAGGTAGGTGTAGGCGGCGCCGGCGCGGAGCGCGCGTCCGAGGAGCGGCACGATCCGATCGAACCAGACGGTGAAGAACGGACGGAGGAGGCCGCGCGGACGGGTGATCTCGAGCACCGCCAGGCGGCCGCCGGGCCGAAGCACCCGCCGCAGCTCTGCGAGCGCACGCTCGAGCTCCGGAACGTTCCGGATGCCGAAGCCGATCGTCGCGGCGTCGAAGCTCGCAGCAGGGAACGGGAGCGCGAGCAGATCGCCCTCGACCCACTCGATCGCAGACGACTTCCGCCGCGCCCGCTCGAGCATGCGGGGCGAGAAGTCGACGCCGACGACTTCGCCGGCTCCGGCGGCGGCGGCGGCGAGCGCGAGGTCGCCCGTCCCGCAGGCAGCGTCGAGCACCGTGTCACCCGGTCGCACGGCGGCGGCCGCGGCAAGGCGGCGCCACCGCATGTCGAGGCCCGCGGTCATGACCCGGTTCATCGGGTCGTAGACCGGCGCGATCCGGTCGAACATCGTGCGTACGGCGTCGGGAGCGAGGGTCACGGACACACTCCGCGAACAGCCTACGCGCCCGGGGGAGCTACTTGGGGCCCTTCGAGGCTTCGAGGAAGGTGGCGAGCGCTTTCAGGTTCTTCGGCCCCTGGCTCGCGAACGGCGGCATCGGGCTGCCCGGGTTCACGCACGAGGGACACTTCAGGTGCGCGATCTGGAACGCGATCCCCTTGTTCTTCGCGCCTTCGGCCGTGAGCTCCGGCGCACCGAGGTTGTGACTGCCCGTGCCGAGATAGGTGTGGCAGTTGAGACAACCGACGACCGCGAAGAGCTTGGCGCCGGCAACGGCCTCCTTGTTGCCGGCGAAGCCCTGCTTCTGCGCCCACTCGGTGACGTGCGTCAGGTTCTCGGTGCCGAGCGACTCGCGCGCGGTCGCGCCGCGGTAGGTGAGGATGCCCATCGCGAGCACGACGAGGATCGCGCCGACAACCGCGACCGGACGGCGAAGCGGACGCCGCTCCGAACGGAGGTCGATGAACGGAAGCGCGATCAGGAGCAGGAGCGCGATCGTCGGCAGCCCGACGGTTCCGAGGATCACGGAGTCCGGCCACTTGAAGATCCGGAGCAGGTAGAAGAGGAAGTAGAAGTACCAGTCGGGTCGCGGGACGAAGCTGATCGTGCCGGGATCCGCGGGCTCGTCGTAGAGCTTGCCGAGCCAGCCGGCCTGGTCGGGGTTGCCCGTCCCGCCGTGCGGGTCGAAGCCGGTGTGGGCGCCGGGCGTCGTCCACTTCCAGATCACCGCGAGCCCGATGATCACGACGACGACGACGAGCGACATCACCGTGTCGTGGAACATCGCGTACGGGTAGAACGGCTTCCCCCGCTCCTTGACGTCCTGCTTGTACTGCTGGAAGACGCGCTCGCGCTCGGCTACGCGATCCTCAGCCACGGGCGGACCTTCGCGGCGCGGGACGGGTGAGGCCGGTGCGCGGCGGCTGCGGCTCCGGCGTCGTCGGGCCGGAGCCTGCAGGATGCTTCGACCACGGCGGCGACGTGACGCCGAGGCGCACGACGAGGTAGAGGTGCAGGCCGATCAGCGCGAAGATCGCGCCCGGGAGCAGCAGCATGTGGATCGCGTAGAACCTGCTCAACGTGTCGGGATTGATGTAGGTGCCGCCCTGCAGGAACTGCGCGAGGAACGGCCCCAGGAACGGCGCGGTCCCGTTGATGTTGATCCCGACGACCGTCGCCCAGTACGACGTCTGATCCCACGGGAGCAGGTAGCCGGTGAAGCCTTCCGCGAGCCCGAGCGCGAGCAGCAGGACGCCGATGATCCAGTTCAGCTCGCGCGGGTACTTGTACGCGCCGAACAGGAAGACGCGGCCCATGTGCAGGAACATGAGGATGATGAAGACGGACGCCCCCCACCGGTGCATCCCGCGCACGAGCCAGCCCGCCCAGATGTCGTTCGTGATGTGCGTGATCGACGAGTAGGCCTGCTGCGGCTCCGGCTTGTAGTACATCGCGAGGATGCTCCCGGTGAGCGCCTGCACGATGAAGGCGGTCAACGTCGCCGAGCCGAGCGTCTGGAACCAGTTCGTGTCGGCGGGAACCTTCCGGAACAGGAAGTAGCGCAGGCCGCCGACGAGACCGGACCGCTCCTCCAGCCAGTCGACCGGGTACATGATCCGTTCGTACGGCGTCGGGCGGCTGGCCATCAGTGCGGCGGTTGGATGGGGTAGAGCCAGGCCTCGGCGCCCGACACGTGCTCACCGGGGAAGGCGAACGGGAACTTGTGGATCTCGGCGGTGCTACCCGACCCGTCGACGTGCGAGACCGAGAAGGGCGCCTCGAGGTAGAGGTGGCCGTTCCGGATGGAGAAGGCGTAGCGGTCGAGCGCGCGCACCGGCGGGCCGGCGATGCGGTTCCCCTCGATGTCGTACGCGCCGCCGTGACACGGGCAGCTGAACCCCGACGGCGGCGTCGGCAGCGCCGTGAGCGTCACGTCCTGGTACTCCTTGTGCGCCGCCGGCACCGCGGTGTTCGGCTGCACGGGGCAGCCGAGGTGGGCGCAGTGGTTCGAGATGATCGTGAAGCTCGGCCGGCCGTTGACGGGCCCGTTGTTGCGCACGAAGGCGGTCCGCCGCGAGACCTTCCCCTGCTCCGGACGCGACATGAACGTCGCGACGACGAACTCGCCCTCGGGGTAGTCGGTGACCGGGCCGAGGTCGTGTGAGCCCGCCTTCTGCTTCAGGAACGCCGGCAGGATCATGAACCCGAACACCGGCAGGCTCACGAGCGCTCCGATCACGCCGCCGAGCCCGAGCGTCGAGAGCTCGAGGAACGCCGACCGCCCGTACGTCGGCGGCGACGGCGCGAGACGGCCGTCGGTCTCGGCACGACCGTCGCGCCGTTCGGGCTCGACGGCGGGTGCCTTCGTGAGTCCGCGCCTGCGAGCGAGATCCCGCACCCAGAGAAAGCCGAACGCGGCGGCGATGAGGGCGCCGACGACGACGATCGCCCAGTTGACGACGAAGCCGACGAGGAGGGCGACGACGCCGACCGCGAAGCCGACAGGCCAGATGCTCGGGCCGGGGACGTGGGGATGTTCGTGCCGAGGCTCCACGCAGCTACGACCGAACGTTAATGGCCGGACGTGAGCGGGCGCCGCCGCTGCCGATCCCGTACTCGGACCAGCGCGCGTCCACGAGCTCGCGGACCTCGGCGGTCATCTCGATCTCCGGCGGCCATTCGCGGCCGCCCTCGGCCGGGCCCTTCGCGGTCGCGTCGATTCCGAGCTTGCCGCTCACGAACTGGCGGACGGTGGCGTGGTCGAGGTGGTCGGCCGGGCCGTCGGCGAGCACGACGTCGCGTGCAGGGTCGACGTTGGCGCCGGCGTAGAAGGTGACCTGCTCGTAGTCGTGCACGTCGACGTGCTCGTCGACGACGATCACGGCCTTCGTCAGCGACAGCATTCCGAGCCCCCAGATCGCGTGCATCACCTTCCGCGCGTGACCCGGGTACGCCTTCCGGATCGAGACGATGCAGCAGTTGTGGAACGCGCCCGCCACCGGGAGGTCGTAGTCGACGATCTCCGGCACGGTCGCGCGGACGGCCGGCAGGAAGATCCGCTCCGTCGCCTTGCCGAGCCACGCGTCCTCCTGCGGAGGCTTGCCGACGACGATCGACGGGTAGATCGCGTTCCGCCGCATCGTCATCGCGGTGACGTGGAACACGGGAAACGGCTCGGCGGCGGTGTAGTAGCCGGTGTGATCGCCGAACGGCCCCTCGTCGACGAGCTCCTCCGGGTCGACGTATCCCTCGAGCACGATCTCGGCGCCTGCCGGCACGTCCAGGTCGACGGTCACGCCCTTGACCACGTCGACCGCGTCGCCGCGGAGGAGGCCGGCGAACATCAGCTCGTCGATGTGCTTCGGGAGCGGCGCGCTCGCCGCGTACGTGGTGACGGGATCGGCGCCGAGCGCGACCGCGACCTCCATGCGCGCGCCTGCGGCGAGGTAGTCGGCGCGTCCGTCCTTGTGCATCTGCCAGTGCATCGCGGTGGCGCGAGGGCCGAGTACCTGCATCCGGTACATGCCGACGTTCCGGCGGCCGGTGCGCGGGTCGCGCGTGATCACCGCCGGCAGCGTGATGAACGGTGCGGCGTCGCCCGGCCAGCACGTCTGCACAGGCAGCCGCGAGAGGTCGACCTCGTCGCCGCGGAGGACGATCTCCTGGCACGCGCCCTTCCGGACGACGCGCGGCGGCGAGTCGGCGATCGACTTCAGCTGCTTCAGGCCGCGGAGCTTCTCGCCCAGGCTCGCGGGCGGCTGCATCTCGAGGACGTCGGCGAGCTTCGACGCGGCGGCGTCGAGGCGGTCGACGCCGAGCGCGAGGCACATCCGGCGCTCGGTGCCGAACTGGTTGACGAGCAGTGGATGCGCGCTCCCCTTCGGATGCTCGAAGAGGAGCGCGGGGCCGCGCGCCCGGATCGTCCTCGTGACGATCTCCGTCACCTCGAGATGCGGGTCGACCTCCGCGTCGATCCGGACGAGCTCACCCTCGCGCTCGAGCAGCGTGATCCACTCGCGGAGGTCGGCCGCCGGCACGCGGACCCGCTAGTACGGGCGAAGCCGGCGCTTCCGCTCGGCCCGGCGCTCGTTCGCCCGATGCGTCAGCTCGCCGACGCCGATCACCGCGAGGAAGACGAGTCCGACGATCAGCATCCCGAGGATCACGTGCTTCCCGTCGGAGACCGGATCGAAGACGAGC
>Ga0070741_10018885_pt1 | contig 11087 bp, 10 predicted proteins | sample Coa_R1_4_FD_66440 | JGI IMG/M metagenome (GOLD analysis project Ga0070741, IMG submission 66440) | Surface soil microbial communities from Centralia Pennsylvania, which are recovering from an underground coalmine fire - Coalmine... | ecosystem: Environmental > Terrestrial > Soil > Unclassified ...
CAATGACGAAGTAAGAGACTAACGTTGTTCGGGTGGAATATCCTTCACCCGCGCACAATGCGCCGCGACGTCCTCGCGGCTGTACTTCAGATGCACGCGTTTGTCCGACGGCACGTGCTTCGTCACGCACACGCCCGGCCGCCATTCCTGCGAGGGGCGGATCGGCCGCGGCACGAAACCGCCGCCGCAATTCGGGCAGACGTTGAACAGTTGCGTCTCCACGCAATCGGCGCAGAACGTGCATTCATAGGAGCAGATGCGCGCATCCGTGGCCGATGGCGGCAAATCCTTGTCGCAATATTCGCAGTTTGGTCGCAGCTGCAGCGCCATGATGTCGCTCCTCTCGCGATTCCATCATCGCAAACGCATGCGCGAAAGCGAATGGCGAATTTCCCTCGATTTAAGCCACGTCGTCATTCCGGGATGGCCCGAAGGGCCAGACCCGGAATCCATTTTTCAGCACGACGCGCGGCCTGATGGATTCCGGGTTCGCGCTACGCACGCCCCGGAATGACGAGGGGAGATAAGCTAACCCCGCAGCGGCAGCTTGGTGCTCTCCTTCAGCCGATCCAGCACGATCGAGGAGCGCACATGCGCCACGCTCTGGTGCGGCATCAGCACATTGTTGACGAGATCGGACAGGCCCTTCAAATCGCGCAGCACCGCCTTCAGCACATAATCGGCGTCGCCGGTCAGCGAATAGGCCTCCTGGATTTCGTCGACGCGGCCGACGAGGGAGCGAAACTTCTTGGAATTGTCGGGCGAGTGGGTCGCCAGCGTGATGTGGATGAAGGCGATCAGGCCGAAGCCGAGCGCCTCGCCGGCGAGGTCGGCGTGATAGCCCGATATCACCTTCTCCTCTTCCAGCCGCATTCGCCGCCGCGAACATTGCGAGGCCGACAGCCCGACCAGATCGGCGAGTTCCTGGTTGGTCAGGCGGCCGTCATCCTGCAGCGCGGCCAGCATTTTGATGTCGAAGCCGTCTACCGGGATCATGCGTCAAATGCCCGTATAATGCACAAAACGTGCACGATCATAGCCGATTATGGGCTCGTTTGCACGCCCTTTGCGCCGGATTCGGCGGAAACTGCCGGAAGCAATTTCAGGAGATTCCGCCATGGGTCCGTTCCCGCACGACGCCCCGCCCGCCAGCATCAGCGCCGACAATCCGATGGGCACCGACGGCTTCGAGTTCGTCGAATATGCCCATCCCGAACCCGCGCAATTGCATGCGCTGTTCAAGCTGATGGGTTTTGCGCCGGTCGCGCGCCACAGGACAAAGAAGATCACTGTCTATCGCCAGGGCGACATCAACTATCTCGTCAACGAGGAGCCCGGCAGTCACGGTTTCAACTTCGTCGCCGCGCACGGCCCTTGCGCGCCGTCGATGGCGTTCCGCGTGGTCGATGCGCAGCACGCCTATCAGCGCGCGATTGCGCTCGGCGCCGAGCCCGCGGACGTGTCATCCGCGCAGAAGACGCTCGACGTTCCCGCGATCAAGGGCATCGGCGGCAGCCTGCTCTATTTCGTCGACCGCTATGGCGCCAAGGGTTCAGCTTACGATGTCGAGTTCGAATGGCTCGGCGCGCGCGATCCGCGGCCTGCCGGCGCAGGGCTCTATTACATCGATCATCTCACCCACAACGTTCATCGCGGGCGGATGGATGTCTGGACCGGCTTCTACGCAAAGCTGTTCAACTTCCGTCAGATCAGATTCTTCGACATCGAGGGCCGCGCCTCCGGCCTGTTCTCGCGCGCGCTGACCAGCCCCGACGGCAAGATCAGGATTCCGATCAACGAGGATGCCGGCGCGTCCGGCCAGATCGAGGAATATCTCACCACCTATCGCGGCGAGGGCATCCAGCACATCGCCTGCGGCGCGCGCGACATCCATCGCACCATCGAAGGCTTGCGCGAAAGCGGCCTGCCGTTCATGCCGCCGCCGCCCGACACCTATTTCGAGAAGATCGATGCGCGGCTGCCGGGCCATGAGGAGGACATCGCGCGGCTGCGGAAGAACGGCATCCTGATCGACGGCGAGGGCGTGGTCGACGGCGGTCACACCAAGGTGCTGCTGCAGATCTTCTCGGCCAATGCGATCGGGCCGATCTTCTTTGAGTTCATCCAGCGCAAGGGCGACGACGGGTTCGGAGAGGGCAATTTCAAGGCGCTGTTCGAATCGATCGAGGAAGACCAGATCAGACGTGGCGTGCTGAAGGTGGAGCACGGGCACGCGGCTTAGTGGTTTTCGTCATTGCGAGGAGCGAAGCGACGAAGCAATCCAGACCGCATCCGCGGAAATAGTCTGGATTGCTTCGCTTCGCTCGCAATGACGATTATTTTGCCCGCTACTTGATTCCATTCGCGCTCAGCATCTGCATGAGTCGCTCAGCGACGACTTGATGGCCCTCGGGCCGCCAGTGCGGGCCCCAGCCGCCTTCCGTATAAAACGGCGCGCCCTGCAAGCCTGCGAACGGAATCGCCTTCTCCCCCAGATAGGCGGCCAGCGCGTCGTCGTGATTCTGGATGCCGACGAAAAACTTCGCGCCGCCTCCCTCGACGAATTCGCGCATCTTGCCCACCAGCTTCTCGCTGGGATCGGGCACGAACACCTGGGCGTAGCGAAGCCGTACATAGGCGTCGGCCGCGAGCCGGGCGAGCCATAGGTGTCGCGGCAGCCAGTCCTCCTTGTAGCGCAACAGGTGGGACCGCGGCACCGGCTGTCCCCTCAGCTCGAGCGAGCCGTCCGGCCCGGTCGCGAAGTAAGGCTTGTAATAATCGTCGTAGCGCTTGTTGCTGACGTTATCCAGGCGATCGTTGTCGGAGCAGAAGATCAGGATGACGACGGCCGGTTTGATTTTCGGCCACAGCCGCTTGAGCAGCAGATATTCCTGATCGGTGCCGAAGCCCGACACGCCCGCCGCCACGATCCTGTAACCGGGAAGGTTTTTCTTCAACAGCTCGGTGAAACGCTCGTCCGCCTCGGAGTCGAGTCCCCAGACGAAGGAGTCTCCGACGACCATGATCGTCGGTCTGCCGTCCGGGGTAAACTCCTCCTCGCGCAATCCGAGACTGTTGTGCTTGTAGTGGGTGGTGCGGAACGTGGAGATGGTGCCCGATGAATTCGGCTCCGGGAACCAGCCAAGCTCGGCATCATAGCCGTAGGCGAGCGACCGCTCGCTCAAGCTCTCGCGCAACTCCTTGAAGTCGGCTATGCGCAGCACGACCTCCAGCGCCGCCAGCGTGACGATCGTCACGCCAAGCGCCAGGCATGTCGACAGAATGAGCTCTCGTCTCCGTCCGGTTTTGGTCATGGCGCGTCGTGAGTCAGTGACGTCAGCGCTTCCACTCTCCGACCAATTCCCCGATGTCAGCCGCCACCGGATCGCGCGCCGCCGAGGGCGTGCGCGAGAAGCGCGGGGCGGGGGCGGGCTGGGTCACGCCGTGACGCTCGATGAACACGCCTCGCGCGGCGTTGTGCGGATGCTTGGGCGCCTCCGCCATGGTCAGGATCGGCGCGAAGCAGATGTCGGTGCCTTCCATGATCTTGCACCAATCCTCGCGCGTCTTGCTCTTGAATACTTTGCCGAGCTTCTCGCGCAGCGCCGGCCAGGCCTTGCGGTCCATCTGCGCGTCGAAATCGGCGTCCGTCAGCACGGCATGTTTGCGCAGCAGGGCGTAGAATTGCGGCTCGATCGAGCCGACCGAAATGAAGTGGCCGCACGAACACTCGTACACGCCGTAGAAATGCGCGCCGCCGTCGATGAAATTATTCTGGCGGCCCTCGACCCAGCGGCCCGACGCGGTCATGTCGAAGAACATCGACATCAGCGACGCCGCGCCGTCGCACATCGCGGCATCGACCACCTGTCCCTTGCCGGACTTCGACGCCTCCAGCAGCGCGGCCAGCACGCCGACCACGACATAGAGTGCGCCGCCGCCGAAGTCGCCGACCAGGTTGAGCGGCGGCACCGGCTTTTCCTTCGGCCCGATCGCGGCCAGCGCGCCGGTGATCGCGATGTAGTTGATGTCATGGCCGGCGGCCTGCGCGAGCGGGCCTTCCTGGCCCCAACCGGTCATGCGGCCGTAGACCAGCTTTGGATTGCGCGCGAGCACGATTTCGGGCCCGAGCCCGAGCCGTTCCATCACGCCGGGCCGAAAACCCTCGATCAGCGCGTCCGCGTTCGAGAGCAGGTCGAGCACCTGGGCGATCGCAGCCTTGTCCTTCAGATCGAGCTCAACGATCTTGCGGCCGCGCACCGCGACGCCCTTCATGTTCTTCTTGGCGCCGACGCGGTCGAGCGTCACCACCTCGGCGCCCATGTCGGCCAGCATCATGCAGGCAAAGGGCCCGGGGCCGATGCCGGCGAATTCGACGATGCGGTAGCCGGCCAGCGGACCGGTGGCGCGGACGGCGGTGTGGGACGCGGGTTTGTCCAGCATGGTTTTACCTTGAGCGTTTCCTTTGGGAATTGTCACGCTGGAGAAGCGCAGGAGCAAGCGGTTTTGTTGACCAAAACGCATAACGGCGCGCATGGGTGCGCGCCGCTTGCAACAAGGTTTGTGTTCAGGCGCTAGCCAGCCGCGGCCACCGCGCGTTGCGCCATCACCCGAACCAGATTGGCGCGGTAATCGGCTGTGCCGTGGATGTCGCTGAGCATGCCGTCGGCCGAGACCTTGACGTTGTCGAGCGCGCCCGCCGACCAGTTCGCCTTTAACGCGGTCTCGATCGCGGACACGCGCATCACGCCGTTCTGCGAGGCGCCGGTCGCGGCGACCCGGACATCGCCGCCGGGCGAGCGCGCCACGAACACGGCGGTCAACGCAAAGCGCGACGCCGGGTTGCGGAACTTGGCGTAGCCCGACTTCGCCGTCACCGGGAACGAGACCGCGGTGATGATCTCGCCGTCCGCGAGCGCGGTGGTGAACAGGCCCTTGAAGAACTCGTCCGCGGGGATCGTGCGCTTGTTGGTCTTGACGGTCGCGTTCAGCGCCAGCACCGCGGCCGGATAGTCGGCTGCGGGATCGTTGTTGGCGAGCGAGCCGCCGATGGTGCCCTTGTAGCGCACGGCGGGATCGCCGATCACGGAAGCGAGATAGGCAAGCCCGGGGATTGCCTTCTTCACGTCATTGCTCTGCGCCACGTCGTAATGCGTGGTCGCGCCCTTGATCTCGATCCCGTTGTTGGTCGCTGCAATGCCGACCATGTCCTTGATCTTCGAAAGATCGATGACGTCGGACGGCGCGGCGAGCCGCTGCCGCATGACCGGCAGCAAGCTCTGGCCGCCGGCGAGATATTTGGCTTCCTCGCCCTTGCCGAACAGGCTGGCCGCTTCGTCGACGGAAGAGGCGCGGTGATAGGTTGTGGAATACATGTGGCCTCTCCCTCTTAACCGTGGATCGCATGCCAGACGCGGTCGGGCGTCGCCGGCATTTCCAGCTTGTTGTTGCCGATCGCATCCGTGATCGCATTGATCACGGCCGCCGACGCGCCGATCGCGCCGGCCTCGCCGCAGCCCTTGACGCCGAGCGGATTGCTCGGACACAGCGTGGTGGTGTGGCTCAGCTTGAACGACGGCACGTCGTCGGCGCGCGGCATGGCGTAGTCCATGTAGGACGCGGTCACGAGCTGGCCGTTGCTGTCGTAGACGGTGCCTTCCAGCAGCGCCTGGCCGATGCCCTGCACCAGCCCGCCATGGACCTGTCCTTCGACGATCATCGGGTTGATCAGGCGCCCGAAATCATCGGCGGCGACAAAGTTGACGAAGCTGGTCTTGCCGGTGCCGGAATCGACTTCGACCTCGCAGATGTAGGTGCCCGCGGGGAAGGTGAAGTTGCTGGGATCGTAGAACGCGGTCTCCTTGAGGCCCGGCTCCATGCCCTCGGGCAGGTTGTGCGCGGTGTAGGCGGCGAGCGCCACCATCGGCAGCGCGATCGACTTGTCGGTGCCGGTCACCTTGAACTCGCCGTTCTCGATGACGATGTCGCCTTCGGACGCTTCCAGCGCGTGGGCTGCGATCTTCTTGGCCTTGGCCTCGACCTTCTCCATCGCCTTGACGATGGCGGTGCCGCCGACCGCGATCGAGCGCGAGCCGTAGGTGCCCATGCCGAACTGAACCTTGTCGGTGTCGCCATGGACGATCGAAACCTGGCTGATGGGAACGCCGAGGCGCTCGGCGATCAGCTGGCAGAACGTCGTCTCGTGGCCCTGGCCATGACTGTGCGATCCCGTGAGGACCTCGATGGTGCCGACCGGGTTGACGCGGATCTCCGCGGACTCCCACAGGCCGACGCCGGCGCCGAGGCTGCCGACCGCTTTCGACGGCGCGATGCCGCAGGCCTCGATGTAGCAGGAGACGCCGATGCCGCGCAGCTTGCCGTCCTTCTTCGCCTTCTCCTTGCGGCCCGCAAAGCCGGCGTAGTCGATCGCCTTCATCGCCGCATCGAGCGAAGCGCCGAAATCGCCGGCATCATAGGCCATGATGACCGGGGTTTGATGCGGGAAGCTGGTGATGAAATTCTTGCGGCGCAGTTCGGCCGGATCGACCTTCAACTGCCGCGCCGCGGTCTCCATCAGACGTTCCACCACGAAGCTGGCTTCGGGACGGCCCGCGCCGCGATAGGCGTCGACCGGCGTGGTGTTGGTATAAACGGTGATCACTTCGGCGAAGATGTTGGGGATGTTGTATTGGCCCGACAGCAGCGTCGCATAAAGATAGGTCGGCACCGAAGAAGAGAACAGCGACATATAGGCGCCGAGGTTGGCGTAGGTTTTGACGCGTAGTCCTGTGACCTTGTTGTCCTTGTCGAAGGCCATTTCGGCCTTGGTGAGGTGATCGCGGCCGTGCGCGTCGGTCAGAAACGCTTCGGTGCGATCGCCGGTCCATTTCACGGGCCGTCCGACCTTCTTGGAGGCCCACAGCGCCACCATCTCCTCGGGATAGATGAAGATCTTGGAGCCGAAGCCGCCGCCGACGTCGGGGGCGATCACGCGCAGCTTGTGCTCGGGCGCGATGTTGTAGAACGCCGACAGCACGAGGCGCGCGACATGCGGGTTCTGCGAGGTCGTATATAAAGTGAAGTGCTCTTCCGCCGTGTCGTAATCCGCGATGGCCGCGCGCGGCTCCATCGCATTCGGCACCAGGCGGTTGTTGGTGATGTCGAGCGAGACGACATTGGCGGCCGATTTGAACGCCGCATCGGTGGCGGACTCGTCGCCGATGGTCCAGTCGTAGATCACGTTGCCCGCCGCTTCCGGATGCAACTGCGGCGCGCCCGGTTTGATCGCGGACTTGATGTCCGGGGCCGACGGCAGCTCTTCATAATTGACGACGACGGCTTCCGCGGCGTCCCTGGCGAGGTTCTTGGTGTCGGCGATCACCACCGCGACCGCCTGTCCGACGAAGCGCACGGTCTCCGGCGCCATCGCGGGCCACGCGCCCATCTTCATGCCGGTGCCGTCCTTCGAGGTGATGGCCCAGCCGCAGATCAGATTGCCGACCTTGTCGTCGACCAGCTCCTTGCCGGTCAGCACCGCGATCACGCCGGGCATCTTCATCGCCGCGGAGGAATCGATGCTCTTGACCTTGGCATGCGCATGCGGGCTGCGAACGAAATGGGCGAAGGTCATGCCCACCAGCTTGATATCGTCGACGTAACGGCCCTTGCCCGTGATGAAACGCTTGTCTTCCTTGCGCACCACGCTGGCGCCAATGCCTTCAACACCCATGTCTCTTCTCCCTGTCGGAGTTTGTGTGCCGCTACTTCCATCGAAGCGCGGAGATCTGATGCGAGCGATCGAACGTCTTCGCCTGCCTATTCGGCGGCCTGCGCGACCTTCATGCGACCGGCCGCGTCCAGCACGGCCTTGACGATGTTGTGATAGCCGGTGCAGCGGCAGATATTGCCTTCGAGTTCCTCGCGCAGCGTGGCCTCGTCGAGCTTGCTGCCGTGACGCTTGACGATATCGATCGACGACATGATCATGCCCGGGGTGCAATAGCCGCACTGCAGGCCGTGATTGTCGCGGAACGCCGCCTGCATCGGATGCAGCTCGTCGCCCTTGGCGATGCCTTCGATGGTGGTGACGCTGGAGCCCGCGGCCTGTCCCGCCAGCACCGTGCAGGATTTCACCGCGCGGCCGTCGATATGGACGACGCAGGCGCCGCACTGGCTGGTGTCGCAGCCGATATGGGTGCCGGTCAGGTTGAGATTGTCGCGCAAGAGATGCACGAGCAGCGTACGATCCTCGACGTCGACCGAGACGGCTCTGCCGTTCACTGTGAGTTTGACGGTAGACACGCGCTTACCCTCCCGAGATGATTTTTGAATTGGTCCGATTAGAGACAGGGGGAGGGAACTTTGCAACTGGGAATTTGGTAGCGGCGTCACGGGAATGAGTGGCGGCGTGCAGTGTTTCCGTCTGTCCAGTGCGTCCGCCCGCCGTCATCCAGCCTTCATGCTTGGGTCGCAGGGCGCGACAAATTTACCGGGCCTTATCCATTCTGCCCTAGTTTCTGGCAAAGCGCCGGGGACCAACGTTCCCGGCTCGGCGGACTTTGGGAATTTGGGGGTTGGGATGTCGAAGTGGCAGCTACTGACACGGAGGTTTCCGACCCTGCGCTTCCGCGCCAAGATCATCCTCGGCTTCGGCCTCGTGCTCGCGATCTCCGCGGTGAGCCTTTATATCGCCTATCTCGGCTTCGAGAAGGTGTCCTCCGCGGTCGCTTCCTGGCGCACCAGCGTGTCGGAGGCCGACCTTGCCCGCAACATCGACCGCGAGCTGATCGCCTATCGCGGACTCGCGCGCTATTATGTCGTCACCGCCAAGGACGACGACGCTAAGGCGGCGCAGGCCGCGGAGGCGCGCCTGAAGGACGCCATCGACGCGTCGATGCGGGGCACCGGCAATCCGGCGCGGCTCGAGCAGATCACGCGCCTGTCCAGGGATTTCCAGAGCTTCGCCAGGATTTTTGCCGAGATCGTCCAGGTCAAGAGCGAGAGCGCGCTGCTGGTGCAGAACAAGCTGTCGCGCGACGGCAACATGCTGCGCTACAAGCTCGACGATCTCCCAAGCAATGCCGACGACGCCGAGCTGCAGGCGATCCAGTTCGGCACCAAGAAAGTGATCGATCAGTTCCAGTCGGCATCGGCGCTTGCCAACACCTTCGTCATCAACGCCGACCAGGCGATCGCCACCGGTGCGATGGCGCGCCTCAAATTCGTCGAGAACGCGCTCAGCGCGGTGTCGTCGACGAACGAGAGAATCGTGGCCGGCCTGAAGGAGGCGGCGAGCCTGCTTGCCGAATACCGGGAGACGCTGGCCAAAGTGATCGAGAATACCAAGAAGGTCGACAAGCTGGTCGCGGATATGACCATCTCGGCGGACGCGATCGTCAAGGGCTCGAGCGCAATGAAGGCCGATCTGTCGTCGGATCAGCAGCGGCTGGAACGGCAGTCGGATGCCGCCATCGGCGAGACCGAGCGTTTGATCGTCGTGCTATCGATCGGCGGCACCTTGCTCGGCGCGTTGCTGGCGCTGGTGCTCGGCCGCGGCATCTCCGCGCCCATGATTGCGATGTGCCGCGCCATGCGCGAGCTCGCGGGCGGCAAGTTCGACGTGGTGTTGCCGGGCCTCGGGCGCAAGGACGAGCTCGGCGAGATGGCTGGCGCGGTCGAGGAGTTCAAGCTGCAGGCGGTTGCCAAGGCGGAGCGCGATGCGGCCGGGCAAGACGCGCAGAACAAGGCCGCGGCTGCGGCGCGCCGCGCCGAGCTCATTCGTTTCGCCGATGATTTCGAGACCGCGGTGGGCTCGATCGTCTCCAACGTTTCGTCGTCGGCCGGACAGCTGGAGCAGGCGGCCGGCATCCTGACCCGCACGGCTGATACCACGCAGGGCCTGTCGAGCCATGTCGCCGTCGCCTCGGAGGAAGCCTCCACCAACATCCAGTCGGTGGCTTCGGCCACCGAGGAGTTGTCGGCCTCGATCGGCGAGATCGGCCGGCAAGTCCACGAGTCCAACCGCATTGCGGAGGCGGCGGTGCAGCAGGCGCAGGCCACCGACGGGCGCATCGGCAAATTGTCGCGCGCGGCGGCCCAGATCGGCGATGTCGTCAAGCTGATCAACGCGATTGCCGAGCAGACCAACCTGCTGGCGCTCAACGCCACCATCGAGGCGGCGCGCGCGGGCGACGCCGGTCGCGGCTTTGCGGTGGTCGCCGCCGAGGTGAAGTCGCTGGCGAGCCAGACCGCGAAGGCGACCGAGGAGATTTCCGGTCACATCGCGGGCATGCAGGATGCGACGCAGGAATCGGTCGCCGCGATCAAGGAGATCGGCGCCACCATCGGTCAGATCTCCAATATCGCCTCGACGATCGCAAGCGCTGTCGAGCAGCAGGGTGCCGCTACCAGCGAGATCGCCCGTAATGTGCAGAGCGTGGCGGTAGGCACGCGCGAGGCCGCCAGCAACATCGTGCAGGTCAACCGCGGCGCCACCGAAACCGGCGAGGCCTCGGGCGAAGTGCTGAGCTCGGCGAAGGCGCTCACCAGCGAAAGCGCGCGGCTTCGCGCCGAGCTCGATCGGTTCATGGGGAATATCCGGGCCGCGTAGCTATGGCGGGTGGCTACTCCCTGCCGAACTCCTTCTTCAGCTCCACCTTCGCGCGCTCCAGCCGCGCGCGTTGCGTTTTCGGCAAGTTCTTCCCAGCGCGGTTGATATAGAAGGTCAGCATCGACAGCGCCGAGCGATAGGCGCCGCTCTTGCGCCGGGAGCTCTTCTCCGCCGAACGTTTCAGCGAGGACGCGATCTTCTTGGCGCTGGTTTGCTTGAACACGCCGCCCTTGAGATCGAGCGCGTCGCTCTCGCGGGTGACGCGCGCCGACCAGCGCCTTGTCGTCTTCTTGCGCGCCGATGTCTTGCGTGATGCCGTTCGCCGCGATGTCGTTCGTCGTGTCTTGTTGCGCGCCGCCATGCTCATCTCCTTGTCACACAAGGAGAAAACCGCGCGAGGCCGCCGCCGTTCCTATCACGGAGGCGGAACCGCAGCATGGACAAGGCGTTATCCCGGCGTGGCAGGCGAAGCTTTGCC
>Ga0070741_10018886_pt1 | contig 11087 bp, 10 predicted proteins | sample Coa_R1_4_FD_66440 | JGI IMG/M metagenome (GOLD analysis project Ga0070741, IMG submission 66440) | Surface soil microbial communities from Centralia Pennsylvania, which are recovering from an underground coalmine fire - Coalmine... | ecosystem: Environmental > Terrestrial > Soil > Unclassified ...
GCGTGCCTGCCTACTCGCTGGCCGAACGGGACCGCCGCTGGGCGATCGGCCGGGCGGTCATGGACGACGCGGACGTCGACGCGCTGATCGTGTACGGCGAGCATGAGCTGGCCGGCCCGATGCCGTTCGCTCCCGACGCCTGGTTCACCAACGACCGGCCGGGCACGATCGTGCTGGTGACGCGCGAGGAGGAACCGTTCTCGCTGGTCTGGGGCCCCGGCCACGTGCTCGATCACATCGAGGCCACGCGGCGTGGCGACGCCACCTGGATCCGGCCGGAGCACATGCGGGTCGCCAAGCACGCCCGCGGCCTCGCCGACCTGCTGCGCGAACGCGGCCTGAGCCGGTCGGCGCTCGGCGTCATCGGGCTCGAGCCCTACCCGCCGTTCCACTTTAACCCGATCATGCCCCACGAGCTGTGGGAATCGGTGCTGCGCCAGCTGCCGCACGCCACGTTCAAGCCGGTCTGGGTGAACTTCCTGCTGCGCACGCTGGCGCAGTCCCCCGAAGAGGTCGCGGTCATCGAATACGCCGCGGCCGCCGGCCAGGCGATGGCCGCGGCCATGGTGGCCGCGGCCGGTCCCGGCGCCACAGAAACAGAGCTGTACGCCGCGGCGATGGCGGCCGGTCACCGGCGGGGGATCGCGGTGCCGAACATCCTGCTGGCCTCCGGTCAGGAGTTCGTCGCGTGGGGGCCGCCCGCGTGGGCCTACCGCCCGCAGCCGCCGCGCACCCTCGCGGACGGTGACCTCGTGCTCGCGGAGATCTCGTGCTCGCACGGGATGCGCGAGGCCCAGGTCCAGGTCGCCATCGCGGTCGGTGACGTGCATCCCGACGTCGAGCGCGCCGCCTCCGTGGCGCACGCCAGCTACCAGGCGGGCCTCGCCGTGCTGCGGCCGGGGCGGACGTTCGCCGAGGTCTGCGCCGCGATGCGGGAGCCGGTCGAGGCGGCAGGCGGGTGGATCGTGCACCCGCTGATCCACGGCATGAACCCGTACGGCGCGGTCAGCGCGTTCGGCTCGGGGCTGCGCGCCCTGCCCGAGACGGCCGCGTACGGCCTGGTCGCCGACGTGGCCACCACCGGCCACGACCTGCGGCTCGAACCCGGGATGACGTTCTCGCTCGAACCCAACTGCGCGTTCGGCCGCCGCCAGGCGCGCCTGGGCGGAACGGTCGTGGTCGGCACGCACGGACCGGCCGAACTAAGTCGCGTCCCCCGTCTGCACCAGGTATGACGGCCGCACAGACAAGTACAACGACAGATTCGCGGCCGGGGCTCCGCTACCTACCGTCGTAGCCATGATCGAGCTTCAGTACCGCGCCGGGCTGGCCTATCCGCCCCGCGCGGTGTTCGATGCGGTGACCGACGTGCCGCGCTACCCGCACTGGCAGAGCGACGTCGCCGCGGCCGCGGTGCGCGGCGGCGGGCCGCTGCGATCGGGTGCCGAGATCACGCAGGTGCGCCGGTCGCTCGGCCGCCGCACCTGCTTGCTCCGCACGGTGGAGGGATACGAGCAGGATCGTCTGCTGACGCTAGGAACGGTCACGGGGACCCGCCCCTCGCTTCGGGAGACGTTCCTGCTGAGTCCCGGTCCGGTCGCGGGCTGCTGCCTGGTGGACTACCAGGTCGCCGTCGACGGCGTCCCGCTGCCGGCCGAAGCCCTGGAAGTGATGCTCACCTATCAGATGATGGGCGTCCTGGACGGGCTGCGCTCGCACCTGGTGACCAGCTCAGCCGAACACCGCCTGCACGAAAAACTCGGCATGCCGCATGACCCGCTCCCTGGCGCCGTCGATTTGCGGGCGCTCGGCGCCGTCGTGGAGCCACAGCACGCGTGTCAGCGCCATCGGCCCCAGCAGCGCGTACGCCAGGTCCTCGGGTGAGCCGATGCCGTCCCTGACCTGCCCGGCCTCGATCCACTGGCGGAACTGCCTGGCCAGCGCCCGAACCGCGAGCTGGAGCCCGGCGGTGAGCGCCGGGTCGTGGATCAGTCCGTCCCGCGCGACGAGGCTGACCAGCTGTCGCGACGGCGGCGCCGACCAGTCATCGACGAGCCTGCCGACCAGCGCGCGCACGAAGGCGGCCGGGTCCAGCGCCGGGTCGGCCGCGTCGATCACCGCGACCGCGCCGATCGGGCCGAGCCGCGCCAGCGCCGCCTCGAACAGCGCCCGCTTGCTGGCGAAGTGCGCGTACAGCCCGCTCTCGCTCAGCCCCGCCGCGCGCGCGATGGCCCGCACCGACGTGCCTTCGTACCCCCGGGCCGCGAACAAGGTCAGCGCGGCCTCGAGCAGCGCCGCCTTGGTATCCCCCGTCGTCCCCTTGGGCGGCCGCCCGCGCCGCCTGCCCGATCCCGGTCCCGGTCCCGGTCCCGATCCCGGTCCCGCATGCCTAGCCATGGCTCGCTCCTCGCGGAAAACTTCCGATCTACATACTTGAAAATAATCGAACGATCGCTTATTTTATTCCTAGCACGATAAAGCGAGACGGCAAGGAGGGCATCATGGCCCAGACGCAGACACTCAGGAACGCCGCGAAGGCGGGCACAGCCGGGGGAGTGAACCCCTGGGGCGTTCTCGCGATCATCCTGACCGCGGTGTTCATGCAGTTGCTGGACACAACGATCACCATGGTGGGCGTCCCGTCGATCCAGAACTCATTGCACAGCTCGTTCGGGGAAATCCAGCTGGTAGTAGCCGGCTACATGCTGGCCTTCGCCTGCGTCCTGGTGCTTGGCGGGCGGCTTGGTGACACCTTCGGCCGCAAGCGCATGTTCTGGTGGGGTATGGCCGGGTTCACCGTCGCGTCCGCGGTGTGCGGCGCGGCGCCGGACGCGCTGACGCTGATCGTTTCCCGGGTCGTCCAGGGCATGGCCTCCGGGCTGATGTTCCCGCAGGTGCTCGGCATCATCCAGGTCGTGTTCCGCAAGGACCAGCGGACCAAGGCGATCGGGTTCTACGGAGCCACGATCGGGCTCGCCACGATCCTCGGCCCGGTCACCGGCGGCGGCCTGATCGACCTGAACATCGCCGGCTGGGGCTGGCGCTCGATCTTCTTCGTCAACGTGCCGATCGGCGTCGCCGCGCTGGCGCTCGGCGCCATGATGATCCCCGAGTCGCGGGCTGTCTTCACCGGGGGGACGGTTCCTCCCGGACCCCCCTCAGCCACCAGCCGGCTCGACCTGCCAGGCGCGCTGCTGCTCGGCGCCGGACTGTTCCTGCTCGTGCTGCCGCTGGTCATCGGCCGCGACGAGGACTGGCCCGCCTGGTCGTTCGCGTGCATCGCGGTCAGCCCGTTCGTGCTCGCCGCGTTCTCCGCCTACGAGCGGAACCGCACCCGCAGGGACCGCACCCCGCTGATCGACACCACGCTGTTCCGGCAGCGGCCGTTCACCCTCGGCCTGGTCGCCTGCCTGGTGTTCTTCACCGGCATCCCGTCGTTCTTCATGATCTTGCTGCTCACCCTCCAGGAGGGCCTGGGCTACAGCCCGGTCAAGGCCGGCGCGGTGACCCTCGGCTTCGCCGCGGCGCTGGCCATCGGCTCCGCTCGTTCGGCCGCCGCGACCAAGAAGCTGGGCACCCGGGTGCTGGTGGCGGGGTGCGCGCTGATGGTCCTCGGCCAGCTCGCCGTCATGGGCGTGATGGTCTGGGTGGGCACCGGGCTGCGCGGCTGGCAGCTGCTGATCCCGATGTTCATCGCCGGGCTCGGCGGCGGGCTGTTCATCGCCCCGGTGACCAACGTGGTGCTGGCCGGCATCACGTCCCGCAACGCGGGCTCCGCGTCCGGCGCGCTGGCCACCGCGCAGCAGGTCGGCGCCGCGCTCGGCATCGCGGTGGTCGGCGTGATCTTCTTCGGGCTGCTGGGCGCCAACGCGAACACCTCGTCCGCCGGCGCGCTGCCGCAACTGCGCCACGAGCTGACCCTGGCCGGCGTGCCGGCCAGCCAGCAGCCGGTCATCACCGGCAAGTTCCAGGCCTGCTTCTCGGCTCGCCTGCACGCCAAGGACCCGGCCGCCACCCCGGCGATCTGCACCCAGACCATGCGGTCGATCGAGGCCAGCCCGGCGCCCGCGCCGGTCAAGGCCGCGGTATCGGCGGCGATCGAGAACCGCGCGGTGCCGGCCGCCAAGCTGGACGACTTCACCCGGTCGATGCGGACCGCGCTGTGGTGGCAGGTCGGGGTCTTCGCCCTGGCGCTGGTTCTCGCTGCCCGGCTGCCCAGGATCCGGCTGGATGCGGATGGCCCGATGGTCGGCGGCGCGTAGATAACAGGTTCCGGCCCGCCGGCTCCTCTGTCACAATCTGGCCCATGGAAGGGCTGGAGCGAGTGCAGGAGGAGCTTGGCGGGCCGGACGTCGTTGACCGGCTGGTGGCGCTGAGCGGCAGTGACTTCACCACCGCGATGCTGGAAGTCGCGCGCCGCCGGGCTGTCAAAGAAACGCCCGCCACTGTGCTGCGCCGGTACCAGCGGGACAGGTTCACCCGGCCGAGCCACATCCCGTGGCGCGATCTGCGCCGGGCCGAGGATGCCCTGCTCGGCTGCCTCGACGACGGCTTCGATGTGCTGACCTTGGCTCCGGTGGTGCCGCTTGCCGCGCATTCCGCGCTCGGCACGGTGAGCCAGCACAAGGTGCTGACCGCGATGCGCGCCTGCGAGGTCGCGGCCGACCCGACCAACGCGCTGGCGCTAGAGGCGGCCACGCGACGGGCCGGCACCGGTGCCGGCGTCGGCCCGGTCCGGCTCGCCGCGGTGCAACGGGTGGTGCGGGCGGCGCAAATACCGAACATTCCCGGCTTTTACCCGCACTTCTGCCTGCTCGGGCTGGTGACCGCCGGCCGGGACACTGGCAGCCTGCGGTTCGAGGTCTCCGCGCTCACCGAGCACCTGCGGTTCGCCATCGCCGGAGTGCGGGCCGCAGGCGACCGGCAGGTGCAGGTCGCGCTCACCCCGCTATCTGACGGCGGGCGCCGGATTGCCGCCGAGATTACCGAACGGCTGAGGGATACCGGGGCAGAGATCCTCACCGACGACGCGCGGCAGGCGGGCCGGGGCTATTACCTCGAGCTGTGCTTCAAGGTCAACACCGAGTCGGGCGAGATCGGCGACGGCGGCTTCACTGACTGGACCGCGAAGCTCACCTCGAACGCCAAGGAACGCCTGCTGATAAGCGGCTACGGCCTCGATAGGCTGGCGTCCGCGCACCCGTCTGGCCCTGCGTAACGCCCCGCGCCCCCCGATTCCGGATATATCAGCCGATTCCGGGCGCGCCGACAGGCGCGCCAAATTATTGCGGACACTTACCCCCCCGATCTGGGAGGGTAAGTGTCCGCAATAATTTCGGACCACCTTGCTGATCCGGGGCCGCCAGCGAACGTACCGGACAAAAGCGGCCATTGCGGTCACCACGCTAACGGGTTCGCTTGCCTTCGCGGAGCGACTCCACGGTCTTGGTGACGCGCGTCGCGCGGGTCTCGGGCTTCTTTGCTTCCTCGACCCAGCGCACCCACTCCTTGCGGTGCGTGTACGAGAGCGAGCCAAAGGTGGCGCTCGCCGCATCGTCGGCGGCCAGCGCCCCGGCCAGGTCGTCCGGCACGGTGACCTCGCGCGGCGCGGTGTCGTTGACGATCTCCACGTCCAGTACGTCGCCCGCCGCCACGCCCGCGGCCTCCCGGTGCGACGCGTTGACGCCGACCAGGAACCGGCCGCCCATCCGGGCCACCGTCGTGCGGTATGTGTACGAGCCGAGCGTCACCAGCACCGGCGGGCGCTGGCCGGCGCCGAGCTCCTCGACCACCGAAGAAGGCACCTCGATCCCGGTCGCCGTCTTCCCGTGCAGCTCAAGGGTCGCGCGAAACTTCATAGCACCCGATTGTGTCAGTCTCAGCGCGCCGCGGCGGCCAGGTCGATGCCGAGGCCGATCAGCGTCGCGCCCAGTGCCCGCTCCAGCCGACGGCGGATCGTGGCGCGGGACAGCCAGGTCCGTGCCCGGGCGGCAAGCAGCACGATCATCGCGCAGTACGCGCCGTCGAAGACCACCTGAATCCCCGCCAGCAGCACGGCGGTGCCGAACACCGGGCCGTGCTTCGGCAGGAACTGCGGGAAGAACGAGAACGCGAAGACCGCGGCCTTCGGGTTCGCGGCGATGCTCACCAGCGAGGCACGGAACGCGGCGAATGGCGTGCGGCCCGACGGCAGGCCCTTCACCGCAACCGCCGAGCCCACCGAGCCGTCGGATCGCCGCGCGGAACGCCAGGCCGCGACGCCGAGGTAGATCAGCACCGCCGCGCCCACCACGTGCATGCCGATGAACAGCACCTGGTTGGCGCGCAGCAGCGCGGTCAGCCCCGCCCCGGCCGCGAGCGCCCAGCCGAATATGCCGATCTCGTTGCCCACGACCGCAGCCAGTCCGGCGCGCCGCCCGTCACGTATCGTCCGGTGCAGGAACAGCGCGGTGGCCGGGCCGGGCAGCGCCGCCAGAACCGCGCAGGCCAGCAGGAATGCTGGCAAAACAGTGATTACGTGCCCCATACTCGGATTCAAGCACACGGGAGAGGGACAAGTGAGCGAAGGCTACGTCGACGTCCCGGGCGGCCGGGTCTGGTACAAGGTGCTCGGCGAGGAGCACGACGCGACGCCTCTGCTGTGCCTGCACGGCGGGCCGGGCTTCACGCACAACTACCTGGAGGCACTTGAGACACTCGCCGACCAGCGGCCGGTCATCTTCTACGACCAGCTCGGCTGCGGCAAGTCCGACCGCCCGGGCGACCTGAGCCTGTGGACCGTGGACCGCTTCGTCGAGGAGCTGGCCCAGGTCAGGGCCGCGCTGAAGCTGGACGACCTGCACCTGTTCGGCAGCTCGTGGGGCGGCATGCTCGCCATGCAGTACGTGCTGGACCGCAAGCCGCAGCTGCGCAGCCTGACCCTGTGCGGCAGCCCGGCGAGCATGCCCCGCTGGGCCGCCGACTGCGCGGAACTGCTCGCGCAGCAGCCCGCCGAAGTCCGCGCGGCGATCAAGGAGCACGAGGACAGCGGCTTCACCGCCTGCCCGGAGTACGCGGCCGCGATCCTCGGCTTCTACCGCGAACACGTGTGCCGCCTGGACCCGTGGCCGGCCGGCCTGGAGCGCTCGTTCGCCGAGGCGGGCTACGACGTGTACAACACGATGAACGGCCCCAGCGAGTTCACCGTCACTGGCACGCTCAAGACCTGGGACGTCATGGACCGGCTGCACGAGATCGAGATCCCCACGCTGCTCGTCGGCGGCAGCTACGACGAATGCCGTCCGGACCACCTCGCCGAGATGCACCGCCGCATCCCCGGCTCGCGGCTGGTCATCATCGAAAATGCCAGCCACCTGTGCTTCGCCGAGCAGCCGGAGGTCTTCAAGAAGGCCATAACCTCATTTTTCTCATAACGACGATCGTGTCGTGTAGCCGCTCAGGCATTGACGGCCCAGTGAGGTTGACGCTGACGGCGGTGAAACCCGCCGACAAGAACGGAGCCAGGCGGTCCGCCACCTGATCACCGGTCTCCTCGGGCGCGACGCTCGTGTTCAGCGCGCAGGTGATCTCGCCCGGATCCCGCCCGGCCGATTCCGCGGCGGCGAGCACCTTGCGGTGCATGACCAGCAGTTCCTCGTCCGGGACGTAGCCGGTGGACGGGATCCAGCCGTCCGCTCGCCGCCCGGTCACCCGCAACGCCCGGTCGCCGAACGTCCCCAGCCAGATCGGGATGTAGTGCTCCGGGCGAGGCGTCACCGAGGCGTGCTCGGTCCGGTACAGCCGCCCGTCAAACGAAAACGAACGTTCGTGCCACAGGCCGCGGATGATCTGGATCGCCTCGTCCAGCCCGTCCACCTTCTCCCGCGGCGTCGGCACCCGGAGGCCGAACGCGCGGAACTCCTCGTCGGAGTACCCGCCGCCGAGCCCGAGGATCAGCCGTCCGCCGGACAGCCGGTCCAGGGTCTCGGCCATCTTCGCCACGATCGCCGGCGGCCGGTAGGGCACGCCGAGCACGCGGGTGCCGATCCGGATCCGGCTGGTGTGCGCCGCGACCCAGGTGAGCATCGTCCAGGTCTCGTTGACCGGGCTGGTGCCGCACGGGTGGTCGGCAGTCGAGACGAAGTCATACCCGAGCGACTCGGCCAGCCGCGCCAGCGCGACCGGGTCGATGTCGGTGCTCGCGGCGAGGTTCACGCCGAGCAGAAGATTAGCTGACATGTCAGCAACTATACGATAGTCGCCATGGCGGACGTACGGTGGCTCACCGACCGCGAGCAGCGCGCCTGGCGGGGATACCGCCGGATGCGCGGGCTGCTCGACCTTCAGCTCGCCCGTGACCTGGCCAGCGACTCAGGACTGTCCGAGTCGGACTACGACGTGCTGTCCACGCTGACCGAGAGCGATGAGCCGGCCTGGCGGGCGAGCGCGCTCGCCGAGCGGCTGCTGTGGTCCACCAGCAGGCTGGCGCACCACGTCGGCCGGATGGAGCGGCGCGGCCTGGTCGCCCGCGGCACGGCGGCCGGGGACGCGCGCGGCGCCACGGTGTTCCTCACCCCGAAGGGGCGGACCGTGCTCGAGGACGCCGCGCCGCCGCACGTCGAATCGGTTCGCAGGAACTTCATCGACCTGCTGACACCCGAAGAGATCGACCAGCTGGCCGTGATCTCCGGCAAGGTGCTAGACGCGCTCGATGATCGTCGCGGTGGACATGGCGCCGCCCGCGCACATGGTGACCAGCGCGGTTGACGCGTCGCGCCGCTCCAGTTCGTGCAGCGCGGTCGTCAGCAGCCGGGCGCCGGTGCTGCCCACCGGGTGGCCGAGCGCGATCGCGCCGCCGTTCACGTTGACCCGGTCCGGGTCCGGCTTGTGCACGCTCATCCAGGACAGGACCACCGATGCGAACGCCTCGTTGACCTCGAACACGTCGATGTCGGCCATCGCCAGGCCGGCCCGGTCGAGCACCCGGGCGGTGGCCGCGATCGGCCCGTCCAGGTGGTAGTACGGCTCGTCGCCGATCAGCGCCTGGGCCAGGATCCGGGCGCGCGGCCGCAGTCCGAGCGCGGCCGCCCGGTCCTCGCTGACCAGCAGCAGCGCCGCGGCCCCGTCGGAGATCTGCGAGGACGTGCCGGCCGTGTGCACGCCGCCCTCGATCACGGGCTTGAGCCCGGCCAGGGCCGCCAGGCTGGTCTCCCGCAGCCCGCCGTCGCGGGACACGGTCGTGCCGTCCGGCAGGGTTACCGGCACGATCTCCCGGTCGAACCGGCCCTCCGCCCATGCGGCCTGGGCCAGCGTCTGGGACCGCAGTCCGAAGGCGTCCACGTCCGCACGGCTCAGCCCGCGCCGGTTGGCGATCCGCTCCGCGGCCACGAACTGGTTCGGCATGTCGATCGTCCACGAGTCGGGCCGCGGCGAGCCGATGTCCGCTCCCCGGTTCGCGCCCAGCGGCACCCGGGACATGGCCTCCACCCCGCACGCGATGCCCACGTCGATGGCGTCCGCCGCGATCAGCCCCGCGATCAGGTGCGCGGCCTGCTGGGCCGAACCGCACTGGGCATCCAGCGTCAGGCAGCCGGTCTGGTACGGCAGCCCGGCGTGCAGCCAGGCAGTCCTGGTGATGTTGTTCGACTGCTCGCCGGCCTGGGTCACGCAGCCGCCCGCGATCTGCTCGACGGCCGACGGGCCGATGCCGGACCGCTCGACCACCCCGGTCAGCGCCGCGCCGAGGATTTCGGCCGCGTGCAGCCCGGATAGCGAGCCGCCCCGCTTGCCGATCGGCGTTCTGACCGCATCGACGATCACCGGCACACCCATGGACTGGCTCCCTTCTGCCATGCTAGACATAAGTAGAACACGTTACAATTTTTGAGGCCAGCACTGTGGGAGGCTACCGTGTCGCTGCCGAACATCGACCTGACCGATCCGGAGCTGTGGGCCCACCGGGTACCGACCGAAGAGCTCGCCGAGCTGCGCCGTTCGGCCCCGGTCTGGTGGAACGCCCAGCGGACGGGGGCCAAGGGCTTCGGCGACGGCGGCTTCTGGGCGGTGACCAGGCACGCCGACGTGATGGAGGTCTCCAAGAACGACAAGCTGTTCTCCAGCTGGGAGAACACCGCGCTGATCCGGTTCGAGGACAACGTCGACCGCGATGCGATCGACATGCAGCGGGTCATCATGCTGAACACGGACCCGCCGCACCACACGGACATGCGGCGGATCGTGTCGCGCGGATTCACCCCGCGGGCCATCAGCAACCTGCGGGACGCACTGAGCGAGCGAGCACGCACGATCGTTCGGACGGCACTTGACGAGGGAACCGGCGACTTCGTGACAGATGTCGCCTGCGAGCTGCCGCTGCAAGCGATCGCGGAGCTGATCGGGGTGCCGCAGGAGGACAGGAAGAAGCTGTTCCACTGGTCCAACCAGATGATCGGCTATGACGACCCGGAGTTCGCCGAAGCCGGCATGATGGCCGCGATGGAGCTGATCGGCTACTCGATGACGATGGCCGAGGACCGCAAGAGCTGCCCGCGCGACGACATCATCACCAAGCTGGTGGACGCGCAGGAGGGCGAGGCGCTCAACTCCGACGAGTTCGGCTATTTCGTGGTCATGCTGGCCGTGGCCGGCAACGAGACCACGCGCAACGCGATAAGCCACGGAATGATCGCGTTCATGGAGCATCCGGACCAGTGGGAGCTGTTCAAGGCGACCCGGCCCGAGACCATGCCGGACGAGGTGATCCGGTGGGCGACGCCCGTGAGCGTGTTCCAGCGCACCGCGACCGCGGACACCTCTCTCGGCGGGGTCGAGATCAAGAAGGGCCAGCGGCTCGGGCTGTTCTACCGGTCGGCGAACTTCGACGAGGAGGTCTTCGACCACCCGGAGAAGTTCGACATCACCCGGTCGCCGAACCCGCAGCTCGGCCTCGGCGGCATGGGCGTGCACTACTGCCTCGGCGCGAGCCTGGCCAAGCTGGAGATCGAGCTGATCTTCAGCGCGATCGCCGACGCGATGCCCGACATCCGCGCCGCCGGAACCCCCGAGCGCCTGCGCTCCGGCTGGATCAACGGCATCAAGCGCTGCCCCGT
>Ga0070741_10018887_pt1 | contig 11086 bp, 11 predicted proteins | sample Coa_R1_4_FD_66440 | JGI IMG/M metagenome (GOLD analysis project Ga0070741, IMG submission 66440) | Surface soil microbial communities from Centralia Pennsylvania, which are recovering from an underground coalmine fire - Coalmine... | ecosystem: Environmental > Terrestrial > Soil > Unclassified ...
GGACCTTTTCCTTATTTTCGGGAGTGATTTTGTAGAAATATTCGGCCCACTCAGGTCTTTTAATAATCTCTTCAAAACCATGATTAAACACATCGGCGACGGCTTCGGCCCCTTTGTATAGCTCAGACGATTTATTCTTATTCGTCATAATACCTCTCTCTTCGATCTAGCCGAGACTGTTTCAGCAGCACGCGTAATGACGGCATGCGAGCAGTTAAGCGTAAAGGATAGGATTAATGACTGAACAAGCTAAGATAAAGTGATTCCTTCTTTTACCCTTTTTATCAAATAGGGAACCACCTGACTCGGCTTTCCGTATATAACCGCATCCGCATAATCATCGGCCGTTCCTTCTCTTTCGGAGATTATAACAACCTTAGCCCCGTTCTCCTTTGCAAGCGTAGGAAGAGAGGAAGCAGGTTGAGTATCGAGAGATGAACCGACAACAAGAAAGAGATCACAGTTGCGGAGCCGCATCCATGCTTCCCTTACCTCCCAGTGAGAAGGTGGCTGCCCAGGGAATGAGATTGGAGGTTTTAAAATGTCTTTACCGCATACCTCGCACTCAGGAACCCCCTCTTTACCTTTTTCAAGAGATGATAGAACCTCATCTGTTCGGTAGTCTTTTCCACAACTCGTACAAGTCACCCACAGTATTGTGCTATTGAGTTCCATAACGGAGGAACTTCCAGCACGCTGATGGAGTCCATCCGTTGTTTGTGTAAAAATAGAGTCGAGGTTTCCAATCATCTCAAGTTCGGCAATCGTCTCATGCGCCGCGTTCGGCTGAGCTTTTGCAACCATAGGGTAGAGTTCCTTTATTTTTTCCCAGTACTGGGCCCTTACCTCCCTATTGGCACGAAAATCATTAATATCCGGATTAATCTTAGGATCCGTAAAGTCCGGCACGCCGGATTCGGCGGATAGCTCAGGCCCGGTAAGGACAATTATCTTTTTTGATTCCCTAATCCAATCAATTACAGTCTCTATAACATCTTTTCTCATGGTGATTTGATTATACTATTTGCGTACAAAAACTGTCAAATAGATTTAGATGATATGTTTTTCTATTCCCATTAGCTCAAGTCTAAATTTGAACTTAATGGGCACAAGGTGTATTTTTATGGGTGTGGCTAAGATATGCTCAGAACTCATTTAAACAGAATCCTAAATATATCGGTATTGCTTTTTCTGCTCGTTTCCCTTACCCCATCCTACTCAAAAACCATATACAAATGGGTTGATGAAGACGGAACCATTCACTTTACAGACGACCCTAAAAACATTCCCGAAGATAAAAAAGAAAAAGCCGTTGTAATAGAAGGGGAAGAGCCGGGTGGAGAAACAGAGGTTAATTCTACAAAAACGGTCCCCGCTTTCCCGCAAGAGGAGAATCCAGAGGCAGATTTGGAAAAGAAAAGAGAAGAAGAGGCCATAAGAGAAGATTTCAGAAGCCGCGCGCTTGAGATAAATGATAAAGAAAAAGCCCTTCTCGAAGAGATTAAGACCACAAAGGAACAGATCAGCCAGAAGAAAAGAGAGGTTGATCTCCTGCTCATCTATGGGTACTTTGCTGACTACTCTATATCAGAGCTTAGATACTTGAATGACTATCTATCACAGCTAGAAGACCAGCTGGCATTAATTAAGCAAGAAAGAGAAAGCCTCGAGGAAGAAGCCCGTCGAGAGGGAATCCCTCCGGGGTATCTAAGACCATAATACATAATACGAGCCAGCTCTTCCGAACTATGGAGAACAAATCTCCCGACCAAATTGTCTAATGAGATGAAGGGCAAAAATCAGTCAGTATCAGACGAAGATTCTCGGCTTGTGGTTTTATGTAAAAAAGGCGATCTCAATGCATTTGAATCGCTCGTGAGAAAGCACGAGAAGAATATGCTAAACATCGCATACAGGATGATAGGAAACTATGAAGAGGCGTGTGAGGTTGTTCAGGACGCATTTGTCTCCGCACATAAAGGCATCAAAAACTTTGAAGAGAAAGCCAAGTTCTCCACATGGCTCTGTGCCATAGTTATTAACCTTTCGAAAAACCGCCTCAAACAGTTAAAGTCCCAGCTTTACTATGAACGGTTCTCGATGGATGACCCCGTCCCTACAGCCAACGCTCAAATAAAAGTAGAGCCTGTATCTAATGAGCCTTCCGTAATTGAAAGGCTTGAGAAAAAAGAGACTCAGCAAATGGTACAAACATGTATAAACTCCCTTGAATATGAATTGAGAGAGATGCTTGTTTTGAGAGATATACAGGGTTTCTCTTACGATGAGATAAGTGATATTCTTAAAATACCGGAGGGCACCGTTAAATCCAGACTTTCGAGAGCAAGAGACGCTCTTAAAGACTGCCTAAGGAAAGCGATGGGGAACGCATAGATGGAATGCAGTAAAATCAGAGAAAAATTATCAGATTATATAGATGGTCTCGTTTCTTCAGAAGAAAGGAGATTCATTGATGAGCATCTAATGTCATGCGAGATGTGCAGTGAATATCTTTCCGATTTGAGAGAGACAGTTGATTATGTGCAGAACCTTGAAGAAATAGAATCCCCTCAGTGGCTGACAGAGAGGATTATGGAGAAGGTGAAATCAGAATCTCAGCCGAAAAAGGGAATACTCGAAAGGTTATTTTATCCGCTTCACATAAAATTGCCCATTGAGGCCATTGTTGTTGTCCTGGTGGTAGTAATCTCGATTTATATGTTCAAATCGTTTCTTCCACAAACAAAAATGGAGACGCATACCGAGGCTCCAAAAGTCCCATCGGAAAGTGAACCTGTCCCTCCTGCCAAGTTACCGGAACACCCCCTGATTGCAGGAGAGTCAAAAGTGCCGGCAAGCAAACCAAAAGAAGTATTTAAACCATCTCCTATATTTGCAAAACGACAGAACGAGGCTGAGCCGTCAGCAGGTGCTGTTGCAAAATCAGAGCAAGAAGGAGCCTTATCATATAAAGGAGATGAAAAGGGAAATGTGAATTTAACCATTAGTGCCAAAGATATTGGTTCCGCAAGTAAAGAGATTGAGAAGACCCTTACAGAGATTGGAGGAAAAGTAACCAAAACTGAATCCTTTGAGAATAAAAGCATAATTGCCGCAGAGATTGACTCTAAAAGACTGAATGAGCTAATTGAGAGACTAAATCCAATCGGGCAGTTTAAGAAGGAGACAATTTCCGAGGCTGAAGAAGGTAATATCAAGATAAGAATAGAGATTGTGAAGAATCCAGAACAGTAACAAAATCTTTCCCTCCGCTGGTTGATAATCTAATTGACTTGTTCTTAGTTGGTCTTAGAGAAAAGGATAAATTCTTGAATGACACGAAAGGGCACAGTGTTCTTACAATTTGCCCAGCGCCCGAGTGTTGCTGTTTGAGCTAAACCAGTTCTCACTTGACGCGCACGGACGTAGAATCGTCTTGCCCTTTCAAAATTACTCAAATTAGGGTCTAGCTCACAAGCTTGGGCAAACTCCTGTCTAGAGAACGGAGTTAATCCAATTGCTTCTATTAGCCTTTCTTTCTCTTCCCTGAGAACCTTGAAAAAGTTGACAACCTCACCATCAATGTCATTGTAGGTCTCAACAGGTGATGGAATTCTATTAAGCAGGATTGCTGCCGACCCACCAAATGGCTCACAGTAATGAAAGCAAGGGGGTAAAAGAGGCAATAGCCAATCAAGATGAGAAAACTTTCCACCATACCAGCCAAAAGCGATCACTTTCCTCGAAGCCTTCAGCCTAGTATGGGAGCGGGAATTTTCTTAACACCTTCTCTCATAGCAACTCTTTTATTATACGCTTTTTTCACTTAGATTTGAACTGACTTGTATACAAGCTATTTATATCACAAAAGACAGTCCAATTTCAACACTTCCTAATGGCTTTGTTGCATAAATCCACAAAAGATGGGGGATATACACTAATCTCCATTCCAAGTTTACCCAACGGCGTAACTATCAGGCATACCCACATGAGTCATCCGGTTTAGTGCTGCACATTTTATGAGCATCTCACAGATTTGAGCCTTAAACCCTCTGGCACTTAACCTGTCCCCGAATATCGTTTTTATCCTGTAAAAAGTAGTCTCTGCTAAACTCCTCCTATGATAACCCACTTCCTGCTTCCACCTATTACGCCCTACTCCCCTTATCCTCCTTAGATTCTCATCTCTTGCCAGAGGCCCCTTACCTCTATTGCCATGCTGCCAAATCCTTGCCCCTTTTCTGGGCGGAATTGCTGCCACTACATTCCTCTTGCCAATCACCTTATAACACTTCCTCTTGTCATACAACCCATCTGCTGAGACTTGCTTTATCTGCTCTCCAACTTGATCCAGCAAATCCCCTAATACGTCCCCATCATCTGTACCGTTTGTTGTAACCACTACAGCCTCTATCTGCCCACTGGATTCATCTACTGCCAAGTGTAACTTCCTCCAAGTCCTCCTCTTTGTGTATCCATGCTGCCTTACTTTCCACTCCCCCTCCCCATATACCTTCAGCCCTGTAGAATCCACTACTATGTGGAGTGGCTTACCCCTGCTTTGGTGTGGCAACTTCACATCCAATTCCTTGCTGCGCCTACACAATGTCGTGTAATCGGTACAGGTAATTCCACCCTCAGTAACTTTACCACTGATCCCATAAGCCCTTCTGTAGAGCGTAAAGCTAAGTTGTATACTGCCTTCAGTGTCAACATACACTCTATTGCTACATCTGTATAGATCCGAGGAGCCCCTCGTTTGCCACTAAGCTTATGGTTTACCCACATCTCTATAGTCCCCTCTTCTATCCACAACATCAGACTTCCACGCCTTACAAGGGCTGTGTTATACTCTTTCCAGTTACGAATGCGGTATGTGCGTTTGGTTCGTTTTTTCTTCACACAATTAAACTTACCATACCACTACCGCATTCCTTATCTTTTATGCAACAAAGCCCATACTAATTATAGTTACTTTTTAGCTAGATTTTAGGCTGGAGAGTACGTGAGAAGGCGCTGTTATACATTGTAAAATTCTATTTCAGTTAAATTTTAGGCGATTCAATTGGAGTATGTTCAGACGCCCAAAGATTTGATATAATTTCAGTCTGGAATTACACACTTCATAACCATGCTCTTACTCAAATCAAGGAGGAATCATGAAGGATAAACTTCAGGCAGGAATGTTTATAGAGAAGAAGATTCACACAACACCGGAGATGGCGGCTTCACGCTTCCATGAAAGCTCGCCGCGTGTACTTTCAACGCCATCGCTTCTTACTTTCATGCAGACTACATGCGCGGATGTACTCGCACCGTTTCTTGATAGAGGAGAGATGGCGGTAAGTATAAAGATTGAAATGAGCCACCTCGCCTCAACCCCCATAGGAATGACCATAACCATCAGGGCCGAGGTTATAAGGGTGGATGGAAGGAGAATATACTTCAAGGTTGAAGCCTTTGACGAGATGGAGAAAATCGCACAGGGCTATAATGATATGTTCATAATTGATGAAGAGAGGTTTGAAAAGGGGATCAGAAGAAAAATAGGGAAAGTCCAAGCGCAGATTGACGAGGCTAAATAAATGACTTGGGAATTAACGATTCCTCGTCTTAATCTCAGCGATGATTGCATCTCTTAATTCAGTTGTAGTAGCGTTTCCACCCATATCTCTCGTAAGCACTTCTCCTTTTTCCAACACCCTAGATACGGCTTGCTCTATTGCTTTTGCCGCTCTATTTTTACCGATGTATTTAAGAAGAAGCGCTCCTGAAAGGGTTATCGCTATCGGATTTGCAAGGTTTTTCCCCGCAATATCCGGCGCACTTCCATGTGCCGCTTCAAAGACTGCGTAACTGTCCCCAATGTTTGCACCAGGAGCAAATCCGAGTCCACCGACAAGCCCCGCACAGATTTCAGAAACAATATCCCCGTATAGATTCTCAGTGAGGAGGACATCAAACCTGTTGGGATTTAGAACGAGTTGCATACAGGCGTTATCAACAATACTCTCTTCATACTCGATTTCGGGATAGCTTCTTGATACCCTTCTTACACAGTTGAGAAATAGTCCATCGCTTAACTTCATTATGTTTGCCTTATGGATCGCCGTTACCTTTTTTCTTCCATGCCTTTTTGCAAAATGAAAAGCAAAATTAGCGATCCTAAGAGAGGCTCTTTCAGTAATGACTTTTATGGTTTCAACAACACCTGGAGAAACCTCGTGCTCAAGTCCTGAATATAGGTCTTCTGTGTTTTCTCTTATCACAACAATATCAATCCCCTCGTATCTTGATTTAATCCCGGAGAAGCTCTTTACAGGTCTTAAATTCGCATATAAATCAAGAGCCTTTCTTATCGTTACGCTTACGCTTCTAAATCCTTCGCCAATAGGTGTACCAACAGGTCCCTTAAGGGCAACTCCATTCCTTCTAATTGACTCAAACACAATGTCGGGAAGGACAGTTTTATACTCCGATAGAGCCTGGCTGCCAGCTGGCACTACTTCCCACTTTATCCCCACACCCGTTGCTTCTATGATTCTTCTTGCCGCATCCGTAACCTCAGGTCCGATGCCGTCGCCAGGGATAAGCGTAACTTCACGTATGTTATTATAGGACATATTATTGAAACGGAATCAGCCCTCCAACAAAAGGGCTTCGGGGTCTTCAATTAACTGTTTAACCCGAACGAGAAACTGCACCGCCTCGCGACCATCAACGATGCGGTGGTCATAGCTCAGGGCTAAGTACATCATCGGGCGGACAACCACCTGAGAGTTGACCACAATGGGCCGCTCCTCAATCTTGTGCAGCCCTAGAATCCCCACCTGCGGTGGATTGATAATGGGAGTGCTGAGAAGCGAGCCGAAAACCCCGCCATTTGTTACGGTGAAAGTGCCTCCCATCAGGTCTTCAAGGGAAAAGGTTCCCTTTTTGGCCTTCTCGGCATATTCCTGTATACCCTTTTCAATCTCCGCAAATGACATGCGATCTGCATCCCTGAGAACCGGCACGACAAGGCCCTCCTCCGCGCCTATGGCTACACCTATGTCATAGTAGTGCTTGAGAATTATGTCATCACCCTGAATCTCGGCATTAAGCAATGGAAAATCCTTTAGCGCGCCGATTGAGGCTTTAACAAAGAAAGAGACAATGCCAAGGCCGATCCCATATTTCTGTTTGAAGGTGTCTTTGCGGCGCTTGCGTAATTCCATCACCGCACTCATATCCGCCTCGTTAAATGTGGTAAGCATAGCCGCCGTCTGCTGCGCCTCTACCATACGCCGGGCAATGGTCCGCCGCCGCCGAGACATGCGCACCCGCTCTTCTCGCTTTGATCTGTCTATAACCGGCACGGGCGTTTCTGGAACCGCTGTTTTCTGCGGTTCGACTACTCGCATAGGAGGAAACCCCTTCCGGGGAGTTTCCGCTTTTGATACGCCCTCTTGCTTGGATTTCTGACTTTCTATGTAGGCCTTCACATCCTCTTCCGTCACCCGGTTGCTTGGGCCAGTGCCCGACACCTTGTCAAGGTCAATTTGGTATTCCTCAGCCATTCGCCTCGCCAGAGGGGTTACCCTCTTTTGACCATCCATTGGCCTGGGTTCCTCAGAGACCACGGGCGGCGCTTCGCCGACCTTTTCGAGTGGCTTTTCCTCCTTTGGCTTTGTCGGAGGCTTCTTTACCTCCTGCTGCGTCGCAACCTCTTCTATTAATCCCAGAACGTCGCCGACTTTTACGTCCTCGCCCTCTTTCTTTTCAATTCGTGCAAGCACACCCGATTGCTCAGCCGCCACCTCCACGTTCACCTTCTCGGTCTCTAATTCAACGAGCGGATCACCCACGGATACAGGATCGCCCTCTTGCTTGAGCCAGCGCCTCACTGTTGCTTCAACTATAGATTCGCCCAATTGAGGAACAATTATTTTAGTTGGCATGTTTTTTCTCTCCAAAAATTACGTCCTTTTTAACCATACGATATCCTTTTTATTTATCAATTTAAAACTGTAAGCCTGCTCAACAAGCGCCGCCTGGTTGACAGCGTGCCATGATGCTGAGCCTTCCGCAGGACTCGAACTGCGGGGCCGACCGAGGTAATGGAGAGGCAAGCGCCCATCAATAATTTCTGTAAGGCGCGGCTGCACATATGCCCATGCGCCCATATTCTCAGGCTCCTCCTGTACCCAGACTATCTCTTTAAGACTGAAATAACTATCCAACACCGACTTTAATTCGCCAATTGGGAATGGGTAGAGCTGTTCTACTCGGACAATGGCAATACCCGGACTCTCACCCCGGTATTTACTGGTCGTCAGATCAACATAGACTTTGCCGCTACATAAAATCAGACGGCGCACTAACTCGCGTTGGGGCCGAGCCTGAGCATCATCAATCACAGGCTGCCAGCGACTTTCGACTAAGTCCCGTGGGGGAGATGCAACGGTGGGATGACGCAACAAGCTCTTTGGAGTCATTACGATAAGCGGCAGCGGATCGGTCTTCAGTAGTGCCGCCTGACGGCGCAGGAGATGAAAATACTGGGCTGAGGTGGTGCAGTTGGCAATCCGCATATTGATTTCCGCCGCCAAATCCAGAAATCGCTCAAGGCGTCCGCTGCAATGATCGGGTCCTTGTCCTTCATAACCATGAGGGAGAAGGAGCACAAGAGAAGGGGTTTGTCCCCATTTGGCACGCGCCGATGCAACAAACTCATCAATCATCACCTGGGCACCGTTTATGAAGTCGCCGTACTGAGCCTCCCATATTACAAGCCGTCCGGGTTCCTGCACGTTGTATCCATACTCGAACCCTATGGCGGCATTCTCTGAAAGGGGGCTGTTATGCACCTCAAAAGCGGCTTTTGCCTGTGGCAGAGATTGCAAGGGCGTAAAGGTTTCACCAGTCTTTACATCATGAAGAACACAGTGGCGATGGCTGAACGTACCCCGCTCGACATCTTGCCCGGTAAGGCGAATGGCAATCCCGTCTTCGAGAATGGAGGCAAACGCAAGCTCTTCGGCCGCAGTCCAGTCAACAGTAGGTTCATCGAGATTGTCCAGTGCCCGGCGCTGCCTTTGACGAGGGCGATCCAGCTTGGGATGAACGGCAAAACCATCGGGCACACGCAAAAGCGAATCATTGAGTTCGCGAAGGCGTTCTATTGGAACGGCGGTTTTGACCTGCCGCGCCGCGCCCTTTGGTGGTGGCTCAGGCTGCTCTTCTTCTAACTGTTCCTCAATTGCCTCCTCAGGCTCCAGTGATCCCAGGACATTCTGAAGCTCCCCTGTATACTTGCTTACAAGCTCTTCGGGCAGGTCCTTGTCAACTATACGGCGCTCCACCAAAGAGTCCGCCCAGATTTTGCGCACCGTAGGATGATTCTCTATCTTTTTGTACATGAGAGGCTGTGTAAATGTTGGTTCATCAGACTCGTTGTGACCATAGCGCCTGTAGCCTATAAGGTCAATTACAAAATCCTTATGAAACCCGGCGCGATAGGCATAAGCAAATGCCATGCGCGCAGCCTCTATGCACGCCTCCGGGTCATCGGCGTTTACGTGAATGACAGGGATCTCGAATCCCTTCGCCAGATCGCTTGCGTAGAGTGTGCTGCGCCCTTCCCCAGGACTCGTTGTGTAGCCCAGCTGGTTATTCGTGATAATGTGAACTGTGCCGCCGGTTCTATATCCCGGCAGGCGAGAGAGGTTGAGCGTCTCGGCCACAACTCCCTGACCGGGGAATGCGGCATCTCCATGAATTAATATGGGAAGTGTCGCCGTATAATCAACCTTGGGCGGGCCGGACTCATTTACGCTTGTGCTCGCCGCGCGAGCCATGCCCTCTACCACCGGATTAACCGCTTCCAAGTGGCTGGGATTGGGTGCCATACTGACTATCAAATCCACTGGCTCGCCGCCCTTTATAGCCCTCCGCGCGCCCTTATGATATTTCACGTCCCCCGTCCAGCCCAGGTCATCACGAAAACTGTATGTTTGAACGGGATCCTTAAACTCAGCCAAAATTTGCGCATAGGGTTTATTCAAGATGTGTGCAAGAACGTTGAGGCGACCTCGGTGCGCCATACCGATTAATATATTGTGAATGCCCGTTTCCGCTGCCTCGCCTATCAGCTCGTCGAGCATAGGCACCATCATATCAACTCCTTCTATTGAGAAGCGAAACTTTCCAGGGAACATGCGGTGCAAAAACTGCTCGAATACCTCCACTTGTGTGAGCCGTTCGAGCAGTATCTGAGTGTCAATGGGGTCCTTAGGAGGACGGAAAGCACCAGACTCAGCCGCGTGTCTCAGCCATTCTCTCTCTTCCGGTACATAGACATGGCCATAGTCATAACCAATTGTAGATGAATAGACTTTGTACAGGGCTTGAATTGCCTCAAGGGCATTCGCCGCCCTTTCAGCGATGGGGCCACCGATAAAACTCGCGGGAATTTGGCGCAAGTCACCCTCTGTTAATCCATGGGTCTTTGGATCAAGCGAAGGATCCCCGGGAGGCGGACTGCCCAAAGGATCGAGCTTGGCACTCAGATGGCCACGCCTCCGAATGGCCTGAGCGAGACTGACAGCACCGATAACCTTATCAATGCCGGGTACCAGTGCAGGGGCAACCTTAGCGGCTGCGCCATCTACATCCCCAGGCGGAGTCCATCGGTCAAAGTATGCCCTTGTAGACGGATCAACCGAATTTGGATTCTCCCTGTAGCGTTCGTAAAGCTCTAATACATACCCTGCATTAGGTCCATGAAAGTTGTCCCAAATACTCATAATTCTCCTTAACCTAATAAAAATTGTTATGTCGAAATATACCAGAAAATAATAGCACAAATTGATGGCAATTGCATATTTGAGAAGTGGCAACAGGTTACATTACTAGTCACCAAGTCCATAGAGAGCACAGATACAACGGATTTGAATTTTCTCCAGCCACCAATTATAGTTAGTTGCATGACTTCCCACAATTGTCATTGTGAGCGATGAGGTTCCCTAAATGACCTCCCTCTGGATAACTACCCCAGATCCCAGCGAAGCAATCCCTAACCTTGAGATCGCTTCACTTCTCGCCG
>Ga0070741_10018888_pt1 | contig 11086 bp, 12 predicted proteins | sample Coa_R1_4_FD_66440 | JGI IMG/M metagenome (GOLD analysis project Ga0070741, IMG submission 66440) | Surface soil microbial communities from Centralia Pennsylvania, which are recovering from an underground coalmine fire - Coalmine... | ecosystem: Environmental > Terrestrial > Soil > Unclassified ...
TTGCAGCTTGACCTCGCGGTCGCGCAGCTCCGCCGCGTACTCGTACTGCTGCGACGAGATCGCGGCGTCCTTCTCCTTGCGCAGCGACTCGAGCCCGCGCGTCGCCTCCTTGAGGGACGGCGGGGTCGTCGAGCGCCGGATGCGCACGCGGCTCGACGCCTCGTCGATCAGGTCGATCGCCTTGTCGGGCAGGAAGCGGTCCGCGACGTAGCGCGACGCCAGCTCGGCCGCGGCCTTCAGCGCCTCGTCGGAGATGATCAGCTTGTGGTGGTCCTCGTAGCGCTCCTTGATGCCGCGCAGGATCTCGATCGACTCCTCGACCGTCGGCTCCTCGACCAGCACCGGCTGGAAGCGCCGCTCCAGCGCCGCGTCGCGCTCGATGTGCTTGCGGTACTCGTCGAGCGTCGTCGCGCCGACGCACTGCAGCTCGCCGCGCGCCAGCGACGGCTTGAGGATGTTCGCGGCGTCGACCGCGCCCTCCGCCGCGCCCGCGCCGACGAGCATGTGCAGCTCATCGACGAACAGCACGCAGTTGCCGCTCGTCTTGATCTCCTCGATGACCTTCTTGAGGCGTTCTTCGAACTCGCCGCGGTACTTCGTGCCCGCGACCAGCGAGCCGATGTCGAGCGTCAGCAGGCGCTTGCCCTGCAGGGTCTCCGGCACGTCCCCCGCGACGATGCGGTGCGCCAGGCCCTCGGCGATCGCCGTCTTGCCGACGCCCGGTTCGCCGATCAGCACCGGGTTGTTCTTCGTGCGCCGCGAGAGGATCTGGATGACGCGCTCGATCTCCTTGCCGCGGCCGATCACCGGGTCGAGCTTGCCCGCCCGGGCCGCCGCCGTCAGGTCCATGCCGAGCTGGTCCACCGTCGGCGTGCGGGTCGAAGACCGCGCGCCGGCGCCGGCGCTCTGCGGCATGCTCTGGGAGAGGATCCGGGTCGTCTCCGCGCGCACCCGCTCCAGGTTCACGCCCAGGCTCTCCAGCACGCCCGCCGCGATGCCCTCGCCCTCGCGCACGAGGCCGAGGAGCAGGTGCTCCGTGCCGATGTAGTGGTGGTTCAGCCGGCGCGCCTCATCGACCGCCAGCTCGATGACCTTCTTGGCCCGCGGCGTGAGGCCGATCTCGCCGAGGACCGCCCGGTCGCCCCGGCCGATGATGAACTCGACGGCGGAGCGCACCTTGTTCAGCTCAACGCCGAGGTTGGCGAGGACCTTCGCGGCCACGCCGTCGCCTTCACGCACCAGGCCCAGGAGCAGGTGCTCCGTGCCGATGTAGTTGTGGTTGAAACGCTGCGCCTCTTCCTGCGCCAGCGTGAGAACCCGTCGCGCGCGCTCTGTGAACTTGTCGAACCGGTCTGCCATCGCCGCGCTCCAGCCTAATTGCTAACTTAGTCTAACCTTATCACAACGGAGGCTTCGAAGTCCAGTACCAACGCGTCACAGGCGTGTCACGCAGGCCTTGCATCTAGGTCGGCTGTTTCCCTCGCTGCGCCGACCGGCTTTCCCCCGATCTTCCTTCTATAACGGCCGTCTCCGCGGCCGGATCCAATCACGACTTGACGCCGTTATGGACGCGTTGTTGCGTTAGCTGTCCGCTGCTTCGCTCTCCTCGCCATCATGCATGTCCGGTGCCGTCTCCGCGGGCGCATCCTCACTGAAAGCGTCGGCAGCGCCCGACGCTTCGAGCGCCTGGGCCATCGCCGTCGGCGGCTCTTCGTCCTCGATCGGGGGCTGCGGCGCCGGCGCTTCCGCCTCTTCCGCAGAAGCCAGCGTCGATGCCGGCACGTCGTCCGCGCTGACCTCCGCCGCCGCCGTGCTCTCGGCCTCCGCCGCACGGGACTCAGGCGTGCGTACGGGCACCTTCACGCCCTCGCGCTCTTCGAACTCCTGGCGGACGTCGTCCGGCACCTCGATCACTTCGCCCTGGTCGTTGAAGCGGAAGCCCATGCGCTCGCCCTCGTCGCGGGCGTCGCGCAGGCTGAGCCCGAGCCGGTGCCGGTCCCGCTCGATGCGCACGATCTTCAGCGGCAGCAGGTCGCCCTCGCGCACCACTTCCTTCGGGTGCTGGATGCGGCGGTCGACGAGCTCGGAGACGTGGATCAGGCCTTCGACCGGCCCCTCGATGCGCGCGAAGGCGCCGAAGGTCACGAGCTTGGTGACCATCCCCGGCACGACGCGCCCGACCGCGTACTTGTCCACGATCACGTCCCACTGCTCCGGCTGCGCGCGCCGCAGGCTGAGCGCGATCTTCTTCGTCTCCGGGTCGACCTTCATCACGTACACGTCGACCTCGTCGCCGACGCGGTACATCTCTTCGGGCGACTTGTTGCGATCCCATGAGACTTCGCTCAGGTGCGCGAGCCCGTCCGCCCCGCCGAGGTCGATGAACACGCCGAAGCTGCGCACGCTCGAAACGCGGCCCTTCCGGATCTCGCCTTCCTTGAGCTCGGAGAGCAGCCGGTCCTTCTGCTGCGACCGCCACTCCTGCAGCGCCGCGCGCTCCGACAGGATCACGCGGTTGCGCCGCCGGTTGATCTCGATCACCTTCAGCCGCAGCTTTTTGCCGACCGCCGACGCCAGCCCGCCATCGCCATCCTCGCGGTCCGGGCGCACGCCGACGACCTGCGACAGCGGCACGAACGCGTGCACGCCCTCGACGTTCACGAGCAGGCCGCCCTTGTTGTAGCCGGTGACCTCGCCCTCGAACGCTTCGCCTTCTTCGAACCGCTGCTGCAGCACGCGCCAGCCGCGTTCCCCGCGCGCGCGGTCCACCGAGAGCAGGATCTGCCCCTGGTCCGCCTCCGGCTGCATGACGTACACGAGGATCTTCTCGCCCGCCGACACCTTGCTCAGCGGATCGGCGCCCAGGGAGTGCATCTCGTTCGCGGGAATGATCCCTTCGGACTTCGACCCCAGGTCGACGAGCACGCCATCGCGCTGCACCGCCATGATCGTGCCCTCGACGACCTCGCCACGGCGCAACGTGCGGAAGTCCGAGCTCCCCTCGAGCCAGTCCTTCATCGTGAAGGTGGAGTCGTCGATGACCTCGGTGTCCGTGGCTCCACCACTACTCAACTGCGTCAACTGGATGCGTCCTCCCTATGACAAAATCAGCCGCCCGGCGCAGGCTCCAGGCCCGTGGCCTGATCGTCCTGTGACCGGTCCGGCTTGTAGCCGAATTCTATCATAGCCATCGCTTCCGGCGGAAGCTGTGCGGCATCCGCATCTCGTTGTCGGCGTGCCGCTCCGCTATACTCCGCCTGATCCCGGACCAGGGCCCTTCGCTCGCGCGCGCAAGCGCCGCGCGCGGGCGCGTCCCGGCAGGTGGAGAGGAGGACCGCGCATGAGCTCCGTGGTGAAGAAGCGCCGCAAGAAGATGCGGAAGCACAAGCACCGCAAGATGCTGAAGAAGACCCGCTGGCAGCGCAAGCACAAGGGCTAGCCGCGCCGCGTTCCGCCTGCCGCAACGGGGGCGCCCTCAGGGCGCCTCCTTCACGTCCCCCGCGGCGCGGCCCCCGTACAATGCGGGCGTGACCATCGCCCTGCGCCTCACCCACGACGAGCCGCGCCTCGTCTACCTGGCGCTCGTCTACCACCTCGGCCGCCCCGGCTCCGAGCTCGATCCCGCGACGGTCGCCCCGTCCGAGCACGGCCTGCGGTCGGTGAAGGTCGCCCTCGAGCGCGACCTGGCCGCGGACGATGCCGTCATCGAGCTCGACGAGGAGCAGTACCGCAAGCTCCTCTCCGCGATCTACGGCTCGGTCAACGAGCTGCGCGTCCACCACATGCGCGGCGGCGGCGCCAGCACCGTCGAGCGTTTCAGCGAGACGGCGCGTTCGCTGTTCCCGGACCTCGCGCAGGACCCAGCGCGCGCGCTCGACGTCGCGGAAGCGATGATCATGCTGCACCGCCGCATCGAGCGCGCCGTCGCGCGCGCGGCCGAGGCCGCCGGCGAGGAACCGTCGGCGTCCGCCACGGGAACGAAGCGCGGGCGCTGGCCGTTCCGTCGCGCGCGCCGCCGGTAAGGCGTCAAGCCGCGCTTGACAGCCGCAGCCACTAATGGTTATTTGTTTGAGCGTCTTACACGTTGGGGTGCGATGGTCACGAGCCCGTTCGAGAACTACCTGGACCTCGTCGAGGCGGCCCGCCTGCTCGGGATCCACCCGCAGAGCCTGCGCCGGCTCATCAAGCAGAAGAAGGTCCCGGCGGTGCTCTTCGCCGGGAAGTACCTCATCGAGCGCGACAAGCTCGAGATGTTCAAGTCGAACTACGACCCGCGCCCGGGCCGCAAGCCCATCCGCCGCCTGCTCTAGCTGCCCTCGTGCCGCTGCTGCTCCAGGTACGCCATGCTCTTGCGATACCACGACTCATCGATCTTCCCGTGGGACATGAGGTAGTTGAGCAGGACCTCGATCGTCAGCACGGAGACCAGCCGGATCCCCTCTTCTTCGAGCCTGGAGCGCCCGCCGGACCGCCGGTCGAATAGCACCACGGCGTCGCGCACGAACAGCCCTTCGTCCCGCAGCCGGTTCGCCGTCAGGACAATGCTGCCGCCACCGGTGATCAGGTCGTCCATGATCAGCGCCGTCTGGCTCGGGTGGTAGATCCCCTCGACGTCGGAGTCGAGGTCGTCCTTGTGCGGGTGCAAGTAGATCAGCGGCACCTTCGCGGTGAGCGAGAACGCCTGCGCGATGGTCAGGCCGCCGAACGGCACGCCGCAGACGACGTCGAACGGGTCGACCTGCGGATGCCGCATCGACTGCAACGTCTGCACCTGCTGCAGGATGATGTGCGCCGCCCGCGCCAGCGCCGACGGGTGGGCGACGAGCAGCCGCAGGTTGACATAGATCGGGGAGTGGACCGTCGTGCGGCCCAGCGTGAAGTCGCCGAACTGCACGGCGCCGAGGCGCCACAGCGTATCCGCCAGCCAGAGGTTCGATTCGTCGTTGATCGTCTCGTCGCCCATCAGCGGGTCAACAAAAAGGCCTTCCCGTCCGGGAAAGCCTTTTGTCTGCTATGTACCTCCCGATCTTCGGCAGGCCCCATCACGGGTTACCCCCGTCATGGCTCGGTCAATGCTTGTGCTTGAAGCGCCGTTTGCCATTGCGCGTCGGAGCCTGCCTCTTCCGCGCGCCCTGCCCTCGAGCAGGGCCTCACCTGTCGACTTGCCAGACACCCCAGCGGATGCGGTCCTTCATGAGACACCTCCTTGAATCGGACGTCCTCATGTGCCCAAACCGGGCATTGCCAACATAGTCCGGGCATTCCGGGCCTGTCAAGCGCCGGCGTCACTCTTTCGATGCCCGATGGCGCCCCGCGGTACCGGATTCGCAAGGCGCGCGCCAATCCGCGCCGCGGTCACGGCAGTATCATCGGTGGGGTACTGGAGCATCGATGTGAGCTCGCGCGCCGTCACCCTGCCCGCCCCGCCGGCCGGTCCCGCGCCGCGTGGCCTCGCGCGCGCCGTCCGCGCCGCCCGCATCGTGCACCCGTTCCCGACGCTCCTGAACGTCGCGGCGACGGCCGGTCTCGCCCTCGTCGCCACCGGCGGCGACCCTCCGGCTGGCGTGCTGTCCCGCATGCTCGCCGTCATGCTCTGCGCCCAGGCCTCGATCGGCGTCACGAACGACTACTTCGACCGCGACCTCGACGCCTTCACGAAGCCATGGAAACCGGTCGCCTCGCACCTCGTCGACCCGCGCCCGGCGCTGTGCCTCGCTGGCGCCCTGGCGGTCGCTGCGCTCGCCCTGGCGGCGACGCTCGGGCCGCGCTCCTCCGCGCTCGCCGCGCTCGGCCTCGCCTGCGGCCTCGCGTACGATGTGCGGCTCAAGCGCTCCGCGTGGAGCGCGTTGCCGTACATGGTTGCCCTGCCGGTCCTGCCCGCCTGGGTCTGGGTCACGCTGGGGCAGTGGCGCCCCGCGCTCTGGTGGATGCTCCCGCTCGGCGCCCTCGTCGGCCTCTCGCTGCACCTCCAGAACACCCTCGGCGACATCGACGCCGATGCCGCGCATGGCGTGCGGGGCTTCGCCCATCGCATCGGCGCGCGCGGCGCGATGGTCCTGGGCTGGGCCTCGTTCGCGGCCGCGCTCGCGCTCGCCTTCGCGCTCGCGCCGGCCCTGTCGTACGACGTCGCGGTCTTCGCCCCCGCCGCCGCTGCCGGCCTGGTGTGCCTCGGCCTCAGCATCGGCGTCTGGTCCCTGCGTCGCGACGAGATGGGCGGCCAGGTCGGCTTCGGGCTCCTCGGCGTCGGTTCGGCGGTGCTCGCCGTCGGCTGGCTCGCGGCCGTCGCCTGACGCGCCTTCCTCCCGGCCGCGCAGCCGGGTTACGCTGGGACGTGCCCCCGGCGATCGGCCTCTACGTCCACATCCCCTTCTGCACGGCGAAGTGCGGCTACTGCGATTTCAACTCCTACGCCGGCCACGAGCACCTCATCCCCTCGTACACGGAGACGCTGGTCAAGGAGGCGCAGCTCTGGCGGCGCACCGTCGGCGCGCGGGCGGTCGAGACGGTCTTCTTCGGCGGCGGCACGCCGAGCCTGAACCCGCTCCCGGAGATGGCCACGCTGCTCGACGGCCTGCGCGCCGCGTTCGCGTTCACGCCCGACGCCGAAATCACGCTCGAAGCCAACCCCGGCAGCCTCACCGTGGACTACCTGCGTGGCCTGCGCGCCCTGGGCGTCAACCGCCTCTCGATCGGCGTGCAGTCGTTCGACGACGAGGAGCTGGTCGTCCTCGACCGCATCCACACCGCTGAGCAGGCGCGCGAGGCATTCGGCGCCGCGCGCGCCGCGGGATTCGACAACGTCAACCTCGATCTGATCTACGGCCTGCCCGAGCAGCCGCTCGACGCCTGGCGCCGCTCGCTCGAACAGGCGCTCGCGCTCGCGCCCGAGCACCTCTCGCTGTACGCGCTCACGGTCGAGGAGGGCACGCCGCTCGCGCGCGACATCGCCCGGGGCCGCGTCCCGGCGCCCGACGCGGATGCGCAGGCGGAGCACTACGAGTGGACGCAGGACCGCCTGGCCGCCGCGGGCTACGTCCACTACGAGATCTCGAACTGGGCGCGCCCGGGGCGCGCGTGCCGGCACAACCTGGTCTACTGGCGGAACCGCGAGTACCTCGGCCTCGGCGCCGGCGCGCACTCGTTCCTCGATGGCGTGCGCTTCTCGACCGCGCTCCTCCCGCAGCGCTACGCCGAGCTCGTCGACGAGTCGTTGGCGCAATCTGCCGGCGAGCGGGCGGAGATGCGCCATGTCGTCGCCGGCGAGCGCATCACGCCGGAGCTCGCGATGGCCGACACGCTGATCCTCGGCCTGCGCCTGGTCGAAGGCGTGGCGTTCGACGAGTTTGCCGCGCGCCACGGCACGTCGATCGACGCCGCGTATGGCGACGTGGTCCGCGAGTTCGAGGGCTACGGCCTGCTCGAGCGGACGCCGGCGAGCCTGCGCCTCACGCGCCGCGGCCGCCTGCTGAGCAACGAGCTGTTCCAGCGCCTGCTGCCCGAAGCGGCGCCCGCGCCCGTCGCCTAATCCCCCAGCACCGCCCGCGCGCGATCGCACGCCGCGCGCGAGGTGACGCGCAGCGTCCACGCATCGCCTTCCACGGCGAGCGCGCGCACGGGGAAGCGCGCGATGATCCCCTCGAGCCCGCCGCCTTCGTCGCTGACATTGCGGGCCCAGGCGATCGCCTCGGCCCCGAGCACGACGGGCATCCCTGGCCGCCCCGCGATGACCGGGCGCGTGATCGGCGCGCCCGCCGCCGCGTGCGCTTCCGCGAGCGCGGCGAACATCGCGGCGCTGCGCGGCTCGGCGATGCGCGTCACGAGCGCAGCGGCCGCACCGCGGACGAGCGCCGAGAGGCCCGCGCGCAGCGCCGCGGCGTCCGACCCCGCCGGGGCCGGCACGGGTTCGATGTCGCCGGTGGCGACGAGCGGGATGATCGCGTTGGCGTGCGCTCCGACGACCACTTCCACCGCCGTCGCACCCGCCGCGATGAGCGCCCGCGCCTGGTGCTCCACGAGCGTCGCGTCCTCCCCGAACGGCAGCAGCGGCAGCGGGACGCCGTCGATCATCGCGTCGCTGGCCGCGAGCAGCACCGCCGCGAAGCTCACGCGCCGTCGAGCAGCAGGTCGCCGCGGAGCACCGTGACCGCGTGGCCACCGATGCGCACGCGTGGCGCGCCGTCGCCGGCGGCCACGCTCGCGTACACGCGGCCGGGCTGCCCCATCTCGAGCCCCTGCTCCGCCACGTACGCGATCTCGCCGCCTGGCGCGGGCAGCAGGCGGTCGCGCGCGATGAGCGCCGCGATGCAGCCGTTCGCGCTCCCCGTCACCGGGTCCTCGGCGATGCCTTGGGCGACCGGGAACGCGCGCACGCGCACCGGCGCTTCCGCCCGGCCAGCGTCGACGCAGAACACGGCGAGCATCAGCGTGCGAAGGGCGGGCGCGTCCGGTGCCACGCGCGCCATCGCGTCGGGCGCGACCTGCGCGATCAGCCACTCGAGCCCGGTGGACACGTACTCGAGCCGCACGATGTCGCGCTCGCCGAGCCCGACCGCCGCCGCGACCGCCGCGACGCTCACGTCCACGGGCCGGAACGACGGAGCCGCCTGCGTCATCGTGTAGCGCGCCGGCGGGCCCGCCGTCACGTCCACGGGGATCACCCCGGCGCCCGTCTCCAGCCGCAGCGCCGCGCCTTCCGCGCGCGGGACGAGCCCTTCCTCGACGATCGCGTGCGCGGCGGCGACGATGGGATGGCCCGCGAACGGCAACTCGGCCGCCGGCGTGAAGATGCGCAGGCGCGCGTGCGCGCCGCCGGACTCGGGCGGAAGCAGGAACACCGTCTCGGAGAGCTTCTGGTTCAGCGCGATGCGCTGCATGGTCGCCGGGTCGAGGCCGTCGCCATCGACCACGGCCGCCGGGTTCCCGGCGAGCGGCTCCGTGGTGAACGCGTCGATGTGCCAGATGCGCCGGCGGGTCATCCTGCGCGGCGCAGCATGCGCCAGGCGCCGCCGACTGCGGTCGCCAGCAGCGTCCAGGCCAGCGCGTTCATCACGACGTTCATCGGGTACATCATCCACATCCGCTCGGCGCGCCCCTCTTCGAGCGCCTGGCCGGCGAGCCGCCGGGTGATCACGAACTGCACGACCGCCGTGACGATCAGGGAGCGCATGAAGGTGCGTCGCATCGGTCCTCCTGGGATCACTGGAGCGTCTTCCTGTAAATCCGCATCCGCCGGTCGGGGCGCCACGGCGGCATCACCGAGCGCTCGGTGACCCATCCCTCGCGCTCGAAGAGGTTGTGCGCCTTGTTGTTGTTCTCGCTCGTGTGCAGCCAGAGGTAGCGCTTGCCGCGGCGGCGCGCTTCCTCCTGCACCGCCTCGATCAGGCGCCGTCCGACGCCCCGGCTGCGGAACCCGGGCGTCACCTCGATGTTCTCGAGGTAGGCGTTGTCGCCCGACTGGAACGCGCGCCCCTCCGGGTCTTCCTCCCAGTCCTGGTCCTCGCGGTAGCGCGTGTGCACCACGGCCCAGCCGACCGCGCGGCCGCCGTCGTCCGCCACGTAGGCGAAGCAGTCGCCGTCGCGCAGCGCCGGCTCCAGGTGGTCGAGGCGCATCTTGTCGCGCTCGCCGAGAAACGCCTTGAGCGGTTGCTCGTCGCGGATGATATCGATCGGCCGGATGGTGATCTCGCCGGACATGCTCTCCATGCGCTGGTACGCCGGCGGTGCGGCGGGGCTGGGTGGCCGCGAGCGCCCGGCGGCCGGGCCGGAGGGCGATCCCACCGATTCTATCGTCCGGCTTGCGCCGCCGGTAGTCAGCCGACGCGCTGCATGGTGCCGCTGAGCGGCCCCGAGAACGTGCCGTCGCGCGAGGCGCTGATCCGCGTCGTCACGCTCATGCGCACGCCGTCGTACGGGCCGACGCCGTCGCACGTGAGCCGCATGTAGCCGTCATCGAGCTGCGTCAGTCGGCCGGCGCAGATCACGCTGTTCGACTGCGGGTCGCTGAGCGTCGCGCGGTTCACCGTCACCGAGTAGTCGCCCTCGGCCTGCTCGTCATCGGCCACGCGCTCGGATGCCTCATCGTCCCGGTGCCCGCCCGCCTGCGTATCGAGCTGCACGCTGAGCCCCAGCGTCAGGTCGCCCTGCACCGTGCCGGTCAGCAGAAGGTGCGAGCCGTCCGCGCCCTGCTGCTGCACGTACGTCCCGCTGATGTCGGCGTCGAACGACGGGACGAACGGGTGCCCGCCGTCCGCCGTTCCGGCGGTGCTCGCGGCGGCCTGCGCGCCGTCGCCGCCGCCGCCCGCGTGCCCCGTGAACGCCACCGGCGCGATGAGGAGCACGAGCGCCGTCGTGCCCATCGCCAGCGCGCCCGCGCCGATCCGGCGCGCGTCGAGACCAGGGGCGCCGCGCGGCTGCACGCGCCGCACGACGAGCGCGACGACGGCCGCGCCCGTCAGCGCGTACATCCAGCGCGCCCACGCCGCCTGGGTGTCCGATCCGGCGGTGACGCCGTGCACCAGCACGAGCAGGAACAGCCCGAACGTCAGGTAGTGCAGCGCGCGCCACGCGCGGTAGCCGATGAACCGGCGCGCGTAGAAGCTGCCTACGATGATCGCCAGCAGGTACATCGAGAAGATGCCGGCGGCGACCTGCAGCGGCCGGTAGGCCGAACGGAACGGCACCGCGAGTTGCAGCGGGCCGAAGCCGATGAACGTGTCGCCGAGCAGCGTCAGGACGTGCAGCAGCGCGACCGCCAGCGCGAGCAGGGTCGTCGTCTGGTGGAGGTCGAAGACCGCGCTGCGGTGCGCGACCCGGTCGCTGATCCGGGTGCGGATGCTGATCCCCAGCGCGACCGACGCGAACAGCAGGAGATACGCCGTGATCCCGGCCGCCCGCGTCAGGAACCACAGCTCGTGGCTCACGCCACGTACTCCCGCATCCGCTCGCCGAGAATCATCCGCCGGTCGTGCGTCACCGCCAGCCACGCCGCGCCGAACCGGTCGATGAACCGCGCGCCCGCCTGCTGACCGAGGAGGAGCGCCGTCTTCGCCAGCACATCCGCCTCCGTCGCCGTGCGCGCGACCACCGT
>Ga0070741_10018889_pt1 | contig 11085 bp, 9 predicted proteins | sample Coa_R1_4_FD_66440 | JGI IMG/M metagenome (GOLD analysis project Ga0070741, IMG submission 66440) | Surface soil microbial communities from Centralia Pennsylvania, which are recovering from an underground coalmine fire - Coalmine... | ecosystem: Environmental > Terrestrial > Soil > Unclassified ...
GCCGCTTTCAGCCCGAGCGACCCGAGTATGAACGGGTTTTCATGATCCGGAGCGGCGGTGGGATTTAAGAGCGGCTAACTTGATCCGCAGGCATTAAGTATGTGCGTGTAATGCGGTCGTGCCAGCAAAGCGTGTCCTGGTCGAGCAGGCACCAGAAGAAACCCAGGCCCAGCGACAGCGCTGAAAGCGCCATGAACAGCGCCCTCCATCGGCGGAGTTTCTTGCTGGGAACGTTGCCATCAAAACGGCTTAGTCGCAATCGGGCAACGCGCAGGCCAGGAGTGGCGCCGGCGTGCACCAGGGCAAGATATTGGTAAGTCATCCACAACGTGGAAGGCAAGACTGCTGCCAGAAACATAATGGAGCGACCGTGCAGCTCCACTGGCGAGAGCCGCGCGACGATGTAGCCGAACATTACGCTTGCGGTTAACACCACTAACCCATCCACCGCTGCGGCGAAAAAACGTGAAGAAAGAGAAGCCACTTGTAGCGGCAGTTCCAGCGCGGGTGGTTTGAGCGGCTCCTGCTCCTCCAGCAGGATGCCACCGAGCGGTACTTGCTTAGGCACGGCTTCAGGTGCGTCCAGGATACGGGGCTTATCTAAAACCGGAGTTGCGAGCTCATCGGCGGGAGAAGGAGGAGGCAAAAGCGGACGCGGGAACTCGATGATCTTGGGTTCGCTCCTCAGTTCGGCGCTGTTTGCTTCCACAATCAACGGATGAGCGAGGGTTACTTCCCCGAGTGCAAGGTCGTCGCACTCCTCCTGCTGCTGCAGGTTGCTGCGCACCGCAGTTTCCACGCTGGCAGGCATTCGCGAGCTATCAAACGAACGGCTGGCTGGCGAGCATCCGCGCTCCGGGGAATCGAATTTCAAACTCAAGGATGGATACCGTGGCGGACGATGGTGGCGCCGTGAACGATACTTATGTACTCGCGCGCTGACTTCCTGGCGCCAATCTGGATCTAAGAAATCGGGTTGCTCACATTCACCGGCAGACATGTCTTCGGCCAACTGCGCTGGTAAAACCACAGATTCCTTCGAAGGTGCAGCCGGATCGGAACTGGCAATAACGTCGCCTAATTCGCAATCGGCCGCTGGTTCATCCAGGGCAAGAACTTGAGTGCCTGCGCCGTCGGCGTGCTTTGCCGGGGGCTCGGCTGCGATGTCTCGGTGTAGCTCGAACCGAGCGTTGCCGGCTGGAGTAGTAGCCGGGGCGGTCTCCAGGCTTGCGGAAAACAGCTGTTCGCTGATGTTGTTCTCCTCGGGTTCGAGCAGGATCCTCGTCTCTACTTGTGTCTGAGAGGAAAAGAGGTGCGCGCTTCCGGTCACGGCGTCGGAATGCGGCAGGAATCGCGGAGACAATCGCGACCCACAGCGGCACACCTCACCGCAGAGTGGACAAGCCATGACAAATTGGAAGTCGCCGAGAGCCGCGGGGAAGCATCGGTTGCGCCTTAGACCCTCCACTGAGGTTGCAAGCTTTGCCTCAGCGCACCTGCCGTGCTAAGGTCACGGATGTCCCCAGCAGGCAAGTTTGTTCGGGCAGTCTCATGCGCGTCTGATGATTTCCCGCTCTCGATTCCTTATCACGGCGGCATGCGTTTGTCATCTGCTAGTCGCTCCACGCTTAGTTACCAGCCAGTTGCTTGCAAGTTCATCAATGCAGTTTCCCTCGGTCGCTGGCTTGCAATCTCCTGTGTTGAGGCTGGCGCGTTTTCCCGTCCAAACTTCTCAATCGGCCTCGCCCTCCCTCATGCGAGCCCCCTCTCCAGTCGCTGGACAGGTCACCACGATCCGTGCCACCCAGCAGGAGAAAGCCGGAAACGTCTACAAGGCCCGAGGTAATGTGGAGCTGGACTATCGCGACTACGTAATCTTCGGCGACGAGGCGACCTATGACTCCAGCACAGGCCTGGTGACCGCTACCGGCCACCTGGTCCTGGACGGCGGTCCCAACGACGAGCACATTGAAGCCAGCCATGGCACTTACAACGTGCGGACCGGCACCGGCACCTTCTACGATGTGGTGGGCACAACCGGGTCGCGGGTGCGTGGTGGACGGAATGTTCTGACTAGCTCCAACCCATTTGCTTTCACGGGGAAGGTAGTGGAGAAGGTCAGCCTTGATCGCTATATCGTTCATAACGGCACCGTGACCTCCTGCCGAGTGCCTCATCCCAACTGGATTTTTAAGTCAAGCCGAGTCGTGGTGGATGTCGGCGGCACCGCGAAAATCTATAACGGTCTATTCCGAATAAAGGGCATTCCGGTTTTCTACTTTCCCTTCGCCGACCATCCGGTGGAGCGCCTGCCCCGGCAAACCGGGTTCCTTATGCCGACTTTCGGGACTTCCTCACGCAAGGGCACGATTTTGGGCGAAGGCTTTTACTGGGCCATTAACCGCAGCATGGATGCTCTCTTTGGCTTCGACTATTACTCGCAACGCGGCTGGGCAGAGCACGTCAGCTTCAGGGCGATGCCTAACGATCACACGTGGTTCCAAGCCGGTTTCTACGGCGTAGAGGACCGTGGCTATAACCCGTTTCCCGCAAGGCTGAATCCCAACTTGTGTTCCAGCATAGCGGGCAGACTGTGCAGGCAAGGCGGGCAAGACATTCGGGCGACCTTCAACACCACTCTGGACAAGAACTGGCGAGCTGTTGCCAACCTGGACTATCTCAGTTCATTTCTCTTCCGCTTGGCTTTCGATCAGGTTTTCACATCGGCAATCACATCGGAAGTGACTTCCAATGCTTTCGTCAGTCGCAGTGGGCGTGGTTATTCGTTCAATGCGGTTGTGGACCGCTATCAGGATTTTCAAAGTACGGTCCCAGGCGATGCCATCACCATTCTGCATGCACCAACTTTTGAACTCTCAAGCGTAGATCGCCCGATTGCCCACTCGCCCTTTTATTGGTCGTTCGATACCTCGCTGGATGGTGTGGCGCGGAGCGAGCGAGATCCTGCCACCGGACTAATCCTGCGCAGCGGAACCCTGGTGGGGCGATTTGATGCCCGCCCCGACGTGTCCCTGCCACTCAGATTTCGCGGATGGATGTTCCGTCCGGAGCTCGCGCTGCGAGACACCGTCTACACCGAAAGCGCCGCGCCGATGGGATCAACAGAGCTGACAATAGGCACTCCTGCTAACCGTAAGGCAGCAGAGCTGGCAGTAAATCTCAGACCACCCGGCCTGACGAGGTTGTTTCAGCATCGATTTCTCGATCGAAAATGGAAACACGTCGTCGAGCCCGAAGTCACTTACCGCTATGTAAGGGGTGTGGACAATTTCACTGCCATTCCACGCTTTGACCTCCGCGACACACTCAGCGACACCAACGAAGTTGAATACGGCCTTACAAACCGGGTATTCGCCAAAAGTCCTCCTCCGAAGGACTGTGAGCCTCCTTGTGACCCCAAAGAAACACCAGCACGGGAGGTGCTCATGTGGAGGGTGGGTCAGAAGTATTTTTTTGATCCCACATTCGGCGGCATTCTCCTTCCCGGTCGCACCAGTGTCATTGAGAGCACCATAAATTTCACCGGAGTTACATTTCTCGATCAGCCGCGATACTCGTCTCCGGTAATCTCTCGTTTAAACGCGAGCATAGGCCCGGTAGGAATCATCTGGGACCTGGATTACGATCTCAGGAAGGGGCGTACCATCTCCAGCGTGCAGGGTTTGAGTTATGGGTTCGGGCAGTTCGGCCTGGCCGCGAACTATGCCCTTCTTCAAGGGCCAGGTGAGCAGAGCCTGGTGACTACTGCGTTGAAAAGCGTACCTGCAAACTGCTTCCTTAGCCCTGTAGCCAGCCAGACTACTTTGGTGTGCCCTTTCAGCCAGTATCGACTGCTCGCCCGTTACGGTAGGACGAACCGGGTGGGCTTTAACATTGCCGGCGCAGTCGGCATAGATGACAAGCTGCATACCGTACAGTATTCCGCTTTTCAAGGCGCCTATAACTGGGACTGTTGTGGGGTGAGCTTTGAAGTACGGCGCTTTGCCGTCGGCCCTATCCAGAACGAAAACCAATATCGATTCGCATTAAGCATCGCAAATATTGGAAGCTTTGGCACTATCCGAGCGCGGGAACGAATCTTCTGAGTCTCGGGGCGTGATCGGGTTTTGAGACAGACTTCCGCCCGGATTCACCGCAATCCTTCTCGCCGTATTACCATAGAGCCGTGGCCGAGCCGATTCCAAGCAACCTCCAGTCGAAGCTTTCCGCCTTAGAGACGATTCTGCGCTCGATGGGCAAGCTCTTGGTGGCTTACTCGGGAGGGGTGGACTCAGCATTTCTGGCTGACGCCGCGCACCGGATCCTTGGCGATCAAATGTTGGCGGTAATCGCTGATTCGCCCAGCCTTGCCCGTTCCCAACTGCATGATGCTGTTGCTTTCGCGCAGGAACGGCAGATCCCGTTGCACATCCTCGCAACTTCTGAACTGGAAAATCCTGAATACGCGCGCAACGATTCCTCGCGGTGCTTCCATTGCAAAGATGAGCTGTTCTCGAAGATGGAAGAGTTCCGCAGTGAACACGGCTTTAACTGCATTGCGTACGGCGTCAACCTTGATGACAAGGGCGATTTCCGCCCCGGCCAGGAGGCAGCGAAGCAACATCACGTTGCCGCGCCACTGGTAGACGCCGGCCTTTCAAAACAGGACATTCGTGACCTGGCTCGCGGTGCCGGAATGCGCACTTGGGACAAACCCGCCTCAGCTTGTCTTTCCTCACGAATCGAATATGGGAGGCCGGTTACGCGCGAAGCTCTTTCGGCGATCGAGCAGGGAGAAGACGCGCTCCACACCCTGGGTTTTCGGCAGGTGCGGGTACGCCATCACGGACACATTGTCCGAATTGAGATAGCCCGCCAAGATTTGCCGCGTGCTTTGGAATCCTCCATGGTCGCGCAGTTCACACAGATCTTCAAAGCTCTGGGCTTCACCTATGTAACCCTCGATTTAGAAGGCTTCCGCTCCGGTTCCATGAATGCCGTCTTACCTGCCGATCAAATACGTCGTTCGCAGTCATAAATCACGCCCCCACTTGATCGTGAGATAATGAATTATTCCCTTGAGCAGGCGGTTTTCAGTGTTGTTATTCAGACGCGCATTGCTGGTCTTACTATTGTTGTGCCTGGGCTGTTCAGCGCAGCTCAACGATCCACAAGTGACAAAACGCATCGAGCGCCAGGTGCGGGCGTACTACAGCGTTCCGACTGGGGTGGAGATTTTGGTAGGCCAGCGGGAGCCCAGTGAGTTCCCCAACTACGACAAAATCGTGCTCACTTTCGCCAGCGGTGAACAGAAGCAAAGTCACGACTTCCTGATATCCAAAGATGGCAAGACCCTCGTTCGGTTCACCAAGATGGACCTCAACAGCGATCCCTATGCCGACACCATGAAGAAGATTGACGTTAACGGCAGGCCGGTTCGTGGGTCCAAGGACGCTAAGGTCACCATTGTGAGTTATGACGATTTCGAATGCCCTTTCTGTTCCCGGATGCACCAGACCCTATTTCCCGGGATCCTGCAGGCATACGGAAAGAATATCCGCATTATTTATAAGGACTATCCTTTATCAGAGATTCATCCTTGGGCGACCCACGCGGCGGTGGATGCGAACTGCTTGACCGAACAGAACAACGATGCCTATTGGGATTTCGCGGACTATGTGCACGCCAATCAGAAAGCCATCGGCGGCGACAGAAGCAATCCTAAGGACGCATTTGCCACGCTTGACCGCGCCACCTTGGAGCAGGGACAGAAGCACAATCTGGACCCGTCTCGCCTGCAATCCTGCGTGAAGGCCCAAAAAGATGATGCGGTACAAGCCTCGGTGCGCGAGGCCACGGCGTTGGGAGTGAGTGCGACGCCCACGCTGTTCATCAATGGTGAAAAATTGGACGGCGCGGTTCCTGCCGAGGAGTTACGCGCGTCCATAGATCGCTCCTTGCGCGATGCGGGAGTGCAACCTCCCGGGCCCGTTCCGGCCGCAACTTCACCGTCAAAGTCTGCTCCAGCCACTGGTCCAACAAGCAAATGACTCTATTGAACATGGTGGAGAAACTTTGAGATTGCGTGCGGCTCTTTCGTCGTTTGCTGCTCTTTTTCTCTTCTGTATGGTGCTCGTCCTGGGCGCGTGTCAGCGGAAGGGCTCCGATCCTGAGGTCATGGCCAAGGTCAACGGCCGCGAGATCACCCGCTCCGAGGTCCAGAAGTACTTTGAAAATCAGACTATGGGCTCACCCCAACCCTCCGGCGGAGAACAGGAGACCAGCCTGCGTCTCAGCATTCTTCACGAGCTGATTCAAAATGAAATTCTGATGCAGCGTGCCCAAAAGATGGGTTTATTGGCCACCGACGAAGAGGTCCAACGTAAGATCACAGAAGCCAAAGCGCCTTACACCGAGGAGCAGTTCAACCAGAAACTCAAGGACATGCATATCACGCTGGATGACTTCAGACGTGATCAACGGCAACAGATCACCTTGGAGAAGCTAATCAATAAGGAGATCACCTCCAAGATCAGCGTTACCGACCAGGACATCAACGCCTACTACACCAAACACAAAGCGGACTTCAATCTTATCGAGCCTCGATATCATTTGGCGCACATCGTGGTGACCACCGCGCCTAATCCGCAGGTGCGCAATCTGAAGAATGACAAAGCGCAGAACGAGGCCGAAGCGCGTAAGAAAATACAGGCAATACTGAATAGGCTGGAAAGCGGTCAGGAGTTTGCCAGCGTGGCCATGAACTATTCGGAGGATCCGGATACCTCTGCCAACGGCGGTGATCTAGGCTTGATCCCAGAATCGGCGTTGAGCAACACCGATCGCTCCACTCGAGACGTAATTGAAAAGCTGAAGCCCGGTCAATACAGCGGTGTTATCACTATTATTGAGCCTACCGCGCACCGCCTGGTCGGATTTCGGGTGGTTCGATTGCTGGAAAAAGAGCCCGCGGGGCAGCGCGAACTCAGTGATCCCAGAGTTCAGCAATTCATACGGCAGCAACTGCGCGACCACCGCCAGCAACTACTGAAGGCCGCATATTACGAAGTGCTCGACGACCAGGCCAAAGTAGAGAATTACTACGCCCAGCAAATACTAAAAGAGTCTGGCACGAAATAGTTTTTTTCGCATTCTTCCGCTAAGAGCCATGCTATTCCACTATGGCTAACACGTCTCCGGCATTGACCGCGGACCCGGCGCTGGCGAGGATTCTCTTCACCACTCCCTGTTTGGGAGATTTGAGTTCATTCTGCATCTTCATTGCTTCAACCACCAGGATGCCGTCACCCACTTGCACCTCAGCCATTTCACGCACCAATACTCGCACCACTTTTCCCGGCATGGATGCCCGCAATTCCTTGGTTCCTTGGGTGGCGTCGGCCTTGCCTCTCCGGCTCCGAAGCGAGCGCGGGTCACGAACTTCGGCGGTATAGCGCTCACCAGCTATCCAAATGTAGGTTTCGCTTGGGGTAACTTCGCGTTTGGCTTCATGCACAACGCCGCCAATCAGGATCGAAAGAACGTCGGGTTGGACGAGCACAGCATCTACCGTGATCTCCCGCCCATCCAAGCGGCAACTCCAGCGATCACCTCCGCGAGTGAGTTCCAACCTGTAGATACGGCCGTCTATTCCCACTTCGTAGGTCATTGCAAGGCTTCCATTCGAGCCGTTCGCTTCCAGTTGGACGAGGTCTTGTCCATCTGACGCGGGGTCCCATTGCGAGCCGCTGAAGCTTTGTCGCTCTCTACAGCTGACGCGGCTGTAGATTGCTCCAAAGCTGCGAACAGACCCGCGGCGATGGCGGCGACATCCGATTTCTGCTTATTTGATTCCGTCGGAGATGGGACGAGAAGTCGGTCAAGGAACCCTGTATCCACCCGACCGGCTACAAAGTCGGGATGCTGAAGGATGCGCTGGAATAGCGAGAGATTGGTCTTGATCCCACCTACAAAATATTCGGACAGAGCGCGCTGCAGGCGCCTCAGGGCTTGGGAACGGTCCCATCCATAGCCGATCAGCTTGGCGAGAAGGGGATCGTATTCAATCGGCACCGTCCAACTCTCATAGATACCGCTGTCGTGCCGGATTCCAGGACCAGCCGGGGCCAGGAGCATGTTGATCTTGCCCGGACTGGGGAAGAAGTTATTGTCTGGGTCCTCGGCGTAGATGCGGCACTCAATCGCGTGCCCACGAATAACGATGTCCTTCTGCCGCAATGGCAGCGCCTCACCCGCCGCAATTCGTATCTGGAGGTGGACGAGATCAAGGCCAGTGATCAGCTCTGTAACCGGATGTTCTACCTGCAGCCGAGTGTTCATCTCCAGAAAATAGAACTTCTTGTTCTTATCTACCAGAAACTCCACGGTTCCAGCATTTGTGTAACCAGCGGCCTGCGCGATCCGTACCGCAGTTTCCCCCATGCGCTGCCGCATTTCTGGATCAACAATAGGGGACGGCGATTCTTCCAGAACTTTCTGATGGCGCCGCTGCACGGAACACTCGCGCTCCCCGAGATAGATCGTGTTTCCATGCTCGTCGGAGAGAATTTGCATCTCGATGTGACGTGGAGCTTCGATCAGCCTTTCTATGTATAGCTCTCCGTCACCAAAGGCACGTTGCGCCTCGCTACGAGCGTTCTCAAAGGCTGAGGGTAGCTCCTCTGCGGAACGGACCACGCGCATTCCCTTGCCGCCCCCGCCTGCCGTAGCTTTCAGCATGATGGGATATCCGATCTCGGCTGCGGTGCTTGTGGCAGAGGCGAGCTCCAGGCCACTCGACGAGCCCGGCACCACGGGAAGGCCAGTACTTTGAACCGTCTGCCGTGCGCGGATCTTGGATCCCATGAGCGCCATGGCAGCGGCAGTGGGGCCAATGAATTTCACCCCCGCCCGTTCACAGGCGCTAGCAAACTCGGCATTCTCGGAGAGGAAACCGTAACCAGGATGGATCGCTTCCGCCCCGCTTTTCCGCGCGAAATCGATTACCTTCTCAATGTTCAGGTAAGATTCTGTCGCCGCAGGGGGGCCGATTAAGTAGGCTTCATCGGCTTTGCGGACGTGCAAGGAGGCGCGGTCCACTTCCGAGTAGATAGCCACAGAGCTGATGCCAAGCTCCCGACAGGCGCGGATCACGCGCACTGCAATTTCGCCGCGATTGGCAATTAGGATTTTCTTGAACATTAAGCGTTGTCGTGGCGCCGCTTGGCCTGGTGATTGTAATTCACCCGTTTTCCAGCGGTTGATGAGAGCAAAAAAATACCCTCTGCGTAGTGCAGAGGGCACGCAATCAGAAGATTAGAACTATTGGCTCGTTTGAGTTGGCTCTGCCGTGATCCCACCAGGGCCGGTTTGCTTGGCAGCCTTGGCTTTCTTGGTATCCATGGTCTTCTGTACCCATTCGTCGGCGGTCTTAGTATCCGCCACTCGTGTTTCCGGATCATCGCAGTCAATGGCGGCTTTCTCACGGTACATCAGGTTCATGTACGCCATTGCATCGTCATAGTCTGGGCGCAGTTTCAAGGCCTTGTCCAGATTGGCGATCCCATCCTGCACCTTGTCCTCATTCATCTCTTTGATTTTCGCGCAGACCTTCTTGTCCTTCAGAGGCTCTTCGGCCTTAAGCCCCAGCTTCGCTCTTTCTTCCATACGCGGCTGGTAGCTCTGGGTCCAATCAATCACGCCAATTGAATAATAAGTCTCGGGATCGTTGGGATCGAGTTCGGCCACCTTGCGGTGGTACTCCTTCGCCTCGTTCATCTTTTTCATGTTGAAGTACAGCGAGGCGATGCCCTTCAAGCTGGTAACCTTCTGGTCTTTATTGGGATGGTCGTCCAGCACCTTTTTGAACTCCGCTATGGCTTGCTCCGCCATGCGGTTGTTGTCCGGTGTGTCTGCTCCCGGAATGTACTGCTGGGCATAAGCGGTTGCCAGATACAGCCGGGCATTCAGCAGCCCCGGATCCATGGACACCGCACTCTGAAAATGATCGATCGCCTCTTCATACTTGGCATTCTTGTAGGCCTGCACTCCCTTATTCAGCTGGTCTCTGGCCTTCAGCTTGTTGCATCCGGCAGCAGAAAGCAGCGTAAGAGCGGTGACCAACAAGGCCAGTACACGCATGCTTCTATTCATGTGGTTATCAGTTCTCCCTCGCAAGGAAATGCTCGGGGCCTAATCGTGAGATCGCGGTACAGCCGGGAACACCAAATCCACTTGTGTTACGGCTCGCCTCGCCTGAGGGGGCCATAGCCCGTAATCTCTTATCCGCCGGCCTCGATTTTGGCGGTAATCAACCCCACCTTGTCCACGCCCGCGGCATGGGCAATGTCAATCACATTGGCCACATCCGCGAACGGAACACTGGAGTCCCCTTTTACAAACATGACCTTCTCGGCACGGGTCTTATAAATATCAGCCAGACGTTGCTGGACGGTCTCCCAGGTAACGTCGTCCTGGTTGATCTTCAGTCCCGGAGCCTGCCCTGGACCGCGGTCTATTACCTGCACCACAACGGTCCGGTCTGGCTGATCGTTCTTCGGCTGATTAGGTGGAGGCGGCTGGGGCACCAGGGCGTCCAAGCCTTTCTGCGTCAGTGGCGTGATCACCATAAAAATGATGAGCAGCACCAGCAGAACGTCAATCAGCGGCGTGACGTTCATGTCTGAACTAGGGCCGCTACCGGAACCTCCTGCTGTCATTCCCATAACTGGTTCTCCTCTACTCCCCTCCGCCGGGCGCCCCTGTGGCTTTGGTTGGCGCTGGTGGAGCGTTTGTCTTTCTCTGCTCGGTCAATAAGCCCACGTCGTCTACGCCAGCCGCGCGGACGTTATCTACCACGTCCACCACGCTGCCGTATTTCGCGCGCGCATCTGCCCGGATAAAGACCCGCTTGTCTACTTTGTTCGTAAGCCGGTCCTTCACTCTTTGGGTGAGCGCGTCGGGAGAAATCTTGTCATTGCCGAAGAACACGTCGCCATTGCGCATGACCGCCACCAGCAGAGCATCTTCCTTGTCTGCGTCGGGCATTTGGGTTGGATTGTTCACTTTGGCCATGTCAACGCTGAC
>Ga0070741_10018890_pt1 | contig 11084 bp, 11 predicted proteins | sample Coa_R1_4_FD_66440 | JGI IMG/M metagenome (GOLD analysis project Ga0070741, IMG submission 66440) | Surface soil microbial communities from Centralia Pennsylvania, which are recovering from an underground coalmine fire - Coalmine... | ecosystem: Environmental > Terrestrial > Soil > Unclassified ...
CGCAAAATGACGGAAAACCTTTTCGATGCTATTCGAAAAGAAGCTCTCGCTCGCAGCTATAACGCCCAGGAAATCGACGATGCCGACTGCGCTACGGCGGCGATGCTGGATGAAACCGTAGCAAAACTACTCGCTCCCGGCCAGGGACGATGGGCTCCCTTGCGTCCTGGCGCCGACGCCTTTTTCGATCGGCTCAACGCCATCTGGCAGCGCGGCGAATCGAATCATCTGGCGGACCTGCTGGAGGTCTACTATCTCTGTCTGCTGCTGGGGTATGAAGGCCCGTATGCCGGGCGGCAGGCAGACCTCGAGCAGTGGAAGGAACAACTACGCCTGCAGATTGAAGGCAGGCGGATGACCCAGCCCGAACTCTCGCCGCGCGGGCTTCTGGAGCCGTATCCGGAGCTTCCCGTGGCGAACTCGCCGCCGCCCCTGCCGCTCGCGCCCCGCACGTCCGCTACCTGGAAGATCGCGTCCGGCGTGTGTTTTGGACTTGCATGCGTAAGCTGGATCGCCGTTAAACTATTCTTGAACCAGGAGTGGTACGGAATCGCGAAAGAATTGATCCGTCCGTGACGAAGGTTCCCGCGGGTTACATGTCATGAGCGGATTAAAGCTGTTCTTCGCGATCCTGGTGTTCGTCCTATATCAGGTTGCCGTCTGGTTCCTCATCCGGCAAGCCGCGCCGGCCGGCGTCGCCCTGCCCGTCTGCATTTTTCTGACGGCGTGCGGCAATACCTTGCTGGCACTCTACTTCGTTGCTCTTCAGCAGCCTTCCCAAACCCCATCCTCCTTCGTGCCGCCGGCATTCATCCAACCCGCTCCGAAACACCCAGCGGGGAAGACCAACCCGGAAATCGGTTGGGATGCCGGTGAGGCCGCGCCAGCGCTCGAGCCCTTGCCGGCTCAAACGGAGCCGCCCTCGCTGCTCATTGCGGAAGCGCAAAAACAGCTCGGGCGACCGGTCATCAGCGATCTGCCGGTTCATCTGCTGATCGGGATCGAAGGTTGCGGCAAAACCAGCCTTATCCGCTCATCCGGGTTCGCCGCAACACATCTGGCCGGCCAGTCCGCCCCCCCGCGAAACGCCTGGCTCGTCGGGGATTCCCTGTTGCTGGAACAGGGAGGACCTGCCTCATGGGCGGATGCGGTTGAGTCCAGGAACCTGCTGGAAGCCCTCGGCCGGCAGCCCAGGCTTGCAGGCGTGACCGTCTGCTGCCCTATCGATCCCTTCCTGGGCGTCCAGGACGCAAGGGCGCTGGGGGCGCTCGCCACCCGCGTGCAAGCCCACTTGCGCGAAATCGGAGCCGCTACAGGTGATCCCGTTTCCTTTTGTCTGGTTTTCACGAAATGCGATTCGATTCCCTTTTTCGCCGATTACTGTGGGGTTCTGGCCGACTCTGAGCGTCAACAGGTGCTGGGCAGCGCCCTTCCGGATCTGAGTGGCCAACCCCGGGAGATGCAAGGCAAACAGATCACCGACGCCTTTAATGTCCTGTACCTGAGCCTGGCCGAAAAACGGCTTACTTTATTGAGCCGGTCCGCGGCGACCGCAACCAGGGCGGGGATCTACGAATTTCCCAGGGAAATGCGGCGCATGCGAAACGGGCTGGTGCAGTTCCTGGCGGACATCGTGCAGCCCGATCCGCTCCAGCCCGCTCCCCGAATGCGCGGGTTTTACTTCACCGGGTCGGCCGCGGCCGGCGATCCCCGGATTCAGGAACCGATCCTCTTTGCCGCGGGCCTCTTTCGGCAGATCCTGCAGCCGGCCAGGAACATGGCTCCTCTGCCTGCTGTCGCTCCCGCCGGTCCCGTGCGCAGCGACCGCAAGTTTTGGCCTGTAAGTGCGGTGGCGTTACTCTTGCTGTGCGGATGTCTGTACTCCGGGTACCGGAACCACACGCTCATGCAGAATGCGAGGGCGGCAGTCGCCGGATGTCCGCCTCTGGCGCCGGATTCCAGCCCTTCGGCCGCGGACCTGGAAAGAATCGACGTGTTGCGCCGGCAGGTACAGACGCTGGTTGGCTATAAGAATCGGCCGCCACTCTCGCTCCGGCTCGGCCTTTATGCCGGCGACGAATTGCTCGGACCTCTCCGTCAGGTATATCTCAGACGCTTGCAGCAGTACTTGCTGGGGCCGCTCGGGCGGCAATTGGAAGCCGAGTTTTCCGCGCTGCCGCGCAAAAGGAGTGCCTCCTACCCCTACGACACGATACGCGCTCACGTTGCCGTCTACCGGATGATCAGTGGTTCCGGTCCGGATCGGGAGTTCCCGGCGGCGGAACTGGCGTCCTGGCTCCTGCTGATCTGGCGGGACAGTCCCGGATGGAATGCGCGATCCGAGCGCATTTTGGCAGCGAATTTCGCTTTATATTGTGACGGGCTACGGTCCAATACCGTGCCCGGGGATTTTCAATCGGGTGGGAAGGATCCGGAACTTCTGAAACGGGCGACCGATTACCTGCACTACTTCAAGGGAGACGGGCAGCAGGGGCCCTGAAGCCGGAATTCGGACGGGGATTTGGACACGGCAGTAATGGGCAATAACGGCATTGAGCCCTGGATCATTCGATGCTACAATTAACCCCGCTGTTCAATACGGGACTAATGCAGCGAACGTAAGCGCCAAATCGACTTGCCCGGGGGACAGCACACAGGAAGACAAAGAAACACTGGTGAGTTGTGAGCATTGGAGTGCAAACTATACCAGAATCGGGGGACGTCCGCGACAAAAATGGTCTTGTCGAAGCTTACCGGTCGTACGCCCGCGCCATAGCGGCTGAGGTGGCGAGAAAATACAACGCCTGGAACGACCGGCCTGAACTGGACAGCGCCGCGGATCTGGGATTGGTGGAAGCCGCCGCAGCCTTCGATCCCGCACGGGGCGTACAGTTCACAACCTTCTCCTATTATCGAATTCGCGGCGCGATTTACGACTATCTGCGCAAAGCCGGGGCGCGGCCGCCGGTGTTCGACGCGGCGGCCAATGAGTACCTGGCCGACGTGTCCTCCGCCACTCCCCACACGAACGTGGAACAGGAATGCGCCGAGATTCGGAACATTGCCGGCGCCTTGGTTACCGTACACCTGATGTCGCTCGATGCCACCACGCAACAGATCGCGGACAAGAGCGAAGATTCGCCGGAGGAACAGGTGTTGGAAAACGAGCGCCGAGCCTCGCTCCGCCGAGCGCTCGACCGGCTGCCGCCCAAGAAGAAGCAGGTCCTGGAAAGCTACTACTATCGCGGCATGAGCCTGGACGAGATCGGGCGTGAGCTGGGACTGTCGCGATCCCGCGTTTGCCGCATCCATGCCAAAAGCTTGGAGGAGGCGCGCGAATTGATGACGGCCGAGTCCCGGGCTCCGCGGACGGCAGGCGATCGGACAGGGCAACTTTCCGGAAATCGTCTCGATAAAAAGATTGTGAAACCATGAACCCGATCACGAACAAGACAGTTGCCCAGACGATCGCGACCAGCCTCGAACGGGATCAGGGTGCCGCCGCCGAGGTCCAAAAAACCGAGCCATCGAAGTTCGACAAAGTTCGTGCCGAGCAGTTACAGAAATCAACCGCGGTTCCATGCGACCTTCCGCCGCCGGTGACGGACGTTTCCCCGGCGCAGCGGCAAAAGTTGCAGGATCAGCTGCGGCACCGCGTCGAAGGGTCTTATTCGCAGCCGGGCAATGTTCTCAAAGTCGACATGCAGAACACGAAGGTTTCGTTGAATAAGCTCGGCCAGCGCATCTCCACGTTGCCCAAAACGCCGTCTCTAGAGCCCCTGCGAAACCGCTTCGTCGGGCTGGAACAGCAGTATAACAATTCCTCCCAGATGCTCTCCAAATTGAGCAACTCGAAAAATCCGCAGGATTTCCTTCAACTGCAGATGCAGATGTATATGATGACGGAGAACATCCAGCTTCTATCGAAAATGGTGGATCAAGTCACCCAAGGTGCCAAAACGTTACTCCAGACCAACATCTGATAGGGTTTATTTCATGCTCCGAAATTTAGTACCGCGTATACCGCTTGCTGACGGTCGCGGCTCGGAAACACCACTTGAGCCGCCACCGTCAGGGAGCGGTTACTTAGTGCTGCTCTTCCTCCCGATATTGCTCTTGCTGGCCGGCTGCGCTTCCACCTCACTCAGGACCGGCTTGAGCGAGAAGGATGCCCAGGAAATCGTCGTGCTGCTGCATGACAACGGCATCACGGCGCACGCCGAGAAAGAAACCGGAGAAAAGAAAGATACACCGACCTGGCAAGTGAAAGTCATGGGCGGTTCCGACCGCCTCACAGCCGCGTGGAGGATTCTGGCGGAAAATGGTCTGCCGCGCGAGCAAGCCAGGGGGCTGCAGGAGGTTTTCGCCAGCTCCGGCATGATTCCGACGGCCAGCGAGGAAAAGGCGCGCCTGCTGGTCGGCTTGTCGGGTGAATTGACCAAGACGCTGAATTCGGTGGCGGGGATCGTGGATTCACGGGTACAGGTCGTGCTGCCGGAAAATAGTCCCCTGCTGGACAAAAGCGAATGGGCTCCGACCACGGCCTCGGTCCTGGTGAAATACCAGGGCGCTTCGCCTCCGCTCAAGGAGGAAGAGATCAAGAAACTGGTGGCGAGGGGCGTGGAGGGCCTACAGCCGGAGAATGTGGCCGTCGTGTTCAACAAGGTGCTCGTCAAGCCGCCGGCGCCGTACAGTCCGTTTTCCCTCGGAAACGAACAGTTGACGGCTGTTGCTCTGGTGCTGGCGTGCGTCAGCGGTCTGGGATCGCTGGTATTGACGTTCAGGCTCCGGCGGCAATCCGCCAAAGTGGAACAACTGCAGAAAGAGCTGGCCAAAGCGATGTCGTCGCTGGCCGCTGCTCCGGCGGCGGCGCCCCGGCTGATGACAGGAGGCGCGGGTAAGAGTTGAGCGGTGCGGGTGCAGGCAAAGGCAGAGACGAGACGTTCTGCTTCATCGCGTTGATGCGCGGGCGCGGCTCTCTGGATAACATCCTGAAGCTCATGCCTGAGCGGCGCCGGACGGCGATCCAGGCGCTGCTGAAGCAAATGGCGGATGTCCCCGAGGCCGATCTCCGGGCGCGCTGGAAACAGATGCGGCAAAGCGAGACGGACGAACTGTGCCGGCGGGCGGCCCAGGAAGCCGGCCTGCGCCTGGACTTGATGCCTGCTTTCGTCCGGGACTGGATTGGCGAGCGGAGCCGCAATGCCTGACACCCCACGGCAAAAACCGGGGACAGACGGATCTGTCCACGGCACGGATCCGCGTCTTGCTGATTCCACGCCCGGGGGGCAGGGGCAGATTCGTCAGTCGCCGGTTTTGCCACGGGCGGCCGGCAGCGGCAAAATCGTGAAGGCCGATCAGTTGTGCCGGTCGGTCTGGGCCTCGCCCGCACGGGTTGTCCGGCGGGATGTGGATACCGCCCGCCGGCTCGCGGCCCAGATCACCGAATTGGCGCGAACACAGGCGGCGGAGATCGTGCGGCAGGCGGAAGCGCAGCGTGAGCACGTGCTGCAAGCGGCTTCGCAGCAGGGATATGAAGAGGGGCTGCGCCGTTGGAACGACATTCTGGCGGCGGCCGAGGCGCGGTCGGCGGAAATGGCGCGCCAGCACGAGTCTGACCTCATCAAGCTGGCGGTGAAGATCGCCGAGAAGATCATCGGCGACCGTCTGCATGCCGATCCCAACACCATGATCCAGATCGTGAGCGAGGCGTTGAAATCGGTGCGGCGCGAGCGCAGTCTCACGATCCAGGTTCATCCCGACTGCGTCGCTCTGGTTCGCGGCAAGTTGGACGAGTTGAAGCTGCGGCTGGGGGGAGCCAAGGAGATCTGGGTGGAGCCGAATCCCGAGGTTAAGCCGGGCGGCTGCATCATCCAAAGCGATGTGGGAGTGATCGATGCCCGCATTGACACGCAGCTTCGCTGCATGGAGCGGGTCCTGCTACAGGCGAAACCATGAGCGCGGGCAACATCATCGACTTCACCAGGTATCTGGACCGCCTGGATACGGTCTCGCCGGTCGAGGTCAAGGGCCGGGTAAAGGAAGTCATCGGCCTGGTGGTGAAAGCCACGGTGCCGGAAGCGTGGATCGGCGAGTTGTGCCTCATCCATAGCCCTCGTTCCTCAATCCCGGTGAAAGCGGAAGTTGTCGGTTTCCAGGATGGCGATGTGCTGCTCATGCCTCTTGGCGACCTGGTCCACATCGGGCCGCAGAGCGAGGTGACGGCAACCGGGAATTTCCTGACGGTGAAGGTCGGCAGCGGGCTGCTGGGGCGCGTCCTGAACGGCCTGGGCGAACCCATGGATGCGGATACGAAAGGGCCGCTCACCTGCACCGAGGAATATCCGGTCTACGGCAACCCGCCGGATCCCATGCACCGGAATCGCGTCCTGAAACCGATCTCGATCGGCGTGCGGGCGATCGATTCGCTTCTCACTTGCGGCGAAGGACAGCGCATCGGATTGTTTGCGGCGGCCGGCGTCGGTAAAAGCACTCTGCTCGGCATGATCGCGCGCAACACCGAAGCGGAGGTCAACGTGATCACGCTGGTCGGCGAGCGCGGCCGCGAGGTGAAGGACTTCCTCGATCACGACCTCGGCCCCGAGGGCTTGAAGCGCTCGGTGGTGGTTTGCGCGACCTCCAACGAGCCGTCGCTGGTGCGCCTCAAGGCGGCCTATTTGGGCACGGCGATCGCGGAGTATTTCCGCAATCAGGGCAAGAAGGTCATGCTGATGATGGATTCGGTGACCCGTTTTGCCCGCGCGCAACGCGAGGTCGGACTGGCCTGCGGGGAGCCCCCCGCGCGCGCCGGTTATACACCCTCCGTCTTCGCCGAACTACCCAAGCTGCTCGAAAGGGCAGGGAATTCGGACAAGGGATCCATCACGGCGTTCTATACGGTGCTGGTGGCCGGTGATGACATGAACGAGCCGGTGGCGGACGAAGTTCGCTCCATCCTGGACGGTCACATTATTCTGTCGCGGGATCTGGCGGCGCAGGGCCATTATCCCGCCATCAACGTGCTCGAAAGCGTGAGCCGGGTGATGAGCACGGTCACGGACAAGGAGCATCGCCGCGTCGCCAATCAGATGCGCGACGTGCTGGCGACGTACGAGAAGCAAAAGGATCTGATTCTGCTGGGAGCGTACCAGAAGGGCAGCGACGCTCGCGTCGATTATGCGATCGCGAAGATCGATGCTGTGACGAATTTTTTGCGGCAGGCCACCGATGAAAAGGCCGGATTCGAGCAGACGTCGGCGAAGTTGCGCGAGATCTTCAGCACATGAGCGGCTTTCGTTTCCGGCTGCAGCCGCTGCTGGACCGCAAGATCGAGCTGAAGGAGCAAGCGGATAAGGCGCTGATCGAGAGGCAAAGAGAACTGGCGGCGGAGAAGGAACGGCTGGAGCAGGCGCGCCGGCATGAGCAGGAGCTGATCGAGAAAAAAAAGAAGCTGCGGAGAGAGATCATGTCGAGCCAGGGAACGATCACGGGGGACGAGATACGGGCGCGCGTCGACTATATCGCGTTTGTCGGCCAGGAGATCGACAGGGCTAAGGAAGGCGTTTACGCGCAGCAACTGGTGGTTTCGGAGGCGGAAGACAAGGTCAAAGCGGCTCGCGATCACTTGGCGGAGTGTACCCGGGATGTGGACATCCTGACGAAATATCGCGGCAAGCTGGAAGCGCGTTTCCTCCGCGATGCCGAACGGAAAGAAGCGCTCGAATTGGATGAAATCGGCAATATGCTCTACAGCACCCGGAGGCGTTCATGAAGATAGACCAACCGCAGACGCCCCAACCGCCGGCGGCACCCGGACAGACGGCGGATCCCGCGGCGGCGAAAGGTACAACGGCAGGAGAAGCCGCTCAGTCCGACGCGCCCGTGCGCAGCCCGTTTTACAACGTGCTCACGAAAGGCAAACGGGAAAAGAGCGAAACAGCGGACGTTCCGGACCTGCTCGACAAATCGGCGATCAAGCCGGATGAGCCGGGTCCGGAGCTTGGCGGAATGAAGCCGCCAAAGGGCAAGCATCAGCCGGAAGAGGGGAAAGGCGGGAAGCAGCCCGAGCTGGTTTTCCGGCACCATACGCACGGGCCGCTTTATGGTTCCACTACGCGGAACCCCGTTGCCGAGCCATCCGGGAAGACACCGGACGCTCCGGCGGGCCGAATGCCGTCGAAGACCGACGCGTCCAAGCGGCACGAAACCCCCACGGGCGAACAGAAGACGGCCGAACCGAAGACCACCTCGCCCGCTCCCGCCACAGCGGCCGTGACGGAGACACCGTTCGTGCGCGGTCCCGTGGATCGTCCGGCGGTCAGCGAGGTTCGGGCCACCGGCTCGGCGGACCTGGATCGCATCCAGGCGCTTTCCGACGAGATGGTGGAGAAGGTCCAGGCCTCCAAGGACGCCACCGGCAACGATCAGGTCGATATTCAGTTCAACTCCCGCACGTTGCAGGGATTGCAGGTGAACATCAGCAGAAACGATGCCGGCGTATCGATCCGCTTCAACACGGACTCGGACCAAATCTCGCAGTTGTTGTCGCAGAACGTGCAAGCGCTTTCCCAGGCATTGGCGGCGAAGGGGATTGACGTCGGCGATATCAGGGTGCTGCCGAACGCCGCCGCGCCGTCGGAGAGCTTCAACAGCGGCTCGGGGTCCAGGCAGGACTCGCGGCAGAGCGGCCGCGGATCGAGCGGTGGCGAGTCCGGTGGCAGTAGCGGCGGCAGCAGCGGGCAGGGTGGACCGAGAGGCGGCAGGTGAGCCCGATTGTGGCAGACGAAAGACGCGCTGTCCGGTTCGAGTTCTCGGGCCTGCCCGCGTATACTCGCGAGGAAGCCTCGCTGAACAACTGGTTTCATAGATTCTTTCCCGGCGGAAAAGAATGGCAACTGCTCGTCGTCGAGGTTTTTTCTGGACTGATCGAGAAACGGGTCGGCACGACGATTCACCTCGTGCAGACATCGGAGATCGAACAAAAGCGCGAGACTCGCGAGTACAACTTCGACAAGAGCGAGATCCGGATCGGACGCAATCCGGAGAACGACGTCGTTCTGGCCGCCAAGGCGATCGGCCGGGAGCACGCCCGGATGTTCCAGGAAGGCGGACGTTTTCAGATCGAAGATCTCGGCAGTTCTCTGGGAACGTGGGTGAATCGGAAACGGCTCGATCCCCGACAGCCCTACGGCTTGAACAACGGCGACCAGATCACCACTTTTCCTTACACCCTGACGTTCGAGGCGACATCCACGTGGGTGCCTGAGACCGAGGTGGAATTGCAGATCATGCCGACCCGCCTGATGGGCTGGGACGAATTCTCGCTTACCACGCCGGTAGGTTTCGTCAGCTACGAACTGACGATTCACCCCGGCCTCGGCTCGATTCACCTGCAGGTGGCCCGTTCGTTCCTGGTGCGGCTGATCTCGCGCGCACTGCGGGAGCAGACGGCAGGCGCGCTCCTGGCATCCGACAGCGGCGTCATCGAGTTCCTGCTCCTTTCGATTCTGGAACGGATCAATCAAAGGGTCGCTCTGCCGTTCCAGTTTTCCCTGCAGGAGTCTCGCGGGAATCTGCCTTTTACTTCGCGCGGGTTATCTCTGAGCATTGCCTTGGGAATGGCCGGGATCTCCGGTTCGATCCGGTTATTCTTTCCGTGCGAAGCGATCGCCCGAATGCGCGATCAAGCGCCGGCGCCCCCGCCACCTCCCGCGCTCGACCAGGTCTGCTGGCCCCTGACCATTTCAGCCGGCAACGCGGAGTTCACTCCCGATGAACTCTCGAGCCTGGAGCCGGGAGACATGGTAATCTACGCGGCCGACGCGGAAATGCTATTGCCGCCGAATCTTGGCGGTACCTGGCCGGGCATTGGCTGGAAGGGCCAGGTCGTTTCGAGCACTCCCTACCAATTCAAAGTGGACCGGTATTTCGAACAGAGGAGCCTGGCAATGGATGAAGTTGCAAGACCGATATCGGAAAACGGAGGCGCCGGACAGCGGCAGGAGTCGCCCGACCTGACTCAGTTGCCGGTGCGGCTGCACGTGGTGCTCGGACAGGTGGACCTGTCCCTGGCCGAGATCAGCAGTATGATCAGCGGCACGGTGCTGGAACTCGATAAGGGTAAAAGCGATCCTGTGCATCTCGCCGTAAACGGCAGGATCCTGGGCACGGGGGAACTGGTCGAAATCGACGGGAAACTGGGAGTGCGCATCACCGGGTGGAGCGGAACCTGATGGCCCTTTGGCTGCAAACCCGCATGCCGGCTGACGAATTCACTTCTGTCAGCTCCGGGGTCCTGGACTATATCAAGCTTCTGCTCGTCCTCTGCGGGATCCTGGTTCTCGCCTATCTGACCATTCGGCACCTCATCCCGCGGATCATCGGTATGCAAACCTCGGGCTCGGGTCCTATCCAGGTGCTCGCCCGTTTTCCGCTGGAACCGAAGAAAACGTTATATGCAGTCCGGGCGGGCAGCGATGTTCTGCTGATTGGAAGTTCCGAGAGCGGTCTGCAGTTTCTGAAGGAACTGGATCCGGCGGAGTTCGAGTCAGCCGTGCCGCCGGCCGAAACCGCGCGGGGCGGTCAGTTTGCCCGGGTGCTGGGAAGTTTGCGGGGGCGCAGGATTTCGTCATGAAACGCGTTTTGTTACTGATTCTCTTCTGGATGTCGGTGCGGCCCGCCGTGGCACAATCCGGGCCGGGAATGCCCAATCCCATGGTCATGCTGATCGTGCTCGGGGCGTTGTCCCTCGCGCCTTTTGTCCTGATCATGCTCACCTCTTTCGTCAAGATCTCGGTGGTTCTGTCCATCCTGCGTAATGCGATGGGCGTGCAGTCGGTGCCACCCAATCAGGTGATTACGGGCATGGCATTCGTGCTGACCATCTTCATCATGGCTCCGGTTGCCAAACAGATGTACGAGAATGCCGGCTCGATCGCCAATACCAGAGACATATTTTCGGAAGCGAGCGTGAAAAGCATATTCGAAGGTGCGCAAAAGGGAAAAGAGCCTCTGCGAAGATTCTTGGGGCGCCATGCTCACGAACCCGACCGCGTGCTTTTCATGGAACTGGCGGCGCGGCTGGA
>Ga0070741_10018891_pt1 | contig 11084 bp, 11 predicted proteins | sample Coa_R1_4_FD_66440 | JGI IMG/M metagenome (GOLD analysis project Ga0070741, IMG submission 66440) | Surface soil microbial communities from Centralia Pennsylvania, which are recovering from an underground coalmine fire - Coalmine... | ecosystem: Environmental > Terrestrial > Soil > Unclassified ...
GCGAGCGTGGTGGAGAGGAGCTTTCCGCCGCCTTCGCCGCCGGCCATCAGCATCACGACCATGCCCTCTGCGGGCAGACCGAGCGCCCCGCGCAGTTGGGCTGCCGTTCCGGTGACGTCGTCGAACTTCGGATGGATCGGATGTCCGAGCAGGCGCAGCCGCGCCGGCGGTACGCCTCGTGACAGCGCGCGCTGGAAGACCTCACGCGCGGGTACGACGACCGCGTCGGCGTCGGCGACGAGCCACGATTCGTGGACTTTGCCGAGATCGGTGATGACCGTGACGATCGGAACGTGCTGCATGTGGGCGTCCGCTCGCGCGCGCAGCGCGGCATGGTTGAGCAGCGGGTGCACCGAGACGATCGCGTCGGGCTGATAGCTGATGAAGAGGTCGCGCAGCCGTTCCCGGTAGAGCGGCTCGCAGAAGCGGATCAGCGCCTTGTAGCGCCGGCGTCCGTTCGTCGCGTAGTAGAGCGCACCGTAGACCGGCGGCGCGTAGCGCAGCGCCATACTGTAGCCGAGTCCGAGTTGGGTGAGCGGAAAGGAGCAGTGGGCGGCAACGTCTTCGACGCGGTGCTGGAAGGGGAAGGGCGTCGTGATCTCGTCGAGGGCGGCGGTAATCGCGTTGGCGGCGCTACGGTGGCCTCCTCCGGTATCCGAGATCAAGAACATTGCCCGCTTGGTCATTCGCTCTCCCGTCAGGCTCGAGCCGGCGTCTGCGTGCTCCCGCGCAGTGCCGCGTTCCGCTTCCGACGGCTCGTCGAGGCCAGCCTGGCGATCAGCGCTCGCGCCGGAGCGTCGAAAAACCGGAAGATGTCGCCAAACTCGATATCGGGGTTTCGGTGATGGCCGTCGTGGTCCTCGGGAAGCACGATCCCGAGCGGACGCAGCAGGGTGCGCACCGCCTGCGGTGTCTTCCAGCCGAGGTCGGTCGTATGCCGCCACCAGACGTGGAGTTGACCGACCGCCAGGCCGGCCAGCGCTCCTTGCCAAGAGAGCCGTGACGCGACGAGGGCGACGCCCAGATAAGGAAGCGCCCCCAACGCGCCGTCGAGGAGCACTGCGGGGTCGCGCGAGAGCACGGCATGGTCCCAATACGACCGGCGGCGATCGTGATGCGTGCGCAGATGCAGCCTGAACCACAGATGCTGAGGCACGTGATAGAAGAAGGTCGAAGCGAAGTCGCCTACGACCAGCGTGACGGCTGCCGCAACGATGAACATGCAAAGTACCTCTCGTGACCAACGTAACTATACCCACAATGCGCTTGTAAAGCGGGCGCTCCTATGCGCCGTGCTCTGGGCGTGCGGGTGCTCGACAGGGCATCGAACGGCTCCGGAATTCCGGGACAAACCTCGGTTAGCGCGAGCCCTCGACGACGCACTGAGCCGGCCGTTTCCGGGAGGCGACTCCGCGCTCGTTGGCGCGAGGCTTCTGCGCGACGGGACCCCCGTACGGCAGCCGGAACTGGCAATCGCTCGCGCGATCTTGCGAACGAACCCGCGCATCGCCGAAGCGTACGCGCTCCTGCTCGCCATCGAAACGGCAAACGCGGCCCGCGCGGTCGCGCTGCCGCCGGAGTTTCTGGCCGCGACGCTGCTGCAAGAATCGGCCTACGACGACCAGGCGCTCTCGGCGGCCGGTGCGATCGGCATCGCGCAGTTCATGCCCGAGACTGCGGCCGGACTGGGAATCGATCCGTACGATCCGTTTGCAGCGATCGGCGGAGCGGCGGCGCTGCTCGGATCGTATGCAACCGTCTATCGCGCGCGATACGACGATCCGTATGCAACCGCACTCGCCGCGTACAATGCCGGCCCCGTGGCCGTCGAACGTTATGGCGGCGTACCGCCGTATCGCGAAACGCGCGACTACGTCGCGCTCATTTTCGATCGCTGGGCGCGCATCGTCTCCTACGAGCGTCCGTAGGTACGCACGCGCCGAGGTGGAAGCAGGTCCCTCGCACGATCGTTTGCCGCAGGAGGTCTTTCGATGTCGCGGTCCATTTCCGTTGCGCTCGCATTCGCGGTGCTTCTCACGGCGGGCGGCTGCGGATTCACCAGCAGTCCCGCCGACAACATCACGTTTAAACCGCCCGCCGGCTGGCAAGCCTCGCCCGGCATCATGGGATTCATGCAGCTTTGGAAGGCCCCCGGAGGCCGCGACGAAGTGCTCATGCTCTTTCGCTCCCCGAAGCAAATCGCGACCAGCGACGTCATGAGCACCGCCAACCTCAAGGATGCGCGCATCGAGACGAGGCAGGACGTCACGATCTGCGGGAATCAGGCCGCTCAGTTCATCAAAGCGCAAGGCACCGCCACGAGCGTGGGTTCGAAAAGCGACAGCAGCAACATCGAAATGATGATGAGCAATACGGGCGGCGCGACCTACATGGCCATGTACGTCTATCCGGTCGGCGGGTCGCCGAACGCAGAGGCCACGGCGGCGATTCGCGAGCTCTGCGCGAAATAACCGGCGCGGTCCGGCGGCGCCCCGGCCGATGAGCGTCCTCAAGCAGCTCTTCGCAAGACAGCCGCTCGGCTGGACGGCCTCCGAGCGCGAAGGTCCGTCGTTGCGACGCGTGCTCGGTTGGCCTGCGCTAACGGCGATCGGCCTCGGCACGATGCTGGGCGGAATCTTTCCGACTATCGGTGCAGGCGCGCACGCGGCCGGTCCGGGGGTCATTCTCGCCTACGTTGCTTCCGGCGTGATCAGCCTGTGCGTTGCCCTCTGCTACGCCGAGTTCGCTTCGATGGTACCGGTTGCCGGCAGCGCCTATACCTATGCCTACGCCACGCTCGGGGAACTCGTGGCTTGGGTCATCGGCTGGGACCTGATCCTCGAGTACGGTCTCTCGCTGGCGCCGACCGCCTCGTCGCTCTCCGATTACTTTCAGCACATGCTGGCCAACGTGGGGATCGTTTTTCCGTCTTGGGCGCAGACCGCCAACGTTGGGGTCGCGCATCCGCAGATCGACGTCTTCGCCGCGCTGGTGACGCTCCTCGTGACGGCCCTGGTCGCCATCGGCATCCGCGAATCGGCGACGGTGAACGGTGCGCTCGTCGTGGTGCAGATCGTCTCGATGATCGTCTTCATCGCCGTCGTCGCGCATGCGGTCGCGCCGGCCAATTTGCATCCGTTCGCTCCGTTCGGCTATCACGGCATCCTCGCCAGTACCGCGCTGGTTTTTTTCGCGTACATCGGCTTCGATACCGTAACCGTCGCCTCCGAAGAATCGAAGCGACCCGAGCGCGACGTGCCGATCGGGATCATCCTCGCGCTCACGCTGGGCGGAATTCTGTACGTCGGATTGACGATCTGCACGGTCGGCGTCATGCGATGGAATCATCTCTCCGACGGCGCGGCGATGCTCGACGCTCTCGGTGCGGTGACGAAGAACCACGCCTTTTACTGGATCGTCGCCGTGGGCGGCATAGCCGGTAATGCGACCGTCATGCTGACCTCGCTCTTGGGACAAGTGCGCATCTTCTACGTCATGGCGCGCGACCGCATGCTGCCGCCCGGAGTTGCGCGGGTCCATCACGTCTTCCGCACGCCGGCGCGCATGACCGCGATCACGGGCATCATCGTCGCGGTCTTTGCCGCGGTCTTTCCGTTGAACGAACTGCTGAAGCTCGTCAACGTGGGAACGCTGGCCGCGTTCGCCATTGTATGTGCCGGCGTTCTCGTGCTGCGTTTCGTGAATCCGGGGGCGAAGCGGCCGTTTCGCGCGCCGTTGCTTCCGTTCTTTTCAATCGCCGGAACCGTAGCGTGCCTCTACCTCATTACCGGCCTCAATCTGGACACGTGGAAGCGCTACGTCATCTGGTTCGTCGTGGGGATCCTCGTCTACGCGCTCTATGGGTTCAGAAACAGCCGGTTGCGGGTCAATTTGCCCCAGCCCTGAAACTCGAGGATTCCCGAAGGCGTTGGGGTGGTATAATCCGCCGGACGGAGGTCCCCATGCAGAGTCCCGATACCGCGGTCGCCGACCGTTTCCAACTCATCGAGGTTCCGCGCGGGAACGGCGTCGCGTCGTTTGCGGACGACGTGCGCGCGGGCTTGGGTGCGCCGTCCAAGCGCCTTCCGTCGAAATACCTCTACGATCGCGTGGGGTCCGCGCTGTTCGACGCGATCATGCACCTTCCCGAATACTACCTCTCCAATGCCGAGACGGAGATCCTCCGCGAGAGCGGCTGGGAGATCGTCCGCGTGCTGGACGAGCCGATGGACTTCATCGAACTCGGCAGCGGCAGCGCCGTCAAGACGCGGCTGCTCATTGCGGAAGCGCTGCGCGTGCAGGGCCAATTGCGCTACAGCCCGATCGATATCTCGATCGAGGCGCTGCGTGCGTCGTCGCTGGCATTGGTCGAAGCGTTTCCGGGACTTTCGGTGCGCGCCTATGCCGGCGACTATTTCGACGTGCTTGCGTCGCGCGCGCTCGACTTCGATCGCCGGATGCTCGCGATGTACATGGGTTCGAACATCGGCAACTACGAACCGGCGCAAGCGCGCCGCCTTCTGAAATTGCTCGCGGCCGCGTTGCGGCCCGGTGACGGCCTGCTGCTCGGTACCGATCTCAAAAAAGATCGCGCCATTCTCGAGGCGGCCTACGACGATCCCGTCGGCGTGACGGCTGCGTTCAATAAAAATTTGCTCGAGCGCATCAATCAGGAACTCGGTGCCGGCTTCGACGTGCGCAACTTCACGCACGTCGCGTTTTACGACGAGGCTCGCGGAAGCGTCGACTCGTTCCTCGAGGCACGCCGCGCCTGCGAGGTCGACCTGGGGTCGCTCGGAATGCGCGTCGCATTCGCCGAAGGCGAACGCATTCACACCGAATCCTCGTACAAGTTCTCCGATCGCGACGTGGCCGAGCTCGGCGCGGCGAGCGGCTTCCGGTTGACGTCGACGTGGCACGATCGCGCGCATCGCTTCAGCGTGCACCTGCTCGTTCGCGCGTAAGCGCGAGCGTCGTTCCGGCCGGGCCCGACGCGGCGACGGTCGAGGCCGGCGGACGCGCGGTCGCGCTGACGAACCTCAACAAAACGTTCTTTCCAGCGCTGGGGCTGACCAAAGGCGACCTGTTGCGCTACTACGAACGCATCGCTCCCGCCGTCATTCCGCACATCGCCGGCAAGGCCATGGTGATGAAGCGCTATCCGCACGGCGCGACCGGCGATTTTTTCTTCATGAAACGGGCGCCGTCGCCGCGGCCGCCGTGGATTCGCACCTGCGCCGTCGAGCATCGATCGGGCAACGTGATCGATTTTCCGGTCATCGACGATCTGGCCTCGCTGTTATGGCTGGTCAACCTGGGCTGCATCGACCTCAATCCGTGGTACGCTCCGTGCGACGACGTCAACCGGCCCGACTACCTTCACTTGGACTTGGATCCGTTCGACGCGCCGTTTGAAGCCGTCGCCGAAGCGGCGCTGATCGTACGGGACGTTTTCTCGTCGCTCGGCATGACGCCGTACGTGAAAACCACGGGCAGCAAAGGCATGCACGTCTACGTCGCCATCCGGCGGGGTCCGACGCAGCACGAGGTATGGGAGGTCGCCAAAGCGCTATCGCATGCGATCGCAAAAACGCACCCCGACCTGCTCATCGTCGAATATCGCGTTGCAAAGCGGCCCCACGGCCGCGTGCTCCTCGACTACAATCAGAATGCCTTTGGGCGCACGTTGGCATCGATCTATTCGGTACGCCCAAATGAAGCGGCGATGGTGTCGACGCCGGTCACGTGGGAGGAGGTCGAAAGCGGCTGCCGGCCGGAGAATTTTACGATGCTCGACGTGCCCGAGCGCGTGGGGCGTCTGGGCGATCTTTGGGCTCCGCTGTTGCGTAAGACGGGACGTTTCGATCTCGCGAGCGTAGCGGCTCTACCGAAGAGCCGGTAATGCGATTTTCCGATTTGCCGTTAAGGCCGCCGATCGAGCCGATGAAATCGCGTCAGGTTGCATCGATTCCGCTCGGCGAACGTTGGATGTACGAACCCAAATGGGACGGGTTCCGCTGCGTGGCGTTTCGCAGCGGAAACGACGTCGAGTTGGAGTCGAAGTCCGGCCAGTCGCTCACGCGATACTTCCCCGAGATTGCGTCGGCGTTGCTGGACCTCACGGCGCAACGGTTCGCGATCGACGGCGAGCTCTTCATCGAATCCGGCAACGGGTTTGACTTCGATGCATTGCTTCAACGCATCCATCCCGCCGCGAGCCGCGTCGCACGTCTCGCACAAGAGACGCCGGCGAAGTACGCGGTGTTCGATATCCTCGTCGACGAGGAGAATCGGCCGCTCTACGAGCGGCCTCTCGCCGAACGGCGGCGCGCCTTTGAAGCGTTTGCAGAAACGTACTTTCGCAAGCGCGGCGCTTTGGTCGTGTCGCCGGCAACCGGTGACGCGGAGCTGGCACACGCGTGGCTTGCCGGCGATGCCGCGCGGCTCGACGGCGTCATCGCGAAGCGGCTCGATCTGGCCTACGATTTCGGCGGCCGCGACGCCGTCGTCAAAATCAAGCGGCGCTACACCGCCGATTGCGTCGTCGGCGGATTCCGGCGCAGCAGTGACGGGAAAGTGGCATCGCTGCTGCTCGGTCTCTACGACGGTGCGAATCTCGATCACGTCGGCTTCGTGGGCAGCATGAGCGCCCACGAGCGCGCGCGAGCGGGCGAACTCCTCGAGCCGATCGTCGAGCCGCCCGGATTTACCGGCACCGCACCGGGCGGCCCCAGCCGTTGGCGCAAAGGCGATGCGGAGGCCGAATGGTTTCCCGTGCGGCCGGCCGTCGTCGTGGAAGTCGCATTCGATCACGTTACCGGCCGCCGTTTCCGCCACGGTGCGAAACTGCTGCGCTGGCGCCCCGATAAGGCGCCGCGCGAGTGTACGATCGATCAGCTGTTGCAGCCCGCCTAGCGCAAGGGCCGCCGGTTGCACCAGGCAAGAAGGCGGACGGCGCTTGCATTGGTTGCTTGAGGTGAGAGGGGGGTAGGGGCGGCGCGCCAAACTAAGTGCGCTTTGCTACCCCCAACTCGTATATTGAGGAGTTTTAACGCGATGGATAAGCTCTCGCGGCTCGTCGGTATTGCTGCGTGCGTTTCGGCGCTTGCAGCAGCGGGATGTGCGTCGAATTCCGGCGTCACCCCGTCTTCCGGCTCGCCAATGTCCCTTCAGCAACAGTCCGCCGCTAACGGCGGCTGGGTCCACGACGGCGGAGTCACCTACGCAACGCCGCATTACATGGCGACGCGCAACGCTCAGCGCCCGGCCGTCAAACCGGACATCCTGCTTGGCTACGGCAACGGCCCCGTGCTCACGAAGCCGAAAATGTACCTGATCTTCTGGGGCTACAAAGCCAACGGCGACGCCGACAAGCTCAAGAAACTGCTCGTCGCTTATGCCAAGACGATCGGCGGAAGCCCGTACGACAACATCTACACCCAATACTACGACATCGTCGGCGGCGTGAAGACCAACATTCTAGACGAGAACGGTCAGTACGGCGGTGCGTGGAACGATAACACGACGCCGGTGCCGACGCATCCCACGGATTCACAAGTTGCCGCCGAAGCACTTCTCGGCGTCTCGCATTTCGGCTACAATGCCAACGCGTCGTACGTCGTTGCCACCCCGCACGGCCACAGCTCGTCGGGCTTTGCGACGTCGTGGTGCGCGTATCACAGCGCCACGCAGTATAACGGACAACTCGTTTCCTACACGAACCTTCCGTACATGCCCGACGCCGGCCAGAACTGCGGCGCCAACATCATCAGCCCGCCGTCGGACGAGTTGGGCGTGGATGAAGGCATGACGATCGTCGAAGGCCACGAGTACGGCGAGTCGGTGACGGATCCGAATCCGCCGAGCGGCTGGTACAACAACTCCTACGGTGAAATCGGCGATATCTGCGCGTGGCAGAACATCCAGAACGATACGTTCCGCACGAGCAGCTGGACCGCGCAGCCGATGTTCAGCAACGCGACGCAGTCCTGCGTTCACTCCTACTAAACCCCACGTAGCGTCTCGCACCAACCAGAAGGGACCGGCTTGCGCCGGTCCCTTTTTTTTTATCCGAAGCGCGCGCGCCGCTCGGCGAGTCGCAACAGCGCGTCGACGGCAACGGCCAGCGCCGACGCCGCGAGGCTCCCGGCCACGATCATCTCCGGTTGATGCAGCGTAAGGCCGTTGAAAATCAGCGTCCCCAGGCCGCTGCCGCCGACGTACCCCCCAAGCGTTGCGATGGCGATGGCGGCGACCGCGGCGACGCGAACTCCGCCGAGCATCACCGGGAGGGCCTGCGGAAACTCGACGCGCCACAAAATTTGACGCGGCGACATGCCGATTCCGCGAGCCGCATCCACTTGTGCCCGATCGACGCCGGCGATACCGGCGACGACGCTGCGCGCCAGCATGAACTGGGCGTAGGCAACGAGCGCGACGAAGATCGGCGCGAACCCTAACCCGAAGAGTTGGACGAGCACGGCCAGCAGCGCGAGGCTCGGAATCGTATAGAGCGCTCCCAGCACGCCGAGCACCCAACTCGAGAGATGCGGCCGGCGCGCCGCATACACGCCCAGCGGAACGGCGATCAGGAGCGCGACGACGAGCGCCGTCGCCACCATTTCCACGTGTGCCGCGGTGAGGAGCGCCAGTTTTCCGGGATGCGCGATCGCGTAGCCCATACCGTATTCTGCGGCCAGCGAGTCCCGGACGTGCAGGTAGTAATGCCGGTAGACCTCGTCGCCGGCGTGCACGAGCTCCCGAACGTAGGCCGTTGCGGGACGATCCAGTAATTCGTCCGGCGCGGCAACCTGTTCGATTCGTCCGCCGCGCATGACGACGATGCGGTCTGCGAGTTTCAGCGCCTCGTCGAAGTCGTGCGTCACGAAGAGCGTCGTCGTGCCGAGATCGCGTACGATACGCACGAGTTCGCGCTGCAAAGAGCCGCGCACGAGGGCATCCACCGCTCCGAACGGTTCGTCCATCAAGAGCGCTCGCGGACGTGCCGCAATCGCGCGTGCGACGCCGACGCGTTGCGCCTCGCCGCCGGAAAGTTCGCGCGGGTGCCGGCCACGGTAACGCGAGGGTTCGAGGCCGACGAGCGCGAGGAGCTCGTCCACGCGCGTTGCAACGTCGTTCGCCGGCCATCCGAGCAACGACGGAACCACTGCAACGTTCTGCGCGACCGTCATGTGCGCGAACAGGCCGACCGCTTGGATCGCATAGCCGATCGTGCGCCGCAACTCGACCGCATCCACCGACGCGACGTTGCGGCCGTCCACCGACACACTTCCGGCGTCTAACGTGACGAGCCGGTTGACGGTGCGCAGCAGCGTCGATTTTCCGCAGCCCGAGGGGCCCAGCAAGACGATGAGTTCGCCGGGTTCTGCTTCGAACGATACGTCGTCGACGGCCGCCCGATCGGCACCCGCGTAACGGACGGTCGCACCCGCAAACTGTATTGCCGCGCCGTTCATCCCTTCACGCTCGCAAGAAAGTCCGCAGCAACGTCGGCCGGGTCGCGATGCTGGCTCTCGACGGCGGCATTCATGCGTTGCGCCGCGCGGTCGGTAATCTTCGGGGACACCGCGTCGAGCGTGGACGCAACCCGCGGAAGACGCCGCAACGTCGCATCGCGTACGACCGGAGCCACGTTATAGGGCGGCCAGAGGTGGCGATCGTCGCGCAAGACGACCAGATCGTCGGTCGCGATCGCGCCGTCGGTGGTGAAGGCGCTAGCGACGTCGGCGCGGCCGGTGGTCAAGGCTTCGTATTTCAATGCGATGTCGTACGTGCGCACGTCTCGAAATTGGAATCCGCCGTAGAGCCGCTGCAAGCCCGGCAATCCATCGGGCCGGCTGAGAAACTCTTGAATCGTCGCCAAGCGCAGCCGCGCCGCGACCGGCGCGAGTTGCGAGAGCGTTACGATGCCCTCGCGCTGCGAGATGGCCCGCGTGGTGGCGAGCCCTTGCGAGTCGTTCATCGGCGACGGGGCCAGCCACGTGAACCCGTAACGCTGCTTGAATTCGCGCGCAACCGTGGCGTAGAGCGCGCGCGGATCCTGCATCGGCGGAAGATGCAGCACGTCGATGAGCGCCGTCCCCGTGTACTCGGGGTAGAGATCGATATTGCCGCGCTCCATCGCCTCAATCGCAATCTGCGTTGAACCGAGGTTGAAAATGCGCTCGACGTGCATACCGGCACGCTCGAGGGCCTGCGCGTAGATTTCGGCGATCACGAAACTCTCGGTGAAGTTTTTCGAGCCGACGACGACGCCGCCGCGCGTGCCGCAGGCGGCCAGCAGCGACGCGCCGCCGAGCATGGCAAGCGCGCGCGCCCGGCTGACGTTCATGCCGCAGCCTCGATTCGGCGTCCGACGCGCCCCAGGACCAGCTCCACGCCGAGGGCAAGGGCGGCGACTGCGAGCGCTCCGGCGAGCAGCGTCGTCGCGTCGCCGGTTTGAAGTCCGCGAACGATCTCGTCGCCGAGGCCGCCGCCGCCCACGAACGTCGCCAGCGTGGCGCTGGCGATCGTTTCCGTCGCGGCAGTGCGCACGCCGGCAAACGCTACCGGCATCGCCAGCGGAACGATCACTCGTGCGAAGGCCTGAGCCCGGGTCATCCCCATGCCGGCAGCGGCGTCGAGCGCCGCCCTCGGAACGCCGCGGATGCCGAGGTCTACCCCGATCACGACGGGCGGCGTCGCCAACAGCGCCAGGGCAACCACGGCCGGCGCGGCTCCGACCCCAAGAAAAGGCAGAAGCAGCGTCAGCACCGCGAGACTGGGCAGGGTACGCCCGATGCCGGCCAGCGCGAGCGCAGGGCTGCGCAGCGGGGCGATGGTGGCGGCCCCGATCCCGAGGGGAATTCCGGCCAGCAGCGCGAGGGCCAGAGCGCTCGCCGCCAGCGCCGCGTGCTGGAGGGCGTGCCTCGCCAAGTCGGCTAGCATCATGGTCGCGAGAGTTTTGCCGCGCGGAGGCGAAACCCGTTGCTCCAACCTATGATCGAACCGTCATTGCTGCGTAAGGCCCCACCTCCCGCCGTCGCCATCGACGACCCCTCGCTGTACATCAGCCGCGAACTGTC
>Ga0070741_10018892_pt1 | contig 11083 bp, 9 predicted proteins | sample Coa_R1_4_FD_66440 | JGI IMG/M metagenome (GOLD analysis project Ga0070741, IMG submission 66440) | Surface soil microbial communities from Centralia Pennsylvania, which are recovering from an underground coalmine fire - Coalmine... | ecosystem: Environmental > Terrestrial > Soil > Unclassified ...
ATCTCGACGGCGGTCACGCATCTGAGCACGCAAATCACGGCGATCAAGACGGCGGCCGAAGCCGTCTCCGCCGGGGTGGCGCTCCTCGATACCGCCATCGCCGGCGTCGCCGCGATCGCCCAGGAAAGCGCCGCGACCAGCGAAGAGGTGTCCGCGCTCGCCGAGGAGCAGACGGCGACGCTCGCCGAGATCACGCGCGAGATCCACGAGGTCTCCAACATGGCGGAAGCGCTCCGCCAGGTCGTGGGTGCCACGACGACAGGGAACTGGGCCACGACGACCGCCATTCGGAGCGCCGCCCCGCGTCCGCGCGCCATGGCCGCGGACTGATCGCGCACGGTATCATCGCGACGGCACAACTTGGATCTACCTCGCGACGTGCCCGCACGCTACTCTCGCGCGTGCACCATCCCGACAAGATTGAAGTGCTGAACGTGAATCACCCAGGCCGGGTGTCGCTGGTCGACGCGCGGATGTACGTTGCCATGCGGAACGCCTTCCTCGCGATCCTCCCGGCTGGCACACCCGGTCTCACGGTCGCTCAGATCCAAGAATTGGTCCGGACGCACTTGCGCGAAGACCGTTTCCCACGCGATGCCAACGCGAGCTGGTGGGCTAAGACCGTCCAGCTCGATCTGGAGGCGAAGGGGATTATCGCGCGGGAGCGGTCATCTCCGCTTCGGTTTTATCGGCGCGCCAGCTAACCGAAGATCTTCTCGGCGAGCGCTCGCACGCTCGTGCGCGTGACGCCGTGCTCACTGAGCGCACGATAGTCGTGGGCAGGGCGCAAAGTCGGGCCGCCTTACCGGTCTCCCAGTCGTCGCCGATAGCTCGGTCGCTCCTCCACCTTGTTCAGCGCGGCGTGCGCCGCGGCCAAGCGAGCAATGGGCACACGATACGGAGAGCACGACACGTAGTCGAGGCCGAGGTGATGGCAGAACGCGACGGACCGTGGCTCGCCACCGTGCTCGCCGCAGATGCCGACCTTGAGCGTCGGCCGGACGCGGCGACCCTCGCTGACGCCGTAGCGGATCAGCCGGCCGACGCCTTCTTCGTCGAGCACCTGGAAGGGATCGTCGACGAGGATGCCGCGATCGAGATAGGCCGGCAAGAACCGGCCGGCATCGTCGCGACTCATGCCCAGCGTTGTCTGCGTCAGATCGTTCGTGCCGAACGAGAAAAACTCGGCGCGCTCGGCGATCCGATCGGCCGTCAGCGCGGCGCGCGGCAGCTCGATCATCGTGCCGATGAGGAACGGGATCTCGATGCCCATTGGTGTGAGCACCTGGTCCGCGACCTGCTCCAAAATCGCCCGCTGATGGTCCAACTCCTCGCGCGTCGCGACGAGTGGGATCATGATCTCGGGCTTGACCTCGATCCCGCGGCGGGCCGAGCGAACCGCGGCCTCGAAGATCGCCCGGCCCTGCATTTCGGTGATCTCGGGGTACGTGATGCCGAGGCGACAGCCGCGGTGCCCGAGCATCGGGTTCGTCTCGCGCAGGTTTTCGACGATGCGATTGAGCTCGTCGCGCGGGATCCGCAACGTGCGGGCGAGCAGCTTGCTCTCCTCGCCGCCGTGTGGCAGGAACTCGTGCAGCGGGGGGTCGAGGAGACGGATGGTCACGGGCAGACCATCCATCGCCTCGAAGATCCCCTCGAAGTCGCTCCGCTGCATCGGCAGCAGCTTCGCCAGCGCCCGCCGCCGGCCCGCCTCATCGCGCGCGACGATCATATCGCGCATGGACGTGATGCGGTCGCCCTCGAAGAACATGTGCTCGGTGCGGCAGAGGCCAATGCCTTCGGCGCCAAATCCTCTGGCGATCCGCGCATCTCGGGGCGTATCGGCGTTGGCGCGCACTCGCAGCGTGCGCACCTCGTCCGCCCAGCTCAGCGCCTTGGCGTATGCCTGGTAGACCGGTGCGTACTCGGCCCGCAGCGAGCCATTGATCACGCGCACGACTTCGCTCGGCACCGTCTGCAACGCGCCGGCGTAGACGGAACCCGTCGCGCCATCGACCGTGAGCCAATCGCCTTCGGCGATGACCGTGTCACCGGCCCGAAACCGCCGAGCCCCGGCATCGACTTCCATCTCTTTGCAGCCGACGACCGCGCATTTGCCCATGCCACGCGCCACGACGGCCGCATGGCTCGTCATGCCACCGCGCGCCGTGACCACGGCTCTCGCCGCGACGAGTCCATGGAAATCCTCCGGCGTCGTCTCCTCGCGCACGAGGATCACGTCTTCGCCCAGATTCGCTCGGCTGACGGCGACATCGGGATCGAATACGGCTACACCACTGGCGGCGCCTGGACTGGCTGGCAGGCCACGGACGATCGGCGTCGCGCGGACGGTCGAGTCGATGACCGGGTGCAGTAGCTGGTCGATCTCTCGGGCTGGAATGCGTGCGACGGCTTCGGCCTTCGAGATCAAGCCCTCGGCCTGCATCTCCACGGCGATTCTTACGGCAGCTGCCGCTGTCCGCTTACCCGTGCGGGTTTGTAAGAGATATAAGTTGCCGCGCTCTACCGTGAACTCCAGATCCTGCATGTCCCGGAAATGCTGCTCTAGCCGGTCTTTCGTTTCGACCAGTTCCTTGTGTGCACCCGGCAGCCGTTCCCCCATGACATCGATCGGCAGCGGCGTGCGGATGCCGGCGACGACATCTTCGCCCTGCGCATTGACCAGAAACTCGCCGTAGAACTTTCGCTCACCGGTCGAGGGGTCACGCGTGAACGCGACACCCGTCCCGGAGTCGTCGCCGAGGTTCCCGAAGACCATCGCGACGATATTGACGGCCGTACCGAGATCGTTCGGGATGCCATTCACGCGGCGATAGTCAATGGCCTTCTTGAGCGTCCACGACCGCCACACGGCCTCAATCGCGCCCCACAGCTGCTCGCGCGGATCCATCGGGAAGTCCTGCGCGAGCCGCTTGTATTCCTCGACCAGATTCCGGAGAGCGGTCTCACTCAGCTCGGCGTCCGTCTCGACCCGGTTGAGAATGCGCTTCCCATGCAGCAGCGACTCGAAATGCCCGAGCGGCACGCCGAGGACCACATCGCCGAACATCTGCAGGAACCGCCGATACGAGTCGTACGCGAACCGCGCGTTGCCGCTCGCCTTCGCCAGACCGAGCACCGTCCGGTCGTTGAGGCCGAGATTGAGGATGGTCTCCATCATCCCGGGCATCGACACCGGCGCGCCTGATCGCACCGAGACCAGCAGCGGATTCGTCTCGTCGCCGAACTTCTTCCCGGTCGCTGTTTCGAGACGCGTCAGGGCGCGGTCGACTTCCTCACGGAGCCCATCGGGAACGCGCTTGTCCCGGAGATACGACCCGCAGCACTCGCACGCGATGGTAAATCCCGGCGGCACCGGCACGCCGAGATTCGTCATCTCGGCCAGGTTCGCGCCTTTCCCGCCGAGGATCGCGCGCATGTCGCGCGTGCCTTCGGCGGCACCGTTCCCGAAGAAGTAGACTAACACCCGCAGCCGAATCTAAGCTTATCTGGGTCGGTAGGAGGAGGCGTCGGGTAGTCGCCTGAAAAACAAGCGTGACAGAATCCGGCTGGTGATGCGGGTACGGGAACCGACTCGAGCATACCGTCGAGCGACAGGTAGCCGAGGGAGTCGACGCCGAGGTCTTTCGCGATCTCGTCAACCGTGAGATTCGCCGCGATCAGCTCTTCGCGGTTTGGCGTATCGATGCCGTAATAACACGGCCCCGTAATGGGCGCTGAACTGACGCGCATGTGCACCTCGCGGGCACCAGCCGCGCGGATCATGGCGACCAGCCCACGCGTCGTGGTGCCGCGGACGATCGAGTCGTCGACCATGACGACACTTTTGCCGTCGAGCACACGCCGGACGGCGTTGTACTTGACTTTGACTTTGGCGTCGCGACCGGCCTGCGTGGGCTGAATGAAGGTGCGGCCCACGTAGTGGTTACGGATCAGGGCGAACTCGAAGGGCAGCCCCGACTCGTCGGCGAATCCGAGCGCGGCGGAATTCGACGAATCCGGCACGCTGAAGACCAGATCCGCACCCGGAGCAGGGCACTCCCTCGCGAGCCGCCGACCGAGCTCCCGCCGCGAATCCTCGACGGTCGCGCTGAACACGGTCGAATCGGGCCGCGCGAAGTAGACGTGCTCGAACACGCACCGATGCAACTCGCGCGGCGTCAGCGCCTGGAACATCGAACGCCCGTTGCCATCGACCGCCACGATCTCGCCGGGCTTCACCTCGCGCTCGGGCGTCGCGCCGACGATATCCATCGCGCAGGTTTCTGACGCGAACACGGTGCCGCCATCGAGCGATCCCATGACCAGCGGCCGGAACCCCCGCGGATCGCGCACCGCCAGGAGGGTATCGCCGATCAGCACCAGCAGGGCGTACGCCCCCTCCACCCCAGCCAACGCCTGGGCGAGCCGCTCCGTGGGCGTACCAGCGTCGGCCGTCGCCAACCGGTGGAGCAGCACCTCGGAGTCACTGGTCGACGTGAAGATCGAGCCCCGATCCTCGAGCTCCAAGCGCAGCTCGGTCGCGTTCGTCAGGTTGCCGTTGTGCGCGAGCCCGATCGGGATGCCGCGAAAGTTCACGAGCAGCGGCTGGGCGTTGTCGAGCGACGTTGACCCGGCCGTGCTATAGCGCGTGTGGCCAATCGCGAGCGCGCCGGGCAGCTCGCTCTCGATCCGATCCGGCGGGAACGCATCGGACACGAGCCCCATCGCCCGCAGCCGGTGCGCCCGGTGATCGGCGTCGACCGAGATGATGCCCGCGGATTCTTGTCCGCGATGCTGCAGCGAGTAGAGCCCCAAATGCGTGACGGCCGCGGCATGGGCGGACCCGCGGACGCCGAATAACCCACACATTGTCGCTAGACCGTGGTCAGAGGTTCCTCCGCTGCCGCGACCGCGGCGGCGGATCCAGACATGATCGTTGGGATCGCCTCGTGGAACGCCTTCGCGAGCTGGTCTACGCCAACGTTCATCGCATCGATTCGCAATCCGGCTGTCGCTGGCCGCACCGTTCCAATTTTTCTCGCGGGCACTCCGCGGGCGATCGCGGTCAAGAGCACGGCAGCGGGATCGGGCGTGGACACCACGATACGTCCCTGTCCCTCACCGAAAAGTAACGCCATGCGCGGCAGCGATGCCCATGCGCTGAGATCGATCTCGGCGCCGAACAGCCGCTCGATATTCCCGACGCAGCACTCGGCGATGGCCACCGCGAGGCCGCCATCCGAAACATCGTGCGCCGAGCGGACGACCCCACGGCCGATCGCGTCCAGGAGCGCGTCGATCAACCGGCGCTCGGCCTCCAAATCGCACTTCGGCGGAGCACCGGCGACGAGTCCATGAATCGTGGCCAGGTACTCACTGCCGCCCAGTTCATCCGTTGGCTCACCAAGCAGCACAATGGCGTCGTCGATGACGCCGAAGGCGCTGGCGGTGGCGTTCGTGACCGGGTCGACGATGCCGACCATGCCGATAATCGGCGTCGGGTAGATAGCTCCCGACGGGCTCTCGTTGTACAACGAGACATTTCCGCCGGTGACCGGAGTACCGAGGGCGCTGCACGCTTCGCCGATGCCGGCGATCGCCTCGCGCAGCTGGTAATAGACCTCGGGGCGTGTCGGATTGCCGAAGTTGAGGCAATTCGTGATCGCCTTCGGCCTTCCACCGACACACGCCACGTTCCGCGCGGCTTCCGCAACGGCAATCCGGCCTCCCGTCCGCGGATCCAGATATGTGTAGCGGCCGTTGCCGTCGGTCTTGAGCGCCAGCGCCCTATTCGTGCCTCTCAGGCGCACAACTGCGGCATCTCCGCCGCCAGGGCCCTGGACGGTGTTCGTCTGGACGCTCGTGTCGTACTGACGGGTCACCCACTTCTTACTGGCTATGGTGGGTGCCGCCAACAATCTTAAAAGGACACCCACTGGCTCTGGGTGATTGAGCGACGAAATGTCTTGCGAGCGGAGAGAGCGTACTTTTTCGTCCTCCCGAGCTTCTGGCGTATAGAATGGACAGGACGAAACCAGCTCAGAGCCGGGGAACTCGGCCACGACGCGCGAGCCTTCCGTCACGCGATACACGGGTTCGCCGATGACCTCGCCGATGACGGCCGCCGCCAAATCCCATTTCGCGAGAATAGCCTCGACTTCTTTCTCGCTGCCGCGCTTGGCCACGACGAGCATGCGCTCCTGCGACTCACTCAGCAGGATCTCGTAGGGCGTCATGCCGGTCTCACGCACCGGCATCTTCGTCACATCGATCGTGACGCCAACATCACCTCTGGCAGCCATCTCGGCCGAGGACGATGTGAGTCCCGCCGCGCCCATGTCCTGGATGGCGACGATATGCCCGCTGTTGATGAGCTCTAAGCTCGCTTCGAGCAGCAACTTCTCGGTGAAGGGATCGCCGACCTGGACGCGCGGTCTTTTGGCATCGCTGGCCGCGGTGAGGTCCTCGGAGGCGAACGAAGCCCCGTGTATTCCATCTCGGCCCGTCCGAGCGCCGACCGCGATGATCGGATTGCCGATCCCTTCGGCTTTCGCGCGAATGAGCTCTTCCTCGCGCATGACACCAACGCACATGGCGTTGACCAACGGATTGCCCGTATACGAAGGGTCGAACACGACTTCGCCGGCGACCGTCGGGATCCCGACACAATTCCCGTAGTCGCCGATCCCACGCACGACACCGGCGAAGAGGTAGCGCGTCCGCCCGGAATCCAGTGAGCCGAAGCGCAGCGAATTCAGCATCGCGATCGGGCGCGCGCCCATCGTGAACACGTCGCGCAAGATGCCACCAACACCTGTCGCGGCACCTTGATAGGGTTCGACGGCGGACGGGTGATTATGGGACTCGATCTTGAACGCGACCGCCCACCCGTTGCCCACGGAGATCACGCCGGCGTTCTCGCCGGGTCCCTGCAGGACATATGGGGCCGTCGTCGGCAGGCCGCGGAGCAGTGGCCGCGAGTGCTTGTAGGAGCAGTGCTCGCTCCAGAGCGCCGAGACGATGCCGAGCTCGGTGAACGTCGGATTCCGACCGAGCAGGCGGACGATCCGCTGATATTCGTCCGGCGTAATCCCATGCTCGGCGATGAGCGCCGGCGTGATGACCGGATCACCGGGACGGGGCTCGATGGGCATCAGTGCGGTGCGGCGGCCGAGTCTTTTTTCGGCACGATGTACTGGTATTGCGGCGGTTTCGCGGGCGGTCGTGGGCCCTCGAAGACCATGCCGCTCCGGTGGGTGCTGTCACCGGCCGCCGCCGGCGTGATCGCCGGTGTCGCGGGCCGTTGAGCGCCGTTCACGTTCAACGTCGTCGCCGTTTCGGTACCCGTGTAGGTATGGCCGGCCGAGCGAATCACGGCGTCGACGACGAGATCGTGATCGAGAATCACGAGATCATCGCCGCACTTGCGTGAGCATCCGGCGTCGAACAGCAGGTAGTCGTGCGCGCCGAAGTGTCGCTCGGATGCCGGTCGGCCGAGGATATCGACGACTTGCTGCCGAGTCATGCCTGGGGCGATCTGCGCTGATACGGGCGCAGCCACCATGACGACGAAGACGAGAGCAGCTCTCATGCAGGCACCCGCGCGAGGAGGGAGGAGAAGATCGCGAGACCGTCGGTCGATCCGAGCGCGGAGTCGACCACTCGCTCGGGGTGGGGCATGAGGCCGAGCACGTTGCCGGCCTCATTGACGACGCCGGCGATGTCACGCGCTGAGCCGTTCGGGTTGACACCCACGTATCGCAGCACCACGCGACCTTGGGACTCGAGTTGGTCGAGCGTCGCCTCGTCGGCCTCGTAACGTCCTTCGCCATGAGCGATCGGGACGCGAATGATCTGGCCGGCGGTGTAGTTCGCCGTGAAGATCGTGTCGGTGGTCTCGACGCGCATCCGGATCGGCTCACAGATGAACTGGAGTCCCGAGTTACGCATCAGGGCGCCCGGCAACAGTCCCGCCTCGCACGCGACCTGGAACCCGTTGCAGATCGCCAGTACGGGTGCGCCCCGCTTCGCGTGGGCTATCACCTCGTTCATGATCGGGCTGAACCGGGCGATTGCTCCGGCTCGGAGATAGTCTCCGTACGCGAATCCACCGGGCAATATCACGACATCGACATCTTGAAGATCGTGTTGCTTGTGCCACAGGTAGACAGCCTCTTCACCTAATGTGTCAACGACAGCGTGATACGCGTCGGTGTCGCAGTTGGACCCTGGAAATCGAACAATGCCGAATTTCACAGCGCCTCCACCCTCGTGATGTGGAAGTCCTCGACGACCGGATTCGCGAGCAATTTCTTACACATCGCGCCGACCGATTCGCGGGCGCGACTCTCCGTGGGTGAGTCCGCGTCGACGACGACGTAGCGTCCGACGTGCACGTCTTTCACGTCGGCGAAGCCGAGCGTGCGGAGCGCGTCCGCGACGGCCTTCCCTTGAGGATCCAGGATGCCTTCCCGCGGTTTGATCTCGACCGACACCCGATATCGCGTCATTCTCCCTCGTAATCGATAGTTCGCGCCACGGTCGGCGTCGGCTGTCCCGTACTGCCGCCGCTCCGCCGTTGCCGTCGCCGGCGCTCGCGTCGTTCGCGAGCCGTTAGATCGTCGTCACCGTCTTCATCCCCATAGGCCGATCCCGTGGGGATGCGGTCGACGAAGCCCAGGATGATCGTCTTGATCAACCCATACAGCACGTACGCCATGCCGGCGGGGAAGAAGAACTGCCGTCCGAATTTCATGATGCCGGCGACGCAGAGGATCACCAGCAAGAGCCCGCCGATGCCGCGCCAGTTCCGCACGCCGATCTTCGGCATCGCGGGGTAGGGCACGTGCGTCACCATGAGGATCGCCAGGCCGCCCATGACGTACTTCACCATTTCGTTCCACGGCATGCCGAAGAGCCGGGCGTCGTACAGCTTCGATTGGCTGAACCAGTAGTACGTCGCGAGCGTGCATCCGGCCGCCGGACTCGGCAACCCGACGAAATGCGTTTTCTTGGTGCCGGCCTGCGTGACGTTGAATCGCGCCAACCGGATCACGGCACATGCGCAGAAAATAAAAACGAGCAACCACAGCGCTCCGCCTTCTTGTTGGAGCACCGAGAAGTAGATGATCATGGCCGGCGCGAGCCCGAACGACACGGCGTCGACCAGCGAGTCCAGCTCTTCGCCAAATCGACTGCCGGTTCCCGTGGCTCTCGCGACTCTTCCGTCGAACCCGTCGCAGATGCCGCCGAGCACGATCCACAGGACGGCGCGCTCGTACTCACCGCGGGACGAGTCGACGATCGCGAAGATGCCAAAGAACAGGTTCCCGATCGTGAACCCATTGGGGAGGGCGGGCGCCGCCCGACGCATGTCCGCGCGCCGCAAGCGTCGGATTTTCGGCGGGCGTATCGCCATCAGGGAAGCTCCGCCAGCACCGTGGTGCCCGCCGTGATGGTCTGGCCAATGGTGACCTTGACCTCGCTGCCGAGCGGCACGAAGACGTCGACGCGCGAGCCGAATCGAATGATGCCCAGGCGGGCGCCCTGCTCGACGTGATCGCCAACGGCGCCATAGGTCACGATGCGCCGCGCGATGAGGCCGGCGATCTGGCGTACCAGGAGCCGGTAGCGTCCGCCGGTGGACTCGATGCCGATCGACGACTGCTCGTTCTCGAGGCTCGCTTTCTCCATCGCCGCGTTCAAGAATTTCCCCGGATTGTAGTGGCGATAGACGACCGTTCCGGTGATCGGGTATCGGTTCACGTGCACGTCGAACACGTTCATGAATATCGAGATGCGAATCGCTTGCCCATGGACGAACGTCGGTTCATCGACCTGCGTGATGGCCTGGAGTCGTCCATCGGCCGGCGCGATCACGACGCGGTCACCCCGCTCACCCGCCCGCTCCGGGTCGCGAAAGAAGTACGGCACCCAGAGCGCGAGGATCGCGAGCGCGAACGCCACGAGCCAGAGCGCCCAGGATCGCATCTCCAGGGCCGCCACGAAGGCGGCCAGGGCGACGACGGCCGCGATGGCGATGAAGGCGTATCCTTCGCGCGCGAAGTTCACGACAGGGGCGTTCCCGTAATGCGGCGGTAGGCGTCGAGGTAGCGCTCGCTCGTCGCTTTCACGACGGCGTCAGGTAACGGCGGAGCAGGGGCGTCTCCGTTCCAGTGGCCCGCCAGCCTCTCCTGCTCCAAGTAATCGCGTAGCGGCTGCTTGTCGAAGCTCTCTTGGGCGCGTCCAGGTTGATACTTGTCGGCTGGCCAGAATCGCGAGCTATCGGGCGTTAGTACTTCATCGATCAGGAGGATACGCCCGTCTCTATGTCCGAACTCGAACTTGGTGTCGGCGACGATGATGCCATGTTCCGCCGCACGATCGCGGCCTCGGGCGTAGATCCGCTGAGCGAGATGCTCTAACTCACCGGCTACTTCCGCGCCGACCGCGGCCGCCACGTCTCGTCTGGTGATGTTCTCGTCGTGTCCCGTCTCCGCTTTGTGCGCGGGACTGAAAATGGGCGGCTCCAGGCGGGCGCTTTCGGTGAGACCCTTGGGTAACGGCTCGCCGGCGAGTGTTCCACGTTGCCGATACTCTTTCCAAGCGGAGCCCGCGATGTATCCACGGATCACACATTCGATGGGAAAGACGGTCGTTCGCTTCACCAGCATCGCGCGCTGATGCAGGAGATCGCGATACACCGTGAGTGCCGGAACCGCGGAGGTGATGCCTTCCACATCAGACGCGATCATGTGGTGCTCGACGATGTCACCGAACTGGCGTAGCCACCAGGCGGTGAGCTGAGTCAGGACCGCACCCTTTCGAGGAATCGCTTCGCGCATCACGACGTCGAACGCACTCACTCGGTCTGTAGCGACGATGAGGAGCCGGTCGGCATCTACCGCATAGACATCGCGAACCTTGCCACGCCGCACCAATTCCAGTGGCAGATCCGTCGACCGCAGCGCAGCCGTGGTCATACGCGAAGATCCTGCTCTTGAGGGACGACCTCGTCGTCGATGCCTTCCAGGAGCGGCTGCACGACGTGGGTCAAAAACTCGTCGACCTGCTCGGGCGC
>Ga0070741_10018894_pt1 | contig 11083 bp, 11 predicted proteins | sample Coa_R1_4_FD_66440 | JGI IMG/M metagenome (GOLD analysis project Ga0070741, IMG submission 66440) | Surface soil microbial communities from Centralia Pennsylvania, which are recovering from an underground coalmine fire - Coalmine... | ecosystem: Environmental > Terrestrial > Soil > Unclassified ...
GGTCCGATCGGCACGGGGGACAGGAAGAACGTCACCAGTCCAAGCAGCGGTGCCGCACCGATGCCCGCGATCCACAACCCGATCGCCATCAGCACGCCTTGCGCAACCGCCGTACCGAGGATGCCATACACCACGCCGCGCATGGTCGCCGCCGCGAGCTCGAGCAAACGCGCGCCGCGCCGTGGTGCGAGGCGCGCGAGCACGGCGCGCACGCGCAGCACGGCGGCGTCGCCATCGCGGAAGAAGAAAAATGCAATCAGGATCGACAACGTCAACTGCAGCAAGCCCTGGGCGATGCTCGCGCCACCGGCGAGAAGCCACGCCTTGGCGGGATCGATCAGCTTGCCGAGCTCGGTCGTGAATTGCGCCGTGTCGTGCGCGAAGCCCGACCAGTACGCCGCCGCGCGTTCGCCGATGAGCGGCAGGCCCGCCACCCACGCCGGCGGATCGGGCGGCCCCTGCTCCATGAACTCGCGCGTCCATTGCGCCATGCGCACCGAGTTGTCGGCGAGGGTCATGCCCACGATGACGAACGGCGCGAGAAACACCACCGCGATGAGCAACGACATGATGGCCGCCGCCAGCGTGTGGCGTTGCATGAAGAGGTAGCGCAGCTGCTCGTACAGCGGCCACGTGGTCACGCACAACACCACGGCCCACAATAGCGCCGTGAGGAACGGACGCAGCACCAGAAAGCACCCACCGATCAGTATCCCGAGCACCAGCAGGGTCAGGATCTGGTCGATGCGCGAAGGCGCGCGACGCAGCGGTGAACTGGCCATGGTCGAGTCTAACACCCGCGATTCGGTAACTTGTCCCGATCCTGTAGGCCTTGTCCTACACGCCGCCTTCCGGTTACCGCACAGACACTGAGCGACCGCACTGCCACAGTTTGTACACCCCGTGCAGCAACCGCGGAGCGGCGCATGGACGAGGCGTGGGAACGCGAGGCGAACGGCCCGGAGCCGAGCTTCCAGGAATTCCTGGCAGCCGGTCACGAGGAGTGCAATCGTTTTCTCGCCGCGTACATCGCTTCGCGCGGACTTGCACCGGACGCCATCGATCGCGAATACCTGCTATCGTTCCTTCATCGCTCGGCGGGCGCATGGCTCGACACGCCGACGGAAGCCGAGCGGCTGCTCGACGCCTTCATTCGTGTGCGTCCCGAGCGGGCGATCCGATCGCGCCAGAGAGGTGGTCATGAGCACACTGCTTGATATCGCCCGACATCCATTCGCTGCATTCGGCCATTCGCGCCGCGAGATCGACGATGTCGCGCAGGACGCGCGCGATCCTTACGAACGGCAACGCTCGCAGCGGCTGGCTCAGCTCGAGGCGGCCGGCAAATGCCTCGCCCGGTCCGGCAAGCACGACAACCTGCGCTACTGGCCTTCCGAATGCGGCTCGCGCGTGCTCGCCGAGCATCGCCGCCGGCAACGACCCGCGCGCACGGCAACGCACGCCTGAGGCGTACCGCGTGAAGCGCGGGTGATCGCCGCATCGTCTCTGGATGTTCACGCTCATGCGCCATGGTTCGAGCCGCATGACGCATGAAGGTCATCGAAGAACCCGGGGCTCGCCCGATCCTGCTCTGGACCGACGAGGTCGAGCCGGAAGCGCTGCAGCAGCTCCGCAACACCGCACGCTTGCCGATCATCGATCCGCATGGTGTCGCCGTGATGCCCGATGTGCATTACGGCATCGGCGCGACGATCGGCAGCGTCATCGCGACACAGCGCGCGATCGTGCCTGCCGCATGCGGCGTGGATATCGGTTGCGGACTCAATGCCGTACGTACCTCACTGCAGGCGAGCGATCTTCCCGATTCGCTGTCGACGCTGCGTCATCGCGTCGAGCGTGCGGTGCCATTGGGCGCAGGTGGCGCGCATCGCACGACTGCCGCGGAACGCCATGCCGACATCACGCTCGTGCCGCGTTACAAGACGCTCGTGACGAAGCATCCCAAGCTCGCCAAGCACGACGTGTGGCAGCAGCTCGGGTCGCTCGGCTCGGGCAATCATTTCATCGAGCTCTGCCTCGACGAGGCTCAGGCCGTGTGGGTCATGCTGCACTCGGGCTCTCGCGGGATCGGCAATCTCATCGGGCGCCACTTCATCGACAAGGCCAAGCGCACCATGGAGCGACGGCACGTGAAGCTGCCCGATGCCGATCTTGCATACCTGCCGGAGGACACGACGGAATTCGCCGACTACATCGATGCCGTGGGATGGGCTCAGGATTACGCGCTCGAGAATCGTCGCCTCATGATGGATGCGGTCGTCGCCGCGCTCGGGCGCACGATTGCAAAGCCCTTCACGCTCACGAGCGAGGCCGTGAACTGCCATCACAACTATGTCCAGCGCGAAAGGCACTTCGGGCGCGACGTGTGGGTGACCCGCAAGGGCGCCATTCGCGCCGGCAGCGGCGATCTGGGCATCATTCCCGGCAGCATGGGCCAGCGCAGCTACATCGTGCGGGGACTCGGCAACCCGGACTCCTATTGCTCGTGCTCCCACGGGGCAGGACGGCGCATGAGCCGCGGGGCTGCGAAAAAGGCATTCACTGTGGCGGATCTCATCGCTCAGACCGAAGGTGTCGAGTGCCGCAAGGACAACGCGGTGCTCGACGAGATTCCCGGAGCGTACAAGGACATCGACAAGGTCATGCAAAGCCAGCGGGACCTCGTGGAGGTCGTGCACACGCTCAAGCAGGTCATGTGCGTGAAAGGCGCATAGCGTTCTAGACGCAAATCAATGCACCGGCGTGGCCGCTGGTGAATGATGGTTCTGTCTCCCGTGGGTGGAGGCAACATGGTGTTTGGATTGTTGACGCTGCTCGTGTTCCTGATCGTCATGTCGGTGATAGGCGCCTTCGTGCGCGCCGATGGTCACCTGCACTTGCACGACCGGACCGCCAGCCGCGATCCGACCGGATCGCATTAGGGCGCGCGTATCCCGCTTACGCGGCGCGGGCACGCCGTGGGATAGGTGCGCTCCGACGACGCTGCCGGGGCGTGCGAGCGTTGCCAACCGTGAGCCCGGGCCTCACCGATGTGATGTCCTGCGAGGTCCAGGTTTATGCCTTCGTGCAGCTGCCGCGGGCGATGGTGTCACTGCGCGGCAGGTTTGTGCCGTTTGGCGCCTGACTTGCCGCGGGCGCCACGCTGCGCGCGCTCCCGATCAACCGCCGTCGACCCAGCGAGCCACGCGCGGCATGGCGATCGCGAGCAAGACCCACATCGCGCCAATCACGTACGAATTGGCGACGACGACCCACAGCAAGGCGTCGACGAGAAGGAGGGGCTCCAGGACCAGGAGCATCAGTTTCATGAAAGGGCCGGGGCCGATTGGGAGGGAACGCGCATGCCAGGAGCATGTTGTGTGCCACGAACCCTACGCCACGAAGGATCAATAGGCTTGCTTTTCCCGCGCTGATCGCACGCGAGCGCTCTAGCTGCTGATGGGCGGCAATGCTAACCTTGTGCGCCCTTACGCGTAGGGCACGCGCGCGTTCCTCATGCGGCTTCGCACTCGGCTCATTCTGTTGGTGATCGCGACGGCGCTTCCGCTCGCGATTCTCGCGCTCGTCGCCTCCGTGCTTCTCATCGCCAACGAGCAGGACAAGTTCGTGAGCGCGGTGAAGGATCGCAATCGCGCATTCATCACGGCGGTCGACGCCGAGCTCAAAGGCGAGATCGAGACCCTCGCGGCGCTGAGCGCATTGCCGGCATTCAGAGCCGACGACCTCGCGCAGCTCCATCGGGAGCTCGTTTCGGTGATGGCGACGCAGCCCGACTGGATCACGATCCTGGTCAGCACGCCGGACGGCACGCCAGTGATCAACACACTCGCGCCCTATGGCATCCCCCTGGCGCCCCCGCTCGATGCGAATTCGGTGCAAGTGGCCGCCCGCACCCAGGTGCCCCTCATCGGCGGCATCGTCGGCGGCAAGCTGGTCAACGAATTCGGCGTCCCGCTGCGCTATCCGATCGTGCGCAACGGCCGCACCGTGTACGTGTTGACTGCCCTGGTGAGGCCGGCGGTATTCCAGCGCATGATCATGGAGCAGAACCTCGCCCCGGGGTGGGTCACCGGTCTCGTCGATGCAAACGATCGCTTCATCGCGCGGGTGCCATCGCGCGAGCCGGGCACGCTGGCGGGCTCCGACTATCGGCGCGCAGTTGCCGAGGCGTCGGAAGGCTGGTATCGCGGCCTCACGATCGAAGGCCTGGATACGTTCACGGCGTTCAAGCGCTCGGAGTACAGCCTCTGGACGGTCGGGTTCGCCATCCCCGCCTCCGCGGTCCTCGCCGGTGCGCGGCGGATCGCATGGATGATGGGTCTTGCGGCACTCGCGTGCATCGCCGTCGCGATCGGCATCGCATACTGGGTCGGGCATCGCATCTCGCACCCGATCAGCACGCTCGCACGGGCAGCGCCCAGCATGGGCGAAGGCACGGTCACGATCGCCACCGACAGCAACATCCCCGAGGTGCGCGAGCTCGCAACGGCGCTGCGCACGGCATCGGAAGCCATCCAGGACAAGCATCGCGTGGCGGCGCTCGAACGCAGCATCCTCGCCGAATCGGATCGTGCGAAGGATCAGTTCATCGCCATGCTGAGTCACGAGATGCGCAATCCGCTTGCGGCGATCTCCACTGCGTCGACGCTGCTCAAGCTCGCGCCGGCGGACAGCGACATCATGGCAAGGGCGCACGGCGTGGTCGAGCGCCAGACCAAGCAGCTTTCGCGACTGGTGGAGGACCTGCTCGACGCGAGCCGTCTCGCGATGGGCAAGGCAACGCTCGAGCGCCAGGACGTGAACCTCGCGGAGATCGTGGGTGTCGTTCTCAACACCTGGCGCGATTCGGGCAAGCTTGCGGAGCACGAACTGGTGACCGAGCTCGCGCCGGTGTGGGTGAACGCCGATCGCCTTCGCGTCGAGCAGGTGGTTTCGAACCTGCTGGACAACGCCATCAAGTTCACGCCGCCGCGTGGACGCATCACGATCACGGTCCGCGAGGAAGGCAACGATGCAAAGCTGATCGTGCGCGACACCGGTACAGGCATTCCGGCGAACGAGGCGCCGCATGTGTTCGGACTGTTCGTGCAGGGCCCGCAAGGTCTCAGTCGCGCGTACGGGGGCATCGGCGTGGGACTTGCGATCGTGAAGCGATTGGTGGAGATGCACGGCGGTGACGTCAGCGTCACGAGCGAAGGTCTCGATCGCGGCAGCACCTTCACGGTCACGCTGTCGGCCGTGCGCCCTGCGCTCGCGCCCCCCGGCGCGGAGCCCTCTCACGTTGCGAGCATGGCGACTCACGCGCCGTTGAACATCCTCATCGTCGAGGACAACGCCGATGCGCGCGAGATGATGTGCGCGCTGTTGCGGCTGCGCGGCCACACTGTGGTCGCAACGTCCGATGGCGCGAGCGCGCTCGCCAACCGGCATTCTGTCGATCTCGCGCTCATCGACATCGGCTTGCCCGATTTCGACGGCTACGAAGTTGCGCGCGCGCTGCGCCCGTCGTGTCCGCACCTGATCGCGCTGACAGGCTACGGCCAGCCGCAGGACAGGGAACGTGCGATCGCGGCCGGCTTCGAGGCGTACGTGACCAAGCCGATCAGTGCGGAAGAGCTCGATGAGCTCATCGGCAGCGTTGCAAGCAGGAGGAAAGCCGAAGAGCGGCTAAGAACGTCGTCGGCGTGATGGCGTCACGGGGGCCGGCTGAGAGCGGATGTCTCGGGTGTGCACCGCTATTCTGTTCCGGTGTGGACATGCGGTGTTGGCGCGGCTTCGACATGTGAGTGAGCATTACGGCACAAATGGCATCTCGGGGACCGCGTCGGGACCTGCCAAATACCATCGGGACCTGCCAAGTACCACATTCACACGAAGCTGTCCGCTCCATTCTTCTCACTCCCTGCTGGACATCTACTCAACCGGCATCTGCGACCGCCCCTCGTTGCAATGGTGTGCATCATGATTCCTACATTTGACCCGAGCTTAGAGCACCTCCCCGCCGCATTGCGTCAAACAAGGTCCCGCTCGATCCATCCACGACAGCACACGAAGGAGACAGACACGTGCCAGAAAAGCGCAAGGTCATTATTACCTGTGCAATCACGGGTAGCATCCACACACCTTCCATGTCACCGTACTTGCCCATTACGCCTAAGCAAATCGCGGACGCGGCTGTAGCCGCAGCCGAAGCCGGCGCGGCCATCGTCCACTTGCATGCACGAGACCCAATCGATGGCCGCCCTACTCAAGATCCGAGATATTTTCGCGAGTTCGCGGGCGAGATCAGAAATCGGTCGAATGTCGTCCTGAACTTCACTACTGGCGGCGCAGCCACGATGACAATTGAGGAGCGACTGTTACCAGCTCTGCAGTTGAAGCCGGAGGTCGCATCATTGAACATGGGATCGATGAACTTTGGGCTATTTCCCATGCTGAACCGGTTCAAGGAATTTAGGTTCGACTGGGAGGAGCCTTACCTCGCAGGGTCCGATGATCGCGTCTTCAAGAATACCTTCAAGGATATCGAATACATTCTTGCATCGTGCGCAGCCAACCGCACTCGTTTCGAGATCGAGTGCTATGACATTGGACACCTGTATGTCGCGAAGCATTTTCTTGATCGTGGCGCCTTGCGCCCACCGCTGTTTATTCAAAGCGTATTCGGCATTCTGGGCGGAATTGGTGCGCATCCGGACGATATCGCTCACATGAAGCGTACCGCCGACCGCCTGTTCGGCTCAGCGTATGTGTGGAGCGTGCTCGGCGCTGGGCGCAACCAGCTCCCGGTGGCCACTCAATCTATGGTGATGGGCGGCAACGTGCGTGTCGGTCTGGAAGACAGTCTCTGGCTCGGCCCAGGCATGCTCGCGGCTTCTAATGCCCTGCAGGTCCAGGCTGCACGCAAGATCATAGAGGGACTTGGGTTCGATGTTGCATGCCCAGACGACGCGCGACGCATGCTGAACCTAAAGGGGGAAACCGAGGTTGCTTTCTGAAGCATCAAAAGTCGTGGGTCACGATGCCAGTTAGACATACGCTGATGGGACATGACACCGCGGTTCAGCGGAAGGGAAATGGACCGTCGAAAATGCCTACATTTAAAGTGTAGGTAAATAGAACGCGCCCATTCCATCGATGCAGTTGGAAGCCGGCCGGCTCCAACGTGAAAGCGTCCTGCCCATCTGGACGCAGGTCGACCTGGACCTGATGTGCGGTGCTTGGACACGTCGATGCGACGCTTCCGCCGAACCGGGTCTGGATTGCACGGTGGACATGACCGCATACAAGTCGCTCCACCTGAGGGTGACGCGAGATGACAAATTCCAGTCCATCGATGCCATCCATTCCGCAGAGGTCCACATGCTGCAGGCCCGTTGCAAACGGAGCGTGATGCATCATGACCAGGGTAGGCGTATGTGGCCGTTCTGCCAATGTGTGATCGAGCCACGCCAGCCGCTCGGCACACAACATGCCCCGAACGCGTCCCGGAACGACTGAGTCGATCGCCACGATGCGGACGGCATAATCGTCCACCACGAATTGGATGAACTGACCATCGTGGGGTAGATAGGCGTGATCCGCGAACGCGCGACGAAAATGGCCAATGTCGTCGTGATTTCCCGGAATGACAAGAACTGGACAATTGAGCTGCGCCAGCACTTCGCGCAGGTGCTCGTAGGCCTCGGGCGCGCCGTTGTGGGCAAGGTCGCCGGTTACTAGCACCGCGTCTACCTTGAGCGGAAGTCGCTTGAGATGCTCGATCGCATCGCGCAACATCGCTGCCGTATCGACTTTTCCATAGGCGAGCTCGCCTTTCGGCACAACGTGCAGGTCGGATATCTGCGCGAGCAGCATTATGAAGACTAAACCGCGCTACTTGGGTTTGCCTTTTCCTGCGAATTCGCGCCAGGCATTCCTGGCTTCATCGCGATGGGCGCAAGCAACCGTGTATTCCTCTTCAATTTCGAGCATTGCTGCTACGCTGGATTCAATGGCGCTGCGGAACGCCCGTTTGGTAAAGACGACGGCCTCAGGTGGCAAAGACGCGATCTTGTTGGCGAGCTCATTGGCCGCGCTCGGCAGCTCCGCATCCTCGAAGACGGCTGTGACCAGGCCAATCCGCTCAGCTTCGCTTGCGTTGATCGGATCTCCTGTTAAGGCCAAATGCAGCGCACGGCCTAGGCCGATCACCCGGATTATTTGGTGATAGGATCCGCCGCTCGAAACAAGGCCCACTTTAGCCACCGGTATGCCTAGCACCGCCGACTTGGCCGCGATTCGGATATCGCACTGCAATGCCACCTCGAGGCCCGCCCCAAGCGCATAGCCATTGATTGATGCAATCACCGGCTTGTTCAGATTTCGTATTGCAAGGCAAAGGGTCTGGTGCAGGTGAAGGGACTTTCTTACCCCCTCGGGTGTGGCCGTGTTGATAGCCTTGATGTCGCCTCCAGCGCTAAATGCGCGGCCCCTTCCGGTGATAACGACCACTCGGACGTTGTCGTCAGAGGCTGCATCACCGATCAGTTTAAGGAAACGCGTGCGCACGGCGACATTCAGCGCGTTCATCGCGTCCGGGCGATTCAACGTTATCTGAGCAACGGCTCCCTTGACTTCGTATTCAATTAGTTCCATCACTTCCCTATCAACGTTGCGTGGTCGTGTCTGAAGCTATCATTGGCGCATTCAGATATGCACGGTGCAGCCTTCGAGTCTTGTTGTCCGACGTAATCACACCTGGCTCCACGAAAACAATGTGGAAGTGAATACCGGATCGCGTCCTAAGGAGTTGCAGCAATTCTGCTCGCAGGCCGTCGTGCTCGAATACCGCGACGTCGCGCGCCACCTCGACTTCAAGCACCGGAACATAATCGAACGGCGGCGGCTCATTCAGAACGATTCTGAATTGACCCGAGAGACGCGGTTGCATCGTAAAGATGATCTCCTGAATACTGTTGGGAATGATCTTGGAGCCTTTTACCGAGATCATGTCGTCGGTGCGGCCAAGAACTTTGAATCGAAACCCTGTCCTACCACAAGGACACGGGTCCGTAAACGTCTGGACGAAGTCGTGAGAGCGAAAACGCAGTGCAGGACACGCTTCGCGCGTGAGCGTGGTGAATACCAACTCGCCCGTCGCCTCGTGAGTTATCGGCTTCACATCTCCTGTTTCCGGGTCGATTAGCTCCACAGCTGTAATGCCTGCGCCGAAATAATGTAACCCTGTCAGGTGTTCGCAGTCTGCGCTCTGTCCAAATATTTCCGTGGCGCCATAATCATCCCGCGCAGGCATATTCCATAGCGATTCAATGCGCTGCCGATAGCCGGGAATCTGCATCGCCGCTTCGCCAGAGAAGAATCCGGCCTTTAGCCCCAAACTTCGAGGATCGAGGCCCATTTCGACCGCCAAGTCGGCGAGGCGCACTGCGTACGACGGCGTACTACTCAGACATATTGGATTGGGAGGCCTCAAGCTAGAAATGAAATCCAGAAGCGCTCGGGAGTTGCCAACACCATAAGAGATCGTCGCAGCGCCAAGCGCGTCAAAGCCCATATGCGTGTTGATGCCCCCCGAATATAGACAATAGTTGAAGCAGTTGATGACAATGTCTCCGGGACGGCATCCCATCGACCACATCGCTCTGCATTCCATTTCGTCATGAGCAGCGTTGTCGTTTCGAGTCCACGCAGATCTCAGTGGTCGCCCGCTGCTGCCACCCGTCACCTGAATCCGCACGATCTTCTCGATCGGCGCGCGCTGATATGGTCCAAGAAGCGAGCCGTCACGCTGTCCGTCTGAAAACTCGATCTTCTCGGTAAAGGGCAAGAGCGGCAGATCGGCTACATCCTTGATGCGGTCGATCACTCCGGAGACCCCTGCCGCGTTGTACTTCTCGCGATAGAATTCCGACTCCCGATAAACGGACTTCACCTGTTTGCGCAGCAGATCACCCTCCAGGCGCCGCAGCGCGTCGGGCTTGATCGTCTCCATTTCCTCGTTCCAATATTTTTTCATGGCGTTCTTAGCATGATGTGCTACTAGCGAGTTTGCAGGGCGGTTGCGGATGCTGTCCGCGTGGATCGCGGTTGTTCACTGCCGAGGACAAAGGAGCCACCGACTGCGCGATCAGATTCCAGCAGGTTGCGCGTGTACGGATGCGCGACATCTCCTGACGCTAGCTGCTCGCGGGTGGCAACTTCAACGAGTTCCCCATTGTTCATGACGCCAATGCGGGGGCAGACATGTGAAACGACCGCAAGGTCATGGCTGACCATCACGATGGTCAGCCCCCTTATGTCCCGCAGACGAGTAAGCAGATTGAGAATTTCCGCCTGAACCGAGACGTCAAGCGCCGACGTCGGCTCATCAAGCAAAAGGATCTTCGGTTCAACGATTACAGCACGCGCAATCGCCACCCTCTGGCGCTGGCCTCCCGACAATTCGTGCGGATAGCGAAAGCGGTATCGCGTCCCCAAGCCAACTTCTTCCAACACTTTCTTGATGCGCTTCTCTCGGTCGTCCAGGCGATGGATCGAAAGTGGCTCGCAAAGTATCTGATCTACTGTGTGGTTCGGATGCAATGATCCGAAGCAATCCTGGAATACCATCTGTACCTTCTTGCGCATTGCCGGTGTTCGACGCACCGCGATTGGTGAGTTGTCAATCCGGATCTCACCCGTCATTTGCGCTGGCAAACCTGCCATTGCCCGCAAGATGGTGGTCTTCCCTGACCCGGATTCGCCCACGAGACCAAACGCCTCGCCGGAGTTGACGTCGAACGACACCTCGCGAACGGCAGCGATCTCTTGTCCGGCTCCGCCGAAGCTGATGGTGACGTGATCCAGTACGATCATTATTGGCTGGCGTCCTCCGCGCTAGAGTTGGAGCCATTCCGGATCACGCGTTAGCTGAGGCAACTCCCGCCGTCGTTCTTGCAACGATGGAAGGGCCGAGATCAGCCCGACAGTGTACGGATGTTTGGCATCTGATAGGCGCGACGCAACGCAAGTTTCAATAATTCGACCGCCATACATCACCAAAATACGATCACAAAAGGTC
>Ga0070741_10018895_pt1 | contig 11083 bp, 10 predicted proteins | sample Coa_R1_4_FD_66440 | JGI IMG/M metagenome (GOLD analysis project Ga0070741, IMG submission 66440) | Surface soil microbial communities from Centralia Pennsylvania, which are recovering from an underground coalmine fire - Coalmine... | ecosystem: Environmental > Terrestrial > Soil > Unclassified ...
GTCGGCTTTGCGCCCGAGCCGCCTCAGATGCTGCGCGTCGAGACGCTGGCGGAGGCGGTTGCCGCCGCGCGCGAGATGGCGGAGCCGGGCGATGTCGTGCTGCTCTCGCCCGCCTGTACGAGCTTCGACGCCTATCGCAACTTCGAGGAGCGCGGCGACGAGTTCCGGCGCCTCGTGCGCGCCATGCAGCCGCGGGGAGGGCGCTGATGGCCGTTACCGCCCATCCCGCCCGCCTGCGCACGAGCAGCCCCGACTACGTGATCCTCGCCGCCGTTGGCGTGCTCGTCGTGCTGGGCGTGCTGGCCGTGTACAGCTCGAGCTTCGCGCTGGGGCTCCTGGAGTTCGGCGATGCGAACTACTTCGTGCTGCGGCAGGTGCTGTTCGCGGTGCTCGGCGCGACGCTGCTCTGGGTGCTGATGAAGAGCGACTACCGCATGCTGCGTGTCGCCAGCCCGCTGCTCATGCTGGCAGCGATCGTCGCGTTGTGCGCCGTGCTCGTGCCAGGCATCGGCCTGGAGCGCAACGGGGCGACGCGCTGGGTGGCCGTCCCGGGGCCGATCCCGCCGCTGCAGCCGAGCGAGTTCGCGAAGCTGGCGCTGATCATCTACGTCTCCGCCTGGCTTGCCGGCCGTGGCGAGGAGGTGAAGACCTTCTGGCTCGGCTTCTTCCCGTGCGTGCTGCTCGTCGGCTTCGTCGCCGGGCTCGTCATGCTCGAGCCCGACCTCGGGACGACGATCGTGCTCGTGCTGACGACGATGACGCTCGTCTTCGTCGCCGGAGCATCGCTGCGGCACGTGGCAGCGTTCGCCGGCATCGGCGCCGTCGTCGCGACGATGCTCGTGATGACGGGCGAGTACCGCGCGGACCGCATCTTCGCCTTCATCCAGGCCGAGGACGACCCCAGTGGCCGGGGCTTCCAGACGCTGCAACTGCTGATCGCGCTCGGCTCCGGCGGCGTGCACGGCCTTGGCCTCGGGGCGAGCCGGCAGAAGTTCTTCTACGTGCCCGGTGCGCACACCGACGGCATCTTCGCCATCATCGGCGAGGAGCTGGGCTTCATCGGCTGCGCCGCCGTGATCGCGCTGTTCGCGCTGGTGCTCGTGCGCGGCTTCCGCGTCGTCTTCCGCGCGCGCGACGATTTTGGCTCGCTGCTCGCGGCCGGCATCGTCTCGTGGATCGGCTACCAGGCGCTCATCAACGTCGGCGGCATCACGCGGACGTTGCCGCTGACAGGCATCCCGCTGCCGTTCGTGAGCTACGGCGGCTCGGCGCTGATGGCGATGCTCGCGGGCGTCGGCATCCTCCTCAGCATCTCGCGCTACGGCGTCGACCCGCGGTCGCTCGCGGCGAAGCCGCGGCCGACCGACGGCGCAGAGGCAGCCCCGCGGACACCAGCGCGGCGGCGGGTGAACGCCAGCCGCGGCGACGAAGGCGTCGCGCGGAGGCCGCGCGCGCGGGCGGCCGACGCACGGAAGGGAGCGCGGTGAGAGTGGTGTTGGCGGGCGGCGGCACCGGCGGCCACGTGTACCCGGGCCTGACCATCGCCGGCGCGCTGGGCGAGGAGCTGCGCGCGCGCGGCCAAGACCTCGCGCTGCTGTACATCGGCATCCGCGGCCGCGTCGACGAGCGCGTCGTCCCGGCGTCCGGGATCCCGTTCCGTGCGATCAGCGCCGGACCGCTGCGCGTGTCGTCGCCGCTCGCGTTCGTCGCGAACAGCGCGCGCCTCGCGTTCGGCGTCGGCCAGTCGCTGCGCCTGTTGCGGTCCTTCCGGCCGGATGTCGTCTTCGCGACGGGCGGCTACGCGAGCGTGCCGGTCGGCGTGGCGGCACGGCTGCTGCGGCGGCCGCTCGTCGTCTTCCTGCCGGACGTCACACCGGGGCTGGCGGTGCGGCTGCTGTCGCGGCTCGCGACGCGCATGGCGACGACGTCGGAGCGCGCGCTCGACCATCTGCCGCGCGCGAAGACGACCGTCGTCGGCTACCCCGTGCGGCCGGAGTTCTGGTCGACCGAGCGCGCGGCGGCGCGGCGGGCGCTCGGCCTGCCGGAGGACGCAAAGCTGCTGCTCGTGGCGGCGGGCAGCCTCGGCGCGACGCGCATCAACGATGCAGTGATCGCGGCGCTGCCGGAGCTGCTGGCGGCCGCGCACGTCATGCACGTCACCGGCGCCGACGACGAGCGCCGGGCGCTCGACGCCCACGCGGCACTGCCGCACGCGCTGCGCGGCCGCTACACCGTGCGCCCCTATCTCCAGGACATGGCGTCGGCGATGCACGCCGCCGACCTCTTCGTCGGCCGCGCGGGTGCCTCGACGCTGGGGGAGCTGCCGGCGGCCGGGCTGCCGGCTGTGCTCGTGCCGGGCGAATACGAGGGCTGGTCGCAGGCCCCGAACGCGGAGTACCTGCAGGAGCGTGGCGCGGCCGTCATGCTGCGCAACACCGAGCTGGAGCGCCTTGCCTCGACGGTGCGCGAGCTGCTCGCCGACGACGCGCGGCTCGCGCGCATGCGCGAGGCGATGCGCACGCTGGCGCGGCCAGAGGCGGCGCGCGACCTCGCACGTGTGGTCATCGACGCCGCGCAGGGGAGGGGCGGATGACGCTCGCGAGCGGCGTGCCCGGGCGCGTGCACCTCGTTGGCGTCGGCGGCGCCCACATGTCGGCGATCGCGCAGATCCTCCACGCCTGGGGCCATCAGGTGTCGGGCTCGGACCAGAAGGCGAGCGCGATGACGGAGAAGCTCGCCGCGCTCGGCGTCGACGTGCGCATCGGCCACGATGCCGCGAACGTCGGCGATGCCGAGCTGCTCGTGTACACGTCGGCGGTGCACGACGACAACCCGGAGCTGGCGGAGGCGCGGCGGCGCGGCATCCCGGCGATCAAGCGCGCGCAGATGGTCGCGCGCCTGATGCGCGGCCGCTACTCGATCGCCGTCGCGGGCACGCACGGCAAGACGACGACGAGCGGCCTCATCGCGCATATGCTCGTCGAGGCGCAGCTCGACCCGACGTACCTGATCGGCGGCGAGGTGCGGTCGCTCGGCACGAACGCCGCGCCGGGCGCGGGCCGCTACATCGTCGTCGAAGCTGATGAGTACGACCGCGCCTTCCTCGAGTACGAGCCGGACGTCGCCGTGGTCACGAACATCGAGCCCGACCACATGGACATCTATGGCACCGAGGAGGAACTCGTCGGCGCGTTCCGGCGTTTCATGGCAGCCGCGCCCGCCGACGGCCACGTCATCGCGGGCGCCGATAGCCCGCGCCTGCGCGAGGCTGTGGCGGCCGGCGGCTTCCGCGCCCGCGACGTGCAGACGTATTCGGTCGAGAGCGGTGGCGCGCCCACCTGGCGGGCCGCGGGCATCGCGCCGGGCGAGGCCGGGCAGTCGTTCTCGGTGTCGCACGGTGGCGCCGAGTTCGGCGTCTTCACGATCTCGCTCGCCGGCACGCACAACGTCTCGAACGCGCTCGCCGGCATCGCCGCCGGGGCGACGATCGGCATCGAGACGGAGGTGATCCGGGCGGCGCTGGCGTCGTACCGCGGCGCCGGACGCCGCTTCGAGTACGTCGGCGAAGCGGCCGGCGCGACGGTCATGGATGACTACGCGCACCACCCGACGGAGGTGCGCGTGGGCACGATTGAGGCGGCGCGCCAGCGATTCCCCGGACGGCGGCTGGTCGTGCTCTTCCAACCGCACACCTACACGCGCACCGCCTACCTGCTCGATGAATGGAAGACGTGCTTCGCCGGCGCCGACCGGCTCTTCATCACGCACACCTACGCCGCGCGCGAGGAGCCGGGCGCCGGCATGTCCGGCGAGGACCTCGCGCGCGCGATCACATCGCCGCCCGCGACGTATGTCGATTCGTTCGAGCAGGCCGCGGACGCAATCGCGGCGGAGCTGCGGGCGGGCGACGTGTTCTTTACGGTCGGGGCGGGTGACGTGGACCAGGTCGGACCAATGGTGCTCGAACGGCTGCGGAGGAGATGACGGTGTGGCAGCGCGCCGCAACGGCTGAGGCGATGGACGAGAGGCTGGTCGCGCAACTGGCGCAGATCGCGCCGACGAAGACGGACGAGCCGCTCGCCCGCCACACGACCTTCGGCATCGGCGGGCCGGCCGACGTCTTTGTGACCGTGCGCGACGCCACGGAGCTCGCGCGCGTCGTGATGACGGCGCGCGAGTTCGCCGCGCCGATCTTCATCCTCGGCTCCGGCAGCAACATCCTCGTCGGCGACCGCGGCATCCGCGGCGTCGTGATCGACAACGAAGCGAAGGCGTGGCGCGTCGAGCGCCTGCGGCCTGGCGCCGACAGCCCCGTGACGCTCCCGGCGCGCGCCCGCGATGCGGCGCCGGACGACCGCTTCGCCGTCTGGGCGGAGTCGGGCGTGCCGTTCGCGGCGCTCGCGCGAGCGCTGGCGCGCGACGGCTACGCGGGCGTCGAGTGGGCCTGCGGCATCCCCGGCACGCTGGGCGGCGCCGTCGTCTACAACGCCGGTGCCTACGACGGCTCGCTGTCCGATGTGCTGCTCACGGCGACGGTGCTGACCGGCAACAACGGCGCGCGCGAGATGACGCGCGAGCAGCTCGGCTTCGGCTACCGGACGAGCGCGCTGCTGCGCGGCGAGTGTGGCGGCTGCGTCGTGCTGACGGTCGAATTGGCGGTCGTGCGCGCGGATGCGGCGGGGCTGCAGCGGCGGGTCGCCGAGCTCGACCGGCAGCGGCTGGCGGCGCAGCCGCGCGGGCGGAACTCCGGCAGCACCTTCAAGAACCCGCCGGGCGACCACGCGTGGCGGCTGATCGATGCCGTGGGCCTGCGTGGCTACCGTATCGGCCACGCGCGCATCTCCGAGCGGCACACGAACTTCTTCGAGAACCTCGGCGGCGCGCGCGCCGCGGACGTCGTGGCGCTGATGCGGGAGGCGCAGCGCCGCGTCCGCGAGCGCTTCGGCATCGAACTGCAGAACGAAGTGGAGCTGGTGGGGGAGGGCTTCGAATGAGCGCGCGCGAGCGGCTGCGGCTCGGCGTCGTCTTCGGCGGCCAGTCCGTCGAGCACGAGGTCTCCGTCGTCTCGGCGATGGAGCTGCTCGACGCGGCCGACCCGGAGCGGTTCGAGCCGGTGCCGTTCGGCGTCACGCGTGACGGCCGCTGGCTGACGCCGGCGGAGACGCGCGCACAGCTCGAGCGGCGCGAGGCGCTGTTCTCGAAGCGGATCGAGGCCGACGTGCCGCAGCTTCTCGAGCGCAGGGACGTGCTCGAGGAGTTGCGGCATGTCGACGTCGTCTTTCCGCTCGTCCACGGCGTCAACGGCGAGGACGGCACGCTGCAGGGGATGCTCGAGATGTTCGGCATCCCCTACGCCGGTTGCGGCGTCACGGCGAGCGCGGTCGGCATGGACAAGGCGCTGCAGAAGCGCCTCTTCCGCGAGGCCGGCCTGGACGTCGCGAAGCACATGACGCTCTTCGAGCACGAGTGGCAGCGCGACGGCGACGCCGTGGCGCGTGGCATCGAGGGCGCGCTCGGCTATCCGGCGTTCGTGAAGCCCTCGAACGGCGGCAGCAGCGTCGGCGTCAGCCGCGTCCGCTCCCGCGAGGACCTCGGCGCGGCGATGCGCGCGGCGTTCGACCTCGACCGCAAGGTGCTCGTCGAGGAGGCAGTGGCCGGCCGGGAGGTGGACTGCGCGGTGCTCGGCAACGATGAGCCGCAGGCGTCGCCGGTCGGCGAAGTGCGGCACGCGCACGAATTCTATGACTACGAGGCGAAGTACCTGGACGCGTCGGCGCAGATCGTCGCGCCAGCGGATCTGCCGGAGGCGACAAGCGCCGCGGTGCAGCGAGACGCCGTGCGGGCGTTCCAGGCGATCGACGGCGCCGGCTTCGCGCGCGTCGACTTCTTCTTGCGTCCCGAGGGCACGCCCGTGGTCAACGAGATCAACACGCTCCCGGGGTTTCGGCCGGTGAGCATGTTCCCGCGGCTCTGGGCCGTCGCTGGCATCCCGTATCGCGAGCTGATCTCGCGCATCGTCGACCTGGCGCTCGAGCGCTGGGAGTCGCGGAGGCGGAAGCATGGCTGAGCGCACGCCCCGCAAGTGGCCATACGCCGCCGCCAAGCCGTCGCGCATGAAGCGCGTCGTGCGGGTGAAGGAGCAGGCGGCGCCGAAGGGCGTGCACCGCCGCGAGCTGAAGCCGGCGGAACCGCCGATCACCCCATTCCAGGCGCGCATTGCGCTGCTCGCGCTCGTGCTCACAGCGCTCGCCTCCGGCAGCTGGTGGGCCTACCAGTCGCCGTGGCTCACGATCGGCAGCGTGTCGGTCGCCGGCACGGAGACCGTATCGGCCGACGACGTGCGCCATGCCGCCGCGCTCGACGGCAAGAGCACGTTCACCGCCGACCTCGCCGGCGCGAAGGCCCGTATCGAAGCGCTGCCCGGCCTGAAGAGCGCGACGGTCGAGAAACGCGGCTGGAACGCCGTCTCCGTGGTGGTGCACGAGCGGCAGCCGTGGGGCTCGTGGCAGGTCGACGGCGTGAACGTGCCGGTCGATGACGAGGGCGTGGTGCTGGCGCGGCCGGCGCCGCCCGGCTCGCCCGTGATCATCGAGGACCACGCGCATCGCGCGCTCAAGCCCGGCGACCGCGTCGATGCCGGCGCGATCCAGCTCGCCGATCGGCTGGTGCACGATGCCGACCAGGCGCTTGGGCGCACGCTGCGCGTGATGGTGTACCAGCAGGACCGCGGGCTGACGGTCGCGCTCGCCGGCAAGGGCGACGACACAAGCCTCGTCTGGGCGACGTTCGGCGACGTGCGCGACTACGACTACAAGCTGGCGGCGCTCTACGTGCTGCTGCAGGAGACGCGCGAGAACGACGTACCGCTGGTGCAGGCGGACCTGCGCTTCGGTGAACGGCTGAGCTTCAGATAGGAGCGCTCGATATGCACGGATGCAGCACACCACCGGCCGCGCTCCTGCTTCGCAGGACGATGACCGATCCCCGGCGACGACGCGGGCTGAAAGCCCGCGCCGTGGGCATCGGGCGGGACGCGCGCGTCGTGGGCATCGGGCGGGACGCGCGCGCCGTGGGCATCGGGCGGGACGCGCGCGCCGTGGGCATCGGGCGGGACGCGCGCGCCGTGGGCATCGGGCGGGACGCGCGCGTTCACCAACGCATGACGGCACACGAGGGGAGGGCGCGATGAGCCGAGGCGGCACATTCGCATCGATCGACATCGGCACGACGAAGGTGTGCACCGTCGTCGGCGAGCTGACGGGCGAGACCGACATGCGCATCCTCGGCGTCGGCATCGGCCCGTCGGCGGGGCTCTCCCGCGGCATGGTCGAGAACATCCGCGACGCAACGGAGGCAATCCACGCGTCGGTCGAGAAGGCGGAGAAGTCGAGCGGCACGCGCATCCTCTCGGCGCACGTCGGCATCGCCGGCCAGCACATCTCCTGCCTGAACAACCGCGGCATCGTGGCGATCCCCGACCGCACGCGGCCGATCCTGCCCGATGACGTGCAGCGGGCGCTCGACGGCGCGCGCGTCGTCAGCATCCCGACGAACCGTGAGATCATCCACGTCATCCCGCGCTACTACGTCGTTGACCAGCAGGACCACATCTCCGACCCGGTCGGCATGTATGGCTCGCGGCTCGACGTCGAGACGCACATCGTCACCGGTGTCGACGCTTCGATTCAGAACCTGACGAAGTGCGTCGAGAGCGCCGGCGTGCAGGTGGATGGCCTGATCTTCGAGCCGCTCGCGGCGGCGGAAGCGGTACTCGATGAGGAGGAGAAGGAGCAGGGCGTCGTCGTCGCCGATATCGGCGGCGGCACGACCGACATCGCGCTCTTCATCGAGGGCAGCGTCTACCACACCGCCGTGCTGCCGGTCGGCGGCAACCACGTGACGCGCGACGTCGTGGTCGGCCTGCGGGCGCCGTACCAGGCGGCGGAAGAGGCGAAGCGGAAGTGGGGACACGCCATCCCGAGCATGGTGGAGGCGGGCGAGGAGATCACGCTGGAGGCCTTCGGCTCCGAGGGCTCGAAGACCGAGCCGCGTCGGCGGCTGTGCGAGATCGTGCAGGCGCGCATGGAGGAGATCTTCGAGCTGGTGACGGCGGAGGTGAAGCGCGCCGTGCACGACGACGTCATCTCCGCCGGCATTGTCCTCACGGGCGGCGGCGCGAAGCTCGCTGGCATCGACCTGCTGGCCGAGCAGGTCACCGGCTGGCCGGCGCGCGTCGGCATCCCCCACAACCTGCACGGCCTCGCCGACATGCTGGTCGACCCGGCGTATGCGACGAGCGTCGGCCTGTTGCAGTGGGCGGTGCATGAGGCGGAGGCGTCGAGCTGGCACCGCTCGTCGCGGCCGTCGCTGGACATGCACAGCATCTGGCGTCGGCTGGGGAACTGGGCGCGCGTGTTGCTGCCGCAGTAGCGAGGCGGAGAGACGGAGCGGCGGAGCTTCAGCTCCGCTCGATGCAGGCCGGCGCCGGAGCGCGCAGGGACGCGGGCGGCGCGAGCAGGGAGGCGAAGCGATGAGGAAGCGGGAAGGGGTTGAGCACGTGGCGATCCACCAGAAGCCGAAAGCGGGAACGCCGCCGGTCGACGAATCGGCGCCGCGAGCGCGCGCCGTCGACGACGCCGACGACATGCGCCCGCGCTACCGGCAGACGGAGATGTTCCCCGACGAGGTAGCGCAGCTCCGGGCGGAACAGCAGCAACGCATCGAGCAGGAACGAAGGGAGACGAAGATGAGCAGGGCATACAGCGACGGGCTGCCGCCGATCAAGGTCGTCGGCGTGGGCGGCGGCGGCTGCAACGCCGTCACGCGGATGATCGCCGAACGCATCGCGGGCGTGCAGTTCGTCGCGGTCAACACTGACGCGCAGGCGCTCGCGCTCTCGCCGGCGGAGATCAAGATCCGCATCGGCGACAAGCTGACGAAGGGGCTCGGCGTGGGCGGCGATCCGCAGCGCGGGCTGCGCGCCGCGGAGGAGTCGCAGGACGAGCTGCTCGAGGCGGTGCGCGGCGCCGAGATGGTGTTCGTGACGGCGGGCATGGGCGGCGGTACCGGCACCGGCGCGGCGCCGATCGTCGCCGAGGTGGCGAAAGACGCCGGCGCGCTGACCATCGGCGTCGTCACGAAGCCGTTCGGCTTTGAGGGCGCGAAGCGCCGCAAGCAGGCGGAGGAGGGCATCCAGCGCCTGCAGGAGAAGGTCGACACGCTCATCGTCATCCCGAACGACCGCCTGCTGCAGATCTGCGACGAGAAGGTGACGGTGGAGGACGCCTTCCGCACGGCGGACGACATCCTGCTGCAGGGCATCCGCGGCATCAGCGAGATCATCACGCTGCCGGGCGCGATCAACCTCGACTTCGCCGACGTCCGCAAGATCATGTCCGAGGCCGGGCCGGCGCTGATGGCGATCGGCCGCGGCGCGGGTCCCGGCCGGGCGGAGGAGGCGGCGCGGGCGGCGATCGCCAGCCCGCTGCTCGACGTCTCGATCGACGGCGCGCGCGGCGTGCTGTTCAACATCGCCGGCGGCAAGGACCTCGGCCTGCACGAGATCAACGCGGCGGCGCAGATCATCGCCGACGTCGTCGACGAGGACGCGGAGATCATCTTCGGCACGGCGATCGACCCGGAGCTGGGCGACGAGGTGCAGATCACGCTCATCGCGACGGGCTTCGCGCGGCCGAACCTGCTCGAGATCCCGGAGCAGTACCGCCGGCGCGAGCGCGACGACGACGATGCGCCGCCGGCGCCGCGCCAGCCCGTCGAGGACGACGCGCGCCCGGTCGCCGCGGCGGACCGCGCTGTCGACCCGAACGACATGGAGTTGCCAACGTTCCTGCGCCGCACGGTGGCGGCGCGCTAGAGGGACGTTTGGGTTGGAGCGAGGAAAGGAGGAGCCTGTCTAGCCAGCCGATCCCGCAGTAGAGGTGCTGCGGGACTTTCCCCCACCAGGGAAAGACCGGGCCGTGAGCGGCGGTTATGGGAGATGACGCCGCTCACGGCCTACCTGTCTGCAGAAGCATCGCCTCCGGGGGGCGCTCAGGACGGCGCGCGGCTGCTGGCATGGACGATGGCATGCGGCCAGCCGCGGCGGCCGTTCGTCCGCCGGAGCTCGAACGTGGCGTACAGTCGCGGCGCGGCGAAGCCGGCACGCTCGACCATATCGAGCAACGCTCCCGTCGTCGGGATCCAGTACGTGTCGTCCATCTCGTTGTGTGCGAGCGCGGCGAAGTGGAACCGCGTGCGGCGTCGGGCGGCGGCGGCTGCTGCTGACATCGCCGCCTCGTACAGACGGATGACGGGGTCGCGGTAGTACGCCGTCGCAACGATGAGGGATCCGCGGCACACGCGTCGCAACGCCTTCAGTGCCAGGAACGGGTCACTGATGTGCAGCAGCAGGCTGCCACAGAACACGAGGTCGAACGTCCCGACGACGTCCGAGTCGAGCGCGTGGATGTCCTGGTCGATGTGCATCACCGACGAGCCGAGCAGCTCGCGGGCCAGGTGGAACCGGTGCGCGCCCGTCCACTGGATACCGGGGCCGAAGCGCGCCACCTCGTGATACGGCACGTCCGGATAGCCCGATACGCGGTCGGCGGCGACGACCTCGGCGGCGCCGCGCCGCTCGAACTCGAACGAGAACCAGCCGTCGGCGGCGCCCATATCGAGCACGCGCATGCCGGCCATCGACGCGGGGAAGCCGTAGCGGTCGACGTAGCGCGCATGGTCGTACTCGCCGGGCGTGCGCACTACTTGCCCGTCGATCGGCAGGTCGATCGTGTGATACCAGTACATGCCCCGGATCTGCGCAGCGTCCATCGATGATCGCGGCGGGCTAGCCGACGCCCGCTAGCGCGCCGTCGGGGATCTTCACGGCGTACAACTCGGCGAGCTGCATGAAGAAGGCGATGACGGCGCGCGTGTGCTTGCGGTTGCGGCGGAAGATCAGCGAGATCTGGCGGCGTGGCATCTGCGCGTTGGTGATCTCGACCGGCACGAGCGAGCCCTGGGAGAACTCGCGCTCCGTGGAGACCTTCGGCAGGAGGGCGATGCCGAGCCCCTCCTCGACCAT
>Ga0070741_10018896_pt1 | contig 11082 bp, 11 predicted proteins | sample Coa_R1_4_FD_66440 | JGI IMG/M metagenome (GOLD analysis project Ga0070741, IMG submission 66440) | Surface soil microbial communities from Centralia Pennsylvania, which are recovering from an underground coalmine fire - Coalmine... | ecosystem: Environmental > Terrestrial > Soil > Unclassified ...
CCGGTCACGCCGTTCAAGTAGGAGAGACGGCCGTTCTCGACACATGAACCCTCCGATCCTCGCCACGCGCAACCTCGGGCTCGACATCGGCGGCGCGCACATCGTCGTCGATGTCAGCCTCGAGGTTGCCGAGGGCGAGCTCCTCGGGATCATCGGTCCGAACGGAGCCGGCAAGACATCGCTCTTCAACCTGCTCTCGGGTCTCTACCGTCCGACGGCGGGAACGATCGAGCTCGCCGGCCGCGACGTGACGCGGCAGGCGACGTTCCGGCGGACGCGCGAGGGGCTCGGCCGGACGTTCCAGGTCTCGAGCGTGTTCCCGCTCCTCACCGTGCACGAGAACGTCCGACTCGCCGCGGAGGCGTCGCTCGGCGGGACGTTGCGACTGTGGCGGCGGGCGACGAGCGTCTGCACCGCGCTCGAGCGGGCGAACGCGGCGCTCGAACGCGTCGGCCTGACCCGGCAGGCGCTGAAGCCGGCCGGCTCGCTCGCCCACGGCGACAAGCGGCGGCTCGAGATCGCGATGCTCCTCGCCGCGGACAGGCCGGTTCTGCTGCTCGACGAGCCGATGGCGGGCCTCTCGAGCGAGCACGTGCCGCAGCTCGTCGAGCTGATCCGGCGGATCCACGCCGAGGAGCGGAAGACCGTGCTGATGGTCGAGCATCACATCGACGTCGTCACGGGACTGGCGCAACGCATCGCGGTCATGCACCACGGCGCCCTCCTCGCCTGCGACACGCCAGCGGCTGTGATGGCGAACGAGACCGTCCAGTCCGCCTACCTCGGAGAAGCGCTGTGAGCGCGGTCGCGACGAGGACGCTCCTCTCCGTCCGCGACCTGCACGTGTACCTCGGACAGTCGCACGTGCTCCAGGGCGTGAGCTTCGACGTCCCGGAGGGCGGCGTGACGGCGCTTCTCGGCCGGAACGGCGTCGGCAAGACGACGACGCTGCGGGCGATCCTCGGTCTCGTCGACCGCCGCGGCTCGGTCACGCTCGGCGACGAGGAGCTGACCGCCCTGCAGACGCACCGGATCGTCCGCCGCAGCGTCGGCTACGTGCCGGAGGACCGGGACGTGTTCGCAGGGCTCACCGTCGCCGAGAACCTGCGCCTCGCGGAGCGCGACCAAGAGCCTCGCTACGACCTCGTCTACGACATCTTCCCCGAGCTCGAGCGGCGCGCCCGCCAGCGCGCGGGAACCCTGTCGGGCGGCCAGCAGCAGATGGTCGCGATCGCGCGTGCGCTGCTGAACGACAACCGCGTGCTGCTCGTCGACGAGCCCACAAAAGGGCTGGCGCCGGCGCTCGTCTCGGAGGTCGCCCGCGTGCTCGAACGGCTCGCCGAGCTCGCGACCGTCCTCCTCGTCGAGCAGAACCTCGGCGTCGTGCGACATCTCGCGCGCGACGCGATCGTCCTCGACCAGGGCCGCGTCGTGCACATGGGCGATGCACACGAGCTGCTCGCGCAGCCGGAGCTCGTCAGGCGGCTGCTGAGCGTCGGAGCGGCATGAGCACGTTCGTGCTGCTCACCATCACGGGCCTCGGCCTCGGCGCGATGTACTTCCTGATCGCGTCCGGTCTCTCGCTCATCTACGGGCTGATGGGCGTCCTCAATTTCGCGCACGGTGCGTTCATCACGGTCGGCAGCTACGGCACGTGGTGGACGTCGGAGCACGTCTTCGGAGGTGTCCACTCGACGCTCCTGCGCTTCCTGCTCAGCGCGCTGCTCGGGCTCGCGTTCGGCGGCATCTTCGCGGCCCTCGTCGAGCTCGTCCTCATCCGTCCGCTCTACGCGCGCCATATCGAGCAGGTGCTGGTGACCGTCGGGCTCCAGCTTGCGTTCGTGGCCCTCGTCACCGGCATCTGGGGCCCCGACGCGAAGACGTTCGTCGTCCCGGTCTGGCTTCACGCGACGACCGACGTCGGCGGCGCGCACATCCCGAACGACCGCTGGATCGAGATCGCGGCCGCGGCCGCCGTCCTCGCACTGCTGCAGCTCTTTCTTCGCAAGACGCGCTACGGACTGATCATCCGCGCGGGTGTCGAGAACCGCGCGATGGTGCAGGCGCTCGGGATCGACGTCCGCAAGGCCTTCACGCTGGTGTTCGCCATCGGCGGGATCGCGGCTGCGATTGCGGGCGTGCTCAGCGGCGTCTACTTCAACGTCGTCGCACCGGACCAGGGGACGAGCCTGCTGATCTTCGCGTTCATCGTCGTCGTGATCGGCGGGCTCGGCTCGATCGGAGGCTCCGCGCTCGCCGCGGTCGTCGTCGGCCTCACGCAGCAGTACACGAACTACTACGGCTCCGCGGGCGTCGGCGACATGATCGTCGTGCTCCTGCTCGCGCTCGTGCTGCTCGCGCGGCCGCGGGGGTTCGCGGGAGCGGTCACAGGGGCTCGCGCATGAGGAGCCGTCTCGTCGCGGACTGGGGTTGGCCGCTCTTCGTGTTCGTCGCGCTCGCGTTCGTGCCGAAGCTGAACGTGTCGATCCCGAAGCTCTTCGACCAGCCGATCTCGTCGCCGGGGACGCTCGCTCTCCTTTCCGCGTGCCTGCTCTTCGGCGGGCTCGCGCTGACGTACGACCTCCAGTTCGGATTCACCGGTCTGCTCTCGTTCGGGCACGCGCTGTACATCGCCGTCGGCGTCTACCTCTCCAACATCGCGATCACCGACTGGCACTGGAGCTTCTGGCCCTCGATCCTCTTCACCATGGGCGTCGCGTTCCTGCTCGCGGCGGTCCTCGGCTCGATCAGCCTGCGCGTCGGCGGGATCGCGTTCGCAATGGTGACGCTCGCCTTCGCGCAGGCGGGCGCCGTGCTCGCGCTCAAGGACCCGCACCACTGGACGCACGGCGAGGAAGGCCTCGGCGCCGATTACACGAAGCTTCCGAAGGCGTTCGTCGGCATCCTCAACACGAAGAACCTCTACTGGCTGGCGCTCGCGTTCTGCGCCGTCGTCTTCTTCGTCGTCCGCTGGGCCGTCGACTCGTCGCCGGGCAGGCTGTGGCAGGCGATCCGCGAGAACGAGCAGCGCGTCGAGGTGCTCGGGCTCCGGCCGCGCGCCTACAAGCTGCAGTCGTTCGTGCTCTCGTCGACCCTCGCGGCAGCCGGCGGGATCGTCTACATGCTCCTCTACAACGGCTCGACGCTCGTCGTCACCCAGCCCAACTTCACGCTCATGCTCCTGCTCATGGTCGTGATCGGCGGCGCCGGCTCGCGCTGGGGCGCGGTGCTCGGCGGGATCCTCTACACGTACCTGAACGACCGCCTGATCGCGATCGGCAGCTCGTCCACCGTGAACGACCTCCCGCACGCACTGCGGACGCCGATCGAGCAGCCGCTCTTCCTGCTCGGCGTGATCTTCATCCTCATCGTCGTCTTCCTGCCCGGCGGCCTCGCCGGGCTCGTCGTCCGCGGCAGGACGAGCGGGTTGCGCCGCATCGAGGCTGCGGTCCGCCCGGAGGTGGACGCCGCATGATCGCGGACTCGCAGGGCGTCGGGATCGCGTACGAGGTGCGGGGCGAGGGCGAGCCGCTCGTGCTGATCCACGGGCTCGCGTACGACCGAGCGGGCTGGGGCCGTCTGCCGGAGCTGCTGGCCCGCAGCTTCCGCGTCGTCCTCCTCGACAACCGCGGGGTCGGCGAGAGCGACGCGCCGGAAGGCCCGTACGCCGTCTCGCAGCTCGCCGGCGACACCGTGGCCGTGCTCGACGCGGCCGGCATCGACCGCGCGCACGTCTTCGGCGTGAGCCTCGGCGGGTACGTCGCGCAGGAGCTCGCCTTGACCCACTCGGATCGCGTCGCCAAGCTCGTCCTCTGCTCGACCGGCCCCGGCGGCCCGAAGATGCACCCGATGCCGGCGGCGGGCCAGGAGGCGTTCGGACGGTATCCGGCGATGGAACGGGAGGCGGGGCTGCAGCTGATGGTCGAGAACTCGCTCGGCGAACGCGGTGTCCGAGACGTGGTCGGCCTCGCAGACGAGATCTATGCGTACCGGCTCGAGCATGCACCCTCGCTCGCGGCCTGGCAGGCGCAGGCGTACGCGGGCGCGACCTTCGACGCCTACGACCGCGTCGGGGCGATCTCCGCGCCGACGCTCGTCCTCGCGGGCGGCGCCGACAACGTCGTCGATCCGCGCAACGCCGAGCTGCTCGGCGAGCTCGTTCCGAACGCGCGCGTCGAGCTCGTCCCCGAGCGCGGCCATCTGTTGATCTGGGAGGACTCGGAGCGCGTCGCCGAGCTCGTGACGGAGTTCCTGCAGTCGTGATCGAGCGCATTCTCCACGACCGCGCGCGGTCGACGCCGAACCGCATCGCGATCGACTACGAGGGGCGCCTCGTCACCTACGCCGAGCTCGCGGCCGGTGCCGACGCGTATGCCGTCGCGTTCGCCGAGGCGGGGCTGCGCCGGGGCGACCGGGTCGCGACCCTCACCGGCAACACACCAGAGCACGTCGAGGTGTTCTTCGCCTGCGCGCGGCTCGGGCTGATGCTGCTGCCGCTCTCGTGGCGCCTGACCGCGTGCGAGCTCCGCTACCAGCTCGACGACGCCGAGCCGTCGCTCTTCCTCGTCGAGGACGAGTACCGCGGGCTGGCGGAGCAGACCGGGTACCGCTTCGACCCGTTCGAAACGGCCACGTCTGGGGCCTGGCCCCGTCACGAGAGTGTCACGGGCGAGGACGGGCTGCTCCTCGTGTACACGTCCGGCACGACTGGGAAGCCGAAGGGCGCCGTTCTCACGCACGCGAACTGCTTCTGGACGAACGTCTCGTTCGACGGCGCCACCGGCGTGCACGCGGGCGACGTCGTCCTGCAGGTGCTGCCGCAGTTCCACGTCGGCGGCTGGAACGTGCAGCCGCTCCTCGCGTGGCTGAAGGGCGCGACCGTCGTCCTCGAGCGGCAGTTCGACGCCGGGCGCGTCCTGGCGCTGATCGAGCAGAAGCGCGTGACGACGATGATGGGCGTGCCGCCGATCTATCTCTTCCTGTCCCAGCACGAGCGCTTCGCCGCGGCGGACCTCTCGAGCCTCGAGCGCGCGGTCGTCGGCGGCGCACCGATGCCCGAGGCGCTGCTCGAGACGTGGGCGAGCCGCGGCACCGCGATCGTGCAGGGCTACGGCCTCACCGAGGCGGCGCCGAACGTCCTCTGCCTGCCGCCGGAGGACGCGGTGCGCAAGCTGGGCTTCGCCGGCAAGCCGTACCCGTTCGTCGACGTCCGCCTCTCGGAGGAGGGCGAGCTGCAGGTGCGCGGGCCGAACGTCTTCCCGGGCTACTGGCGCAATCCGGAGGCGACGGCCGACGCGTTCACCGAGGACAGCTGGCTCCGCACCGGCGACCTCGCCGAGGTCGACGACGAGGGCTGCTACCGGATCAAGGGCCGCCTGAAAGACATGTACATCTCGGGCGGCGAGAACGTCTATCCCGCCGAGGTCGAGGCGGTGCTGCACGAGCACCCGCGGGTCGTCGACGCGGCCGTCGTCGGCGTGCCGCACGAGCGCTGGGGCGAGGTCGGCGTCGCCTTCGTCGTCGCCGAGGGCGTCGACGAGGACGAGCTCGTCGCGTGGTGCACCGCGCGGCTCGCGCGCTTCAAGGTGCCGGCTGCGGTGCGTTTCGTCGCCGAGGTGCCTCGCAACTCGCTCGGGAAGATCCAGAAGCAGGGTCTCGTCGCGGAGGTCGTCGGATGAGCGTGCACGGTGCAGACGGGCGGACGCTCTCCGCGCGCGGCGTCGAGACGAGGCAGAAGCTGCTCGATGCGTCCGAGCAGGTCTTCGCAGACCTCGGCTACCACGACGCGTCGATCGTGAAGATCACCGAGGCCGCAGGCGTCGGACAGGGCACGTTCTACCTCTACTTCTCCTCGAAGAAGGAGATCTTCGACGAGCTCGTGCGCGACCTGAACCGGCGCGTGCGCCACGCGATGAAGGAAGCGTCGTCGCGCGGCGAGTCGCGTCTCGAGGCGGAGCTGCTCGGCTTCGGCGCGTACTTCCGCTTCACGGCGGAGCATCCGGCGCTCTACCGCATCGTCCGGCAGGCCGAGTTCGTCTCGCCGGAGATGCTGCACTACCACTACGAGAAGCTCGCCGAAGGCTACGTAGAGGGGCTGCGCGAGTCGATCGCGCGCGGCGACGTCGGCGACATCGACCCCGAGGTCTCCGCCTGGGCGCTGATGGCGGCCGGCGAGCTGCTCGGGATGCGCTTCATCCTCTGGGGCGACGGCTCGGTGCCCGAGCACGTCGAGCTGGAGCTCGCGCGCATCATCCGCAGCGTGCTGGAGGCGCGATGACGCGCGTCTCGCTCGCCGCGACCGCGTCGTACCTGCCGGAGCGGTGGATGCCCGCGGCGGAGGTCGCGGAGCGGAGCGGCATCCCCGAGGCCGTGATCGTCGAGAAGTTCGGGCTGCGCGGCAAGCACATCGCAGCCGCCGACGAGCACGTGAGCGACCTCTCGGTGCGTGCCGCGGACGCGGTCCTCGCCGAGACCGGCATCGATCCCGAGCAGATCGACGTGGTCATGTACTACGGCTCGATGTGGAAGGACTACGCCGTCTGGCAGGCGGCCCCGTGGATCGCGCATCGCATCGGCGCCTCCCGCGCGTACGCCGTCGAGTACGACAACGTGTCGTGCGGAACGCCGGTCGCGCTGCGGATCGCGCGCGACATGCTGCGCGCCGAGGACGAGCTGCAGACGATCCTCGTCGTCGCAGCCTGCCGCGAGTCGTATCTGCTCGACTACGCGAACGAGCGCTCGCGCTTCATGTTCAACTTCGGCGACGGCGCGGTGGCCGGGCTGCTCGTCAAGGACGGCGCGCGCAACGAGCTGCTCGGCTGCCACGGCATCACCGACGGCTCGTTCTCGCTGCAGGTGAAGGTGCCCTCCGGCGGCAGCGTGTCGCCGAACGGCGGCTACCGGTTCCTCGACGTCGCCGACCCCGTGCAGATGAAGGACGGCCTCGACCGCGTCAGCCTCGCGAACTTCGCAGCGGCGGCGCGCGGCGCCCTCGAGCGCAGCGGCGCGTCGCTCGGGGACGTCGGCTACCTGTGCGGCATCCACATGAAGCCGTCGATGCACCGGGCGCTCGTCGCGGAGCTCGGGCTCCCCGTCGACCGGGCCGCCTACCTCGACGACACGGGGCACATGAGCGGCGTCGATCCGCTGCTCGCGCTCGACCGGGCGGCACGGGCGGGCGAGCTGCGGGACGGCGAGCTCGTGCTCCTGCTCGCCGCCGGTACCGGCTACACGTGGGCGGCGAGTGTCGTACGGTGGGGCCCGTGACGACCGCGCTGCAACCCGGGCAGGAGTTCGGCCCGTCGAGCTGGGTCGACGTGACGCAGGAGCGGATCGACGCGTTCGCGGACGCCACCGGGGACCACCAGTGGATCCACGTCGACCGCGAGCGGGCCGCGGACGGGCCCTTCGGCGGCACGATCGGTCACGGCTACCTGACGCTGTCGCTCCTGCCGGCGATGTCGTACGAGGTCGTGCCGCGGCAGGAGGCCGGCATGGGGATCAACTACGGCCTGAACCGTGTCCGCTTCCCGGCTCCGGTCCCGTCCGGCTCTCGGGTTCGCGGGACGTTCCGCGTCGATTCCGTCGAGGAGTCCGACTGGGGCTTCCAGGCGACGATGACGGCCACCGTCGAGCGCGACGGCGGGGACAAGCCGGTCTGCGTCGCGGAAGTGGTTTTCCGCTACTACCGGTAGCGGGCGGAACCGGAGGGGCCGCGCGGCCGTTCCACCTCTGGAGCCGCGGGCGGCGGACGTGTAATCCAGCAAGGAGGAACGGATGCCAGCCTGGGGTTGGATTCTGATTGCCGTGGCCGCGGTCGTCGTGGTCGCGCTCGTCGTCTGGCGCGCGCTCGCGGCCAGGCGGACACGCACCCTGCAGGGGCGCTTCGGCCCCGAGTACGACCGGACCGTCGAGGACGCCGACAGTCGGCGCGACGCGGAGAAGGAGCTCTCGGCCCGCGCGGCGCGCCGCGACGAGCTCGAGATCCGTCCGCTCGCGCCCGGCGCCCGCGAGCGCTACGTGGCCGAGTGGCAGACCGTGCAGGCGCGCTTCGTCGACGATCCCGACAACGCCGTCCGCGACGCGGACCGCCTGATCCAGTCGGTGATGTCCGACCGCGGCTACCCGATGGAGGACTTCGAGCAGCGGGCAGCCGACATCTCGGTCGACCACCCGGACGTGGTCGAGAACTACCGGCAGGGCCACCGCCTGACGCGCGCGGCCGCGACCGGCGACGGCACCACCGAGGACCTGCGGCAGGCGATGCAGCACTACCGGGCGCTCTTCGACGAGCTCCTCGACGAGCGGGCCGACGAGCCGCTCGACCGCGACCGCACGACGGCCGGCGACCGCGCCGTCGAGCGGCGCTAGCCGCCTTTCGGATCCCGGCGCCCGGCGGAGGTCGGGCGCCGGGCCGTTTGCGCCCGACCGAGTCGTGATTTAGGATCCGAGATATGGCAACCTCGACCTCGGAGCGGCGATGAACGGCAAAGCTCGGATCCAGGCCCAGGCAGACCAGCTCGATGCCCGCTGGCGGGACGACGCCCGCTGGGCCGGCGTCGAGCGGACGTACACCGCGACGGACGTCGTCCGCCTGCGCGGCTCCGTCGTGCCGGAGGCGACCCTTGCCCGGCTCGGGGCGGAGCGGCTCTGGGAGCTCCTCCGCCGCGACGAGCCGGTGCGCGCGCTCGGCGCGCTCACGGGCGGCCAGGCGGTGCAGATGGTGAAGGCGGGGCTCGAGGCCGTCTACCTCTCGGGCTGGCAGGTCGCGGCGGACGCGAACCTCGCGGGCGCGACCTATCCCGACCAGAGCCTGTATCCGGCGAACAGCGTGCCGGCGCTCGTCCGGCGGCTGAACGCGGCCCTGCTCCGCGCCGACCAGATCGACTGGTCGGAGGAGCGGAACGGCACGTACTGGCTCGCGCCGATCGTCGCCGACGCGGAGGCGGGCTTCGGCGGGCCGTTGAACGCGTACGAGCTGATGCGCGCGATGATCGAGGCGGGCGCCGCCGGCGTGCACTACGAGGACCAGCTCGCGTCGGAGAAGAAGTGCGGCCACCTCGGCGGCAAGGTGCTCGTCCCGACCTCGCAGTTCGTGCGGACGCTGAACGCGGCGCGCCTCGCCGCAGACGTCTGCGACGTGCCGACGGTGCTCGTCGCGCGCACGGACGCGCTCTCCGCGGCGCTCCTCACGTCGGACGTCGACGAGTACGACCGCGAGTTCGTGACCGGCGAGCGCACGGGCGAGGGCTTCTACCGCGTGCGCGACGGCCTCGACGCGGCGATCTCGCGCGGTCTCGCGTACGCCCCCTACGCCGACGTCGTCTGGTTCGAGACCTCGACGCCGGATCTCGGCGAAGCGCGCGAGTTCGCGGCCGCGCTGCACGAGCGGTTCCCGGGCAAGCTGCTCGCCTACAACTGCTCGCCGTCGTTCAACTGGCGCAAGCATCTCGACGACGCGACGATCGCGGGCTTCCAGGATCAGCTCGGCGAATGGGGCTACCGCTTCCAGTTCATCACGCTCGCCGGCTTCCACGCGTTGAACGCGGGCATGTTCGACCTCGCACGCAGCTACGCCGGCGAGCACATGACGGCGTACGTCCGGCTGCAGGAGCACGAGTTCGCGCTCGAGGAGCACGGCTACACGGCGACGCGGCATCAACGCGAGGTCGGCGCCGGCTACTTCGACCTCGTCACGCGGGCGGTCTCGCCGGACGCATCGACCCTCGCGCTCGAAGGCTCGACCGAGGAAGCGCAATTCGCGCAGTGAGCGCCACGCTGGGGGCGGAGGGCCTCTCGGAGGAGGCGCTCGAGCTGGTCGAGCGCCTTCACCGGGAGCTGAATCCGCGCCGGCTCGAGCTGCTCGAGGCGCGTCACGAGCGTCAGGCCGAGCTCGATGCCGGGGTCGATCCCGGCTTCCTGCCGCACACGCACGGCATCCGCGAGAGCGAGTGGCGCGTCGCTCCCGCGCCCGCGGACCTGCAGGATCGCCGGTGCGAGATCACGGGCCCGGTCGACCGCAAGATGATGATCAACGCGCTCAACTCCGGCGCGCGCGTCTTCATGGCCGACTTCGAGGATGCGAACTCGCCGACGTGGGCGAACGTCGTCCAGGGCCACCGGAACGTGCGCGACGCGATCGCCGGCGACCTCTCGCTCGAGACCTCCGAGAAGACGTACAGCCTGAACGACGAGATCGCGACGCTCATGATCCGCCCGCGCGGCTGGCACATGGTCGAGCGGCATCACCTCGTCGACGGCGCGCCGGTCTCCGCGAGCCTCTTCGACTTCGGCGTCGCGTTCTGCAGCGGCGCGCGCTACTTCTACCTGCCGAAGCTCGAGTCGCACCTCGAGGCGCGGCTCTGGGCCGACGCGTTCGCGCTCGCCGGCGACCCGGACATCCGCTGCACCGTCCTGATCGAGACGATCCTCGCCGCCTTCGAGATGGACGAGATCCTCTACGAGCTGCGCGACTACGGCTGCGCGTTGAACGCGGGCCGCTGGGACTACATCTTCAGCTGCATCAAGAAGTTCCGCACGCGCGACTGGGTGCTGCCCGATCGCGCCCAGGTGACGATGACGGTGCCGTTCATGCGCGCCTACGCGGAGCTGCTCGTGCGCACGTGCCACCGCCGCGGTGCGCACGCGATCGGCGGGATGGCCGCGTTCATCCCGTCGCGCAAGGATCCCGACGTGAACCGCGTCGCGCTCGCGAAGGTGCGGGAGGACAAGGAGCGCGAATCGTCGCAGGGCTTCGACGGAACCTGGGTCGCACATCCGGATCTCGTGCCGGTCGCGACCGCGTGCTTCGACCGCGCGAACCAGCTCGACGTGCGGCGCGACGACGTCGTTCCCGACGCGGCGGCGCTCCTCTCGATCCCCGAGACGCCCGGCGAGATCACGCCTCAGGGCCTGCACACGAACGTCTCGGTCGGCATCCGCTACCTCGACTCGTGGCTGCACGGCGTCGGCGCGGCGGCGATCGACAACCTGATGGAGGACGCCGCGACCGCGGAGATCTCACGCTCGCAGGTCTGGCAGTGGGTCCGGACGGGGCACGTCACGGCCGACGACGTCCGCCGC
>Ga0070741_10018897_pt1 | contig 11082 bp, 7 predicted proteins | sample Coa_R1_4_FD_66440 | JGI IMG/M metagenome (GOLD analysis project Ga0070741, IMG submission 66440) | Surface soil microbial communities from Centralia Pennsylvania, which are recovering from an underground coalmine fire - Coalmine... | ecosystem: Environmental > Terrestrial > Soil > Unclassified ...
AGGCCGCGTGCGCGAGCTGCCACATCTTCGGCGACTTCGACAGCCTCGCCTGGGACCTCGGCAATCCCGACGACCCCGTGAAGCCGGACTTCAACCCGGTCCGCGTGCCCGACCCCCTCGGTCTCGCGTTCCCGGGCTTCCATCCGCTGAAGGGTCCGATGACGACGCAGAGCCTCCGCGGCCTGGTGCACGACGGACCGATGCACTGGCGCGGCGACCGGACGGGTGCCGCGTTCGCCGGCGACCCGAACGCGCTCAGCTCCGAGCTCGCGTTCAAGGCCTTCAACGTCGCCTTCTCGAGCCTCCTCGGGCGCGAGGGGCCGCTCACGGACGCCGAGATGCAGGCGTTCACCGACTTCATCCTCCAGGTGACGTACCCGCCCAACCCGATCCGCGCGCTCGACAACTCACTCACGCCGGACCAGCAGGCCGGGCGCGACTTCTTCATGGCGACGACGGCGTCCGACGTCTTCCAGCCGTGCCACGGCTGCCACACGCTCGATCCGGCGCGGGGCCTGTTCGGGACCGACGGCTTCCAGAGCTTCGAGAACGAGACGCAGAACGTGAAGATCCCGCACCTGAGAAACCTCTACCAGAAGATCGGCATGTTCGGCATGCCGGCGACGCGGTTCATCAACGACGGCAACAACGAGTTCATGGGCGACCAGGTGCGCGGCTTCGGCTTCCTGCACGACGGCAGCGTCGACACGCTGCTCCGCTTCCACAACGCCACCGTCTTCAACCAGACGAACGCGGGCGGGCTCCCGGTGAACAACCCGGGCGGCTTCCCGAACGGCCCCGCCGGCGACCCGCTGCGCAGGCAGGTCGTGGAGTTCATGCTCGCGTTCGACTCCGACCTCGCTCCCATCGTCGGACAGCAGATCACCCTCGACGGCACGAACGCCGCCGTCGTCGGGCCGCGAATCGACCTCCTCGTCGCCCGCGCGGCCGTCGGCGAATGCGACCTCGTCGTGAAGGGGAATCTGGCGGGCGAGCCCCGGGGGTGGGTCCGGCGCGCGAACGGCCTCTTCCAGAGCGACGGCTCGGGCGACGCGCCGCTCACCGACGCCGCGCTCCGCAGGCAGGCGAAGACCGCGGGCCAGGAGCGGACGTACACCTGCGTCCCGCCCGGCTCCGGGGAGCGGATCGGGATCGATCGCGACGAGGACGGCTCGCTCGATCACGACGAGGTCGTCCACGGCTCCGACCCCGCGGATCCGGCGAGCGTCCCTGGCCCGACGCTCGTGCGCACGACGTCGCTCACGCTGAAGGACCGCACGTCGCCGCCGGACCCCGCGGTCCGCAAGGTGAGCTTCCGCTCGAGCACGCGGCTCGATCCGCCGGCGCACCGCATCGTCCCGCCGCCCTTCGGGAGCGCGGGCGACCCGACGCTGCACGGCGGCACGCTCGCGATCTACAACGCCGCCGGGCTCACGACGGACGCCGTCGTCGTGCCCCTCCCGCGCATCGGCCCGGCACCCGGCGCCGGCTGGACCCGCCTCGGAACCGCCGAGAAGCCCGGCGGCTACCGCTACCGCGGCACCGACCCGAACGGACCGATCCACTCGATCGTCGTGAAGACGAACGGCCTCACGATCAAGGGCGGCCGGTCGAGCTGGGGCTACACGCTCGACGAGCCCGCACAGGGAGCGGTCGCCGTGCGCCTCACGCTCGGCACGGCGCCGGACGCCCGGTGGTGCGCGGCGGCGCCGGCGAAGTCCCGCACGAGCGACCGGGTCGACAAGTTCGCCGCGAAACCCAGGACGCCCCCACCCGCGAGCTGCCCGCCGACGCCGTGACGGCGTCCCCACGGCGACGATCCGATCGTCCGGCACCCGCCGGCGGTCGGGTCGTCGCCGCCCGCCCCCGCCGACGGGGCGGCGCGGATCGAGCCGCCTCAGAAATACCCGCTCGGCTCGTCGCTTCCCTTCGGGCTCTGCTCGCGGCTCGGGATCCACTTCCCCGTGATCATGTCCTTGTAGCCCTGCCCGGGGGCGACCATCGGGTAGACGTGCGCGCTCTGGTCGACCATGACCTCGAGGAACGCAGGCCCGGGGAACCGCACGAACTCCTCGAGCAGCGGCCGAACGTGCGCGATCTCGGTGGAGCGCTTCGCGAAGCCGAAGCCGTCGGCCTCGACCGCCTTCACGAAGTCCTTCTTGTGGAGCGTCTTGTCCGAGCCCGAGTAGCGGTTCTGGTAGAAGAGGTCCTGCCACTGCCGGACCATGCCGTCGCCCAGGTTGTTCAGCAGCAGCACCTTCACCGGGATGTCGTAATTGGTGAGCGTCTCGAGCTCGCCGTAGTTCATGCGGATCGAGCCGTCCCCGTCGACGTCGATCACGAGCTTCCCCGGGTTCGCGAGCTGCGCGCCGATCGCCGCGGGGAGGCCGAAGCCCATCGTCCCCATGCTGCCCGAGGTGAGGAAGGTGCGGGGGGCTTCGAAGTCGAGGTACTGCGCCGCCCACATCTGGTGCTGCCCCACGCCGGTCGCGACGATCGCCTTCCCGCGCGTGATCTCGTTCAGCTGCTCGAGCACGTACTCCGCCTGGATGAGCGGCGACTCACGGTCGTAGGCGAGCGGGTGCCGCCGCCGGAGCTCGGCGACGTGCGCGCGCCATTTCGCGAAGCTCTTCTTGAACATCGCGCCGGCCTCGAGGAGCTGGGCGAGGCCCTGCTTCGCGTCGCAGACGTGCGCCCAGTCGACCTGCTTCACCTTGCCGATCTCCGACGCGTCGACGTCGAGGTGCGCGATCTTCGCGTTCGGCGCGAACTCCTTCACCTTCCCCGCCACCCGATCATCGAAGCGGGAGCCGACGGCGAAGAGGAAGTCGCAGTCCTCGACGGCGTAGTTCGCGAACGCGGTGCCGTGCATGCCGAGCATCCGGAGCGACAGCTCGTTCGCGGTGTCGATCGCGCCGATCCCCATGAGCGTCGTGACGACGGGGATGCCGAACCGCTTCGCGAAGGCGCGGAGCTCCGGGGCCGCGTTCGCGTTGATGACGCCGCCGCCGGCGTAGATGAGCGGCCGCTCCGCCTTCGCGAGGAGCTCGAAGAACGCGTCGGCCTCGGCGGTGGAGATCGACGCGGCCCTGAGCGCGTCGACCCGCTCCTGATAGCCGCGGATCGGGAGGAGGCCGCCGCCGCGGAACACGGACTTCGCGAGCTGCACGTCGCGCGGGATGTCGACGACCACCGGCCCCGGGCGCCCGCTGCGCGCGATGTCGAACGCGGTCCGCATCGTCGCCTCGACCTTCGTCTCGTCGGTGACGAGGAAGACGTGCTTCGCGCACGCCGCCATGATGTTGAAGACGGGCGCCTCCTGGAACGCGTCGGTGCCCATCGCGGCGCGCGGCACCTGCCCCGTGATGAGGACCATCGGCACGCTGTCGGCCTGACAGTCGCGGACCGGCGTGACGGAGTTCGTCGCCCCGGGGCCCGAGGTGACGAGGGAGACTCCGACCCGTCCGCTCGAGCGCGCGTAGCCGGCCGCCATGAAGCCCGCGCCCTGCTCGGTCGCGGGAACGATGAGGCGCATCTCGTCCTTCCCGCCGTGCCCTTCGTTGTAGCGGAAGACGGCGTCGTACGTCGGGAGGATCGCGCCGCCGCTGTACCCGAAGATCGTGTCCACGCCCTCGTCTGCCAGCACCTGCACGATCACGTCGGCGCCGTTCATCTCCGTCCCGGCGAGGGGGTGCGGGGCCGTGTCCGCGGAACGCGACCTGCTGCGAGGCGGCTTCATAGCGATGGACATCGAGGCGAGGTATAGCGCGGATGCCGCCGGGTTGCCATTTCGCCTACGGTCGCTCGCGTGGCGCGGGCGCGCCGCCGTTCGCACGATCGTGCAGCTCCTCGAGGAACGCGCGCACCCGCTCGGTCGGGATCGTGAAGCTGATCCCCTGCGCCCCTTGCACGATCGCCGCGTTGATGCCGACCACGTGCCCGTCGAGGTCGACGAGCGGCCCGCCGGAGTTGCCCGGGTTGATCGGCGTGTCGGACTGGATGAACGAGAGCCCGTCCGCCCGCGCCGCCCCGAAGACCCGGCTCTTCTGCGACACGATCCCGTGCGAGACGGTATGCGTGAGGCCGAGGGGGTTGCCGATCGCGATCACCCAGTCGCCCTCCTCGAGCCGGTCGGCGGCCGCCAGGCGCGAGGAGGGGAACGGTCCCGCGCCGACGGCGTGCAGGAGCGCGAGATCGCTCCCGCGGTCGACGGCGACGATCTCGAGCGCGTGGAGCCGGCCGTCGGACGTCTTCGCCGCGAGCTCCGCCGCGCGTCGGACGACGTGCGCGTTCGTCAGCACGAACCCGCGGGGCGAGCAGATGAATCCCGAGCCGAGCGCCTCGCCCTCGAGATGGACGGCGGGCAGCCCGGGGACGGGCATCGAGAGCACGTTCACGCGGACGGGGATCGCGCTCCGGACGTAGACGTTGACGACCGACGGCTTCGTCACCGCGACCGCGTGACGGATCGTGTCGCTCGTGAAGGGGACCGCGCGCGGCGGCGGGCCGGCGTCGGCGAACTCGCAGATCTCGGTCGCGCGGAGGCCCGCCACGGCGCTCGCCGCGGGGAAGAGGACGAGGCCGGGGCCCGGATCCTCCTCGGGCTCCGGGCGGACGCCGAGCACGCAGCCCGCGAGGAGGCAGAGGAGGACCGGGAGGCCGCGCCGGGCGCGCATCGCGGCGGACGTCACGCGTGGAGCCGCGGCACGCCCGGCGCCGCGGCGAGCACGGCGGCCTCGTGCGCCGCGAGCGCGCCGAGCCGCGCGTGCGCCGCGCCCGCGTCGGCGATGCGCGTCGCGAGCTCGACGTAGGTCCGGTGGTGCCGCGCCTCGCTCGCGAGCAGCGCGCGATAGAGCCCGGCCAGCTCCGCGTCGGCGAGCGCGTCCGCGAGGAGCCGCATCCGCTCGCAGCTCCGCGCCTCGATGAGGGCCATGCAGAGGAGCGTGTCGACGAGCCGTCCCGGCTCCGCGCGGCGCACCGCCTTCATGAGCGCCGCGGCGTACGGGCTCGGCACCTGGTGGCGGAACGGAATGCCGCGCCGGGCGAGCGCCGCGAGCACCGTCTCGAAGTGGACGAGCTCCTCGCGCGCGAGGGCCGAGAGCGCGGGCGCGAGACCCGGCTCCGCGGGATACTTGAAGACGAGGCTCAAGGCGGTCGACGCGGCCTTCTTCTCGCAGTGGGCGTGGTCGAGGAGGATCTCGTCGACGTGCGCGAGCGCGCGAGGAAGCCAGGCGGAGCCGGTCGGCGCGGCGAGGTTCAGCACGGGCGCGCATCATGGCGCCGACGCCGCCCGCCCGGCAAGCGCCGCGGCGCGCCTCACGCCGCGGCACGGAGGACCACCTCGGTGATCTCCGCGGGCGCGCCGACCCGCATCGGTGGGCCCCAGAAGCCCGTGCCGCGGCTCACGTAGAGCTCGGAGGCGCCCCGGCGATGCCGGCCGGCGACCCACGGCACGGCGAGGCGGACGAGCCAGCCGAAGGGCCAGACCTGTCCGCCGTGCGTGTGGCCGGAGAGCTGGAGGTCGACGCCGAGGGCGGCGGCCTCCTTGAACGTCCCCGGGTCGTGCGCGAGGAGGACGACGGCGCGCGCGGAGTCGCGGCCGGCGAGCGCCCGGGGGACGTCCTCGCCGTGCCCGGGCCCGAAGAACCGGGCATGTCGGTCGTCGACGCCCGCGAGGTCGAACGCCGCGCGGCCCGCATGGATCGTCACGTGCTCGTTCCGCAGCACGCGCATCCCGAGCCGCTCGACGCACGCGATCCAGTCGTCGGCGCCGTAGTAGTAGTCGTGGTTCCCGGTGACGAAGAAGACGCCGTGCCGGGCCGCGAGCCCGGCGAACGGCGCCACCTCGTCCGCGAGCGCCGCGACGGAGCCGTCGACGAGGTCGCCCGTCACGGCGACCAGGTCCGGCGCGAGCGCGTTCACGCGCGTGACGACGGCCGCCGCGAAGCGGCGATCGAGCAGCGGACCGATGTGCACGTCGCTCACCTGCACGATGCGGAAGCCGTCGAGCGCCCGCGGCCAGCGTGCGAGCGCGACCACGACGCGACGGACGGCGGGCGGCCGGAGCGCGGCGCGCACGCCCGCCGCGGCCGCGGCCGTCGCGGCGAGCGCGACGACGGCGGCGCGGGCGCCCGCCCACGACGACGCGGCGCCGCCGAGCGCCGGCCCCGACGCGAGCGCCGTCCCCACGACCGCGAGCCGCACGACGTCGGTCACGGCGCACCCGACGAGGAGATAGAACGCGAGTCCCATCCAGACGGCCGCCGGCCACGCGAGCGCCCGCGCGACGGCGCGCCGGCCGAGGCGGTCTGCGGCCGGCTGCGCGACGAGCGAGGCGCCGAGCGCGACGAGAGCTGCCACGAGCGTGCCGCGGAGCGGCGGCGGCAGCGCGGGCTCGAGGAGCAGCCGGCGCGCGAGATACCAGTGCCCCGCCGCCAGCACGGCGAGCAGGAGGAGGGCGACGGCGGCGAGCGCAGCGCGGCGCACCCGCTCCTTCTACCGGCGCGGCTCGTCCGTCGGAAGCGGCATGCCCGACCGGGGATGGCGTTCGCCCCCGGTGGAGGCGAGCGTGCACGCGTGGCGGCGACCGCGCCCCCCTCGTTCCCAGCGCGCCTCGCGATGGCGGCGATCGCGGCGGCGATCGCCTGGGCGCTCTACCTCGCGCGCCACGGGCTCGTCCTCGTCTACGTGAGCGTGCTCCTCGCCGTCGCCATGAGCCCGCTCGTCCGTCTCGTCGAGCGGAGGGCGCTCCGCCCGATCGGCCGCTTCCGGCTGCCCCGCCCGCTCGCGATCCTCGTCGTCTACCTGACCGTCCTCGGCGCCCTCGTCGGGCTCGGGTTCGTGCTCGCCCCGCCGATCGCGACCCAGGCGCAGGCGTTCTGGGCGGCGCTCCCCGGCCTCCTCGACCAGCTCCAGGGCTTCCTGCTCCGCCACGGCGTCATCGGGCAGCGGCTCGGCTGGCAGGAGGTCTTCCGCCGCGCTCCGACGCTCGACCTCGTCGGCACGCTCCAGGCGACCCTCGGGCAGTTCGTCGGCGGGCTCTTCGGGGCCGTCGTCATCGTCTTCCTCACCTTCTACCTGCTCGTCGAATCGCAGACCCTGTTCGAGGAGGCGCTCCGTTTCTGCCCGGCCGAGCGGCGGGAGGAGGTGCGGGCGGCGTCCGTCGAGGTGACCCGGAAGGTGAGCGGGTGGCTCGCGGGCCACCTGATTCTCGGCGGCATCATGGGGGGCACGACGGCGCTCGTCCTGGGGCTCATGGGCATCCCCTATTTCTGGGTGCTCGCGATCCTCTCCTTCGTCGGGGAGCTCGTCCCGTATTTCGGCGCGATCCTCTCGTTCGGCGTCGGCGTCGGGGTGGCGCTCTCGCTCTCGGTGGGGCACGCGCTCGGCGTCGCGGTGTTCTACCTCGTGCTCCAGCAAGTCGAGAACCACGTGCTCGTGCCGCAGATCTTCGAGCGGCAGGTCGGGCTCAGCGCCGTCAGCGTGATCGTCGCGATCGTGATCGGGCAGTCCCTCCTGGGGATCCTCGGGATCATCCTCGCCGTGCCCTCCGCCGCGATTCTCGAGGTCGTCGTCGAACGCCTCCTCTTGCGGCGCCGGCCCTAGGCCCGGACGCGTCGCACGCCGCCGCCGCGGCGGGCGGCCGCAGCTCGCTCGGCCGGATCCCGAGGTGCACGAGGACGAGGACGCCGGCCACGACCACCACCAGCTCGGTCGCGTGGATCGTCATCGCGAAGGCGAGTCCGTCGGCCTTGTCGCGGCCGAGCAGCTCGAAGGCCCCCGCGATGCCGCCCTCGAACGCGCCGATCGCGCCCGGGAGGAAGGGGATCGCCATGAGGAAGATGGTGAGGGCGAGCATCACGGCGAGCTGCGGGGGGCTCAAGTCGAGGCCGAGGAACCGGCTCGTCAGCCAGGAACGGAAGTAGGCGACGCCGATCGCGACGAAGCTGTAGAGCATGACGAGCGCGACGATGCGCGCCGGCGCGCGGAAGAAGTCAGCGACCGTGGCGCAGAAGCTCGCCGCGTGCTCGAGCGGGGGATGCGCGAGGCGCGGCACGAGGCGCTGGAGGGCGGCGAGCCCGCGGCGCGCGAGGCGCGTCTGGAGAAAGAGGTCGAGATAGACGAGGAAGAGACCGCCGAGCACGACGCCCGCGGCAGCGCGCACGAGCGTCCGGCTGCCGAGGCTGCTCAGCAGCACGATCGGCAGGATGAGGACGTAGGCCGTGATCTCGAAGAACCGGCCGATGCCGAAGGAGGCGAGACCCTGCATGAACGGGACGCCGCGCTGGCGGAGGAACCAGGCCGCGGCCGGGATGCCGGCGACGAAGCCCGACGGGACGATCCAGCCGACCGCGAACGCGAGCACGGTGAGCTCGAAGAGCAGCCCGACCGAGACCGCCTGCCCGTACTGGAGGAGCGTCTCCCGCCAGGCGAGCGCCGTGAAGAAGGAGACGCCGAAGGCCGTCAGGACGAGGAGCGCGGCCTGCCAGGCGTCGAGGCGGCCGAGCGCGTCGAGCGTCTCCTTCGGCCCCGCGAGGCGGACGACGAGTGCCAGGAGCCCGAGCGCACCGAGGACCGCGAGCGTGCCGTAGCCGATCCGTCCCATGGCGAGCGGGGCGAGCCCGTCTCCGACGTCGCCCCGCTCGGGACGATGCTACACGACCACCGCGGCGCGCCGCGAGCCGGCCGTCGCGCCACCCATGGCGGCGAGGAGCGAGAGGAGGAGCGCGCCGAACGTCGCCCACCCCGTGATCCACCCGCCCGGCACGGGGGACTCCGACGGCGCCCCGCCGCTCGCCGTTCCCGCGGACGACCCGAGCTGCGACAGCCCCTGCTGCGCCTCCGACTTCGCCCGGGCCGGATCCGCGCGGCTCGCCTCGACGCGCGCGCGGATGTCGGCGAGCCGCGACGCCACCGTCGCCCGAGCCTCGCCCGTCGCCGACGCGATGCGGTCCGCCGTCCGCGGATCGTCGAGCGCGGCAAGCATCTGGTCGACGTTTCCGCCGTCGATCGCCGCAGTGAGGTTCGGGGCGGCGGCGCTCGGCGGCGCCCCCGCAACCTCGCCCGCCTGCGCCGCCCGATTGAGCCCGAGACCGGGTCCGAGCGTCAGCCCCGCGATCCCGGCGCCGCCGAAGACCATGACGGCGAGGATCGACAGCACCCAGACGAGCATCCCCTCGACCGCCCCCGTCGACGCGGTCCCGGCGACGGCCACGGCGCCGAAGCGGCCGGCCACCATGCCGCCGACGAAGAGCGACACGATGATGCTCAGGAGCTCCCAGAGCCCGGCCCCGATGCCCCAGCCCCGCGGGGCGGCGGCGGTCGCCGGGTCGACGTCGACCACGGTCGAGCCGATGGCGATGCCGAGGGCGGTGAGAAGGACGAGCGTGCCGAGGGCGACGAGGAACCCGCTCCAGACCCCGCTCCACGAAACGTGCCGTCCCGCGACCACGACGCCCGGTTGCGTCGCCTGGATGACGACGCGCTCCCGGCTTTCGAGCACGCGTTCTTCGGGGGTGACCATGCGCCTTCCTTCCGTCGGCCGTCTCGTCCCATAGTCGTGCGGGCCGCGACCGGCCGCGACCGCGCGGCGACGGAGATCCGCGGGAAAAAAGACGGATACGGACCTCGTCGGCGGCAGGAGTGCGCATCCGCGCCCGGGGCGCGAACGCTCCCTCCAGCCGGCCTGCGGTATGGGCTCACCGATTGACGACTGGCGCTCTCGGCAGAAGGCGTTATTGCCGCCTGCGCCCCTTCGCTCATAAGCACCGCCGTTGCGCGGCAAGAGCGTCGATCGCCCTCCGGGGAGAAGACCATGAGACGGACGGCGGGGGTTGGCGGGAGCGAGCCGAGGGCGAGGCGCACCAGGCGTCCCGTTCGGCCGCTGCGGACGACGTCGGCACCGGCCTTCGACGCGCTCGATCCCGCGCTCCCCGCAGGAGGTTCGATGCGGACTCAGACGACGAACGGGGCGGCCGTTTCCGGCCGGGACGGCGCGCGGCACCGCAAGGCGGCCCGCGGCATGCCGGCGGCGTCGCACGAGCCGAGCGACCATCTCGACGAGAAGCGCCTCGTCGTGGCGCTCACGGCGCTCAAGAAGGGCAACTTCACGGTCCGCCTGCCGATGACGTGGACCGGCATGGCCGGGAAGATCGCCGACACCGTGAACGAGGTGATGGAGCTGAACCAGCGCATGTCGAAAGAGCTCGAGCGGCTCTCGCGCGTGGTCGGCAAGGAAGGGAAGATCCACCACCGCGCCGCGGTCACGGAATTCACCGGCGCGTGGGCGTCGTCACTCGAGTCCGTCAACACGCTGATCGGCGACCTCGTCCATCCGACGAGCGAGATGGCGCGCGTCATCGGCGCCGTCGCGAAGGGCGACCTCTCGCAGACGATGGCGCTCGACCTCGACGGCCGCTCGCTCCGAGGCGAGTTCCTCCGCACCGCGCAGATCGTGAACCGGATGGTGGACCAGCTCGGCTCGTTCGCGTCCGAGGTGACGCGCGTCGTCCGCGAGGTCGGCACCGAGGGGAAGCTCGGGGGCCAGGCGCGGGTCGAAGGCGTCGCCGGCACGTGGAAGGACCTGACCGAGAGCGTCAACTTCATGGCGGCGAACCTGACCGGCCAGGTCCGAAACATCGCCGAGGTGACGACTGCGGTCGCGAACGGCGACCTCTCGAAGAAGATCACCGTCGACGTGAAGGGCGAGATCCTGGAGCTCAAGAACACGATCAACACGATGGTGGACCAGCTCCGGTCCTTCGCCTCCGAGGTCACGCGCGTCGCGCGCGAGGTCGGCACCGAGGGGAAGCTCGGCGGCCAGGCCGACGTCCGCGGCGTCGCCGGCACGTGGAAGGACCTGACCGACTCCGTGAACTCGATGGCCGGGAACCTGACGGCGCAGGTCCGGAACATCGCCGAGGTGACGACCGCGGTCGCGAACGGCGACCTCTCGAAGAAGATCACCGTCGACGTGAAGGGCGAGATCCTGGAGCTCAAGAACACCGTCAACACGATGGTCGACCAGCTCTCGTCCTTCGCCTCGGAGGTGACGCGCGTCGCCCGCGAAGTCGGCACCGAGGG
>Ga0070741_10018898_pt1 | contig 11082 bp, 6 predicted proteins | sample Coa_R1_4_FD_66440 | JGI IMG/M metagenome (GOLD analysis project Ga0070741, IMG submission 66440) | Surface soil microbial communities from Centralia Pennsylvania, which are recovering from an underground coalmine fire - Coalmine... | ecosystem: Environmental > Terrestrial > Soil > Unclassified ...
CGCACGAGCACGATCGAGTGCTCCTGCAGGTTGTGCCCGATGCCCGGGATGTACGCCGTGACCTCGATGCCGGTCGTGAGCCGGACCCGAGCGACCTTGCGCAGCGCGGAGTTCGGCTTCTTCGGCGTGTGCGTGAACACGCGCGTGCACACGCCACGCCGCTGCGGTGAGCCCTTCAGCGCGGGGGTCTTCGACTTCTCCGCCTTCGTCTCGCGGCCCTTGCGGACGAGCTGCGCGATGGTGGGCACGGCACTCCTCGGAAGCGTGCTCGATCAGGGGGATGGAACGGGGGTGTCGCAGCGCTCGAAGCGGGCGCGGGCGAACGCGCCGAAAGGCCCCAGAGCCGACCGATCAGTATATGGGACCCACGGGACCTCGCCAAACAGCGCGTGGCGGGGGCGGTGTCCCGCCCCCGCCACGGTACGGCTACTCGCCGGCCGCGCTCTCTCCGAGACCGTCGCCCGACCCGTCACCGCCGGGCGTGCCACCCGACAGGAAGGAGCCGAGGTCGGCCGCGGGCTGCTGGGTCTCCATCGAGGCCCGGAGCCGTTCGGCGAGGTCGAGGTCGTCCTCGAGATCGCTCGAGTAGAACGGCAGGGGCTCGTAGTCCGGCGCGGTCGTCTCGATGTCCCGGTAGCGCGTCATGCCGGTGCCGGCCGGGATGAGCTTTCCGATGATCACGTTCTCCTTGAGACCGTAGAGCCCGTCGCTGCGACCCTCGATGGCCGCCTCGGTCAGGACCCGGGTGGTCTCCTGGAACGACGCCGCGGACAGCCACGAGTCCGTGGCGAGCGACGCCTTGGTGATCCCCATCAGCTCGGGGCGGCCCTCGGCGGGCTGCTTGCCCTCCTCGACGAGACGCCGGTTGGTGTCCGCGTACACGCGGGAGTCGACCTTCTCGCCCGGCAGGAACGGCGAGTCACCCGGCTCCGACACCGCGACGCGGCGCAGCATCTGGCGGACGATGACCTCGACGTGCTTGTCGTGGATCGACACGCCCTGCTCCCGGTACACCTTCTGCACCTCGTCGACGAGGTACTGCTGCGTCTCGCGCAGACCCTTGATCTCGAGGATCTTCTTCGGGTCGAGCGGCGTCTTCTCGTCGCCGACGAGCCGGTCGCCCGCGCTGACCTCCTGGCCGTCGGTCACCGAGATGTGCGCACGGCGCGAGACGCTGTGCGGCGGGAGCTCGGTACCGTCGTCGGTGACGACGGTGATCGTGCGCTCGCCCTTCTCGTTCTCGCCGAGCCGGACGATGCCGGTCCCCTCCGCGAGGAGCGCGGCACCCTTCGGGGTGCGGGCCTCGAAGAGCTCGACGACACGGGGCAGACCGTGCGTGATGTCCTCACCCGCGACACCACCGGTGTGGAACGTCCGCATCGTCAGCTGCGTCCCGGGCTCACCGATGGACTGCGCCGCGATGATGCCGATCGCCTCGCCGAGATCGACGAGCTTGTTCGTCGCCATCATCGTGCCGTAGCACTGCTTGCACACGCCGACGAGCGACTCGCACGTCAGCACCGAACGGATCCGTACGCGACGTCGCTCGGACGCGGTCGCACCCGCGGGCGCCGCGATCGCGCGCAGCACCTGCTCGGTGATCTCCGTGTTGCGCGGGAACGTCGTGCCGTCCGGCAGCGTGAGGTCCTCCGCGAGGCAGCGACCGAACAGCTTCGTCTCGAGGTTGCCGTCGCGGATCGTGCGGTCGGCCGACTCGGCGTCCGAGCCGCCGTCCACCGCGACGACGTACTCCTCCCAGATCCCGCGGCTGGTCTCGCAGTCGTCCTCACGGACGATCAGCTCCTGCGCGACGTCGACGAGCCGGCGGGTCAGGTAGCCGGAGTCGGCGGTACGGAGCGCGGTGTCGGCGAGACCCTTTCGGGCGCCGTGCGTCGAGATGAAGTACTCGAGTACGGACAGGCCCTCACGGAAGTTCGACTTGATCGGGCGGGGGATGATCTCGCCGCGCGGGTTCGCGACGAGACCGCGCATGCCGGCGATCTGACGCACCTGCATGACGTTCCCTCGGGCGCCCGATCCCACCATCATGTCGATGGGGTTGAACTTCTCGGCCCGCATCTCCTCCTGCATCGCGTCACGGACGCGGTCCGTCGCGTCCGTCCAGATCTCGATCTCCTTCTGGCGACGCTCGTCGTCGGTGATGACACCGCGCTCGTACTGCGTCTCGACGGTGGCGGCGTCCTTCTCGAACTTGTCGAGCAGCTCCGCCTTCTTGCTCGGCGTCTTCACGTCGGCGATCGAGATCGTGAGACCGGCTCGCGTCGCGTAGTCGAAGCCGAGGTCCTTGAGCCGGTCGAGGCTCTCCGCGACCGCGGCCCGCTCGTACTGCTCGACGAGCTGACTGATGATCTCGGTCAGGTCGCGCTTGCGCACGACCCGGTCCTGGAACGTGAAGTCCTCGGGGAACGCCTCGTTGAAGACGAGCCGTCCGAGCGTGGTCTCCACGAGTACCTGCGTCGAGCCGTTGGTGCCGTACTCGCGCAGCACGATCGACTGCGGCGTCCCGTCCGCGAGCGGGCGCGGGAACCGCTCGGCCGGGAACCGGCCCGCCGGGACCCGCACCTTGATGCGCGCGTGCAGCGACAGCGCACCCTGGCCGTCGGCCATCGCGGCGCCCTCGAACCGGGCCTCGTGGGCGAGGATCGCCTCGTCGAGCGACCCGAACGCGCGGCCCTCGCCGTCGGCGCCCTCGACCGTCTCGGTCAGGTAGTACGCGCCGATGATCATGTCCTGGCTGGGGACCGTGATCGGGCGGCCGTGCGCCGGCGACAGGATGTTGTGCGCCGACAGCATGAGGATGCGCGCCTCGGCCTGCGCTTCCGCGGACAGCGGCAGGTGGACCGCCATCTGGTCACCGTCGAAGTCGGCGTTGAACGCCGCGCACACGAGCGGGTGGATCTGGATGGCCTTGCCCTCGACGAGGACGGGCTCGAACGCCTGGATGCCGAGACGGTGCAGGGTCGGAGCGCGGTTCAGGAACACCGGGTGCTCCTTGATGACCTCCTCGAGCACGTCCCACACCTGCGGGCGCGCGCGCTCGACCATCCGCTTCGCGGACTTGATGTTCTGCGCGTACTCGAGGTCCACGAGCCGCTTCATCACGAACGGCTTGAACAGCTCGAGGGCCATCGCCTTCGGCAGGCCGCACTGCTGGAGCTTGAGCTGCGGGCCGACGACGATGACCGAACGGCCGGAGTAGTCGACGCGCTTGCCGAGCAGGTTCTGGCGGAAGCGGCCCTGCTTGCCCTTCAGCATGTCGGACAGCGACTTGAGCGCGCGGTTGCCGGGACCCGTCACGGGACGGCCGCGGCGGCCGTTGTCGAACAGCGCGTCGACGGCCTCCTGCAGCATCCGCTTCTCGTTGTTGATGATGATCTCGGGCGCGCCGAGGTCGAGGAGCCGCTTCAGCCGGTTGTTGCGGTTGATCACACGGCGGTACAGGTCGTTGAGGTCCGACGTCGCGAAGCGTCCGCCGTCGAGCTGCACCATCGGGCGCAGGTCGGGCGGGATCACCGGGACGGCGTCGAGGACCATGCCCATCGGCGAGTTGACCGCGCGCCCGTCGTCGTCCGTGCGGTTGAACGCGGACACGACCTTGAGCCGCTTGATCGCCTTCGCCTTCCGCTGCCCCTTGGCCGTCGCGATGACCTCCTTGAGGGAGGCCTCCTCCTCGGCGAGGTCGAGACGCGAGATGAGGTCCTTCACGGCCTCCGCGCCCATGCCGCCCGCGAAGTACTCGCCGAAGCGGTCCTGGAGCTCACGCCACACGCGCTCGTCGTCGACGAGCTTCTTCGGCGCGAGACCGCGGAACGTGTCCCACACCGTGCGGAGCTGCTCGATCTCCGCGTCGCCGCGCTCGCGGATCTCGCCGACCTCCTTCTCCGCGGCCTTGCGGATGCGGTTGAGCTCGTTCTCCTTCGCGCCGCGCTCCTCGGCCTCCGCGAGCTCGCCCTCGAGCTCCTGGAAGCGCGCCTCGATCCGCAGGTCGCGCTCGTGCTCGATCTCGCCGATCTCGGCGCGGACGTCACCCTCGAGCTTCGACAGGTCCTTGTGACGCTTCTCGTCGTCGACCCACGTGATCAGGTGCGCGGCGAAGTAGATGACCTTCTCGAGGCTCTTCGGCGGGATGTCGAGCAGGTAGCCGAGCCGGCTCGGGACACCCTTGAAGTACCAGATGTGCGTCACCGGCGCGGCGAGCTCGATGTGGCCCATCCGCTCGCGCCGCACCTTCGAGCGCGTGACCTCCACGCCGCAGCGCTCGCAGATGATCCCCTTGAACCGGACGCGCTTGTACTTGCCGCAGTAGCACTCCCAGTCCTTGGTCGGACCGAAGATCTTCTCGCAGAACAAGCCGTCCTTCTCCGGCTTGAGCGTGCGGTAGTTGATCGTCTCCGGCTTCTTGACCTCGCCGTTCGACCACGTGCGGATCTGGTCCGCGGTGGCGAGGGAGATGGAGAGCCGGTCGGAGTCGTTGACGTCGAGCACGTGGCCTCCGTCGCTGTTCGTCGATGTCGTGTTCGTCGGTGCGTCGTGGACGCGGTCCATGGCGTCGTGCGCGTCGCGCACGACGCGTGTCAGAAGGCAGGTGCGCCCTGGCGCCGGCGCTCGTCCTCCTCGTCCGTGCCCCGCTCGGGACGGGACAGGTCGATGCCGAGGGACTCGGTCGTGCGGAAGGCGTCCTCGTCGAGCTCGCGGATCTGGACCTCCTCGCCCGCGGCGTTGATCACGCGGACGTTCAGGCACAGCGCCTGCATCTCCTTGATGAGCACCTTGAACGACTCGGGGATGCCGGGCTCGGGGATGTTCTCGCCCTTGACGATCGCCTCGTAGACCTTCACGCGTCCGAGCACGTCGTCGGACTTGATGGTCAGGATCTCCTGCAGCGCGTAGGCGGAGCCGTAGGCCTCGAGCGCCCACACCTCCATCTCGCCGAAGCGCTGGCCACCGAACTGCGCCTTCCCGCCCAGCGGCTGCTGCGTGATCATCGAGTACGGGCCCGTCGACCGCGCGTGGATCTTGTCGTCGACGAGGTGCGACAGCTTCAGGATGTAGACGTAGCCGACGGTGACGGGGCGGTCGTACGGCTCGCCGGTACGCCCGTCGTACAGCGTCGCCTTCCCGTCCGTGCCGATGAGGCGCTCGCCGTGCGCGCCGTCGGCGTGCATCGTGCGGAACAGCTCCTCGATCGTGCCGTGGGGGCCGGCCTGGTCGCGCTCGTCCCAGTGCGCGCCGTCGAACACCGGGCTCGACACCCAGACCGCGGGCTCCGTCACCGGGCTCGTCGTCTTGTGGCCGTTCGGCGCGGTCGGCGTGCCCTCCCAGCCGTGCCGCGCCGCGTACCCGAGGTGCGCCTCGAGCACCTGGCCGACGTTCATGCGGCTCGGGACGCCGAGCGGGTTCAGCACGATGTCGACGGGCGTGCCGTCCGCGAGGTGGGGCATGTCCTCCACCGGGAGGATCTTCGAGATGACGCCCTTGTTGCCGTGGCGCCCCGCGAGCTTGTCGCCCTCGCTGATCTTGCGCTTCTGCGCGACGTAGACGCGCACGAGCTGGTTCACACCGGGCGGCAGCTCGTCGCCGTCCTCACGCGAGAACACGCGGACGTCGATCACCTTGCCGGTCTCGCCGTGCGGGACCTTCAGCGACGTGTCGCGCACCTCACGCGCCTTCTCGCCGAAGATCGCGCGCAGCAGTCGCTCCTCGGGCGTGAGCTCGGTCTCGCCCTTGGGCGTGACCTTGCCGACGAGGACGTCGCCGGCGCCGACCTCCGCACCGATGCGGATGATGCCGCGCTCGTCGAGGTCCTTGAGAATGTCCTCGGAGAGGTTCGGGATGTCCCGGGTGATCTCCTCGGCGCCGAGCTTCGTGTCGCGGGCGTCGATCTCGTGCTCCTCGATGTGGATCGACGTGAGGACGTCGTCCTTCACGAGGCGCTCGGAGATGACGATCGCGTCCTCGTAGTTGTGGCCCTTCCACGGCATGAACGCGACGAGCAGGTTCTTGCCGAGCGCGAGCTCGCCCTGGTGGGTCGACGGGCCGTCGGCGAGGACGTCGCCCTTCTTGACGGTCTCGCCCTCGTCGACGAGCGGCTTCTGGTTGATGCACGTGCCCTGGTTCGAGCGGCGGAACTTCGCGAGCCGGTACGTCTTCTTCCCGGCCTTCTTGTAGTCGACGACGATGACGTCGCCCGAGACGTCGGTGACCGTCCCGTCGTCCTCCGCGACGACGAGGTCGCCGGCGTCGCGCGCGGCGCGACCCTCGACGCCGGTACCGATGTAGGGCGCGGTCGCGCGGAGGAGCGGCACGGCCTGGCGCTGCATGTTGGCGCCCATCAGCGCGCGGTTCGCGTCGTCGTGCTCCAGGAACGGGATGAGCGCCGTCGCGACCGAGACGATCTGCTTCGGCGAGACGTCCATGTAGTCGACCTCGTCCGGCGGCACGTACGCGAGCTCGCCGCGACGGGCCCGGACCAGCACGCGCTCGTCGAGGAAGCGACCGTTCTCGTCGATGCGCGCGTTCGCCTGCGCGATGACGTGACGGTCCTCGTCGTCGGCCGCGAGGTACTCGATCTGATCGGTCGCCACGCCGTCCACGACCTTCCGGTAGGGCGTCTCGATGAAGCCGAACCGGTTGATGCGTGCGTACGTCGACAGGTAGCCGATCAGGCCGATGTTCGGGCCTTCCGGGGTCTCGATCGGGCACATCCGGCCGTAGTGGCTGGGGTGGACGTCGCGCACCTCGAACCCGGCCCGCTCACGGCTGAGACCACCCGGCCCGAGCGCGGAGAGACGACGCTTGTGCGTCAACCCCGCCAGCGGGTTCGTCTGGTCCATGAACTGGCTCAGCTGGCTCGAGCCGAAGAACTCCTTGATCGCCGCGACGACAGGGCGGATGTTGATCAGCGTCTGGGGCGTGATCGCCTCGACGTCCTGGGTCGTCATGCGCTCTCGCACGACGCGCTCCATGCGCGACAGGCCCACGCGCACCTGGTTCTGGATGAGCTCGCCGACCGACCGCACGCGCCGGTTGCCGAAGTGGTCGATGTCGTCCGGGTAGTAGTCGATCTCGTTCGCGTGCAGCTTCACGAGGTACGAGACCGTCGCGAGGATGTCCGCGCGCGACAGCGTGTAGTCGACCGGACCGGCCTCCGGGTCCGCGTTCGGAACGGTCAGGTCGTAGCGCGACAGCGGCAGCTTGTCGTACTCGTCGCGCAGCTTCTTCGACACCTTGTGCCGCCCGACCTTCGCCATGTCGTAGCGCTTCGGGTTGAAGAAGAGGCTCTCGAGCAGGTTGCGCGCGGTGTCGGGCGTGGGCGGCTCGCCGGGACGGAGCTTGCGGTAGATGTCGATGAACGCGGCGTCCGCGTTCTCGGTGTGGTCCTTCTCGAGCGTGTTGCGCATCGACGGGTACGGCTCGCCGTTGTCGTCGAGGATGAGCGACAGCAGCTCCTCCTCGGTCTCACCGAAGCCGAGCGCCTTGAGCAGCACCGTGACGGGCTGCTTCCGCTTGCGGTCGATGCGGACGTAGACGGTGTCCTTCTTGTCGACTTCGAACTCGAGCCACGCGCCGCGGCCCGGGATGATCTTGGCGTTGACGACGTCCTTCTCGGGCGCGGTCTTGTCGGGCGCGAGGTCGAAGTAGACGCCGGGCGAGCGCACGAGCTGCGACACGACGATGCGCTCGGTGCCGTTGATGATGAACGTGCCGCGGTTCGTCATCATGGGGAAGTCACCCATGAAGACGGTCTGCTCCTTGATCTCGCCGGTCTGCGAGTTCATGAAGCGCGCGGTCACGAAGAGCGGGCGCGCGAACGTCATGTCACGCTCGCGGCACTCGTCCTCGGAGTGCTTGGGCGGGTCGAAGACGTGGTCGGCGAGCTCGAGCTTGAGCGTCCCCGTGAAGTCCTCGATGGGCGAGATGTCGCGCAGCACCTCTGCGACGCCCTCGTTGAGGAACCACTCGAACGACTCGCGCTGCACGGCGATGAGATCGGGCAGCGAGAGGACCTCGCGGAGCTTGCCGAACGAGAACCGTTCCCGGGACGCGAGACGAGCCAAGGTCACTCCTCGGAGAGTCGGGCACTGGACCGAATGGGACCGCGCGTACGAGCCCGGCTACGCGTCTCGACGGAACGGAGGCGCGCGCGGGCGGAGGTGAGGGAACTCAGCTGGAGCACGAGCGGGCAGACACGGCTCTGGGGATACTAGCCCGCGCAGAGCCAGACTGCCAAGCACGACCAGCGAGACCGCCACAGGGCGCTCCCGTTCGGCTCCTGGAAAGCACCCACCGGGCGCCCGGAGACCCGCGGAGGATACGACGGGACCCCCCAGGGGTCAAGGTATGTCTTGACCGGCCTGAAGATGCGGCACCGACTCCCGGATTCCGGGACCCGGTGCCGCATCTCGCCTACTTGAGCTCGACGGTGGCGCCGGCACCCTCGAGCTGGGCCTTCGCCTTGTCGGCGTCCTCCTTGGACACCTTCTCCAGCACCGGCTTCGGCGCGCCGTCGACGAGGTCCTTGGCCTCCTTGAGCCCGAGGCTGGTGAGCGCCCGGACCTCCTTGATGACCTGGATCTTCTTGTCGCCCGCGGCCGCGAGGACGACGTCGAACTCGTCCTTCTCCTCGGCCGCCGCGGCACCGTCGCCGCCTCCGCCGCCGGCTGCGGGCGCCGCCGCGACCGCGACCGGCGCGGCCGCCGTCACGCCGAACTCCTCCTCGAACGCCTTGAGGAAGTCGTTGAGCTCGAGCACGGACATGCTCTTGAAGACGTCGAGGAGCTCAGCGGTGCTCATCTGCGCCATGGCGGGTCACTCTCCTTCGCTGTCGGCGGCCGCCTCGGCCGCCGCGGGACTCGAATCGGATGCGGCATCGTCGGCGGGCGGCGCGGCGTCGTCCGGCACCGCCTCGGCGGGCGGCGCGGCTTCGCCGGCTGCGACGCGCTGGTCGATCAGCGCCTTCACGCCGTAGGCGAGGTTGCGGGGCAGCGCCTGGAACAGTCCTGCCGCCTTCGTGAGCGGTGCCTGGAACGCGCCGGCGAGACGAGCGAGCAGCACGTCACGCGGCTCGATGTCCGCGAGCGCCTCGATGTCCGCCGCCGACATGACCCGCTCACCGAGCAGGCCGCCCTTCACGACGAGCGCGGGCGTCGCGCGGCCGAAGTCACGCAGAGCCTTCGCCGCGCCGACCGCGTCACCGCGCACGAACGCGATCGCGACCGGCCCCTCGAGCAACGCGGTGAGGTCGGTGAGCCCCGCTTCCTCCGCCGCACGCCGTGCGAGCGTGTTCTTGAACACCTTGTACTCGGTCGCCACCGGCCGCAGGGCGGCACGCAGCGTCGCGAGCTCCTTCACGGTCAACCCGCGGTACTCGGTGAGCACTGCGGCATCGGCCTCGCGGAGCTTCGTGGAGATCTCCTCGACGACCGCGACCTTCTCGGGTCTCGCCATCGGCTCCTCACACGACGAACGGGGCGTCGCAACACGCGCGAGACGCCCCGTCGGTGAGGAGTCGCCTCGTCCGGCTGGGTCGTCACGACGACCCGATTACCTCTTCGTCGAAGAGACCGGAGGTCTGCGGCGCAGATCGATTGGCAAAGAGGACTGTACTACAAGGGTTTACGCGGGCTGCTCGTGCAGATCGCGCGTACGCGCCGGGTCCACGCGCACGCCCGGTCCCATGGTGGAGCTGACCGTGACGCCCTTGACGTAGCGGCCCTTGGCCGCGGCCGGCTTCGCGCGGAGCAGCTCGTCGAGCACCGCCTGGTAGTTGCCCGCCAGCGCCTCGGTGTCGAAGCTGACCTTGCCGATCGGGACGTGCACGTTGCCGTAGCGGTCGGTGCGGTACTCGACCTTCCCGGCCTTGAACTCGCGCACCGCGCGGCCCACGTCGGGCGTGACGGTCCCCGTCTTCGGGTTCGGCATGAGCCCGCGCGGTCCCAGAACTCGTCCGAGGCGGCCCACCTGACCCATCAGATCGGGGGTCGCGATCGCGACGTCGAAGTCGAGGAAGCCGTCGTTCTGGATGCGCGCGACGAGGTCGTCGGCGCCGACCACGTCCGCGCCCGCCTGCTGCGCCTCGCGCGCCGCGTCGCCCGTCGCGAACACCGCGACGCGCACGGACTTGCCGGTCCCGTTCGGGAGCGACACCGTGCCGCGGATCATCTGGTCCGCCTTGCGCGGGTCGACGCCGAGGCGGAACGCGGCGTCGACGCTCTCGTCGAAGCCGCGCTTCGCGAGCGAGCGGACGAGATCCAGCGCCTCGACCGGCGAGTGGAGCCGTTGGCGGTCGAACCGTCGGGACGCGTCGACGTACTTCTTGCCGTGCCGGGTCATCGCACCCTCCCTCGATCCTGAAGACCCGGGAGGCGAGGTCCTCCCCGCCGGGTCCGGACTGCGTTACGAGACGTCGATCCCCATCGATCGCGCGGTCCCCGCGACCTGCGCCATCGCGCCGTCGATGTCCACGGCGTTCAAGTCCGGCATCTTCGTCTCGGCGATCTGCCGGAGCTGGTCCTGCGTGATCGTGCCGACCTTGTCGCGGCGCGGGTTCGGCGAGCCCTTCTCGAGCCCGGCGGCCTGGCGCAACAGCACCGGCGTCGGCGGCGTCTTCGTGATGAACGTGAACGACCGGTCCTCGAAGACGGAGATCTCGACCGGCACGATCGTCCCCCGTTGCGACTCCGTCGCCGCGTTGTACGCCTTGCAGAAGTCCATGATGTTGATCCCGTGCGGACCGAGCGCGGTGCCGACTGGCGGCGCGGGCGTCGCCTGCCCGGCAGGGATCTGGATCTTCACGATCGCGGCGAGCTTCTTCTTGGCCATGTCTATTGCTTCGCTTCCACTCCGCTACTTCGGCTCGGCTCCGCCTCGCCTCATCCGCTTCGTTCGCTCCGCGTGGCGCCCTGCGCTCCTTCGTCGCTCCGGACGCCGTGCCTATTGCTTCGCTTCCACTCCGCTACTTCGGCTCGGCTCCGCCTCGCCTCATCCGCTTCGTTCGCTCCGCGTGGCGCCCTGCGCTCCTTCGTCGCTCCGGACGCCGTGCCTATTGCTCCGCTTCCACTC
>Ga0070741_10018899_pt1 | contig 11082 bp, 7 predicted proteins | sample Coa_R1_4_FD_66440 | JGI IMG/M metagenome (GOLD analysis project Ga0070741, IMG submission 66440) | Surface soil microbial communities from Centralia Pennsylvania, which are recovering from an underground coalmine fire - Coalmine... | ecosystem: Environmental > Terrestrial > Soil > Unclassified ...
GTGCTTGAAGGGGTTGTCCGGTGGAAAGGCATGCCGCAGCTTTTCCCGCGCGCGCTGGATGGAGTGACGTATCTGGTCCGCTTTACGGTCGGTGATGACGCCGATTTCCTCGACCGAGAACCCCTCCAGGACGTTCAGCACGAAAGCTTCGCGGTCCTCGGGAGCTGCGCCCTGCAAAGCGAATTGCACCAACGCGATCATCTCGTCGGTGTAGGCAATCTCTTCCGGGGTCGCCGTGCGCACATCGGCGATCCCGCTCTCTGTAGTCATGGCTTCATCAGGCTGATGGAATTGCAGATGAGGTTCGTCGCTGGCCCGTTCATTGCGCCGTTGCCGCAGCCCGTGCATACTTACGCCGGAATCCGCTTCCGGCCAGCGTGATGCGAAGCTGTCCATGGCCTGCAAAGCCAACCGGTACAGCCATGGCTCCAGGCCGATGCGGTCGGGCTTCTCCACGGACTCGTCCAAAGCGCGCGCCACCGCTTCGTCCACGACTTCTTCCCAGCTCAACCCATCCGCTTCCAGCTGGCCCGAACTCTCGCGAAACGCAAGTTCGCGCTCGACAAACAGCCGCAGCCGCCGCAGGTTGGCATTGACATAGGAGTGAATGTCCTCTGCAGTCACGGTTTGCGGAGGCACCGCGGCGAAGGTCTGCTCAAACGGCACTTCGCCCCTGGGAACGCCTTCTGCCGGGCGGCGCCTTCTCCAGCAGTGGGAGTTGCGCAGCAGCTCCTTATGCCTTCCCACCTGACTGAGTAAATCGTCAAAGGCTGCTTTGATTGCCGCGGTCGGACTGGACGCGGACTTCTGCACCGCCATCTGCCCCGAAGGCAAGCGCAGATTCAGCGCAACCACTGTGCCCTCGCGCGCCGAGTTCTGCTCCACCAGGCCTTTCAGGTGGACCAACTCTGGACGAAACACCTGCAGCCGCTTCTGCAGCTTGGCTGTCCAGTGCTGAATTTCTTTATCGATGTCAGGAGTTCTCTGGAGTTTGTAGCTGATATGCACATTCATGCGCCTCGCCTCGGATGCGGGAGAAGGTCCCGTGAAGCTCTTTGCTACAAGCCGATTCTACACCCGGACGCGCTGAGCGAAACCAGGAAAATCCCCCGGCAAATCCAGCGGTGATTCCAGTTTGAAAACTAGAGAAGCTGCTGAAAATACAGGATCAAACGCCGGCAGACTGCGAGGGTGTTAAGCAACTCCCTCCCATGCTCCGGAGTCTAATCTTTTCCATGTGGAGAGGTTGCACAGTTTACAAAACTTTCCTGGCCGGCCCCTTGGCCACTTTGATTTTGATCGCCGGCGGTTGCGGCGGAGGAGGGCGGGATCCCCACTCCAACGGTACAGGCAAAGTTCCGCTTGTATCTCACGTGTTTGTGCTGGTCGAGGAGAACCATTCGTATGGCCAGGTAATCGGCAATCCGGCCATGCCATATACCAACCAACTGGCGCAGAGGTACGGGCTGGCCACCCAGTATTTCGCCAACCGTTTCAACTCTCTCCCCAACTATTTCATGTTGACCGTGGGCGACCTGGTCACCACCAATGACAAGTTCACCGGCACTGTAACCGCGAATAATGTTGTGCGCGCTGTCACCAAAGCAGGCAAGTCCTGGAAGGTGTACGCGGAAAGCCTGCCTCATCCGGGATACCTGGGCGCTTCCGTCATGCCCTATGGACGGGACCACAACCCATTTACCTACTTTTCCGATGTCATCAACGACAGCTCCCAGGCCGGCAATGTGGTCCCCTTCAACGACCTGGCCGCTGACATTCAGAACAACAGCTTGCCCGACTACGCCATGATCGTTCCGAACTTCGAGAATGACGGCCACGATTGCCCGCCTCATATCCCGAACTGTAACGATACGGACAAATTGCAGAATATTGACAGCTGGATTTCACAAAATATCGGGCCGCTCATCAGCAGTTCAGCGTTCGGTAATTCTGTTCTGATCTATACCTGGGATGAGTCGGACATCAATGATGCCAGCAATCCGCAAGAGCGGGTGGCCACAATCGTGATAGGGCCGAAAGTAAGGGCCGGGTTCCAGTCAACTACGCATTACCAGCACCAGAGCACCCTGCGCCTCACCATGCAGCTTCTGGGCATCAGCGACTATCCCGGCGCCGCCGCCACTGCGCCGGACATGAGTGAGTTCTTCTAACCTGAGGAAAGCCTGACAAATCACACTGCGACGGTGACCGCCGTCTCGGTGCGCGTGACCGGCCGGTACAGCGTATCGCGCTCGACCGGCTCGCGCCCGGCCTCGCGGATCAGCCGCATCAGCTCCTGGCGACGCATTCCCTGGGGAGTGGTCGCGCCGGCATCGTGGTAAATCTTCTCTTCGATCACCGTTCCATCGAGGTCGTCCGCCCCGAAGCGCAAGGCGATCTGCGCGATCTTTGGAGTCAGCATCTGCCAGTACGCCTTGATGTGCGGAAAATTGTCCAGGGCCAGACGGCTGACGGCGATCTGCCTGATATCAAGTATGCCCGTGGTCTTGGGCAAATGCTCGAGGGGAGTGTTATCGGGATGAAAAGCCAGCGGAATGAACGTCTGAAAGCCGTGGGTTTCATCTTGCAGGGAGCGTAATTTCAGCAGATGGTCCACGCGGTCTTCGTCGTTCTCGACGTGGCCATAAAGCATGGTCGCATTGGATTTGAGGCCGAGATTGTGGGCCAGGCGCGCGGTCTCCAGCCACTGGTCGCCATCAATCTTATGGTCGCAGATGATGTGCCGTACGCGGTCAGCGAAAATTTCTGCGCCGCCCCCCGGCAGTGAATCCACTCCGGCAGCCTTCAGTTGCTGCAACGTTTCCGCAACGGATAGCTTGGCCCGTTTGGCAAGATATGCGACTTCCACCATGGTGAAAGCCTTCAGATGGACTTGCGGGAAGCGTTGCTTCAGCCCGGAGATGAGATCGAGAAAGTACTGAAACGGCAGGTCGGGATGCAGCCCGCCCACGATGTGGAACTCGGTGACCGCCTCGCTGTAGCCGGAGGCGGCGGTCGAGAAAGCCTCCTCCAGCGCCATGGTGTAAGCCCCGGGCGCGTCCTTCTTGCGGCCGAAGGCGCACAGCCGGCACGCGGCAACACAGACATTTGTGGGATTGATATGGCGATTGACGTTGAAGTAGGTGCGATCGCCATGCATCCGCTCGCGGACATGATTCGCCAGCCAGCCGACCGCCAGAATGTCTCCGGTCTGGTACAGCGACAGCGCATCTTCTGCGCTCAGGCGCTCACCGGCCAGCACTTTCTCGTGGATGGGCACGAGGCGCTGGTCGCTGGTCTGAAAGCGATGCAAAGTAGCCATTCTCAATAATGATAGCGTACGGTAATCTCACGGCGCTTCCCGCCATGTCATTACCGGAACAGCAGCGGCGTCAGCGCCGCCAGGTTCCTCCGCCACACCATCCAGGTGTGCATGCCCGGAGTCTCGATGTCTGTGAACTGCACCCCTTTCTCTTTGAGCCAGGACTTGAACTGGCGGTTGGCCTTGATCAGGCCATCCTCGGTTCCGCAGGCAATCCAGAGCAGCTTGAGCTTCTTATTGGCGGCGGCATCGAGGCCGGGAAACTCCGAGCCGAAATCGGCTAAATCAAGACCGCCGGAACTGAAGGCCCCAATCCAGGCAAACTGGTCCAGGTGGTTCAGTCCGGTCCGCAAAGACTCCGCACCGCCCATCGAAAGGCCGGCAATGGCGCGCGACTCGCGGTCTTTCTTGACCCGGTAAGCCTGCTCAACCTGGGGCAGAACTTCTGCTAAGAGTATGTCGGTGAACTTCGAGAGATTCCGCTGGGCGAGGTCCTTGTCGCCCCACGAACCCCAGCCTCGGCGGATAACCTCCATATCTCCGTAGCCAAGCGGCATCACTACCAGCATGGGCCTGGCTTTGCCCTGGGCGATGAGGTTGTCGAGAATCACATGCGCACGACCGACCGCGGTCCATCCGTCAGCGGCGTCGCTGAAGCCATGAAGCAGATAGAGCACGGGGTAGTCCTGCCTGCCGCGCGGGTCGTAGCCGGGAGGCGTGTAAACATAGAAGTCTCTGTCCTCGCCTGCAACTTTGGAGTGAAAGAAGTGGTGATGAACCTGCCCGTGGGGAACATCGTTCATCTCCCAGGGCAACGACGAGCCCGGTACATGTACAGCGCTCTGGGTGCTGAGAAGGTTTGGCTTCATCAGCGGATTGGAAGGATCAATCAGCGGGACGCCGTCGGCCACGATGGAATAGCCATAAATATCCGGGTCAAGCGGGCCCGCAGTCGCGCTCCAGATGCCGCTTTCGTCCTTCTGCATGGGAAGCGGCGCTGTCTGCCCTTCGATGCCCACCACGACCTTTGCAGCGTTGGGCGCGCGAAAGCGGAAAGTGACCCGGCCATCTGGCTGCACTTCCGGCGATTTGGGCGGAGGCGGCGGAAACTGGGCAACGGTGAGGGCGGGAAACAGAAGTGCAGACAACAAGAGGCAGAATTTCATGGTCCTCCATGCCGGATTCCCCCGAGGTCGGGTGTCACGGCAACAGCCAATCAGATTAGGCGCGCGGTGCGCGCCACAGCAGGTCGGTGGCCAGAAAGGCGAAAAAGACCACCGCGATAATCCCGTTCATGGCAAAAAACGCCGCATTCAGTTTACTCAAATCGTCTTCTGAGACCAGTGAGTGTTCGTACGAGAGCAGGGCAAAAACCACCGCCACGCCGAGAACCGCAATCTTTCCGAGGCCGAAGGCGTACACAAAAAGTCCCAGCAGCGCCAGCATGAGCAAATGGAAGCCACGCGCGATCCAGAGCGCCCTGCCGATCCCGAAATGTCGCGGCACCGAATGCAACCCAGCCTGCTGGTCGAAATCGAAGTCCTGACAGGCGTACAGCACGTCGAATCCCCCGACCCAGAAGGTAACCGCAGCGGTCAACAGCAGAATGCGCGGATCGAGCGAACCGCGTATTGCAATCCAGGCAGCGGCCGGAGCAATCCCCAGCGCAAATCCCAGGATCAGATGGGACCATCGCGTCCATCGCTTGGTATAGGAGTAAAGCAGGAGCACGGCCAGCGCAACCGGAGAAAGCGCGAACGCCAGGCGATTCAGCTGCCACGCCGCCAGCATGAAGATTGCGGACGACAGGACCACAAAGTTGCGCACGAATCCGGCGGAAAGCGCTCCCGCAGGCAGGGCACGGGTGCGGGTGCGCGGGTTGGCCGCATCCACGGCTGCGTCTGCCAGCCGGTTAAACGACATTGCCGCCGAACGCGCCGCGACCATTGCCACGATAATCCAGGCGAGCTGGCGTGCGCGGGGCATGCCCTCTGCCGCCAGCAGCGCTCCGCACAGCGCAAACGGCAACGCAAAGACGGAGTGTTCCCACTTGATCATCTCCAGCGTGGTTCGCAGGCTCTTCAGGATCGGCACAAAAACATTCTAGCGAAGCTCATGATAAGTTTGTTGCCACCCCCGGACCGAGGGTGAGTTTTGGCTGGAGCTTCAATGAGCCAGGTGTTGTCGGATTACTCGCTGTCTTGCCGCCTGGAAAGGACCGAGGCGCAAGCCAATGCCGCATTCGTGGAGGCGCATGCGCGGCTGGATTCCTCCTCCGGCGCCCAGTGGATCGAGGTCGCCGGCGCCTACGCCATGTATGACGGCCCGCATTCGCCCTGCACTCAGACGTTCGGACTCGGCCTCCTCGAGCTGCCCACTCAGGACCAAATGCGCCGGATTGAGGACTTCTTTCAGGAGCGGCGGGCGCTGGTCTATCACGAAATCAGCCCGCTGGCGAGGAAGGAACTCTGGCCCATGTTGCACCAGCGCGGCTATCGGCCGCTTGAGTTCACCAGCGTCATGTATCTGCCGCTCCCCGCTGGTCGCCAGGTCGAAGCTGCCCGGCCGGGGCTCGAGGTCCGCGTCGCAGGGGAGCATGAACGCGAGTTGTGGGCGCGCACCGCGGCAGAAGGCTGGCGGGAATTCACGGAGTTCGCGGGCGTGATGCGCGACCTGCTGCAAGTCAGCGCGGCCAGAAGCGGCGGCGTTCTGTTTCTGGTGGAATCGCAAAGACAGGCGATCGCCTCCGCGGCGCTTTCGATTCACGATGGGGTTGCGCTTTTCGCGGGGGCCAGCACCTTGCCGGAATGGCGGCGGCGCGGGGCCCAGCAACTCCTGCTCGATTACCGGCTGCAGCGCGCCGCGGAAGCCGGTTGCGATCTTGCCATGATGTGCGCCGAGCCGGGCAGCGCCTCGCAGCGCAATGCTGAGCGCCGGGGGTTCCGCATCGCGTACACGCGCATCAAGTGGGTGCGCGAAGCGTCTCAAAACCTGTGACCCATCTCATACCTTGGCGGACCATTCAGAGGACGAATCACGACGACCGTTCTCCTGTGAGGAAAAAAGCGGGCCCCGTGGAAGGACCCGCTGTGCAGAAGAAGAGACTTATTTCGTTCCCGAGCCGGCTACCACCAGCTTGTCATCCACGCTGAAGACATTGGGCACGGACTTGGCCTGCATTTCGGCAATCTGCTTATCCATCTGGCTGTCCACTACCCCGTACAGCGTCACGTGGCCATTGTCCACGACGATGCGGATCGGCCTTTGTGGATCCAGCGCGTACTTTGATAATGCGCTGTTCCCATAGATGGCCCGGGCCACACGTATGCGGATATCGTCATCCATCGGCGAGGCCGGCAGCACGTTGATGTTGTCCACGACGTCTTTGACGCCCGGCGTCGTCTCAATCAAAGCCAGCGCCGAGTCGCGGGACGGATAATCATGCACATCTCCGCTGATCGTAACCACCCCGTCCTGTACCTTGAGGCCCAGCGCATTGAACGCGTTCCCGTAACCAACACGGTCGTAGCGCAGTTTGTCCGAGAGCTTCTCCTGCAACTGCTGGTCGGGAACATTGCCCTCCACCTCAATGTGGTTGCGCACGCCCGCCACATGGTCGAGCTTGTTCACTTTCTTGCCGGCGTCCAACTTGTCAATCAGCAGCTTGGCTGTCCCCTGCAGGGTAACGATGGCGTCGTCCGTAGAAGCGGTAATTCCGCTCCATTTATCTTTGGACTGCAGCAGTTTTGTGACCTCCTGCTGTATCTGCGCATCATAGCGCCGGGTTCCAACCCGAGCAGTCTGTGCCCACAGCGACACGCTGCAGAGCACTGCTACTGCCAGGCCCACAATCTTCCTCATTTCCTCCACCTGCCTTTCATTCCACCTTGCAATAAGAGAGAGTCGAAATTTGGGCCAGGAGTTGCATCCACAGCGCGCCCTGACCTCAGTAGCCTTCTGCTCCCACCAGCGGCACAAAACGGCAGCCTTCAATGGCCTGCATGGACAGCCTGCCGTCCCGCTTTTCCACCAGCAACAGTTCCTGCGCGTGTGGCGGCCCCACCGGAATTACCATCCTTCCGCTTTCCGAAAGCTGATCCAGCAGGCTCTTGGGAACGCTGGGAGCGGCCGCCGAAACCAGGATGGCATCAAAAGGCGCGTACTCCCGCAACCCTTGACTTCCGTCGCCAACCACGACTCTCACATTCTTTAAACCCAACCAGGCAAGAACTGTTTCGGCGCCGTGGGCGAGCGAGGGGTGTCGCTCCATGGAATAGACCTGCCGCGCCAGTTGCGCCAGGAGAGCGGTCTGATAGCCCGAACCGGTGCCGACCTCAAGGACGTTCTCCGGTCCCTGAAGCGCCAATGCCTGGAGCGACACGGCAATGATGAACGGCTGGGAAATGGTCTGGTTCTCCCCGATCGGAATGGGGTGATCACCGTACGACTGCGCTCTGTAGTTTTCCGGTACGAACTCATGCCTGGGGACCTGCAGCATTGCCCGGAGCACCCGTTCGTCACGGATACCGCGGCCGCGCAATTGTTCCTCCACCATGCGCGCGCGCTCGGCAGAGTAGGACTCCGTTGGTCCGTTGATGGACATTGCCTGGATCTCGGCCGACGGCTCTCGGTCCTCGGTTCTCGCAGCACACGGCTGGATCTATCGGCGGACAAGCCAGGGCCGGGAACCGGGGGCCGACAGTGGATTATCTCTTGCGCCGACGGATTTTCACATCAAAGCTGACCACCCCGTTCTGGTCGCGGATGGCTACGATGGAGACGTTCCGGGTTACGTTGTACTCGGCGCGAATGATCTGTTGCGAGGTCTGGACGACATTGGTGGTGTAGCTGAGAGTCAGATTGTCCTTGACCTGTTGCTCGATGGTGACCGCCGGTCCGCTTTGAGTGGGGGAGGTCACCGTCTCCAGTCCCTGAGGGTCAATCTTGATGCGGCTGTTTCCGAACAGGCGCTGCGTGCGGTTGTTCAAGGTTGCATTCAGCGCGGCCGTGAGCATGGCGCTTGAAGCCTGCTGGCTGAATGCCGACTGATTGCTCTGCTGCAGCTGGGCAGAAGTTTCCGGCGTCTGCCCGAACGCCAGCAGGGTAATGATATCGGCGGTAGGCAGCGGCGGTTCGGAACGGTAGTTCACTTTGGGATTGGCCGCCGGCCCGCTCATGGAAAGGGTGATGTCGTAATCGCGAACATGCGTAGTCGCCTCGATGTCAAGAAAAGCTGTCGTGACGGCAGGATTATTGAAGGTGACCCCGCCGCGTTCCAGACGATATTTGGTCCCGTTGAAGTACGCCTCCCCTTCAAAGATGTCAGCCCGCCCCAGCAGTACCGGCTTAGCGGCATTGCCCCGGACGCGCAAATCGGCGTCACCGCGCAGCCGCAGGACGCTGGTTTGCATCTGCAACTCGGGCGTGGTCACAACATGAAGGTCAAGCCGGATCTTGTTGAGCACCGGATCGGTTTGAGGAAGGCTGGACTGCTGGACGGTCCGTTCCAGGTATGCGCCAAAGTCAAAGCCGGGAGTGACCCCGACCTTGGTGACGGTGATGTCCCCGGAAAGCAACGATCCAGAGGAGCTGCCATTCCACCGCAAGGCCGCATTCGCGGTGGAGCTGACGCCGGGAGGATAACGCAACCGCACCGAGTCGGCATTTGCGGTCACATCAAAGTTGAACTGTCTTCCCACAAATTCTGCGTGGCCGGCCAGTTCGACCGTGCCGCCACCGGTGCGTGCGGTCAATTTCTCGATTGTGAGCTGGTTTTGATTGAAGAGCAGCGTTCCGTTGATCTCGCTGAGCGCGCTGGGTAGATTCACGTCCGCGATGGAACCGTTTTCCACCTGCAGCCTGCCTTTAAGAACAGGGGCGTCCCAGTTGCCCGTCAGCCGCGCCTCCCCGGACACGCTGCCCGAGCCGGTCAAGTCGGGATCGTAAACCTCGATCAGCTGCAGCCCGAGCCTTCCCCTCCCCTGGAAATCCAGCGCGCGGTCCCCGTTCAGCTGCGCCGAGCCGCTGCCCGAGAAATCCGTGTTGTCGCCGGCCAGGTGGAGACCCTCAATTTTGAATGCCTGGTCCGAAAGCGCAAACCGTATCGGCCCGTCATTGTGAAGTTTTACCTTTTCGATCTCGGCATAAAAATCGGTGAGGTTGCCGATGAGCCTGAGCCTTCGCGGATCGCGCAGCGGCCCCGCGAGCGCCAGATCGCCGGCCACGGCGGAGTGCCCGGTTACATGGCCATGCAAATACGTCTCCAGGAAAGAATCGGCGTCGAGGCGGGTGAAATGGAAGTCAATATGCGCCGGCCAGAGCTCACGCAGCCGGACGTTGCCCTTGATCAGCAGCTCGGCATTCTTGAAATCGGACTTGCCGGTCAGCGACAGGTCTGCGCCGTGGGTGACCGCATTCAGCGAGTAATTGCCGGCGAGCTCGCCGTTCAGGGTCACATCGCGCAGCTCGATGTGCGCCTGAATCTCCGGAGCGCCGGTTCTGCCCGAGGCTTCCGCAGAAAAGTTCGCGGTGCCCCCGATTTGAATTTTGGAGCGCTGCACCGGAGAAAATTCCGCGAGGCTGAAATTCCTGCCGCTCAGATTCGCCTGGATCGCACCGCGCGCCCAGTCATATGTGCCGCTGCCGGATACTTCTGATTCGCCGCGCGACAGACGAAGTTCTTTGAAGCTGGCCTGCTCAGGGCCGAGGACGACCACGGCAGCCACCGAATCAAACTGGTGCCCTTCGACGGCGCCGTGCAGGACGTTCACGCTGCCGCGGCCTTGCGGCCTGGCCGGCGTGCCTGAGATCTCCATCCGCGCGCCCAGTTGTCCCTGCAGCTCGTATCCAACCAGCGTGCTCAGTTGAGCGGCATCGGCGTTCTGCACTTCAACTCGGGCATGGACCGGACTTTCAGGCGTCGCCCTCCAGGCCGTCAATCCCAGGTTCCCATCGAGTCTCCAAACCGCGTTTCCCGCCCGCAGCACCGCATTGCGCACCGAAAACGAATTCGACGCTGCCTGCACGTCGGCGCTGAACGTGTCCCAATGCACGGTTTGTCTGGGCCGGCCTTTAACGGACAACATCGAGTCAAAATCTTCCACCAGCAAGGTGCCGGCCAACGTAAGGTTCGGCGCGCTGCCGGCAGCGTATCCAGCAAAACTCGCGCGCCCATTCACGACAATCGGCAGGCCCTCCGGGAAGATGGCAGCGGCAAAAGGCCGCCACTCCGCCACATCGTTCGAAGCGAAGGAAATCCGCAGGCGGCTCGAAGACGACAGGCCTCCCGATGCCTGCATCTGCGTGGACGGCGTGCTGGCAGAGAAGTTGGCGATCTGCAGAGTTCCCGAGCGCAGGTCGTAGCTTCCCCGAACACTGGCTGCCAGCGGCAGTTGTCCCGGTAAAACATGACGCGGACGGCTTACGTCTGCATTGGCGCTGATCTCGGCCTGGCGGATGGATTCCTTCCAGTGGACCTCGGCGTTTCCGGAAGCGTTGCCCGCGAGTTTCAGGTCGCGAATGGGCCGCAACTGCGGTCCCAGTCCCGCCATCAGCTCGAAAAGCGACACATCCTGAAACTTCACCTTCAGATTGCCGCGCTGCTCATCCTTTTTTCTGGCACCTTTTGGCGAACTTCGCCAGCCCGCTATTTCTGCTTCGGATGTGAAACTCCCCTGCAGGAACCGGCCCTGGACCTGCGAGATCGAGACGCTCTGGGGAGTGATCGCGAATTTCCCGGTGGTCGACAGGTTCTGGAAGCT
>Ga0070741_10018900_pt1 | contig 11082 bp, 8 predicted proteins | sample Coa_R1_4_FD_66440 | JGI IMG/M metagenome (GOLD analysis project Ga0070741, IMG submission 66440) | Surface soil microbial communities from Centralia Pennsylvania, which are recovering from an underground coalmine fire - Coalmine... | ecosystem: Environmental > Terrestrial > Soil > Unclassified ...
GCTGGCGTTCGACGTCAGGCCCGGCCGGATGCAGCTGCGGCTGGCCGTCGAGGGCGAGGGGTCGCAGGTGCTCGATACCGAGGTGCGCGAGATCGCCGTCCCCGACCTCACGGCGGCCGAAGTCGCCATCGGCACGCCGCAGCTGTTCCGAGCGCGAACGCCTCGCGAGTACCAGCAGATGAAGGCCGACGCCCGCGCGGTACCCTCGCCGGCGCGCGACTTCAGCCGAACCGAGCGCGTGTTCGTCCGCGTCCCTGCCTATGGGCCGGGGGCCTCGCCGCCGGCCGTCACGGCGCGCCTGCTCAACCGGACCGGCGAGGCGATGCGCGACCTGCCGGTGACGGCGCCTGCGGAGTCCGACGCGCCGGCGGAGCTCGATCTCCCGTTGAGCGCGCTCGCTCCGGGCGAGTACATCCTCGAGATCACGGCAGGCCGCGGCGGCGAAGCGGGCCAGGCGCGGGAGCTGGTGGCGTTCCGGGTCTCGAGCTGAGGCGCTTGCATCGGAATCGCCCAGTCGGTCCTGTCCTCACGCGAGCCGGCATGGAACTGCGGGGACGTGCTCGTGCGATCGTCGGCGCGGCCGCCGTCTTGCTCGCGGCAGCTGGCGCGCCCTTGCCGGCCCGGGCGCAGGAGCTGCGCCCCGCCGGCGCGCCCGCGCGCCGCACGGTCCGCCTCGACGTGATTGCGACCGACCGCTACGGCCGCCGCGTCGACAACCTGACCCCCGCCGACTTCGAGGTGCGGGAAGACGGCGCCGTGCAGGCGGTGAGGAGCGTGCGCTTCGTCGGGCCGGCGCCGGCGCGCGCCGCAGAGCCGGGTCCTCCCGTCGACTCCGAGGCGCGCGAGCGGGCGGAGGCGGCCAGGCCGGGCACGCGCCTGGTCGGGATCTACCTCGACGAATACCACGTCGAGGCCGCCAGCTCGGCGCGCGTGCGCGCCGCCGTCGCGGCCTTCGTCGATCAGGTGCTCTCGCCGCAGGATCTTGTGGCCGTCATGCGGCCGCTGGACCCGCTCCTGTCGATCCGGCTAACGCGCGATCGCGATCAGATTGCCCGGGCGATCCAGGCCTTCGAAGGACGCCAGGGCGATTACACGCCGCGGACGCGCTCCGAGCGCGACGTGCTGGCGGGGACGCCGGCGCGGATCGAGCAGATGCGGGCCCAGGTGACGACCTCGGCGCTCAGCGCGCTTGCGAACCATCTGGGCGGGCTCAATCCCGATCTGCGCAAGATCCTGATCGTCGTCAGCGAGGCGCTGCCGCGGCCCGATCGGCGGCGCGGGCTGGAGGGGCTTCCGACTGCGGAGACGATCGAGCGCGCCGCCACCCGGTCCAACGTGGCCATCTATGTCGTCGATCCGCGCGGGGCCGCCGCGCCCGGCGACGATCGCAGCGTACTCCGTGGACTGGCGGCTGCGACCGGCGGTGCGTCCATCGCGAACGCCGCCGATCTGGGCGATGCGATGCGGGCCATCGCAGCAGACGCGAGCGCCTACTATATCGTCGCCTACGAGACCCTTCAGCCGCCCGACGGCCGGTTCCATGCGGTCGAGGTCGCCGTGAGGCGGCCGGGCATCACGGTGCGGGCGCGGAAGGGATACTGGGCGCCGATGCCGGACGAAGCGGTGCGGGGGCCGCTGCTGCAGCCGCGCCCAGGGGCGCTGCTGGGGCCGCCCACGCACATCAGCCGGTTCATCCGGCCCTGGTTCGGCGCCGCGCGCGGCGCGGACGGCAAGACGCGCGTGACGTTCGTCTGGGAGCCGGCTCAGGCGCCGCCGGGGCCACAGGCCGCTCGGCCGGCCGAGGTGGCGCTCGAGGCGCTCGCCGCCGACGGCACCATTGTCTACGAGGGATCGGTGGCGCCGACCGGCCCGCTTCGGCCTGCGGCGCCGCCGGGCGCCGAGGCGCGGGCCGAGTTTGACGCGCCGCCCGGCACGCTGCGCCTCCGCATGTCGATCGAGGATGCGGGCCGACGGCCGATCGACTCCGACGTCCGGGAGATCAGCGTGCGCGATTTGTCGGCGGCCGTGGCGCTCGGCACCCCGCAAGTGCTCCGCGGGCGGACGGCGCTCGATTTTCGATCGGCCGCGGCGGGCGACCCCTCGCCCGTCGCCTCGCGCGAGTTCAGCCGGGCCGAGCGGCTCCTGATTCGTGTGCCTGCCTATGGGCCGCCCTCGGTGCCGCTGACGGTGACCGCCCGCCTGCTGAACCGCCGCGGCCAGGTGATCCGCGCGCTGGCGGTCCGGCCGGGGCCGGCGCCAGGCCTCCGGGAAGTCGACCTTCCGCTCGCACCGTTCGCTCCCGGCGAGTATCGCCTCGGCCTCGAAGCCTCGAGCGGCTCGATGCGCGCGGCCGACAGCCTGGATTTCCGCATCACGAACTGAATCGGCTATCCTGTTCTCGCCCCCACAACCTCTCAGGACGGACGTCATTGGACAAACAGCGCGTTCAAGATCTGGTCAGGAACTACTCGATCGAGACGACGGTTCGCGAATCGCAGCGGATCGAGCGCTACGCGGATCTCGTGCGCCCGGGCACGCCGCTCTACATCGCGCACGTGCCCGGGACGAGCAGCGACGACACGGTGCGGCTTGCAGCGCGGCTGCGGGAGGAGCGCATGGAGCCCGTGCCGCACATCGTCGCGCGGCGGATCGAGAGCCTGGCGGCGCTTGATGCGCTGCTCGGGCGCCTGGTGAAGGAAGCCGGCGTCACGCAGGTGCTTGTCGTGGCGGGCGACATCGAGCAGCCGGTGGGCGAGCTCGAGAGCGGCCTGCAAATCCTCGAGTCGGGGCTGCTCGAGAAGCACGGCCTCCGGAAGATCGGCGTGGCCGGCCACCCGGAGGGGCACCGGGCCGTGAGCGACGACGCGCTGCGCGCGGCGCTTGCGTGGAAGAACGAGTACGCGCGCCGCACCGGGGCGGAGCTCTACGTCGTGACGCAGTTCACCTTCTCGGCGGACCCGGTGGCCGCCTGGGAAGCCGCGACCGCCGACATCAACCGCCTGCCCGTCGTGGTCGGGCTGCCCGGGCTGGCCACGATCAAGACGCTGCTCAAGTACGCGATCGAGTGCGGCGTCGGCCCCTCGCTCCACGCCGTCTCGAAGCATGCCGCCAATCTCACCAAGCTTCTGACGGTCGCGGCGCCGGACGAGATGCTGGTCGGCCTGGCCGAGTACCGGGCCCGGCATCCGGAGACGCGCATTCGCGGCGTGCACTTCTTCCCGTTCGGCGGCCTGAAGCGCACGGCCGATTGGGTGAACCGGATCGTCGCTGGAGCGTTCGAATTCACCAGCGACGGCACCGGGCTCAAGGTCGCCGTGTAGAACGAAGGCCGCGCGTGCTCGTCCGCAACGCGAGCACTTCGCGGTGAGGGCCGCGCCGGTCTACACGAACTCGATCCCGCTCTTGCGGAAATTGCCGCCGAGCACGGCGACCGAGTCGCCGCCGAGCCAGTTGTCGATCACGCGCGCGTAGACCGTGCGGAAGTCGGTCTCGTAGTGCACGTCGTTCCCGCTGTTCTCGAGCGTGGGATTCTGTGGATCGGGCGCGAGCGAGGGCGCCGTGCCGTAAAGGCCGCCGCGGACCGCGCCGCCCATCGCGATCATGACGCTCGCCGCGCCGTGATCCGTCCCCCTGCTGCCGTTCTCGTTGATGCGGCGCCCGAACTCGGAGAACGAGAGCAGCAGCGTGTCGTTCAGCAGGCCGAGATTCCGCAGATCGTTGTAGAAGGCCGTCAGCCCGTCGTTCAGCGTCGCCATGAGCCGCACGTAGGCGCCGTTGTCGCCGGTCGTGTCCTGCGACGCATGGGTGTCGAACCCGCCCGTTTGCACCCAGAAGACCTTGGTGCCGACGCCCTGCGCCAGCGCGCCGGCCACGGCCTGCAGCGCCTGGCCGAAGCCGTTGTTCGGATAGGCGAGGCTGGGCTTGTAGGTGGCCACCGAGGCGACGCGGTCGAGCGTCGCGAGCGCGCCCTGAACCGTCGTGCCGACGAAGGCCACCTGCGGCCGGTCGATCGGCACGTGCGACGCGATGCTCGCCGCGGCCGCCCGCTCGCGGGCCGCTTCGGCGCCGCTGTTGGGGCTGCTGAACGCGTACGACGACAGGCTCGGAATGGAGGCGACCGGCACCGACGACGCCTGGAAGGCGAGCGGGGTCTCGCCCGTCGTGTTCCACGCGATCAGCGGATCGAGGGGCGCCGGAAGCGTGGCGAGATAGCGCCCGACCCAGCCGGACCCTTGCGGGTTGGAGGGGTTGGCGGCTTCCCAGATGTCGGTGCCCGAGAAGTGCGATCGGCTCGAGTTCTCGTAGCCGACGCGCTGGATGAGCGCGAGACGCCCCTGGTTGAAGATGTCGCGCAGGCCCGTGAGCCGAGGATGGAGCCCGAGCGCCTTGCCGCTGACATCGGTGCCGACCTGCAGCACCAGGCCCGCGGGGATGGCCAGCGTGGGCCGGCGGCTGTAGTAGAACGCGTCCGTGTAGGGCACGAGCAGGCTCAGGCCGTCGTTCCCGCCGCTCAGGTCGAGCACGACCAGATTGCGCGAGGACGAAGCGGCCTGCGAGCGCGCGAGATCGGACAGGAACGCCGGAGCCGTGACGCCGACGGTGAAGGCGGTGACGCCGTTCTTGATGAACGCGCGGCGGGTGATCGACATCGGCAGCCCCTCAGATGACCTGGTAGTCGGCCGAACCCACGATGAGGTGTGCCAGCCCTGGCGCCTTGATCTGCAGCTGCGCGTCCGATCCGGTCCACGTGAGGCCCGCCGCCGCGTAGCCGAGCAGATCGCTGTAGACGGCCGGGCCGACGTCCACCGAGAGCCTCGACAGCAGGAACTCGAGGACGTCGCGGGGTGTGCTCCGCGCCACCGTCGCCGCCCGCGCGAGGTTGAACTTCTGGTTCGACGCCAGGACGGCTGCGAAATTCATCCGGGCGAGCATCGAGCCCGAAGAGAACCACGCGCGGCCCAGGTCCCACCCCGCCACGTCCGGCGGGTCGTACAGGTGCTGACCCATGGTGACGAGCGGCCCGAGGACCGCTCCGGTCGTGAAGCCCTGCCACCCCGTCTCCTTGATCGCGCGCACGACGAACTCCACTGGCCAGGAGTAGCGGGTGTAGGAGACCGCGGGGTCCTGGAACTGCGGCGAGAGGAAGATGGCCTGGACGACGGGCTTGATCGCCGTGCCGTTCTGCAGGTAGATGGACGCCAGCTGGTTGATGAAGGCGGGATCCGGCGGGATGGTCTCGCTGACGAAGTAGCCGTACAGCTTCGTGGCCACGCGCCGGGCCGTTTCAGGATGCGACGCGAGCGCCGTGATCAAATCGAGGCCGTCCTGCATGCCCGCCGACGCGGCGCGCGCCGGGATCGTTGTACTGCCGTCCGGGTAGATGGGAAAGGAGAAGGTCTTGGCGCTGGTCTCGTGCTGGTTTGCGTTGTAGACGAAGGAGAACGTGGGCGACGCGCTCGAGAGCGAGCCGTCGATCTTCAGGTTCCACCCGGTGAACACCCGAGCGGCGGCGTACACGTCGCTTTCCGTGTAGTACCCGACGCCGCGGGAGAACAGCTCCATCAGCTCGCGCCCGAAGTTCTCCTGCGGCTTGGCCTTCGTGTTCGTGTCGCCGTCCAGCCAGATCAGCATGGCGGGATCCTGGGCGACGGCGAGGAGCAGATCGCGCAGGCTGCCGAGCGCCATGTCCCGGAACATCTCGATCTGGCCCCGCTGGCCGGCCGGATCCTCAGACGGCTTGGCCGCCATGAGGCGCGTGGCGTGCGGGGCCGTCACCTTGCCGGCGATCTTCGAGTAGCCGGTCGCAAAGTAGTTGTGCCAGAAGAGCGTCATCTTCTCCTGCAGCGGCCGCTCGCTGTGAATCATCCGGAACAGCCACCGCTGCCGGGCATCGTCGATGACAGTGTTGGGGGAGAAGGCGCCGCGCGAGGTGGTCCCGATGTAGCCCGGCTGGCCGATCTTCGAGTCGACCGTGTCGATGATGGCCGTGTAATCGAGGAGGCGGTCGACCGCGTCCTGATACGAGAGCGTGGAGTACGCGGCCAGCTCATCAGGGCTTGCGCCGAAGCCGGCCCGCCGCAGCAGATGCTGGATCAACGCGTCGCCGTTGGCCATCGACACCCTTCTCCCGGCGTGCCCCGATCTGCGCGAGCCCGCTGGCCGGATCGGCCCCCTGCGGTCCCCCGCCCGCCAAAGGGCAGCCCGTGGCTGTACGGGCGCATTGTAGTCCTTGGACCGGAGGCCAGCGCGAGAAGTTGAAAGGCCACACGCTTCCGGGAATGAGCGCTGACAGGGTCTGACAGGGCTCGTGGCCGCTACCGCCGCCGACGGGGTTCCGCGCGCCAGGAACCGCGGCTCCGACGGCAACAGCCCTCTGCGCGTTCTTGCGCAGTCATCGACCCTTCCGCATCTTGAGGTTGCGCATCAGCCGGTGCAGGTAGTTCGGGTGCAGGCCGAGGAGCCGCGCGGCGGCCGTGTAGCTGCCGTCGGCCTCTTCGAGGGCCTTGGTGATCAGATCAATCTTCCTCTGTTCGAGCGCCTCGCGGAACCGCAGCCCTCGGGGCGGCGCCCCGCTGGCGCTCCGGGCCGCGGATGCGGCGAGCGCCTCCGGGAGATCGTCGACGGTGATGAGCGAGTCCTGTCCCAGGATGATGGCGTGCTCGACGGCGTTCTCCAGCTCGCGGACGTTGCCCGGCCACTCGTACGCCGTGAGCGCGGCCAGGGCGTCCGGCGTGAACCCCGCGATCGGCCGTCTCGCCCGGCTCTTGTGCTGCTCGAGGAACCAGGCCGCAAGCGCCGGGATGTCTTCTCGCCGATCGCGGAGCGCGGGCATGGCGAGCCACACCACGTTCAGCCGGTAGTACAGATCGCGGCGGAACGCGCCCTGGTCGATGGCGGACGCGAGGTCCCGATTGGTCGCGGCGATCAGACGGAAGTCGACGCGCACGGGCCTCGTGCCGCCGACGCGCTCGAACGTGCGGTCTTGAAGGACTCGAAGCAGCTTGGCCTGGAAAACTGGCGACAGCTCGCCGATTTCGTCCAGGAAGACCGTGCCGCCTTCGGCCAGCTCCAGCTTGCCCTTCTTCTGGGCCAGCGCGCCCGTGAACGCGCCCTTCTCGTGGCCGAACAGCTCGCTTTCGAGCAGCGTTTCGGTGATCGCTGCGCAGTTGATCGCCACAAACGGGCGATCGGCCCGCGGGCTGTTGCGGTGGATGGCGCGCGCCACGAGCTCCTTGCCGGTGCCGCTCTCTCCGGTGATGAGCACGGTCGAATCAGCCGGGGCGACCCGCCCGATGCGGCGGTAGATCTCCTGCATCGCCGCGCTCTCGCCGACCATGTTGTGGTGCACGTCGATCTCGGCCTGCAGCCGCCGCCGGGCGCCCTCGAGCTCCTCGATGTGCCGGGCGTGCTCGAAGGCGGTCGCGGCCATGCCGGCAATCGCCATGACCAGCCGCAGATGCCCCTCGTCGAACGGGCGGCTGTCCGGCCCGCCGTTCCCGGTGACGTCCGCCTCGAGCACGATCGCGCCGATCGGCTTTTCGAACGCCACGAGCGGCGCCGCCAGCACCGCCGCCGCGCCGGACGCCGCCGGCCGGCTTCGGTCCACGCAGACGATGCCGACCAGCTCGCGGAGCACGCGATCGACGAGCGGTTCGATGACGCGAATCGGTTCGCCGACGGTCCGGCTCCACGCGGCGGCCGGCGCGATCTCGCTGGGATCGGTGGTGAGCAGGAGCGCCCCCCGGCTCGCCGGAACCGATTCCACGATCAGCTCGATGACCGGGCGCGCGAGGGCAACGAGGCCGCGGACGGCGCTGAAGGCCGCGCCAGCGCGCATCAGGGTCGCGTAATCGCGCCGGAGGCGCTCTGGTGAGGCGTCAATCGGAGCCGGCAGCCCCTCGAACACGTCCTCCCGCCGGAGCACGATCGCAGGCTGCGGAGCGGCGGCCGGCCGCTCGACGCGGACGGCCGCGCGAGCGGGCTCCTCGTCGAACCGCACGACGAAGAGTGACTGGCCGATCTGGATCTCGTCGCCGGCTTCGAGGGGTCGTTCCGTTCCGGGTAGGCCGTTGACGAAGGTGGGCCGCCGCCGGTCGGCGTCCCGTAGGTGCAGGCGGCCGCCGCGCCATTCGATCACGCACTGGCGGGGCGCAGCGGACGGGTCGGCCAGGGGGAGGTCGCAGTGCTCGCTCCGGCCGATCCAGATTCTGGGCTGGCTGAGGGGAAGGGCGCTTCCCGCGAGGGGGCCGGTGAGCGCGACGAGACGCGGTCGCATCGGGGCCAGTTTATCCGCCGCGCGCCCCCCTATCCATTCGGCGTGTTCCCGTTCGCCAATCGGATAGCCGACTGCCGCCCTCCAGAGCCGGCCGCCTGTGCCGGACAGGGCAGCCAACCTCCGGGGCCGTCCCAGAACCTTCGAGAAATGTGGCGCTTTGGCGATCGGGCGTGGCCACCGCGCCACGGCGCCCTCCTGGCCATCGACTTGCTCTCCTGCCAGCGTCTCGCGGAGCGAGGGGAGAAGGTCGAAGATGACCAACCACTGGAAGCTGGCGGCGCTCGTTGGACTCGTCCAGATCCTGGCGGATGGACCGGCTGACGACTGGGACACCGGGGAGCGGCAATCCATCGTGACACTGGGCGAGCCGATGCTGCTCGCCGGAACGGAGCTGCCCGCCGGCATCTACCTGTTCCAGGTGCCGGCGCCACTGACGGCGCCGTGCGCGGTCCGAGTGCGGTGCCAGAGCCGTCCTGGGATCGATCTGACGGCGACAACGGAGCTGATCGCGCGCCCGGGATCTCTGCCGGGCGACCGGGCGGTGTGGGTGAGCGCCGGCACGGCGGGATCAGTCCGACGCCTCGTTTCCTGGTTTCCCGCCCGTTCGCGGAGGGGCCACCGGTTTCTGCGCCGGCACTGACGGCTCGGGGTGCAGCGTCGGCGCTGCACTGATGGCGGCGAGAGGCCTGGGTGGAAGGCGCCGTGTTGCGATCGGACCCCGGCGGGTCAACCGAGACGCGCCGCCCCTGAGGGACGTGACGCGAGCAACCGGAGAAGACGGAAGGAGGCCCTATGAAGCGCATCGCCTGTTTCGCAGCGGCTCTTGTGGTGGCGCTCGGCGGCGTGCGAACCGCCGCCCAGGAAAACGCCCGGATCGAAACGTTCCGGGGCATCGTCACGTCGGTGTCCGAGTCGTCGATGACCGTGGAGCGCGGCACCCGCACTCGCGTATTCGCCGTGGATGCGAAGACGCATGTCGCGGCGCGGGGCGCGACCGCGAAGACGAAGGAGGCGCTGGCGGCCGGCCGTCCCGGGTTGACCGTGCCCGATGCGGTCCACGTCGGCGATCAAGTCGTCGTGAAGTATCAGGAGCGCGGCGGCGCGCTGCTCGCGAGCGACATCCAGGTGCGCGCGCGGGCGGGCGCCAAATAGCCGGGTTCGCGGCGGCGGGCCGGCTCGGCCGGTCGAGCCGGCCCGCCGAGGCGGTCAGCCGATCATCGGAACGAAAAAATCGTGCGGGGCGCGGCGACGACTCGCGATAGAGTCGTTGCCGCGCGGTCGTGCCGCGCACGCGAGGAGGTCCCATGCGGCTCTGGCTCTGGCTCGCGGCGTCGTTCCTCGTGTCTGTCCCTCAGGTCATCCCGCAGCAGCCGGCCGACTCGACGCCAGTCGGGTCGAAGATCTGGATCGGGCGCCACGCCGAGTTCGAGGAGTTCCTCCGGACCGCCACGATCGAGCGGACCGAGGCCACGCCGGTGGGAATCAACTCGCCGCGCCACGCCTACTTCGCATCGGGCGGCCTCGCCCGCGGAGCAGCGATCAAGCGGCTGCCGCCGGGCCGCGTCGGCGGGTTCTTCGAGAGCTACAAGTCGGAGATCGCTGCCTACAAGCTGGACCGGCTGCTCCAGCTCGACATGGTGCCGCCCACGGTCGAGCGGCGGGTTAACGGCGAGGCGGTGTCGGTCCAGCTCTGGGTCGAGGGCACGCGGATGTGGAAGGACGTGCAGCGGTCGAAGGAGCGGGCGCCTGACGCCGCCGCCTGGAACCGGCAGCTGCACCGGGTGCAGGTGTTCGACGATCTCGTGGGCAACATCGACGAGAACGCCGGCAACCTGCTGGTCGACCGGGAGTGGAACCTCATCAAGATCGATCATTCGCGCGCGTTCTCCGACACGCTGGCGCAGCCCTTCGACGTCGAGCGGACGATCCGGCAGATCGACCGGGCGTTCTTCGACCGCATCGCGTCGCTCGATCCCCAGGCCGTGCGGCGCGAGCTCGGTGACCTGTTGACCGAGAACAACGCGTTCCGGGCGCTGTTCGCGCGCCGCGATGAGATCGTGAAGGCGTTCGAGCGGCTGGCAAGGAAGAACGGCGACGCCAGCGTGTTCGTGCCCTGAGCCATGGCGCGCGTGGAGCGTCGCTCGCGCGGCTGGCGGCTCGCGCTCTCGGCTCCGGGCCCGTCGGCTGCGGCCGTGGCCATTGGCCTGATGCTCGCCGGCGGGGCGCGGCGGCCCGACGCGGCGGATCCGCCCTGCCGGTTTTCGGGGATCGACCGGGTCGTGGCCGTCGGCGACGTGCATGGCGCTTACGATCGGTTCGTCGGCATTCTGCAGACCGCGGGTCTCGTCGACGCGCGGCTGCGCTGGACCGGCGGGTCCGCCCATCTCGTCCAGCTCGGCGACGTCGTCGATCGGGGGCCGGATTCGGCCAGGGTGCTCGATCTGCTGCAGCGGCTCCAGAAGGAGGCACCGCGCCAGGGCGGTGCCGTGCATCCGCTCCTCGGGAATCACGAGGTCATGCGGATGCTGGGCGACCTGCGGTACGTCTCGGCCGGCGAGTACAACGCCTTCGTCACGCTCAAATCCGAGGCGCTGCGGCAGAAGTTCGTGCGGTCGGGCGAGGCGGGTCCCGGCCAGTCGCTCGAGACAATTCCGCTCGGCTTCGTCGAGCTCCGGCTCGCATTCGGCCGTGGCGGGGTGTACGGCGCGTGGCTCCGGACGCTCCAGGCCGTCGTGGACATCGACGGCGTCCTGTTCCTCCACGGCGGAATCAGCCCAATTGTCGCCGATCTTCCCTGCGAGGCGATC
>Ga0070741_10018901_pt1 | contig 11081 bp, 10 predicted proteins | sample Coa_R1_4_FD_66440 | JGI IMG/M metagenome (GOLD analysis project Ga0070741, IMG submission 66440) | Surface soil microbial communities from Centralia Pennsylvania, which are recovering from an underground coalmine fire - Coalmine... | ecosystem: Environmental > Terrestrial > Soil > Unclassified ...
TTGAAACTTGACATGACTTTCAGCGCAATGGGCGGTACGTACTGTGCCAGTTCTCCTAGCTATTCGATAAGGCGTTGTCAGTGGGGACAGAAAAGAGGATGTTAAAATCCGGCGCTTATTGCTGGACTCGCAATTTTGACGAGTATAGAACTTATTAGCGCTGGCTGAGGCCGCCGTCGACCGCGAGGAGCTGCCCGGTCACGAATTCGGTCGCTTTAAGAAAATAGAGGACCGCACCGGCGACTTCGTCGGGAGTTCCTCCGCGTCCGGCCGGAGTGACTGCGACGAGTTGTTTGCTCCGGTCGTCGATATTCTCTACAGGAATAACCCCCGGAGCCACCGTGTTGACGGTGATCCGCGGCGCGAAAGCCTTTGCCAAGGCGCGGGTCAACATGATGACGCCGGCCTTCGAAGAGCAGTAATGGGCGTGTTCGGCCCAGGGCCGGATACCCCCCAGCGAGCTGATGTTCACGATCCGCCCGCCGCCGGTTTTCTGCATGAGACGCGCGCCGCCCTGGCAACAAAAGAAGACGGCTTTGAGATTGACCGAGTGGATAAAATCCCAATCTTTTTCCGTGATCTCGAGTGGGTCAAAGCGGGTAAAACGTCCGGCATTATTCACCAGTCCATCCAGGCGGCCATACCGTTGTTCCACCTCGGCGAACATGCGGTGAATCTCCGGGACGTTTTCGAGGTTTGCGCGGAAGAGCTCCGCGTTTCCGGAGTCGGCCGCGGTACGCCGTGCCTCGGCTTCGGAATGATGATAATGAATTGCGACCCGAGCCCCCTCTTCAGTGAGCTTGAGTGCAATGGCCCGTCCGATGCGCTTGGCCGCCCCGGTGACTAAGATGACTTTGCCCGCGAGGTCAGACGGTGGGCTCGCCATGAACCTCCACCTCCTGCGGTTCCACGCCCTCGGACGGCGGTTCCGGCAGGCGGCCCGTCAGATGCGCCCAGCCCCAGAAAATGGCTGTGGTCGAGCTGAGTGCGCCTGCGATCGCTCCGATCGTGCGCGGATCCCAGGTTTGCGTCGCGATGCCGGCCAGCGTCATCGAAATCATCATAACGGACCACTGCATCGATTCCATCGTCGCAAACACGCGCCCGCGGAACGAATCCGACACGCGCCGCAGCAGCTGTGACATATTCAGGATCGAGCTGATTCCCACCGCCGCTCTCGAGAGCCCGATGAAAACCAGCGCCCACCCAAAACTACGCATTTGGCTGAACACGATGTAGGCTCCGCCGTGGATGATGTAGCAGATGACGATCATCCGCTTGTATCCGTTAAACGTCAGCTTTCGCCCCAACTGATACGCGACCATGCCGCCGCAGAGAAGCCCGATGCCTGCGGCAGTCCAGATGAACCCGATGCCCTCCGGCCCGCGATGAAAAACCAGTTCGCCGAAGACGCTAAACAGAATCTGCGCCGCGCCGCCGCCGGTCGCCCAGCCGACGCCAATCAATGCGATTGCAAGAATGAGCGGATGGTCGCGCATGTACCGCAAGCCCTCGACGTACTCATGCCACGGGCGGACCACTTCGGCTTCAGTGAGCGCTTTGCGGACCGCGCGAAACCCGCCCGCCCCCACGGCAAGCCGGGAAATGCACAAGGCCGAAATCACAAACGAAAGGGCGTTCCCGACAAAGGCCCAGTGATAGCCGAACTGGGCCACGCTTACGCCTCCGAGCAGCGTGCCGATGGTGAGCGTAATCCACCCGGTAGTCTGGGTAAGGGAATTGGCCGTGTGAATTTCTTCCTTAGTGGCGATCACCGGTAGAATCGAGGAACGGCCTGCCGTGAAGAACGGCGAGGCCGCCATCAGAAGACCGCTGAGCACGTATAACAGCCACGTGCTCTTCTGGTGAATTGTGAAAATGAAACAGGCCGCCACCACGGCGCGGATCAGGTCGCTCGAGATCATGATGCGTTTGCGGTCGAGCCGGTCGAGCACCACGCCCGCCAGCGGCCCGATCAGCATCGCCGGAATCGCGCGCGAGAGCATGACGCCGCTTACGACCAATCCGGACTTCGTGGTTTCGAGCACCAGGCTGAACACGGCCACATTGTTGAAGTGGTCGCCGATCTCGCTCACTACCTGCCCCATCCAGGTATATCGGTAGTTTCGGTTCTGCCGCAGCAGAGTGGAGAATCCGCTCAACTGATGGACTCCTCGCGCACCGTGATGTCGCGGATGTAGTCCTGATCCAGTTCGTAACCGAACCCGGGTTCGTCGCGAATCGGAATGGTTCCGTGCGGCGTGACCTCGATGGCCGGATGAATGACGTCGCGCCGCCAGTAGCGGCGGCTGGCCGACACATCGCCGGGGAGCACGAAATTGGGCAACGTGGAGAGCGCGATGTTGTGCGCCCGGCCGAGGCCGGATTCCAGCATGCCGCCGCACCAGACCGGAATTCCCGCCGCCTGCGCCACGTCGTGCACGCGCCGCGCTTCGCGGAATCCGCCCACGCGTCCGAGCTTGATGTTCACGATGCGCCCGGCGCGCAGGCGGATCGCTTGCTCCAAATGATGCGAGGTGCGGATGCATTCATCGAGACAGATCGGAGTAGCGATCCGCGCTTGCAGCTCGGCATGATCGATGATGTCGTCATGGCTGAGCGGTTGTTCGATCATCATCAGATGGAACTGGTCGAGTTCCCCGAGCAATTCCGCGTCCGCGAGCGTGTAGGCCGAGTTGGCGTCCGCCATCAGCTGAATTGACGGAAAGCAATCTCGCACGCGGCGAACAGTCTCGACATCCCAGCCGGGCTTGATCTTGATTTTGATTCGCTGGTATCCCGCGGCCAGTTCCTTACCAATTGTCTCGATCAGCTCTTCGATCGAGTTCTGGATGCCGATCGAGACGCCGCACGGGATCTCGCGCCGGAAGCCGCCGCCGATTTTCTTCCACAATGGCACGCCCTCCCGGCGCGCCTCCAGATCCCAGACCGCGGCTTCGAGGCCGCCCCGAGCCATGCGATGTTCGCGAATGTGCTCGCTCAGCGGCGCCACTTCTTCGGCGCTTGCGAGGTCTCGTCCGAGCACGCGCGGCGCTACGTAATCCCGCACAATCATCCACGCCGACGCGGTCCACTCCTCGTTGTAGAACGGATGCTCGCCCGCTGTAACTTCACCCCATCCGGAAATGCCGTCGCTCTGCGCTTCCACCAGGATGATGTCGCGCTCGGTGGTGCGTCCGAAGCTGGTCTCGAAGAAATGCACCAGCGGCATACGAATCTGGCGCAATGTAATGCGCTCGATTTTCATGGACACGGCCCCAGCAGATACGTCCCGCCGGACGGGCTGCGCTCGAAGCCTGTCACGGCCAGACCGCGGCGGAAACAATCGCGGAAATGTTCGGCGTTGGCGCGTTGGATCTCTCGCGCGCGCCCCGGATCACTGCGCCGAAGTTGATCGATTTCCGCGGGTACCGAAATCCGGTCCTCGATGCCGCAGTCCAACTGGCGGCCGGCGAGGACCGCGTCCACGCGCGGACTCGCTACCCACCACTCGGCCACGCAGCGGTCCGTCGGGAGCTCACTGTGCAGAGGGCTCGATGTCGCGCCGTATTCATTTTCATCGTACTGCCGCACGATCACACCCAGCCGCTCGATATTAAAGAACGCGTTCTTAATTTCCAGCGGATCGAACGTCCACTCGACCAGCTCAATTCCGCGCGCCAAGGCATCGTCACGCTGGCAAAGCTTGAGCCGTCTTCCCAAACCGGCATCCCGGAATACGGGCAGCACGGCAAGCATGTGGCTGTGCAAAAAAGAACGTCCGCCGGGCTTAACGCCGGCAAAGGCGAGGCAAAAGCCCACCATCCGGCCGCCACTATAGGCCCCGAACGCGTGGCCGCCGGTTTTAGCGGCGACTACGAACAGCGGCAAGGGGACCACATCAATATCGGCAAAGCCCCACACGCACCGCTGCAACTCCACCGCTTCAGCGAATTCGGAAAGTGCGAGAAGCGGGCGGATTTCGATCACCGCTTCGCTTCCTGCCACAGCTCCTCCATCTCCTCGATATTCGCGTCCTTCGGTTTCTTGCCGCGCTCGGCCAACTTGCGCTCGATGTAGCCGAACCGCTCGCGGAACTTGGAATTGGTCCGGCGCAGCGCCTGCTCCGGATCGACTTTGACAAACCGAGCCAGGTTCACCAGCACGAACAGCAGGTCGCCGATCTCGTTCTCCAGTTCGGCTTGCGAGCCCCCGCGGCGCGCGTCGTCGAGTTCCGCCAGCTCCTCGTGCAGTTTTTCGATCACTTGCTCGGCGGTGTTCCAATCAAAGCCCACGCCGGCCGCCCGCGAAGAGATCTGCTGCGCCTCCACGAGCGCAGGCGCAGCCCGAGGCACCGAATCCAACAGGCCATGCTGCTCTTTGCCTTTTTGTTTCTTCTCGGCGGCCTTCACCTCGCCCCAGATGCGCTTCACATCGCCGGCCGATTGCGCCGATTCCTCACCGAATACGTGCGGGTGGCGCCGAATCAGTTTCTGGTTGATGGCATCGAGCGCGTCACCGATTCCGAACAGCTTTTGTTCGTCGGCCATCTGCGCATAGAACACGGCTTGCAGGAGAAAATCGCCCAACTCCTCGCTCAGCTCGCCCCAGTCGCGGCGGTCGACCGCATCAAGCACCTCGTAGGTTTCTTCCAGCGTATAGGGCTTGATGGTGTCGAAAGTCTGCTCTCGATCCCACGGGCACCCGCCAGGTGCGCGCAGCCGCGCCATGATCTCGACTAATTGTTGAAACTTGTCGCCGGCAGTAGACATGGCGGGGGTGCGAAGACGCAACGGTGATTCCTTAATTTAGCAGAATGACTGTCTGGCCGCTCTGATCGAGGGACGCAACTTCGCCCGCCTAGTTGGGTTTAAGAAACGGAGTAGCCTAAGTCTTCGCGAACTTGCAGCACCGGCCGTCTTCCGCTAAAAGCGGAAATGGAAGTGAGGGAATATGAAGCAACACGCCGCACGATTGGCCCCCTGGCTCGCTCTGATGGTGCTGGGCGTTCTCAGCACCGCTAAAATGGCGAACACCGCGCCTCCGCCCGAGGAGCATCCGCATATTCGCGACGCGATTCGGGAACTGCGGGGAGCTCGCGAAGAGCTTCGTACGGCGGCTCACGATTTCTGTGGCCATCGCGCCGAAGCCGTCGAGAAGACCGATCAGGCACTCCGCCAGCTCCAGGCCGCCATGGAGTGCGATCGTCGCTAAGCCTGCCCTAAGTTCCGGGATCCAATCTTGTAGGGCGGACGCCCTCGTCTGCGGCGGATCCCTGGCCCGGCCTGTCCGATTCTCAAGAGATAGAATCTACCGACGAGATGCGGGTCCAGGGGGACCCGCGCGAGCCAGGGGGCGTCTCAGTACTGCCTTCGCGGGCGCACGGCACTCACGTTGTAAAATGTGAATTATGAGTGACGTGGACCCTGCTCCACACGAGCACGAGGATTTTCAAATCCCGCTGCCGCCGGCGTCCTTCAGCTTCCTGGTGGTTTCCCTGCGCGCCCAGGCCGAGATGCAACTCGGACTGATGCAGTTTGGGGAACAGGAAAAGCCAGAACCCGACATCCCACTGGCGCGCCACACCATCGACCTGATGGCCATCCTCTTGGAGAAAACCAAAGGAAACCTCACGCTGGATGAGCAGCGGTTGCTGGAAAACTCGTTGACCGAGCTCCGCTTCCGCTTTGTTCAGATTTCGGACGAAGCCGGCAAGGCGGCCTCGCCAGATTCGTAGAATGCCGTCGGTTCCGCTCAAAATCACCGTTTTGGGCTCCGGCACCAGTGTCGGTGTTCCAACCGTCGGATGCCATTGCGCGGTTTGCCTCTCGACCGACCCGCGGGACAACCGTATGCGGCCCTCGATTCTGGTTAGCTACCAAGATCACAACGTTCTGGTCGACACTACGCCGGATTTTCGAAGTCAGGCGCTGCGGGCGCATATCGATCACATCGACGCGGTTCTGTATACCCATGCTCATGCCGATCACATCCTCGGCCTCGACGATCTGCGCCCGTATAACTTCCGGCAAAAAGAGCGTATCCCGATCTTCGCTGCGCCCGATACGATGGAAACCATTCGCCGCGTCTATCAGTACATCTTCGACGGTGTCAAGAAGGAATCCAATGTTCCGCAGCTGATCACGCATCTTATCGATGGCGGCACGATTGACCTGTTCGGGCTGGAGTTCCGGCCGGTTCCAATTCTGCATGGCAGCGCCACCATCTACGGCTTTCGTTTCGGAGCCGCCGCTTACCTGACCGATCATAGTGACATTCCGGAGTCGTCGATGTCGGAATTGTGCGGCCTCGATGTTCTGTTCCTGGATGCGCTGCGCTACAAACCGCACCCAACGCACTCCACGGTTGACCGTTCGCTTCAGACTGTGGAGAAGCTGAAGCCGCGCCGCGCATTTTTCACGCACATCAGTCACGACCTGTCGCACGAGCGCGCCGAAAGCCTGCTTCCGCCGAACGTCAAACTGGCCTATGACGGTCTCGAAATCCTGGTGGGGGATCCGCAGTAAGACATGAACGTCTACCGCAGCCTCGCCGAAGTGCCAGCGAATTTCGGCCCGAGCGCCCTCACCATCGGCAACTTCGATGGCGTGCACTACGGACATCGCCAGATTCTCAAACGGGTTGTTGCAATTGCAGCCGCGCGCGGATGGAAGCCGTCGGTCCTGACCTTTGATCCGCATCCCACCTGCGTGGTCGCGCCCGAGCGCGCGCCTCGCCTGCTGACCACGCCGGAACGCCGCGTCGCGCTCATGCGCGAAGAAGGCATCGAGCAGGTGCTGATTCTGCCGTTCACTTCCGAGGTGGCCCGCTGGGCGCCGGAAGAATTTGCGCGCGAGCTTCTGGTCGCGCGATTGGGTGCGCACGCGGTTTTCGTAGGCGAAAATTTTCGGTTTGGAAACCGGCAAAGCGGTAACGTGGCTGTGCTGGCCGAACTCGGCCGCAAGCTGGGCTTCGAAACCGAGGCTATTCCAGCCGTCTCCTGCCGGGGGCGCGTAGTCAGCAGCAGCGTCATCCGCGAAGCGATTCTCGCGGGGCAAGTGGCGTTGGCTGCGCGCCTGTTATGGCATCCTTATGGGCTTGAAGGAGAGGTGGTCAAAGGTCATGGGGTGGGCGCCCGGCAAACCGTCCCTACCCTGAACTTGTCCACCCGCGCCGCCGTTATCCCGGGTCGCGGCGTCTATATTACCCGGACTGCGGATCTCGAAGCCGCCCGCGAATGGAACTCCATTACGAACGTGGGCTACCGGCCGACTTTCGGCTCCGATGATGCGCTCTCGATCGAGACTTTTCTGCTGGATCCGCTGGAAGGGCAACCGCCGCACCGCATTGGCGTTGAGTTCCTGTGCCGCGTGCGCGACGAGCGCCGCTTCGATTCTCCCGAGGCGCTGAAGGCCCAGATCCTTACGGACGTTCGGGTGGCGCGCGCGTATTTCCGCCGGGTGAAAGCGTGGCGCGGCCGCCCCGTCACACGCGTCTAGCCCATGCCTGCCAGCCAATTCCTGCTTAGCGGGCTCTCGATCGTTCTCATCGATCTGCTCCTGGCCGGCGATAATGCCCTGGTAATCGCGATGGCGGTACGCTCGCTCTCCGGCCGCGATCGCCGCGTGGGCATTATCTGCGGCGCGGTTCTGGCAGTCGTCTTGCGCGTGGCTTTGACAGCCGTCGCCTCCACTCTGCTGGGCACGAAATATGTCGAGCTGGCCGGAGGCGTGTTTGTTCTGTGGATCGCACTCAAGGTGTTGGTGGACGCCGATGATCCTCCCGATGCCGCCCCGGCTCCGCGCCGGTTGGTCCAAACCATCTGGTTCATTGTGCTGGCTGACCTCACGATGTCGGTCGACAACATCCTCGCTATCGCGGGTGCGGCGCACGGCCACTATGGCCTGATTGCCTTCGGTCTCGCGCTCAGCATTCCGTTTGTGATTTTGTCGAGTAATCTGTTGGCCGATCTCATGGATCGATTCCCGATCCTGGTCTATCTGGGGGTGGCTATCCTGGGTAAGGTCGGTGGAGACATGGTGCTCGAAGACCGGTTTATTCTGCAAACCGCCCACCCGACCGATCCCATCCGCTATCTCATCGATGCTGTGCTGATCGCAGGGATCCTTGTGGCGGGCAGGCGCATCACCGCTGGACGGCGAAAACAGGCCGAAAGCCCCGCCTAGGACTAAGCACCAGTAGCCCGTTAGAGCCAGGGTAGTCTTTGGCATCCCCGGTATATCATTAAGTAGCTCCCTGTTCTGCGGTTGCAAGGGTCTCCCGGGCATGAGCATTACCGACATTTTTATACGGCGCCCCGTCATGACTACTCTGGTCATGCTGGGGATCGTGCTGTTCGGCGTGATGGGATACCGCAGCTTGGCTGTCAGCGATCTGCCAAACGTCGACTTCCCCACGATTCAGGTCCAGGCCAGCCTTCCGGGCGCCGGCCCCGAAACGATGGCCTCCTCGGTCGCAGCGCCCCTGGAGCGGCAATTCACAACCATTGCCGGCGTCGATTCGATGTCGTCGACGAGCTACCTGGGCAGCACCAGTATCACCATCCAGTTCACACTGGACCGCTCGCTCGACGGCGCGGCGCAGGATGTGCAGACGGCGATTGCTTCGGTGCTGCGCAAGTTGCCCCCGAACATGCCCGCTCCGCCCACGCTTCGCAAGGTGAATCCGGCGGATCAGCCGATCCTCGCCATGGCGATCTACTCGACCACTCTGCCGCTCTCCACGATGGATGCGTTTGGCGAGGAGGTCCTGGCGCAACGCATTTCGCAGATCAGCGGTGTCGCTCAAGTCAACGTGTTCGGCCAGGCCAAGTACGCGGTGCGGGCGCAGTTGGATCCGAACCTGTTGGCCGCCCGCAATATCAGCATCGACGAAGTGAACGAGGCGCTGAGCAAACACAATGTCAACCTGCCCACCGGCATTCTCTGGGGCCAGCACTGGGCGTACACGTTGGAAGCTAACGGCCAGTTGAATACGGCCGACCAGTACCGGCCTCTCATCGTGGCCTACCGCAACGGTTCGCCTGTCCGCCTCGGCGATCTGGGTCGCGTGATTGACAGCATCCAGAACGACAAGAACGGCAGTTGGTTCGGCTCCACCCCGTCCATCCAGTTCTCGATCCAGCGCCAGCCTGGCGCCAACACCGTGGAGGTGGTCGACAACATCAAGGATGCGCTCCCGGCGTTACGGGAACAGATGCCACCGGCTATGAAGCTGGACATCTTCTTCGATCGGTCGACTTCCATTCGCGAATCGGTGAACGACGTCAAGCTGACATTGGGATTGACCGTGGTGCTGGTCGTCGGAGTGATCTTCCTGTTCCTGGGCAACGCGTCCGCCACCATCATTCCGAGCCTGGCGCTGCCGATGTCCATCATCGGCACGTTCGCAGCCATGTACCTGCTCGGCTACACACTGGATAATCTCTCGCTGATGGCGTTGACGCTTTCGGTGGGGTTTGTCGTCGATGACGCCATCGTCATGCTCGAGAACATCGTCCGGCACATGGAAATGGGCAAGACCAAGCTCGTTGCCGCGCTCGAAGGCGCCCGCGAGATCGGCTTCACCATCTTGTCCATGACCATCTCGCTGGCCGCGGTGTTCATTCCCGTGCTGTTCATGAGCGGCATTATGGGCCGGCTGTTCCACGAGTTTGCAGTCACCATCATGGTGGCAATCGCGATCTCCGGTTTCGTTTCCCTCAGCCTCACCCCGATGCTGTGCAGCCGGTTCCTGAGACCGCCCTCCGAACACCTGAATGCGTTTCAGAGGACGTCGGAGCGGGTATTTAGCGCGATTCAGTCTACCTATGGATGGACGTTGAAGGGCGTGCTCCGGCATCGTTTTCTGACGGTGCTGGCTGCGGCGGGAACTCTGGTCGCGAGCGTCTATCTGTTCGGTTTGGTGCCGAAAGGATTCATTCCCCCTCAGGACGTGGGACAGATCAACGGTGCGCTGGAAGGCCGTCAGGGAATCTCCTATGACGACATGGTCAAGGCCACTAAGCAGGCGCAGCAGATCGCGGAGCAGGACCCTGGGGTCGACGGCGTTCGCAGCCAGGTCGCCGGCGGGAATAACAATCCCTCGGTCAATAACGGCCAGTTGAACCTTCACCTGAAACCGCGCTCGGAGCGGAAGGAAACTCCCGAAGAAATCATCGCGCGTTTGCGACCGAAAATGGATCAGATCCCGGGCGTCCGGACCTATCTCACCAACCGCCCCCTGATCACGATCGGCGGTATTCAAAGCCGCAGCAACTACCAATATACGATCCAGGCGCCGGACATCGCCGAGTTGTATCGGGTTGCGCCCCAATTCGAACAGCGCATTCGCACCCTACCCGAGCTGACCGACGTTAGTAGCGATCAGCAGAACGACAACCCTACGCTCACTCTGGACATCGACCGAGACAAAGCGTCGGCGTTGGGCGTTACTGCGGACCAGGTGGAGAGCGCTTTGTACAGCGCTTACGGAACGCGCCAGGCCTCAACGATTTTCACGCCTCTCGATGATTTTCAAGTGATCCTGGAGGTGGAGCCCAAGTACCAGATGGACCCCACGGCGCTCGGGTTGCTTTATGTGCGCTCCTCGACCGGCAAAATGGTCCCCCTCAACGCGGTCGCTAAGCTGAAGCTGGGCGTCGGGCCGCTTTCGGTCTCGCACCTGGGGCAGGCGCCGGCGGTGACGATCTCGTTCAACACCAAGCCTGGTGTCGCTCTCGGCGATGCCGTCGATCACATCGAGCAGGCCGCACGAGAAACGCTGCCGGATAACGTCACCACCAGTTTTCAGGGGACTGCGGCGGCTTTCCAGGAATCGCTAAAGGGCATGGGCGTGCTGCTGTTGATGGCCGTCCTGGTGATCTACCTGGTTTTGGGAATTCTCTACGAAAGCTTCATTCACCCGATCACGATTCTCTCCGGCCTTCCTTCGGCCGGCCTGGGCGCGCTGGCCACCCTGCTGCTGTTTCATGACGAGCTGAACCTCTATTCGTTCGTCGGCATCATCATGCTGATCGGAATTGTGAAGAAGAACGCGATCATGATGATCGATTTTGCGCT
>Ga0070741_10018902_pt1 | contig 11079 bp, 9 predicted proteins | sample Coa_R1_4_FD_66440 | JGI IMG/M metagenome (GOLD analysis project Ga0070741, IMG submission 66440) | Surface soil microbial communities from Centralia Pennsylvania, which are recovering from an underground coalmine fire - Coalmine... | ecosystem: Environmental > Terrestrial > Soil > Unclassified ...
CCGGCCTTCCACTTGTCGTAGTGGAAGAAGCAGTAGCCCTTTGCCTGGTACGCGCGCTTGCAACCTTCGATCTTGCACTTCAGGCCTTCCTTGCCCTTGGGCTGGGGGGCCTTCGTCTTGCGGCGTTGCTCGGTCGTGGCTGCCATCTCTGGATTTGCTCCTGGGAAACGAAAGGGAGCGGGGTTCTAACGCGTTCGCCACCTCCATGACAATGGCACGCCCGCTGCACACCCTTCGGCGGGGGCGCAGAGCGCTCGCCTGCTTTCGTGCAGGAGGCGTCGATGGAGGGGAAAGGCCGGCTCGGACTGATCGTCGTGGGGATGGGCGGCGTCGGCAGCTCGCTGCTCACGGGGATCCTCGCTGCCCGAGGTCATCTCGTGCACCCGTTCGGGAGCCTGGTGGAGGCGGGCGGCGCCGGCCGTCCTCCCGCGAGCAGCCTCAAGCCGCTGCGCGAGAGCGCGCCGTTCGCCGAGCTGTCCGACCTCGCCCTCGGCGCATTCGAGGTGCATGACGACGACGCCTACCGCGCCGCGTTGCGCGCGGGGCTGGTGAGCCGTTCGCTGGTTGACGAGCTCCGCCCGGAGCTTCGCAAGATCCGGGCGATGCCCGGCGCGCGCCAGGCGCCCACCCGGCGTCATCTGGCCGACACCCTCGCGGAGGACGTGCGCGGGTTCCTCGCGCATCACCGCTGCTCGCGCGGGGTGATGGTGTGCACCGTCCCCGGTCCCCGCGCCGCCCCTTTGAACACGGGGTTCACGGCCGACGAGGTGCGGCGCGCGCTCGAGGACGGCGCCGAGTGGGTGACGCCCGGAGTGGTGTACGCCAGCGCCGCCGCCGAGGCGGGCTGCGCGTTCGTCGCCGCCGGCCATGACGCGGCGCTCTGCGCGCCCGGGATCGCCGCGCTCTTCGAGGAGAAATCGTTGGCGGTCGCGGGGACGGGCCTGCTCGGTCCCGACGCGCTCCTCCGCGAGACGCTCGCGCAGGTGCTGGCGAGCGAAGGAATGCCGCTCGCGGGCGCAGCCTCTCTGTCCACGCGCGCGGAGGAACGCGGCGCCCGGCTCTGGGGCGGTCCCGATCGCACCTCCGAGATGGGCCTCGGCTCCGGCTTTGCCGGCGGCGCCTTCGAGCTGTCGCTGGAGTTGCGCGGGCAGATCGCCCTGCACCTCGCGGCGCGGGCGCTCGATGCCGCGCTGCTCGTCGATCTGGCGGCGCGGGCGGGACGAACAGGGCCGCAACAGTGGATGGACGCGCTGTTCGCCGCGAGGCTCGGCGCCAAGGCTCCCCGCGAAGCGGTTCCGCCGCCGCTCCTGGAACGCCGTGAGCGGCTGGTCGCGGAGCTTCCGGCGCTGGCGCGCAGCGCGAGCCGCGAAGCGGCGTAACCGGATCCATCGCATCGACGAAGCGCTTCTCCTGCAGTGGGAACTCCCGTTCCGCAGACGGTCTTCACGTTGCCGAGATGGGGACACCATTCACCGGCTCCGCGTTTCCGAAGCCTGGACCCAGCGCATGCTGGCATGGCGTCCCAGTCGAGATGCCGAGAGTCCGATCCGGCGGCATGCCGCTTGCTCCTGTGCTGCGGGCAGAGGGGTCGGCGTCGCGGGGGCGTGGCGCTGACGTCTGTGGGGTGCGGGAGGCTGGGGGGCAGCCCGCACCCCACTCTTTTTCCCAAGCGCTTTGCCTGCTTGACTTCCCCGATCCACTCAAGATACGCTACTCGCGATCCATCGGGGAGGCGTCTTGGCGGAGCGCGATCGCGAGGCGACAGCCCAGCAGCCCAGCGCGGCGGAGCTGCTCCGCGCGGCGCTGGACAAGATCGTCTTTTTCGAATGGCGCGTCTCGGAGCTGGCCGGCGAGGTCGCGGCCGCGCACCGTCGCTGCGCCCTGGCGGAGACCGCGCGCGCCGAAGCCGAGGAAGCCGCGCGCACCGCGGCAAATCAGGCGAAGAGCGCGCGGATGCGATGCGCGGAGATGGAGGCCGAGCAGGCGCGGATCTCGGCGTTGCTCTCCAATCCGGCGCAGAGCCGGGCCGCGGCCGACGCGCAGGCGCTCGATTCGGAGCGACGGCGTTCGGAGGCGCTCGCCTCGGAGCTGGAACAGGCGCGCGCGGAGCTGGCCCGCTCCCGCGCGGAGCGCGAGCGCTGGCTGACGGAGATGATCGCGCAGGCGCGGACGGGCGAGGAAGCGCCCGCGGCGCTGGCGCAGTTCATCAGCGAGCTGCGCGGCGAAGTGATCGCGCTGCGCGACCACCGCAACAAGTGCGAAGCGGCGCTCGCGGAGGCGAAGGTCGTGGTGCCCGCGTTCGAAGCCTTCGATCCTCCGCCGCCTCCCCCGCCTTCGCCCGAGCCCGTCGACGAGGGACGGCGGATGTGGTCGGAAGGCCGGCTCGCCGCGGCCGCGGCTCCGGCAGCGCAGTTCGTGTTGCCTGCGGACGCGGGCGGTTCCGCCGCCGCACGCGCGCTCGTCGACCAGTGCCTGCGCAGCCTCGCCAGCGCCGACTCCAGGCGCCGGGAACAGGCCGCGCGGCACCTCGTGGCCGCGCCGCTGCCGGCCGCCGCACCCGCGGTGGCGGCGGCGCTCTCGGCAGAAACGGCTCCGAAAGCGCGCGCGGAGCTGGCCAAGGCGCTCGCGGCATGTGGTGGCGACACGGCCGCGGAGATCGTCGCGCGCCTGCAGGGCGAAGGCGAGCCGCCGCTGGTGCGCCTGGCGGCGCTCGATGCGCTCTGCGCACTCCCGCAGCGCGCGCGCGCCGCGATCGAGGTTGCGGCCCGCGACGGCACGGCAGCCGTCCGGCGGCGGGCCGCGGCGCTCGCGGTGCTGGAGCGATTCGACGATCTCGCCGCCCGCTTCGCCGCCGACGAGGACGGCAGCGTCCGCAGCGCGCTCGCCGCGGCGCGGTCGGAAGCGCCCGTTGCGGCGGCCACGGCGAAGCTCGCGCCGGCCGCACCCGCGCCGCAGGATCCGGAACCGGCGGTCGCCGCCGCTCCGCGACCGCGCGATCCCGTTCGCGCGGCGCTGCAACGGCTGGTGCTGGAAGGAGGATCGCGTTGAACGAGCAGATCCGCTACTCGGGGCGTCGATTCGCCGAAGTGCTCGGTCTCTCCGTCCGCGAGCTCGCGGAAGCGGAGGAGCGCGGCCTGGTCCACTCCACCGTCGCGCCAGGCGGCCCCGCGCAGAAGGTCGTCTACTCGATGGAGGATCTCGCCGCGGCGCGCGCGGCGCTGAACCGCGTGCCGCCGCGGCGTGCGATGCGGCGCCAGCTCTTCCTCAATTTCAAGGGCGGCACGGGCAAGACTTCGGTCTCCTCGAGCTACGCGTTCCGCCTGGCGGAGATGGGGCACCGGGTGCTGGTGATCGATCTGGACTCGCAGGGGCATGCGAGCAAGTGCCTGGGCATCACCGGCGAGGAAGCGGAGAAGACGCTCTTCGACGCCATCATCAAGAAGACGCCGCTGCAGAGCGTGCTGCTCAGGACGGGCATGCCCGGGCTGGACCTGGTGCCCTCGAACCTGACGATGAGCACCATCGACCTCTCGCTGATGCCGCTGGCCGCGCGCGAGTTCCGCCTGCGCAACGTGCTCAAGGAAGTGGAAGGCGCATACGACTACGCCATCCTCGACGCGCCGCCTTCGTTCGGCCTGCTCAACCTGAACGCGCTGATGGCGGCGCACGACCTGTTCGTGCCGGTCTTGCCGGACTTCCTCTCCTTCCACGGCCTCAAGCTGCTCTTCGAGACGGTGCAGGGGCTGGAGGAGGACCTGGAGCACGTGCTCGATCACATCTTCATCGTCATCAACGCCTACAACGCGACGTACAAGATCGCGAAGGAAGCGAAGGAGGCGCTGGAGAAGCACTATCCGGAGTTCCTGCTCAAGCAGGTGATCCGGCAGTGCACGAAGTTCGCGCAGGCGTCCAGCGAAGGCATCCCCATCTTCGCCTACGATCCCGAGAGCAAGGGCGCGCAGGACATCCAGGCGGTGCTCGACGAAGTGCAGGCTCGGATCGGCGCGCCGGTGCGCCTGAAGGCGGTGGAGAGCGCATGAAGCGCGGCTTCGAGGAAAACGTCCCCAAGTTCCGTCCCCGCGTCCGGCTGGGTCGCGCGCTCGACGACCAGGTCGCGGAAGCGCAGCAGCTCGCGGCGGAGGAATCGGCGGCGCCGGAGCCGGCGACGCTCCCGCCGCTCGCTCCCGCCCCGGAAGCGGCAAACGAGCTGCCGGCCGCGATCCCTGTCATCGCCGCCCGCCCGGCTCCAGCCGTGGAACCGGCAACCCCGAACCCCGAGCCTGTACGGCAGGCAGCGGCCGAACCCGCCGCTCCGAAACGCGCACCGCGCCGTTCGCTTTCGCCCTCGGTCGCCGAAGTCACCGACCTCGCGCACGCGCTGACCGCCGACCTGACCCGCGCCGCCGAGACCAACGCGCGCCTCAAGTCCGACCTCGAGGCCGCCATCGCCTCCCTCCGCCAGGCGGCGGAGGAAGCCCGCGACGAGCGCGCGGAGGTCACCCGCCTCACTACCGATCTCGCCTCCCGCACCTCGCAGTTGCGCGCGCTCGAAGGAGACTTCGAGCTCCTCGAAGCCGAGCGCGACGGCGCCCTCGCCCAGGTGGCGCGCCTCTCCCGCGAGCTGCGCGACGAGAAGGCGCGGTTCGCGGCGACCACGGAAGATCTGCGGAAGTCGCGCGCCGAGACCGTCCAGGCCCGCGAAGCCCTGGACCGGCTGACCGCGGAGCTACGCGACCGGCTCGCGGAGCGCGACGCTGCCCGCGCCGAGGTGATCGCCTCGCGAAGCGACCGCGACCGCCTCGCCGAGGAGCTGCTCGCGGCGCACGCCGACGCGGATGCTGCGGCGCAGAGCCGGACGGCGCTGGAGGAGATCCACAAGGCCCTCGCCGAGGCGCGCTCGCGGATGTCGTCGATCCGGTAGCGCGCCCGCGGTGCCCCTGCGGCAACCTGGACCTTGCCGGCCGCGAGGGTCCATGGTACTCGCCGCTCGTTCTGGAGTTCCCGGCACCCTGGTCGCGCATCGGTCCGGCATCAGAGCTCGTACATCGGACGGGAACACTGGCGGGCGCCTCCAACGGCGCCCGCTGCTTTTTCCGCCCCTATTTCGCCAGCGCGCCCCAGAAGAGGATGCGCGGGTAGACGAGGAAGTACGGCCGCTCGTCCGCGAGCTGCGGGAGGAGCAGCTGGCGGTACCGCGCGAGGAAGCGTTCCCAGTCCGCTGGCGAGAGGCGCTCCTGGTATGCCGTGAGCAGCGCGCCGCGCACCCACTCGATCACCTCCTCGCGCGACCCGAGCAGATGCGTGTACACCGCCACCCGCACGTGCTGCCGCACGTATCCGAGGCTGTGCAGCCAGGTCGCATAGCGGGTCGGCTCCGGCAGCGGCGCCCGGCGCGCGAATCCACCGAGCAGCGGGCGGAACTCCGGCGAGCGCGCCAGCTCGAACGCAGTCTGGTGCGCCGTCTGGTCGTCGGTGAACGGCATCTGCACGGCGATCTGTCCGCCCGGCGCGAGCGCGGCGGTCAGCCGCCGCAGGAGGCCCGCGTGGTCCGGCACCCAGTGCAGGGCGGCATTGCTGAAGATCAGATCGAACCGCTCCGCGGGCGCGAAGCGCGCGATGTCCTGCTGCTGGAAGCGCAGTCCCGGACCCTGGGGTGCCCGCGCGAGCATCGCGGCGCTGGCGTCGATGCCCAGCGTCTCCCGCGCGTCCAGCTTCTGGTGTAGCTGCGCGGTCAGCTCGCCGGTCCCGCAGCCGAGGTCCGCGACCAGCATCCCGGGCCGCGGCTCGACCAGCGCAGCGAGATCCCGGAACGGCCGGGCGCGCTCGTCGCGGAAGCGCTCGTACTTCGCCGGATCCCACGCGTCCGCCACGGACGCAGCGTACTACGCCTCCTCGAACGCGGTTGCTCCCTGGCGGAGGCACTGCTGCAAGAGCGCCAGCTCTGCATCGAACCCCGGGCCTTGCACGAGCGTGAGCGAGAACTGCGTCCGCTCGAGGTTGGCGACGTTCTCGTGCAGCCGCGCCAGCACGCGCTCGCGCTCGCAGCGCACGCGCCTGAGGTGATCGAGCTGCGCCGAGAGCGCCTCGCGGGCGTTCTCGTAGCTCCGCTTCGCCGCGGCGTCCGCGGCAGCTTGCGCGCTCTGCAAGAGCCACGCGCAGCGGCGCTGCAGCTCGTCCTCGGCCTGCGGCGAGGCGGCGCGGGAAAGCTCGGCAGCGCGCGCTGCCAGCTCCAGCGCGGCAGCCGCGAGCGCGTCGATGGAAGCGGGGATCTCGGAGGGGACGCCGGGCGGCAGCTTCGCGCTGGCGACCCGCCGCGCCGCCGCCGCGCGCTCCGCGAGAGAACGCAGCTCGGGGCCGAGCACGAAGCGGAGGGCGTCGAGGCGCATCTCCAGCGCATCGGTGCCGAAGCGCAGGTGGAGCGGCGCGGCGGAGAGACCGGCCCAGAGGCCCAGCGCGCCGCCCGCGGCCGAATCTGCCGTCCACCGCGGGATCGCCGAAGCGAGCGCCTCCGAGAGCGACGGAAGCAGCGCCGCCGCCGTCGCGACCGCGATCGCCCCGCTGGCCGACGCCATCGCCACCGCCCACCCGGACGGCGGCGCGGTGCCGCTCTCCTTTGCCGCATCGCCGCGATCGACCGCGAACAGCAGGCCGAGCATCGCCCCAGCGACGGCCGCTGCCCACGGAAGCGCCAGCACCGCCCACGACAGGGCCACCGCGGCGCACGCACACGCAGCCACGATCCGGCGCCCGCCGTGCCTCGCGCCGAGGAGCGCCAGGGCGGTCCCTGCAGCGGCGAGGGGCAGCGAACCCGTCGCGCCGAGCGCCGCGCCCCCGGCGGCGCACCATGCCGCGCAGCGATCGAACGAGGCATGATCCTCGAAACGCACGTCCATGGCTCACCACCCCTCGACAGGCGCCCGCAGCGCGTCGAACGCCTTCTCCTTCAGCTTCTTGCTCGCGGGACTGCCGGCGAACCGGATGTCGGCCACTCCCCGCTCGTACTCGTCCGCGACGCTCTTCATCTCGGCGGCGCTGGCGGGGACCACGCGCGCCGCCTGCGCCGCGACGCGGTTCAGCGTTCCCAGCTTCCTGTGCGCCTCGGAGCGGTCGCCCCGTTCCTGGAGCCGCGCGGCCTCGTCGGCGAGCTGTGCCATCTCGGCCTTCGCGCCGGCCGCCGACGCTGCGGTGGGGGGCAGCGCGAGCAGCGAACGGTCCGCCGTGAACGCCGCCTTCGCCACCGCGGCTGCGCGCTGCGGGGTTCCGTTCGCGCCCTGGAACGCGAGCTCGATGGAAGCCAGGTCGAGGAGCCCTCTGGCCCGCGGCACCGCGAGCTTGACGAACAGCCGCCGCTCCTCGCCGGCGGCGAAGTCGGGGAGCCGCACCCAGCCTCCGTCCGGCTCGAATCCGAGCACGCCCAGGACCGACGCGCCGGAGAGGCCGCTGACGCGAACGCGGACGTCGCGGGCGACCAGCGAGGAGGCGCGGTTCAGCTCGGCGCGGAACGCCGCCGGCAGGATCTCGGGCGAGGCGATGTAGCGGGCGCGTCCGCCGGCCTGGGAGGCGAGGGCAGACATCAGATCCTCGTCGTAGTCGTCGCCGATCCCGAAGCTGGAAAGGGTGGCGCCCGCGAGCTCACGCCGGGCCAGTTGCAGGAGGGCGCCGCGCTCGGAGACGCCCTCGTTCGCCTGGCCGTCGGAGGCGAGGAACACCTTGTTGACGCGCCCGGGCGCGGCGCCGCGGGCGAGTTGCGGGGCCGCCGCCGCGAACGCGGCGCTCATGTTCGTGCCCCCCATCGCCTCGATCCCGTCGATCGTCTCCAGCGCGCGAGATCGGGCCTGCGCCGTCACCGGCGTGGACTCGACCAGCACCGACGCCGAGCTGGAGAACTCCACGATCGCCAGGCGGTCGCCGGGCCCGAGCGCCTGCACCAGCGCGCGGGCGGCATCGCGCGCGCGGACGATCTTCACCCCGGACATGGAACCGGAGCGGTCGAGGATCAGGACGGCGTTCACCGGGACGCGCTCGTCGCCCACGGGCGCCGCATCGGCGGCGAGGTCGATCTGCAGATACGCCGTGCCGTCCTGGTCTTCGGGCAGGTAGAGCCGGTCGAGCAGCGCGGCCATGCGCATGCCGGCGGCTGCGGACGCGGCGCGCGGAGCGGGCGGAGGCGGCGGCTTCGGGACCGCCGGACGGAGAAGCACGGCGACGGCGGCGGCGGCGAGGGAAGCAAGGGCGATCGCAAACAGGGCGAACGTGCGGCGCATGCGGCACCTCCGCCCCGATGAACGCGCGAGCCCGCCTACCGATCTCCCCGCCCGCTCCCCTCGAAATGCGCGGCGAGGAACTCGATCGCGCGCCGCTCCGCGTAGAACCGCGGCCGCCAGGGTGGCCCCTCGACGAAGCCGAGGTGGCCGCCCTTCGGCGAGATTTCGTTCGTGATCGCGGGGTTGTCCGTATGGGGAATGCATTCCGCGGGAATGAACGGGTCGTCGGCCGCGGAGAGGAGCAGGAGCGGGACGCGCACGCGGTCGACGAACCGTCCGCTGGAGCTCTGCGCGTAGTAGTCCAGCGCACCCTCGAATCCATGCACGCGGGCGGTCAGCGCGTCGTCGAACTCGAACAACGTGCGGGCATGGCGCACCCGATCCGCGTCCGCCGCCCCCGGGAACCGGGAGAGCTTGGCGAGCGACTTGCGCTTGAGGCTCTGGAGGAAGCGCGTCCGGTACACCCAGCGCCAGAACCCGGGCGAATCGAGCGTGCGGGCGGAGAGCTTCAGGTCGAACGGGACGCAGAGCGCGGACGCGGCCTTGATCTCGCGGGGGGCAGACGCGCCCTGCTCGCCGAGCCACTTGACCAGCACGTTGCCGCCGAGCGAGCACCCGGCGATCACGATCCGGTCTGCCTCGCCGCGGGCGCGCCGGACCAGCTCGTCGAGATCGCCGGTCTCGCCGGAATGGTACGAGCGCACCAGCCGGTTCATGTCCCCCGAACAGCCGCGAAAGTTCAAGGCCAGGGCGCGCCAGCCGCGGGCGCGCGCCTGGGCGAGCATTCCCCGGATGTAATGCGCCGAGCTGGAGCCTTCGAGGCCGTGCAGCGCGAGGAGCAGCGGCGCGTCGCGCGGACCCGCCATCCGGTCGACGTCGACGAAGTCGCCGTCGGCCAGTTCCCAGCGCTCCCGCTCCACCGGAACCCGCGGACCCGGCCGGAACAGCGGGCCGAAGACGGTCATCAGATTCGGCCCGAACAGCCACTTCGCAGGCGCGTACATCAGAGCCCGGCGAGGAACCGCGCGACGCGGGCGGCGACGATCCTGCCTTGCTCCACCATCGGGAGATGGCCGCAGTCCGGGATCACCTCGACGGTTCCCCGCCGCAGGTGCGCGCGGAAATACTCGATGCTCGAGGGCGGCAGGATGCGGTCGCCCTCGCCCCAGAGGATGAGCACCGGTTTGTCGATCGCCTCGAGGACTTCGGCCCCGATGCCCGGCATGTCCGACTCCAGCTCGGAGACGAACTGCTGCACCGGAGGCGAGCCCAGGAGCCGCCCGAGGTCGCGCGCAAACAGCCAGCCGAGAGCCGGCGGCCGCTGGTAGAGCCTGCGGAAGGTGGAGAGACCGGCGGCGGCGCCTCCTCCGCCGCGGTACGCGTCCACCACCGCTTTGCGTTCGGCGCCCAGAAGCGGCGCGCCCGCGGGGTTCATGCCGACGACCGCGACCGTGCGTTCGGGAAGCGCGGCCGCGGCGGCCAGGACGAGGGCGCCGCCGAGCGAGCTCCCGATCAGGACCGCCGGCTCGCCGATCGCGCGCAGCGCCTCCTGGACGGCCTGCGCCGACTCGAGGATGGTGGCGGGCGCCTCTCCTTCCCGCAGCCGGGATCGACCGTGTCCGGGGAGATCGAGGGCCACCACCCGCCGGGAAGCGCGGACCACGGCGCGAAGGATGCGCAGGAATCCTCCGGCGTGGCTGCCCATTCCGTGCACCAGGAGAACCGCCGGCGCGCTGCCTCGCCCGGGGCGATCGTAGAGGTGCAGGGCGCGCTCGCCCGCCTCGATCCACCGCGAACGGAACCCCAGCGCGCGGTACGCGCCGTGGGAAGCAAGGTGCAAGGCGCGCAAGGGGAGGATCACCGCCGGATGATAAGCTCTGGAGATGCTGCGCGTCCTGATCGCGCTCGCCATCGCCCTTCCCCTCTACGAGCTCTTGCGCTGGCGGGTGGTGCGGCGGGTGCAAAGGTCGCTGCGCGACAAGGCGCGCCGATACGCCGAGCAGCACCGCGTGCGCGTCGATCTCTTCAAGTTCGGCGGCAAGCTGCTGGTCCGCGAGGAGCTGCTCAACGACCGCGCCGTCGTGCGCGCGATGGCCGCCGCGGTGGATGCCGGCGAGCGCGCGACCGACGTGCGCGACCGCGTCGAAGAATACATCGACGAGATCGTCCCGGCCTTTTCGCTCACCGCGTACTTCGAGCTGGGCATGCGCCTGGCGCGCGCGGCGATCGCGGCCGTGTACCGCCCCGTGATCGTCGTCCCGCCGCCCGCCTTGCCGGCAGGGGCGACCGCGGTCTTCCTGATCAACCACCGCAGCAACTTCGACTACGTGGTGGTGGGATGGGCGCTCGCGCGGCAGGTGGCGATCAGCTACGCAGTCGGGGAATGGGCGCGCGTGTTCCCGCTGGATGCGGTCTTCAGGGCCTTCGGCGGGTTCTTCGTCCGCCGCGGGTTCCCCGACCCGCTCTACCACTGCGTCCTCCGCCGCTATCTGCAGCTGATCACCCGGCGCGGCGTCACCCAGGGGATCTTTCCCGAGGGCGGATTGACGCGCGACGGTGCGCTGCGGGCGCCGAAGGTCGGCCTGCTCGATGCCCTGATCCAGCTCGCCGACGACTCCGAGCTGTACTTCGTCCCCGTGGGCATCAACTACGACCGGGTGCTCGAAGACGAGGCCCTGCTCGCCGAGTTGCGCGGGCGGGCCAGTCCGCCGAGCGCGCTGGAGAAGGCGCGGGGCGCGCTCCGGCTGCTCTGGATCGTTCCCTGGAGGACGGCGGTGAACGCGATCCGCGTGGCCACCGGGCGACTGCAGCGGCA
>Ga0070741_10018903_pt1 | contig 11079 bp, 9 predicted proteins | sample Coa_R1_4_FD_66440 | JGI IMG/M metagenome (GOLD analysis project Ga0070741, IMG submission 66440) | Surface soil microbial communities from Centralia Pennsylvania, which are recovering from an underground coalmine fire - Coalmine... | ecosystem: Environmental > Terrestrial > Soil > Unclassified ...
CGCTCCCAAGCCGCGTCGCTCAAAACCAAACGATCCATCACACCCAAGATTGCCTCCCAAAAGCAGCCTTGAATCTGATTTGTTCCTAAAAGGGAATCCTTAGAGTCCACACCACCTAGCGCTCGCTGCTCACCCAATGCCCAAATCCCGCGACTTCGTGCCTTGGCGCTTTTTGGACGCCGGTTAGCTCAGCAAGCGGTGAGGCTCGTCATGCCGGCATCCAAAAACCTGCACAGGAGCGGTCATTCAGGCCCCGGTCCTACGACAGTACCGTTGCCGCGAGGCAGGGTGATGATGAACTCGGTGAAGCCACGACTGCGCTGTCGACTGTGATCATGCCCCCGTGCTGCTGCGCGACGATGTCCCAGCTGAGCGACAGGCCGAGTCCCGTTCCCTCGCCAGTCGGCTGGTCGTGACGAACGGCTAGAAGAGCTTGTCGCGGATTTCCGGCGCGATGCCGGTACCGTTGTCGCGCACGCGGGCTTCGACCGCGTCGCCGAGATCGCGGGTCGCCACGGTTAAGACGGGGCGAAAGCCGTTGTCTGCGGTCGCCTTGCGCTTGGTGGCAGCGCAGAAGCCGTTGCCGATCAGGTTCAGAAAGGCGCAGCCTGAACCCGCCTATCATCTCTATGCGGTCGACAAACGTCTAGGGCCGGCGAAGTAACAGCCGGCCCCAGATTAACGCTTATATCTTATTGGAGGCCCATCGGCCAGCATACTTGAATTCGGGGGCGGCTTTCAGCTGGTCTACCGTTGCGTTCATATCCGCATGCCATTTGTTGTCCTTGTAAGTGACGTTTACGGCGTCCGGGTTCACCGCGACGTAGTGCTCACCCATTCCGAGGAAGCCGCCAACCGACACGATGAAGGCCGAGGCCCGCCCATTCGGATTGAGCGCGATATCCTTGATAGTACCGATATCCTTGTTATCTTTGTTGTAGATGTCCAGCCCAACCAACTTAGAGCTGAGGTCATCGCTCGGCGGCACGGCAACGTAGGTGTCCGAGTTGCCGTTTGAACCGACGGTATTTGAGCTGGTATCGCTTCCATTTCTTGCCGAGCTGTCGTTAACGGCTGTCAGTTCAGAGAAGCTATCGGGACTAATAGACATCACAACGGGCGCCCCGTTCTTGTCCTTGGCTCGCACCATGAACGATGTAGGAGCAACGCGGATGTCGGTAAATCCGGACTTCTGAAGCATCTGAGTCAGCTCTTGCCGAGCTTTGCCAGTATTCTGATTGGTTTTGTTTGCACCGTTGTCGGAAGTGGCCCAAGCGGCTGAGCCAAGTGCAATTGCAGCAGCCGTGGTCGCAAGCAAAATTGCGCGCACTTGTTGGTCTCCTTCTTTCAAATGTTCCTGCCTTTGGAAAGGCAACCAGCTGCGCAAACCAACGTTGCATGAAACTTTGAACAGAATTCATAACCATTAGTCTGATGGGTCGTTGTTGCCGCGGCTGCTCGACGTCCTCAAAGAGGCTTAAAATTGGTCATGGCGCCTATTCGTCACGCCGCTGCGTACTCCGCATACTGCTTCACGAGCCGCGCGTGCAGAGATAGACGGGCTCGAACTAGCTGCCCACCACGCAGTCTTCAAACTGGTCTCCGATCTGATACCGGGAACGGGATTTTTGAGAGCGGAGACGGCGGCCGAAGTTACCCGATTGGTGGTTGGACCGCGATCAGAGAGGCGGTGCAGATAGCCACAAGTCCCTATTTTTGGGCAAAAGCCGCGAAGGCCGGGTCACAAGTTCGAGCCCTGTGACTGGGTGGTCCCGCGTGGATAGCTGGCTTGGGAACTGTGCCCCACTCGAGATAATCTGTCGGGGCGCCGTTGATCGATCGGCCGTCAGATCTAGCCGTTTTGATTGTGCTTGTAAGATAATCACCACGAGTTTGCGGGCCTGAAGTCTCCGCGGGAAGGCTGAAAAAGGCTCGCAGTCAAGCGAGGCGAGCCTTGTCGGGCTGTCCATAAGGATTGGGCAAATGGCGTATCCCTGACCTGTCGGTCAAGTCAAATTGCGCCACAGCTACTGTATGGAAGAGCAACCTTCCTTCTTCGCGCGCGTTAAGTGCCGCAGAAGCGAGGTCCATCCCCGTGCTGCGGCCCTTTGCCCTTGCGATCGTTGCAATTCTCTGTACTGCGGTTCCCGGAGCGCGGCCATCGTCCAACGCGACCTCGATCAGGTGGGCGTGACGCCGCCACCCAATGCGAGGCTACCTCTGGATTTGTGGCTGCAAGGCGAAGATGGCACGTCGAAACCGCTGCGGTCTTGGCTGGACGCAATGCCGGCCGTCCTTGTGCTGGCGGACTACACCTGCAAGACGCTGTGTGGTCCCGTGATCTCGATCGCCTCGGATGCGCTGGCCCGCAGCGGGCTGCGGCCGGCCAAGGATTTCCGCCTGATCGTGGTCGGGCTCGATCCCAAGGATACGGCCGCCGACGCAGTTCGCATGAAGCGCGCGCAGGTTGGCGGCAACGGCGAGATGTCGGAGGCGTCCGCCTTTCTGCGCGGCGATGCCGACACTATCGGCGCGCTCAGTAGGGCCTTGGGATTCTCGTCCGTCTACGATCGCGATCGTGACCAGTTCGCGCATCCGGCCGCAGCCTTCGTGATCGCGCCGGACGGCCGGCTTTCGCGCGCTCTTCCCGGCCTCGCGGTCGAGCCTTTGAGCCTTCGTCTGGCGATCATCGACGCCAGCAAGGGCGCTATTGGAACGTTGACCGACCACATCCGCCTATTGTGTTACGGCTACGACCCGACAAGCGGCACCTATACGGTCGCCATCGGACGGCTGCTGGCCGCGAGCGGCGGCGCCACCATCATCGCGCTTGTCCTGTTTATCGGACTTCTGCTTCGGCGTGAGCATGCCGCCCGAAGCGAAACAAGCGCCCGTCATCTGCCAGCGCCCGTTCGAACGCCCACCACAGACTGACCGTGACGAAGGCCAGCGCCGCCGCCAGCATCAGGCTGACGGCCAGAGGCGCGGTGTCATGGACGGCCGGCAGGACCAGGATGCTCGCCTCCCAGCAACGCATGACCAACGTCAGCGCGCACAGCGCCAACAGCCAGCTTCGCGAACTCCGGAAGCGCGAATTGAGTAAGGCGAAGAACGGGAACACAAATTGTCCGAAGGCGACCACAGCCAGCAAGCATGCCGTTACGAGACGGTCACCGGGCTTGGCTGGTCGCGACAGGACGGAATGAAGACTGTAGTCGCACATGAGTGCCCTCTTTTTCGAATGCTCACAACACCCCGCCGCAGTCGCCTAACTTTGGTTCCACGACCATGTTTCTAGCCGAAGTGTAATGCTTTCGTTTTTGAACATCTGGCGGTGCGGCGCGTTGCCCATTGTTCCAAGCGGCCACCGATGATCCGTTCAGCCATTGTTACAATCGTTTCCGTCTGTTTCCGATTTCGCTTGGCAGCGATAATTATCGGAGCCCTCCTGATGGCGGGAACCGCAACCTTCGACGTGGCGAGGTTTTCGATCACCACGGACGTGGAGAAATTGATCGCGCTGAATCTGCCCTGGCACGCTCGCCAGATCGCCCTCACCAAGGCATTTCCGCAGAAAGGCATTTCCGCCGTAATCACAGCGCCAACGCCGGAAAATGCCGAGCAGGCGACGGGGGCGCTGGCGCAAGCGCTGAGGCGGAATTCCCGACTCTTTCCAAGGGTCGCACAGCCTGACAGCGGCGACTTCTTTGATCGCAATCAGTTCCTGTTTGCCTCGACGTCCGATGTCAAACGGACCGTCGCCGGTTTGACCCGGGCGGAACCGATCCTGAGCCAGCTCTCGCACCATCCCGACCTTCGCGGCGTCATGAACGTATTGGCGTTCGCTGCCGGCGAGGTACGAGAGGGGCGCCTCAAGCTTGAGCAGTTGAAGTGGCCGCTCACGCTCGCCAACCAAACCCTGAACGACGTATTCTCCGGCGAGCCAGCCTCCTTCTCCTGGAAGGAATTACTCGAGGGTCACCGCTCACCTGCGCAAGCGCGGCGGCATTTCCTCGAGATCGAGCCGCGCCTCGACTTCACCAAGCTGCAACCTGGGGCGGCTGCGGATCAGGGCATCCACCAGACGGCGGCGCAACTCGATCTCCAACGGAAGTTCGGCGCAACCGTCAGCTTGACCGGTCAGGTTCCGATGGACGATGAGCAGTTCTCGGTCATACGCAATAGCGCGCTGCGCGATACGCTTACGGCTGCGCTCGGGGTCTTGATCGTCTTATGGCTGGCGCTGCGATCGTGGAAGATCATCATCGCGGTCTTCTTTAGCCTGCTGGTCGGACTCGCGACCACGGCCGCGCTCGGTCTTGCCATGGTCGGCTCATTCAATCTGATTTCGATCGCCTTCTTCGTGTTGTTCGTCGGTCTCGGCGTCGATTTCGGCATCCAGTTCAGTGTTCGATATCGTGCCGAGCGTCACGACCTGGGTGAATTGCGGCCGGCGCTGGAGAGCGCAGCGAGAAAGGTCGGCAGCCCCCTGGCACTCGCCGCGGCCGCGACGACCGTTGGATTCTTTGCGTTCCTGCCCACGAGCTACAGCGGCCTTTCAGAACTCGGGTTGATCGCCGGTTGCGGCATGTTGATTGCCTTCGCCTGCAGCATCACGCTGGTGCCTGCCATGCTGGCGCTGCTCGAGCCGCCGGGAGAAGCCGCACCCGTCGGCTTCAAGTTTCTTGGACCGCTGGACGACTTTCTGCAACGTCACCGCATCGCCGTGGTGGTCGCAACCATCGCGATCGTCGCCGCGGCCTCTCCGTTGCTCCTGCATCTTCCGTTCGACTTCAATCCAGTCGATCTGCAGAGCCCAAACTCTCCGGCGGTAAAAACCTATCACGAGCTTCAGAAAGATCCCGAGACCAGCGCCAGCGACGCCGAGATGTTGGCGCCATCGCTCGCGCAAGCCGATGCCGCCGCGAAGCGCCTGAGCAGACTTCCGGAAGTGTCCCGTACCGTCACAGTCAATAACTACGTTCCGGGCGATCAGAACGCCAAGATAGCGGAGTTGAAGTCGGCCTCCGGAAGATTCCGTGGAGCGCTGGAATCGAACGATCAAATTGCGCCGACCGAAGACCAGACCGTCGCGTCGATCACCGACGCAGCAAAGGCCTTGTCCGAAGCTGCCGGCAACCAACAGGGCTCGGTCGCCGATTCCGCGAGAAGCGTGTCAGCCTTGCTCGCCCGCCTCGCCGGCAGCGATGCCACCGTGCGGCAAAAGGCGGAAGACGCCGTGGTTTTACCGCTGCGCTTCGATCTGACCGAGTTGCGGCAGAGCCTCTCACCTCGGCCGGTCAGTATCAGGGACCTGCCCTCTGATCTGCTGCGCGACTGGATGCTGCCCGATGGCAGGGCACGCGTCCAGGCGCTGCCCAAGGGAGATCCGAACGACTCCAATGTTCTGCAGAAATTCGCCGCGGCCGTTCTCAAGACTGAACCCACCGCGACCGGAGCTGCGATCACCTATTACGAAGGTGGAAGAACCGTCACCAAGGCGTTCGTCGAAGCCGGCGTTTTCGCCCTCATCGCGATCTCGATCTTGCTCTTCGTCACTTTGCGGCGCCTCATCGACGTCCTGCTGACCCTCGTTCCCCTGCTGCTCGCCGGCGCCGTGACTCTCGAGATCTGCGTTCTCGACGGGCTCGCGCTCAATTTCGCCAACATCATCGCGCTGCCCTTGTTGCTGGGCGTTGGCGTGGCATTCAAGATCTACTACATCATGGCCTGGCGCGGCGGAAAAGCCGGCCTGTTGCAATCAGCCTTGACCCGCGCCGTCGTCTTCAGCGCCATGACCAACGCCATCGCATTTGGAAGCATGTGGGCGTCGAACTATCCCGGCATGTCCAGCATGGGAAAACTGATGGCGCTGGCCCTGCTGTGCACGATGGGGGCCGCCGTGCTGTTCCAGCCGGTCCTGATGGGGCCGCCGCGCCAAGTCAGCAAGTTCGACGAGACGGTCGAACTGTCGGAGGCCGCCGAGTGAATTCCGGTCGCAGCGCGCGGCAACATCCGATGGCTGGCCGTCGCGATCAAAACGGCGCCTCCAAACCGCCAAGGCGCGTGACCTAAACTTAAGTTGGTTCCTGGATACAGGAACTGTGCTGGCGAACCCGAGTTTGCGAACAAACAACCTGACAGAGGTAAGCATGATCCGCATTGTTTTCATTGCCATCGGAGCCTGCGCGCTATCGGTCTCACCGGCGTTCAGCCAGGTGTCGCAAGACCAGCAAAAGCAGATCCAGAAGCGCGAGTCGACGGGCGAATCCAACTCGCAGAATCAACTCGGTGGACTGAAGAAAGACCGGCAGATCAGCCGGGAAATCTTCCGCAATGCAAATGATCGCATGTGGCATCACCACTACCGGAACGATCGCTAGGGACGATTGTGGGGCCTACCAACACACGCAGGTGATCGACATCGAAAGCGGCAAGACGGTCTGGCAGGCCAAGCTTCCGGCCGGCGGGCAGGCCACGCCCATGACCTACGAGGAAAATGGGCGCCAGTACCTCGTCATCATGGCAGGCGGTCATCATTTTCATGGAGACGCCGGTCGGCGACGAGGTGGTCGCCTACGCCCTGCCGAAGTAAGACCCCGCACGCCTCCGGGAACATTCGCAGTGACGCTCCGTTGAACGGAACGTCGAGGTTCCTGAGGACGGACGATCACATGCTATCGCCACGCCAAACGTCAACGGCCGGGTTTGTCGGCGGATTGCTGCAATCCTGGGCAACCGATCTGAAGGCGTGGACCACGGGCATCGCCATCCGATATGCCATAGCCGTCATCTTGCTGCTTGCGACTGCAGCCGGCCTCATCGCGACGATCGGAGTCGGCTTCGCAGCTCTCTTCCACTGGATTGCATCCGTCTATGAACCGAATACGGCGTATGCCGCCATTGCCGGCCTGCTTGTGGGCCTTAGCCTTGTCAGTGCATTGATCGCGGTCTGGCTGCTCAAGCGCTCCCTGCCGCCGGTGCCGCGTCCAGGGAGGGATCAGACAAAGGCCGCCCATCGATCCCTCGCTACCGACGCCGTACTGATGGCGTCCGTCCCGCGCAAGGCGCTGTTGAAGGCCGATCCTGCCACCGAGATCATGATCGGGCTCGCTGCCGCCTGCCTGATTGGCTGGCTCGTCTCGTCGCGTGTCGGTCAATCGCGCGCGCGGGAAAAGTGAAATGAGCCGGCCGTCGGCGGGCGCGCGCGGTCATCTTGCACTGGTCGCCGGCACGATCCTGGCGACGCTCGCGGTTCGACGCCACATATCGCGTCTCGCAGCGCCGCTTTCCGCGGACGACAAGGCGGCCGAGCCGACCCCGACGACGAGCTCCTGGCGGATTCCCTTGGCCGGTTGGAAAGCGATCCTGCTTCACACGTACCACCGGATCGATGAGGATCGATTACTGGCCACGGCAGCCGGCGTCGTGTTCTATGGGCTGCTCGCCATATTTCCCGCCATCACCGCTCTCGTCTCGAGCTACGGGCTGTTCGCCGATCGCTCCACCATCGCCGGCAATTTGCAGAGCCTGACATTGATGTTGCCGGAGGGAACGTTTGCGATCGTGCAGGATCAGATTGCCCGCGTGATTGCAAAGGAGTCGAGCTCGCTGGGTGTCACCTTCGTTTTCGGCCTGCTGATGGCGCTCTGGAGCGCCAATGCCGGCATGAAGGCGATCTTCGACGCCTTGAACGTCGTATTCGAGCAGCGGGAAAAGCGCGGCTTTTTCCGATTGAATCTGATCTCGCTCGCATTCACGGCCGCGGCACTCGTCGCGATCATGATCATGATCGGCGGTGTCGTCATCGTGCCGCTTGTCCTGCAACGCCTCGACCTTGGCGCCCGCGCCGAATGGGTCGTCACGCTTGGCCGATGGCCGGCGCTGTTCCTGCTCATAGTGACGGCGCTCGCCATCCTCTACCGCTTCGGACCAAGCCGACCGCACGCACATTGGCAATGGTTCAGCTTCGGTGCGGTTGCGGCGACGCTGCTCTGGCTCGCCGGCTCCTTCCTGCTGTCGTGGTATTTGTCCAACTTCGGCAACTATACCGCAACCTATGGCTCGCTCGGCGCCGCGATCGGCCTGATGACCTGGATGTGGATGTCGGCCATCATCGTACTCTGCGGCGCCGAGCTGAATTCGGAGATCGACCGCGCCTGCGGACGCCGGGTCCAACCGTGAGATGAAAGTCAGTTCGTCCGCGCCGTCTCTGCGGTGCGGGCCTTCCGCACGTCGCTTTCGCTCACCGCGCCCGCCTTCCCGAAATGATTGCGCACATAGGTGGCGACCGCCGCGATCTTGGCATCATCGAGCTGCCAACCGAAAGCGGGCATGGCGGGACCGGTTGGCTCGCGATCGGTCGCCACCGTCTGCGCTCCCTGCAGGATCACACGCAGCACGGTGGTCGGGTCCTTGGCCTTGACGGTCGCAGCCTCGCTGAGATTCGGGAACATGTTCGGCACGCCCTTGCCGTCCTGGGCATGGCAGGCCGAGCAGAGGTCCTGATAGATCGCGCCGCCTGCGGTGAGGACGTCCTTGTCGGGAGAGCCCGCATTCTCTTGTGCCGGTCCCGACACATCCTTCAAATAGGCGGCGATCGCATTCACGTCGCTGTCGGTCAGTTTCGACGTCGAGAGATCGACCACCTCGCCCATCAGGCCGGCAGCCGCGGCATGCCTGTTATGACCGGTCTTCAGATAGGTTGCGATGTCCTCGGCCGTCCAGTCGCGCAGCGGCCCTTGCCCGCTGGTGATGTCAGGCGCGGTCCAGCCCTGCAGCGTCGAACCTTGTAGTGCTTCTGATAATTTATCGCCGCCCAGGAACGTCTTGGGCGTGTGGCAGGCACCACAATGCTCGGGCCCCTGCACCAGCCAGGCGCCGCGATTCCATTCCTTCGACTTGGAAGCGTCGGGATGGAATTCGCCCGGCGTGAAATAGAGCTGGTCCCAGACCAGCATCGATGTCCGCAGATTCAACGGAAACGGCAGGCGATTGACCCTGACTGCATTCCGCACGGGCTTGACCGTGTCCAGGTATGCGCGGATGTCTTTCACGTCCTCGCGCGACATGCGGCTGTAATACGGGAACGGCATCGCCGGATAGAGCCGCGCGCCGTTTCGGCTGATGCCGTTGCGAACCGCGGCGTCGAATTGATCGTCGCTCCAGGCCCCGATCCCGGTTTCACGATCAGGCGTGATATTAGGCGCGGCCAGCACACCGAACGGCGTCTCGATCGTTCGTCCCCCCGCGAAGGGCTGGCCGCTGCCCGGCACGGTGTGACAGCTGCCGCAATCCGCGGCAGTCGCGAGATAGCGGCCGCGCTCGACCGCGGCAAAATCCTGCAGGTCGCCGGCGCGACACGTCCCCGTCCCCGCGCCCAGCGCGGCCAATGCGGCTGCGATGGAGAGCGCGCTACGCATTGATCAGTTGTCCGGGCGCCTTGAGATATTTGTTGCGGATCGCGTCCGCGGCCCAATAGGCCAGCGCCGCCACCGTGCCGGTCGGGTTGTAACCGGGGTTCTGCGGGAACGCGCTCGCCCCGGTCACGAACAGGTTCGGCACATCCCAACTTTGCAGATAGCGGTTCAGCGCGCTGGTCGAGGGATCGGTGCCCATGATGGCGCCGCCGCACAGATGCGTGGTCTGGTATTTGGTGATGTCGTAGGGAGCTTTGCGATATTCCTTGTGCACCTGCTTCGCACCCATCGCCTGGTAGATTTCGGCGAATTTGTCGGTCAGGAATTTGTTCTGCTTGATCTCGTTGTCGTGGAAATCCATGGTGATACGCGCCAGCGGCCGGCCGAAGCGATCCTTGTAGGTCGGGTCGAGATCGACATAGACGTCGCGGTAACTGTACATGCTGCCATGCACGCCGGTGCCGGGCTTCAGCGCGCTCTGGTAATTCTCCTTGACCGCCTTCTTCCACTGCGCGCCCCACAGCGGCGTGCCCGGCGGCACGGGTGTGGTCTCGATCGGCCGGCCATTGGTCTGCACCTGCCCCATGTAGCCGCCGCCGACGAAGCCATGAGGGCCGTGATCGAAATTATCGCCGTTGAACTCGTCGATGCAGGTCCCGATCGCGCCGGAAGCGATGAATGGATTGAAGGTGAACTTGGCGGGATCGAAGAAGCTGACGACGTCGGAAATCGTCTGATGGGTGAAGTTGCGGCCGATGACGCCGGAATTGGCGTTGGGGTCGTAGGGCTTGCCGATACCCGACAGCAGCAAAAGCTGCACGTTGAAGATGGTGTAAGCCGACAGGATCACGAGATCGGCCGGTTGCTCCCATTCATTGCCGTCAGTGTCGACAAAGGTGACGCCGGTCGCGCGCTTGCCCGAGCCATCGAGATTGATGTGGGTGACCTCGCTGTTGTCGCGCGCCGAGAAATTCGGCTTGCGCAATAGCGCCGGCAGGATCGTGGTCTGCGGCGTCGATTTGGAATAATTGCCGCAACCGAACCATTCGCAGAAGCCGCAGAAGGTGCAAGGCCCCAGCCGAACGCCGAGTGGATTTTGGTAGGCCCGTGACATATTGCCGGACGGCTGCGGAAACGGCTTGTAGCCGAGCTCGCGCGCTGCCTTGGCAAACAACGTCGCGCCGAACGGCTGTTGCTGCGGCGGATTCGGGTAGGGCCGCGAGCGCGGTCCCTCGAACGGGTTGCCGCCGTCGACGATCTGGCCTTTGAGGTTGCCGGCCTGCCCGCAGGTGCCGCAGAGATATTCGAAACGGTCGTAGTGCGGCTCGAGGTCGTCATAGGTGACGCCCCAGTCCTGAATCGTCATGTCCTCCGGCAGGAAGCTCGCGCCGTAGCGCCCGGTGAGATGGGTGCGTGCGACGAAATCTGACGGCAGGAACCGCCATGTCTCCGCGTTCCAGTGCACACCGCCGCCGCCGACGCCGTTCGGCGGCATGAAGGCGCCCCAGGTACGGATCGGCAGCGCCGTCTGGTTCATCTTGTTACGGAAGGTGAATGTGGTCTGCTCGGGGCGGAGGAACAGCTCGTGACGGATGCGATAGCGCAATTCGTCGGGAGCGTAGCCCGGCGGATGGTCCGTTGCCGTGTTGCGCCATGGCCC
>Ga0070741_10018904_pt1 | contig 11079 bp, 9 predicted proteins | sample Coa_R1_4_FD_66440 | JGI IMG/M metagenome (GOLD analysis project Ga0070741, IMG submission 66440) | Surface soil microbial communities from Centralia Pennsylvania, which are recovering from an underground coalmine fire - Coalmine... | ecosystem: Environmental > Terrestrial > Soil > Unclassified ...
GGGCGTGAAGCTGGCCGTCCCCCTGGTGAGCCAGGGCGAGCTCATCGGGGTGCTGAACCTCGGCGCGCGCCTGTCCGAGCAGGACTACTCGGCTGACGACCGCAAGCTCCTGGACAACCTCGCGTCCCAGGCGGCGCCGGCTCTGCGGGTCGCGCAGCTGGTTCGCGAGCAGGAGGCCGAGGCCCGCCGGCGTGAGCGCTACGAGAACGAGCTGCGCATCGCGAATCTGATCCAGCACAACTTCCTGCCGCGCGAGCTGCCGACACTCGAAGGCTGGACGTTCGGCGCCTTCTACCAGTCCATGCGCGAAGTCGGCGGCGACTTCTACGACTTCATACCGCTCCCGTACGGCGGCGTCGGCATCGTCATCGGGGACGTGACGGACAAGGGCGTGCCCGCCGCGCTCGTCATGGCCTCGACACGCAGCATCATCCGGTCGGTCGCGCAGCGCACGGCCGCACCGGGCAAGGTTCTCGAGGAGGTCAACAACCAGCTGTGTCCCGAGATGCCGCCGAAGATGTTCGTCACGTGCCTGTATGCCGTGCTCGAGCCGCACTCGGGCCGCATGGTGTACGCCAACGCGGGTCACAACCTTCCGTATCTCAAGCGCACCGACTGCATCGACGAGCTCCGTGCGCGCGGCATGCCGCTCGGTTTGATTCCCGGCTCGAGCTACGAGGAGAACGAGGTCACGATCGGCGCCGGAGAGACCGTGCTGTTCACCACCGACGGCATCGCCGAAGCGCACGACGGCTCGGGAGAGATGTTCGGCTGCCCGCGGATCATCGAGGTCGTCAGCGACTTCAAGCACGGACACGACCTGCGCGACGAGCTCCTCGAACGACTCAACGAGTTCACCGGCGCGGCATGGGAGCAGGAGGACGACATCACGATGGTCACCCTCGACCGCATGCTGCACACCCAGGCCGACTTCGAACGCGGCGACGCGACACCGGTCACGGTGACGCGCCTCGCCGATCTCCAGATCCCCAGCGCGCCGGGCAACGAGCGCCTCGCCATGAAGGAGGTCGCCGGCGTCGTCGGCGGACTGGGGCTTTCCCAGACGCGGCTGGACAAGCTCGGCACCGCGGTCGCGGAAGCCACGATGAACGCCATCGAGCACGGGAACCAGAACAACCCGGACGTCAACGTCCACATCACGGTCGACGCCACCGACGAACGGCTGACGATTCGCGTCGTCGACCACGGCGGCGGACGCGAGATCCCCGAATCGACCGCCCCCGATCTCGACAAGAAGCTCGCCGGCGAGCAGACGCCGCGCGGCTGGGGATTGTTCCTGATCAAGAACATGGTCGACGAGATGAACGTGTCGGCCGACGACACGCACCACACGATCGAACTGGTGATGCACCTGGGCGAAGGGGCGCCCAGTCACAGCCCAGGAGGGGAACATGGCATTTGAGGCGGCGGTGCGGCCGTCCGGTGACATCGCGGTCCTTGATCTCACCGGCGAGATAGACGCCAACGCCGACGGCGAGCTGAACCGGGCCTACGGCGAGGCCGAGGCGTCCGGCGCGAAGACGGTGCTGCTCAACTTCGCGGACGTGACCTACATCAACAGCACGGGTATCGCCCTCATCGTGGGCGTGCTCGCGCAGGCTCGGAAAGCGGGCACGAGCCTGCGCGCGTGCGGACTGTCGGACCACTACCGGGAGATCTTCGAGATCACACGGCTGGTGGATTTCGTGAGCATCTACGACGACGAGGCGACCGCCGTGGGCGCGGTGCCTTCGTAAAGGGAGGCGGCATGACACAAGGAACGCTCAACCTCGACGTCAGGCAGGCCGGCAACGCGAGCATCCTCGACGTGCAGGGCGACATCACTGCCGCGTCCGAGCAGACGTTGATGGACGCGTACACGCAGGCCTCGGGCGCCAAGTCGATCATCCTCAACTTCTCGGGGCTCGAATACATGAATTCGGGCGGCATCGGCCTGCTCGTCACGCTGCTCGTTCGCGCCAACAGGCAGAAGCAGAAGCTGCTCGCCTTCGGGCTGACCGAGCACTACAAGCAGATCTTCGAGCTCACGCGCCTGGACGAGGCCATCACGATCCACGACTCGGAGCAGGACGCGGTCGCATCCGCGTAGACAACATCAGGGGGCAGCAATGAGCGACGCAGAAGCACGCAAGTCGAGGGACGAGGCGTACTGGGCCAAGCCCATGGACCAGTTCCACGTCGGCGAAGTCCCGGCCGAGGCCGTCAACCTCAACGTCGAAGGACGCCGCGTCGCCGCCATGGCCGGCGGCTTCGGAAGGATGTTCCAGGTGACCTACAAGATTCGTCTGGACGGCGCCGACGTCACCCCGCAGGACGTGGTCCGGGTGTGGAAGGAGCGCTTCGCCAGCTTCTGGCCGCGGAAGAACAAGTTCTTCGGGTCGACCCAACCGATCGCGCCCGGCGACGTGGCGCTGCTCAACGTGAAGACCGGCGGCGTCAAGACGTCGACGGGGATTCTGGTCCTCTACGCCGACGACGAGTCGTTCTCGTTCATGACGCCGGAAGGCCACATGTTCAACGGCATGATCACGTTCAGCGCGTTCACCGATCAGGGCGGCGTGACGAACGCGCAGGTGCAGGGGCTCATCCGCGCGCAGGACCCGATGTACGAGGTCGGCATGATGCTCGGCGGCAAGGGGGCCGAGGACAGGATGTGGCTGCACGTCCTCAAGCAGCTCGCCGCCTACTTCGGCGTGGAAGCGCGCGCCACGGTGCAGCGCGTCGTGGTCGACCGCAAGCGCCAGTGGGAGCACTGGCGCAACATCAAGAAGAACGCAGCGATGCGTTCGGGTCTCCACATGGCGGGCGCGCCCATCCGCGCGCTGCGCAAGCCCTTCACGCGCCACGGGTAGGCTGATCCCGCTATGAGCGGGCCCACCTACGATGCGGTCGTCGTCGGCTCGGGTCCCAACGGGCTCGCGGCCGCGGTCGCGATCGCCCGCGCGGGCAGATCGGTGCTCGTGCTCGAGGCCTCGGACACGATCGGCGGCGGTTCGCGGTCGGCCCCGCTGACGCAGCCGGGTTTCATCCACGACGTGTGCTCGGCCATCCATCCGCTCGGTGCGGCGTCGCCGTACCTCAAGACGCTTCCGCTCGACATCGAGTGGATCCACCCGGACCTCTGCGCGGCACATCCGCTGGATGACGGAAGCGCGGTGACGCTGTCGCGCTCCGTCGGCGACACGGCGGCAAGCCTCGGCGAGGACGCGACGCGCTACATCAAGCTCATGGGTCCGTTCGTCGAGCACGCGGACGCCGTCATCAAGGGACTGCAGAGCCCACTGCTCCCCGTCCCGCAGCATCCGATCCTCGTGACGAAGTTCGGCCTGCGCACGATGGAGTCTGCCCTCACCAACGGCAAAGCGCTGTTCCACGGGGACCGCGCCCGCGCGCTGATCTCCGGAACGGCGGCGCACGCGATGGTTCCCTTGCGTACGCTTCCCGCCCACGGCGTCGCGTTGCTCTTCCACCTGTGCGCGCACACCGCCGGCTGGCCGATGCCGCGGCGCGGCTCCCAGTCGATTCCGGACGCCCTCGCCGCGTATCTCGCATCGCTCGGCGGAAAGATCGAGTGCGGACGCCGCGTGGCCACGCTCCGCGACGTCCCGTCCTCCCGGGTCGTGCTCTTCGATCTCACACCGCGGCAGATCGTGGACATCTGCGGCGAGGACCTGCCGGCGGCCTACCGCCGGAGGCTGTCCCACTTCAGGTACGGCCCCGGCGTGTTCAAGATCGACTACGCGCTCAACGCTCCGGTGCCGTGGAAGGCCTCCGAGGTAGGACGCGCCGGAACCGTGCATCTCGGCGGCACCTACGAAGAGGTGGCCGCGTCGGAATGGGCGGTGACGAAGGGCCGCATACCGGAGCGCCCGTGGGTGATCGTCGCGCAGCAGAGCGTGTTCGACGAAACGCGAGCGCCGGCGGGAAAGCACACGTTGTGGACGTACTGCCACGTGCCGTCCGGGAGCGACGTGGACATGACCAACGCCATCGAGGACCAGCTCGAGCGCTTCGCACCGGGCTTCCGGGACACGGTCATCGAGCGCGCGGTGCGCACACCGAAAGACTTCGAGCGCTACAACGAGAACTACATCGGCGGCGACATCGCCGGCGGTCTGTCCAATCTCCGCCAGTTCTTCACGCGCCCCATCGTGAAGCTGAATCCGTACACGACGCCGAATCCGCGCCTGTTCATCTGCTCGTCGTCGACACCGCCCGGCGCCGGCGTGCACGGCATGTGCGGCTACAACGCCGCACAGGCCGCGCTGAAGTCACTGAAATAGCGAAGCGGGCCCCTGGAGGGCCCGCTTCGCGGAACGAGTCTCGGATCAGCCGCCGATCGTGACGAACTCGCCCTCTTCCAGACCCACGAACCCGGCATCCGAGTTTGCGAACACGCCGTCACCGGACAGCGCGTCGATACCGGTGGACGTGTTCGCGAGGACGACGCTGGCCGTCCCTCCGGCCGACGTGACGACACCCGACACCTGACCGGCGACCGCGTCCCCGGACGTGGCATCCGCGCTCTGCGTCGCCGTCTTACGGTTGCTGCCGTCCTGCAGGTTGTCCGCCCGCGATCCGGACACATCCGCGCCCGTCACCGTAATCGTGTCCGTATCAGCGAGCCCGACGAAGTACTGCGCCGAGTTGTCGGCGTGCGCGTCGCCCGTCTCCGCCGTGCTGTCGTCGGTGTGGTTCGTCGCGTCCACCGATGCCGCACCGGCGGACACGACACCGAGGACCTGTCCGGCGACGCCGTCGCCTGTTGCGCTCATGGCCGTTTGCCCGAGCGTCAGTCGGTTGCTGCCGCTCTGGAGGTTCTCGCAGCCGTCGGGAATGCAGGAGCCGGCGACGTCCGCGGAGATGAGGACGCCCAAGTCGCCGCCACCCTGGTTGAGCCCGACGAAAGCGGCGGCGTCGTCCGCGGAGGTTGCGTCGCCGGTTGTCACGTCACTGTTCGTCGTGGTGTTCGCGGCGACGATGCTCGCCGAGCCGCCGGCCGAGGTGACCGCGCCGATGACCTCGCCGGCGACGCCGTCGCCCGTCTTGGCGGCCGATGTCTGGCTGTAGGTTGCCGTGTTGGACCCGTCCTGCAGGTTGTCGCACGCGCCTTCACCTGCGCCGCACGAGTCGACGACGTCCGACGCCGTGATCGTGGCCGGGCCCCCGTTGTTCAATCCGACGAAGGACGCAAGACTGGTCGACGACCCCGCATCGCCTGTGTCGACGCTGGAATCGGTCGAGACGTTGTTCGCGTCGATGGACGACGCTCCCGCGGACACGGCGCCGATAACCTGACCGGCTACCCCGTCGCCCGTCGTCGCCGCCGACGTCTGGCGCGCCGTCGCGCGGTTGTTGCCGTCCTGCGCATTGTCGCAATCCGTCGTGTTGCAGACACTGTTCAAATCGGACGCGTTGAGAGTCAGCGTCTCGTCGATCCCGTCGAGGCCCGTGAACGCGGCGAAGTACGTCTCGGAGGTAGCGTCACCGGTTGTGACGTCCACGTTCTCCGACCGGTTGGCGGCGACGATCGAAGACGACCCGCCTGCTGCGGTCACCGCACCGATCACCTCGCCGGCGACGCCGTCGCCTGTCGTAGCACTGGAGCTCTGGGAATACGTCGTGCGGTTGTCGCCGTCTTGAACGTTCCGCGCTACGACGCCCGTGATGTCGGCGGTCGTAACCGTCGTTGTCTCGCTGCTGTTGAGACCGGTGAAGCTGCTTGCGCTGTTCGAGCTCTTCGCGTCACCCGACGTGACGCTCGAGTCTTTGGACGTGTTCCTGGCGTCGACCGAAGTCCGGCCGGAGGAGACCACGCCGGTAACCTGACCGCCGACTGAGTCGCCCGACTTCGAGGCTCCCCCTTGGTTTGCCGTTGAACGGTTGTTCCCGTCCTGCACGTTCGTGCCGGACGAATCGGTTACGGCGGCTCGCGCGACCGCGGACGATCCGATCGCGCCCGCAACGGTGAGTGCAATCGCAACGGCGCATCGCAATGCTCTCGACATCAGGACTCCTGCCCGCTCGACGGTCTTGTCGGGTGATTATGACCGTTTTATGACAGGGCGACAAGGTCACCCAAAGGCCCGGGCGGGCGTCGTCCTAGGTCAGGGCGGACTTGAAGATCCCGCTGAGCGAGGTGTCGGCGGTTCCGCCGACGCTCGCCGTGCCGGACGCCGTCTGCAGACCGTTGAACATCGACGAGTCGTTCGTGAAGGCCGTGTCGCCGCTCGTCGAATCGACACCCGTGCTGGTGTTCGCGAGCGTCACCGCCGCCGAACCGCCGGCCGAGGTGACGATGCCGGCCACCTGACCCGCCACGCCGTCGCCGCTCACCGCGTCGGCGCTCTGGTGCAGCGTGCCGCTGTTGCTGCCGTCCTGGACGTTGGTGCCGGTCACTCCGGTCAGGTCCGCCGAGGAAACCGTCGCCGTTCCGGCGGCGAGAAGACCCGTGAAGGCCGCGCCGGAGTTGTGGGCGTCAGAGTCACCCGACGTGACGCTCGAGTCGGTGGTCGTGTTGGACGCGTCCACGCGCGTGTTGCCGGCCGAGACCACGCCGAGCACCTGTCCGGCCACGCCGTCACCGGTCTGCGAGTGCGCGTTCTGGTCGCCGGTGAAGCGGTTGCTGCCGTCCTGCACGTTCGTGCCGGACGAGAAGTTCACATCGGCCCCCAGGGCATCGCCGCCGACGGCGGCCGTGCCGGTCGTGGCGAGGAGCCCCGTGAAGGCGTCGAGCGAGTTTTCGGCGTGCCCGTCGCCCGTCGTGATGTCCGAATCCTTGGTCGTGTTGGCCGCTGCGATGTCCGTCGTGCCGCCGTTGACGACGGCGCCGATCACCTGTCCGCCGACGGCGTCGCCGGTCTGCACGTTGGTGTTCTGCCGGACACGGGTCGTGTTGTCGCCGTTCTGGATGTTGCGTCCGACGACGTTGTTCAGGTCCGCCGCGCTGGCGGCCGAGTTGCCGAGCGCGTCACCCACGAAGGCCGAGCCGTCGTCGGTCGAGACGAGACCCGTCACGACGCTGGTGCTGTTCGTGCCCTCGGCGTCGCCGCTCGTGGCGTCGACGTTCTCGGAGTGGTTCGTCGCGTTGACGACCAGGTTGCCGTTGGCGACCACGCCGCCGATGACCTGGCCGACCACGACGTCACCGGTCTTGACGTTGGTCGTCTGGTTGATGGTCGTGCGGTTGTTCCCGTCCTGCACGTTGGTGCCGCTGGAGTTGTTCACGTCCTGCGTCTTCACGCTGCTCGAGTTGGAGGCGGACTGGCCCGTCTGGCCCGAGGCGGAGTTGGTTCCCTTGGCGTCGCCCGAGCTGGCCGACGTGCCGTCGCTCGAGTTCGACCCGGTGACCTGCGCGAAGGAAGCGATCGGCGTCAAGAGGGGGGCGGCAACCAGCGCTGCTACCACGAGGATCCTGCCCAGGCGCATCTTTCACCTCCTGGAGCCGTTCACCCGGCCCCTGCCCGTATGCAACAAAGGCAACACCTACAACATCGGGTGCCTCTGGGCGGAATCGTATCAGACGTTTGGGCTAAATCAGTGCCAAAAGTGCCTGGTACCGGTGAAGACCATCGCCAGGCCGGCGGCGTCCGCGGCGGCGACGACCTCGTCGTCCTTGACCGACCCGCCGGGCTGGATGATGGCCGTGCAGCCCGCCTCGACGGCCACGTCGACGTTGTCCGGCATGGGCATCAGAGCCTCTGAGGCGGCCACGGAGCCCTTGGAGCGGTCACCCGCCCGACGGGCGGCGATCTCGAAGGCCTCGACCCGGGACATCTGACCCGCGCCGATACCGATCGCCTGGCGGTTGTTGGCCAGGACGATCGAGTTCGACTTCACGCGCGCGCAGACCGTCCACGCGAAGAGGAGGTCGACCCATTCCTCCTCGGACGGCTGCCGCTTGGTCACGACGGTCATCTGCGAGCGGTCGTCGCGGACCGGATCGGTCGTCTGGAGAAGCAGACCACCGGAGATCGACCGGACGTCCACCGGGTCGGGCGCCCACCGGTCCGTTGGAAGCTCGATCAGACGCAGATTCTTCTTCTTGGCGAGGATGTCGACGGCCCCCGGCTCGAAGCCGGGCGCGACGACGCACTCGAGGAACAGCGGCTTCATCTGCTGCGCGACGCCTTCCGTGACGGGACGGTTCAGCCCGACGATCCCGCCGAACGCGCTGCGCGGGTCGCATTCGTACGCGAGGCGGTACGCCTCGTCGATGTCTGCGCCGATCGCCACGCCGCAGGGCGATGTGTGCTTCACGATGCACGCGGCCGGCTGTTCGAAGGCGGTGGCGAGCCGGTAGGCGGCGTCGAGGTCGAGGTAGTTGATGAACGACAGCTCCCTGCCCTGCAGCTGCTGCCCGGACGCGATGCCGTGCGGGGAGCCGGGCAGCCTGTACGCGGCCGCGCGCTGGTGCGGGTTCTCGCCGTAGCGAAGGATGTCGAGGATCTCGCCGGAGATCGTGATCCGCTCGAGAAGATCGTCGGCACCGAACCACCGCGCGATCGCGCCGTCGTAGGCCGACAGCACCGCGAACGCCTTCGCCGCGAAGCGGCGCCGCGTCTCGAGGTTCGTGCCGCCTTCCTTCAGCTGCGCGATGACCGTCGAGTATTCGTCCGGAGAGACGACGACCGCGACCGAAGCAAAGTTCTTCGCCGCCGCGCGCACCATCGACGGGCCGCCGACGTCGATCAGCTCGATCGCTTCCTCCTCCGGCGTGTCGGCCGTGACGCGAAGGTCGAACGGATACAGATTGCTCACGACCAGGTCGATGGGTGCGATGTCGTGCGACGCGATCGTGGACATGTGCTCGTCGATCCGGCGGTCGGCCAGGATGCCGCCGTGGATGCGCGGGTGCAGCGTCTTCACGCGTCCGTCGAGCATCTCGGGGAACCCGGTGACCTCGGAGACCTCACGCACGTCGATGCCCGCGTCCGCGATGGCCTTGGCGGTGCCGCCCGAGGAGACGATCTCGGCCCCCGCCTCGCTGAGCGCCCGGGCGAGGTCGAGCAGGCCGTCCTTGTCGAAGACGGAGACGAGCGCGCGACGGATGGGAATGCGATCGGTCATGTTCGAAGTCCCGGGGGAAGCTCGCCCGCCCACGGCGGGTCCTCGACGTCGCGCTCGATGAGAACCCTGCGTCCCTCCACTCGCAACAGCCCCTCCGACTGCATCTTCAGCACCTTGGGATAGATCGCGTACTCGGCGAGGTGGATCTTGCCGTCGAAGGACTCGATCGTGTCGTCGGGAGCGATCTCGACCGCGCGCTGGACGATGATCGGGCCCATGTCCAGGTCCTCGTCCGCGTAGTGGATCGTCACGCCCGAGACCGTGACGCCCCAGTCCCAGGCGTCCTGGATCGGCTGTGCTCCCGGGAAGGCCGGCAGGAGCGACGGATGGACGTTGAAGACCTGACCGTCGAGCGCCTTGGCGAACCCGGCCCCCCGGATGCGCATGTAGCCGGCATAGAAGACCGCGTCGACGCCGCGGGCGTGCAAAGCCCGGAGGATGACCTCGTCGACCTCCTCGGTGGTGCGGTCCTTGTGCCGGACGGCGACGACCTCGACGCCGGCGCCGTTGGCACGTTCGACAACGCGGGCGTCCTTGCGGTTGGTGACCAGGCAGGCGATCTCAGCGGGCGCGTAGCCGCCGGCGCAGGCGTCCTGTAACGCCTGGAAATTCGTCCCATTTCCGGAAGCGAGGACGGCTACACGGAGCATTCAACCGGAGCGTAACAGGGACTACACACAAATCGGCTGGCCCGTTTTCAGCGATCCCGGTATGCTCGTTTGTGAAGGTGAACGCCTCGAGCGTGGAAGCACGCGAAATCCATATTGCCGGCAGCCAATTGCGCTGCCAGGTGTGCGACTACACGCGCTTCTTCCGGCGTGAGGCCGGCCTGCAGAGCGGTGCATCGAACATGTTCGGTCAGGACTGGGCGAGCTCGCAGGCGAGCTGCTTCATTTGCGAGCAGTGCGGCTACGTGCACTGGTTCGTACGCGCCCGCGCCGCCGCCATGGCGGCCGAGGACTCGACGCTCGGGCGGGAGATCGAAGCGCTCCGCCGCCGCTTGGAGGCCGAAGAGGCCGAAGAGCTCGAGTCCAGCCGAAGCTAGCTCCGCTTCAGCGTTTCCTGCATCAGGTCACCGACCTCCGTCGGCGTGCGCCCGACCCGGATGCCCTTCTCCTCGAGGGCCTTGGCCTTGCCCTCGGCGGTGCCCGACGAGCCCGTGATGATGGCGCCGGCGTGTCCCATGCGCTTGCCCGGCGGCGCGCTGAACCCGGCGATGTAGGCGACGGCCGGCTTGGTCATCTTCGTGGCGATGAACTCCGCCGCGCGCTCCTCGGCGTCGCCGCCGATCTCACCGATCAGGACGACCGCGTTGGTGTCCGGGTCATCCTCGAAGCGCGACAGCATGTCGATGAACGACGACCCGACGATGGGGTCGCCGCCGATGCCGACGCACGTCGACTGACCGATCCCGCGCGTCGTGAGCTCGTTGATGATCTGGTAGGTCAGCGTCCCGGAACGCGAGACGAGCCCGACGGCTCCGGGCGTCGTGATGTCCGGCGCGATGATTCCCATGTTCGCCTTGCCGGGTGAGATGAGCCCCGGGCAGTTCGGTCCGATGAGCACGCAGTCGCGCGTTCGCAGGTAGTCGACGGCGAGCATCATCTCCCGGACGGGAACCGGGTCGGTGATGCAGACCACGAGCCGGCAGCCCGCGGCCTCCGCTTCGAGCACGGCATCGGCGGCCGCCGCACCGGGGACGAACACCAGGCTCGCCTCGCAGCCGGTGGCGTCGGCGGCTTCGGAAACCGTGTCGAACACCGGGACGCGCCCGTCCAGCGCCGTCTGCCCACCTTTGCCCGGCGTCACCCCGGCGACGATGTTCGTGCCGTAGTCGAAGTTGCGCGTGCCGTGGAAGGTTCCCTCGCGTCCGGTGAGTCCCTGGACGACGACCTTGGTCTTTTCGTCTAACAGAATGGACATGCCGACGTAGGGTACCGGGTTGGCTTCCCTAGTCGTCGTCCGGCCGCAGCGGCGTCCACTCCTCGA
>Ga0070741_10018905_pt1 | contig 11079 bp, 9 predicted proteins | sample Coa_R1_4_FD_66440 | JGI IMG/M metagenome (GOLD analysis project Ga0070741, IMG submission 66440) | Surface soil microbial communities from Centralia Pennsylvania, which are recovering from an underground coalmine fire - Coalmine... | ecosystem: Environmental > Terrestrial > Soil > Unclassified ...
ACGCCCATCTCCTCACTCCAGAAGGCTCTATTACCAGGTATATCTGTAACCACGAGAGGCCGCGCGCACGCAGCCGCCTCCAAGAGAGCATAGCTCATGCCCTCGTGGTGACTCGGCAGAACTACCACGTCGCTACATGCGTAGATTGGCACTAGGTCCATCTGATTCCCCAGAACCACTATATTAGACGGCACGATATGGCCCAGAACGTGGCGTACATCATCGTCGGTGCAGCCGGCAATTAGCAACGTGTTATCACCGCTTGAGAACGGCGAATTTGCCCAGGTATGCAGGAGAAAATGAAACCCCTTCCGTCTATTTGGTCTTCCAACATAGAGAACCACAAAATGCCGCTTCGGCACTCCCAGGTATTGGCGATAGCCTTGAGTGTCTCCTTCCCCGGGCGCTTCCTCCGGATACGCGGACAAGTCGATTCCACACGCAGATCCCGGTTCAAAGGTCAATACTTTACCCGGGCTAACAATGCGAGCCCGAATGAATGCTTTCGCTAGCAATGGATTAACAAAAAGCACGTGAGTCGCAAACCCGCAGTTGAGGCGTTCTATTACCCAGAACACCGATTTCAAGATCCATGATGTTCCCCAGTAGGCAGATCCGTGGTTGTGATAGATACGGATAGGTACGTTTGCCATCCTTGCTGCCACCAGCGGTATTACTCCCCCTCTTGTCTGGTGAGCATGTACGCATCTGGGCCGTATTATCAGAAATTGCCGCCACAAACTGAGTCCTCTCCAAATAATCGCTATAGGATTTACAACGATATTAAAATAAGCCAATCTTTTCCTGGCCCCAATCTTTGCAACGAATCTGTCCGTGCCGATTCCTGGTTCAGTCCATAGTTCCGCATCAAATCCTGCTACGCTCAATTCTTTGACGATTGGGTCAACAAAGCGCAGTCCGCTTAGTGGATTCGGAATGAGGTGAATAACTGTCTGCCTATCTTCTATACTCTTCATCGCCGATTTCCTGCGCAACCTTGTCCGAGAGGAAACCACGGAAGCGCAAGGAGGACCCAAAGGTGCCTCCAATGAAGACTATCGATAAACAGACTATTAACCAGCGCTCCACACAAAGCGGAGAATATTAGGATACACTCATGCTGCTGTAATGACGTATTCACTCTCGCGCCGCGAAAGGCCCGAAAGGCTGTCATAGTTACAAAGCTAACAAAGAAAAAGAAACCGCCCCAACCGTTCTCCGAAAAGAGTCGAAGATACAGATTATGCGTGGCGTATTGGAAAACTACCTCAGATTGGCCCGGCCCAATTCCAAGCGGATTTATTAATCCTGCCTGTAACGCCATTGCTTGGGTTAAAAATCGCTCTTCGTCGTAAGCCTGCAATGATACGCGTTGGGCAAGTACAGCATTGAAATCTGATTGACTAACTACATAAATGAGAACTACCGCAATAAGCAACATGACTTTTAGAGCGGAACTGATCCTACCTTGCAGCGTAAACTTGCGAGACATCAATAAAAATACAGCCATAGTTATCAAATAATTTGCCCACGCACCTCGCGATAGACTTAAAACTATGCCGATGGCCAATGCCAAAGACACAAATAACCAAAGGATTCTTTGCGCCCGATCGCATTGATCACTTTTGATAATGGCATACAAGGCCGGAGGAACTAGAAACGCACCGAAGACATTTGGGTCCTTAAACAGCCCCACCGCCCTTCCTTCTCCCCAGACAAACCACTGGGCCGCTATAGGGAATCCAACGGCAACAAGTGACGTGATCGCCGTAGAAACAGTCGCCGCCATTACCCAACCAGTTAAGACTCCCTCTACACCTTTTCCGCCAAACCGACCAAAGAAACCCACAAAGAATCCCCACGACATTACTAAATAGGCCGTGAGGCCAAGATAGGCGAGTCCTCTTACGAAGTCGGTCGAGAATGCCAACGAGATTAAGTTTGTTAATAGAAATAAGCTTAAGAGGAAAAATGGCGCAAATAGATATTTACGATATCGCAGTACTGACGTAGCTAATCCAACTGCGAAACATCCCGTTAACAAGATATCGTAGGGTGCCGGTTCATTACGTACGATTGCACTTAAAAGCATTAGCAACCAAATAATGAACAGGTATGCGTTGTTCATAGGTGCAACGTCACAACTGTCTTAGCAGTGGTCCTCGAAAATAGTAAGCGATTAAGGGAGGCATTCGCTTTTATGGGCGGCTGAGGCGTCTGATCAAAGGAGCAAGGGAACGGTTATACGCCCTGTACGAAACGCTCGCCGCTGTCCAGAGCGACTAGACGCCTGCTGACCTGTCCAAGCGCTTCAAGGTGTTTCCGATCTAGATTGCACAGCAAAGCGCCCAGCTGCTCGTACGCGCAGCGGAAGTCTTCGCTAGTGATGCGGAGAAGGGGACACCAACGGGTCCAATCATAAAACGACTTGCACGTCAACATTGGGCAGCTGACGCTGGAGAGCGGATTCTTGTCCGTCGTCGTCTTCGGTCGTACCGGCGATGCGAACGTCAACCGATGGTTGAGCGCGGGCACAATCTATCGGTGAGCCGTCACGCAGAGTTCGTGAAACTTGCGCAAGAAAGCATGTACTACACTGCCACGACCCCTCGGCGACGCCGATCTTACGCTGATTCCAAGCATCGACCAACTGTACCTCGACTTCCCATTCGCAGGCGCGCGGATACTGCGCAACTTGCTCAAGCGCGAAGTCCATGTCGTCCGTCGCAAGCACGCCGCCATCTTCATGCGGAAGTTGGGGATCGAAGTGCCCTACCGACGTGAGAACACTAGCAAGCGCGATCTCACACACCCGGTATTTCAGTATCTCCTGCGAGGCCTTGCGATCGAGCGGCCGGCCCGAGTCTGAACAATTTGTGTCATCCACATCCCGATACGGCTCGGATTCGCTCACCTCGCTGCCGTCGTGGATTAGACGACGTGTGAAGGGGAGGAGGTAACCCGTCCGGCTACAATAGCGTCGCCGAAGCGCACGTATGGGCCAATCGTTAATTCGGGTTCTACAACGCCCGACGCCCACATTCGGCCCTTGACGCACGCCTCCTCGATGTTGCTTACTTCAGCGCTGCCGAGGTGAAAGAGGTGGCCTGAGCGCGAACCCCATAGATATTCTTCAATCCGCAAAGCCTCCACTTACTGAACCCTTAAAGCCAGGCTTAGGGAAGGTCTGAACAAGTAGCCACGAATGATCGCGACGACGGTGAATTCGGTTCGAGGGCGGCAATCGGGCGCGAATGCGCGCTTTTGTGCCGCCCGCTTGGGCTCTGAGCGAGCCTATTTCCCGGTTCTGGGCGCACTACGTCCCTTGAAGTCGCAACAGTCGACGACGCACCATATACAGATTCGCCAGAGCACAGGCGACGAAGAGCCGGTTGGCATTCTTCATGATGCCGCGGTAGCGAACCTTGGTGAAACCGAACACACGCTTGAGGATGCCGATGGCGTGCTCCACGCGTGCGCGCACGCGGGAGCGCGCGCGATTGAGGAGGCGCTGGCGCGGCGTGAGGTAGCTGTAGCCGCGACCGCGCTTTTGCGTGAGGTCCTTCGCTCCCGGAGCAAGGGCTTCGATCAGCTCGGTTTGCCCTGCGTAGGCGCTGTCGCCCCAGACCTGCGTCTCCCGCCCGTGAAGCAGCTCAGGCAGCATGGTGCTGTCGTGCACGTTGGCCGCGGTGGCCGCCATCGAGTGAATGAGCTTGTGCTTCTTGTCCACGCCCACGTGCGCCTTCATGCCGAAGTACCACTGGTTGCCCTTCTTGGTCTGATGCATCTCGGGATCGCGCTCGCCGGAAGCGTTCTTGGTCGAACTCGGCGCGCTGATGATCGTCGCATCCACGATCGTCCCGTTGCTCACCTTCATGCCTTTGGCCTGGAGGTGGCGCCCCACCTGCTCGAAGAGCTTCTTGCCCAGATCGTGCCTCTCCAGCAGATGGCGGAAAGTGCACACCGTGGTCTCATCGGGAGCGGGCTTTCGACCCAGGTCCACGCCCGCAAACGTGCGCATCGCAGCCGAGTCGTACAGCGCTTCTTCCACCGCCGGGTCAGACAGGTTGAACCATTGCTGCAGGAAGTACACGCGCAGCATCAAATCGAGATCGATCGGCGGCCGGCCGTTGCCCGCCTTGGGATACACCGGCTCAATGAGCGCACACAGCTGCGCCCACGGCACGACGCGATCCATCTCGGCCAGAAACTGCGCGCGCCGCGTCGTCTTGGCGTATTTCTCAAATCCGGAACCAGCCAGCGTCATCTGCTTGTTCTTCATCCTCGTCCCTCGTCCTTGTTCATAGAGCGCCAATACGCTGTCCTTCAGACAAGTACACAGGGGACTTGTTCAGAGATTCCTTAATGAACCGTGCCACTTCTTCCGTTTTCCTAAGTAATTAAGCCTTGCCCATGCAAACCAGTACCTTAAACAAAATATTGTCAATCACTGACTGACGATATACCCCAGAACCGGCGGCATACCTTACCCTCTGAAGTACTCCAGGACTTTTTATAGCCGTTAAGAAATCCTCAAGCACCGCGCGTCTATATGCAGGTAGGGAGTCTCCGAAGACCAGCAGCAACTCTTTTGCTTGGTCAAACACCCTCAAATGGTAAGCACTCTCCTTAAACCGTACTAGCCTCCTCCACCATCGCTCGATACCGGTGGAGGCTCCGAAAACATTTGTCGCGTGCTGCCGATATTCCAATGTGGCTTGCCCGTCGTAGATTACATGCCCCAACGCTGCGAGAACTAAGTACGTCCACCAGTCGTATGAAACGATATTTTCTACATTCGGCAATCGGCTTATCAACAATCGTCTTGCAGGCTTGTTGAGCAATATTGTGCATCCAGGGGCGATGTTCTCCACTAAAGCATTCTCAAAAGAAGGGCCCCGCGAAGCAAGCGGAGAAAAAGAACATAACTGTAAACTTTCGTCGACGATTCTCACGCGACTGCAATACATCCCGGGTAACAACTTGCCTGCATCTGGCAGCATGCGAACAGCTCGCACAACTTTATCAGCATCCCATACATCATCTTGGTCGCAGAAGGCAAAAAATTCTGCTTCATCCGGTGCTAACCGTAGTAGTTCAAAAAAACTTGTGTTAACCCCAATATTGTTGCCCACCAATAAATCAATATTTTTGTGATTTCGAGCATAAGAATCGAGGATTGATAGGGTAAGATCGGTAGACCCATCATCTCGAATAAGAATTCGCAAGATGCAAAGCTTTTGTCTTAGGAGACTATCCAACAGATCGCGCACATATCTCGCGCCATTAAATGTCGAAAGCATTACGCAAACTAATGGCGGCTTCGCGTGTCGCTGTAAGGAATTTTCACCAAACATGAGCGCCGCTGAATCGCTCATTGTAAGTTCCTAGAAATGGCCTCGAGAAATTAGACAAAAGCTTAATGCATTGCACTTGCAGGCCGAGACTACACTTATTCAGTTGTTTGAATCCGTAAAGCTACTTCTCATTTCTTCTCTCCGACAAGGACTAGTTCCTCGCCATAATCTTTACGAATTGAAGAAATACCCCATGCTATCCAAGTCAACGCCTCATTGCCAAATAACGAACAGCTTTGTATGCCTTTCCCACGACGCAGCAAGTAACTTTGGTAAAAGGATTGAGATCCACGACCGCTGCCCTCACATTGGGCTACCGAGAAGCCAGCTTGCTTTGCAAGACGACGAAGACTTCTACTCGTAAATAGATAAAGGTGCCGGGGCGGTTCCAAACCACGCCAATCGCCACGGAAAAGTCTGTGCCCGAATGACTCCACATTTGGCGTATAAGCCACAACAACTCCTCCACGCTTGAGGAGTCTATAACACTCCGTCAGAAATCCCGATGGGTCACTGAAATGCTCAATAACGTGATTTGAAACAATGGCGTCAAAAGTGCCATCTGAGTATTGCAATTCGCGCAGGTTTCCTAACTTCACGTTTAGACCGCGAGCACGTGCTCTGTCTACGACCATCGGATCTACTTCTACGCCCTCAGCGACCCAGCCAAGCGCACTCAGACGCCTCAACGTCTCCCCTGACCCAAACCCGACTTCCAGCAACCGTCTTCCGACTCTTACCGGCAGTAACATCGCACGGGCCTTCGCATCGGCAATACGTCCAGGGCTTAAGTACAGCATGTAGCTAAGGAGCCGCGGGAGGAATCCTATATCATTAGTTACGCCATCGTATTTTCGACTTGCGAATGCCGTTATTGCGTCGCCGTAGACGTTTTTCAGTCTTGATCGAAGTGTTGAACCTTCATTGTCATCGTGTGTGTAATAGTTCGTATAAATTTGCGCGATTTCCTCATCGATTGGTCGGGGATCCAACCAGTGCGTACCGCAATCAATATCCTCACATTTTCTGATGCTCCATCGGCCAGGAGTGCCGAAAAGTCGATCTTGTAAGCATTCATAAACGTATTTCCCACAATTACCACAGACGATACAGCGTGGCCGCGCCACCATACTGATCCGTTCGGCCTCGACAATTTCTGGATTACTCTTCATTTCCTTCTTTTGAAATACTAAATATCCAACTCGCAACTTCCCTCATATCTTTACCCAGTACAATCCACCAAGAAGCGTATAAAAAAGCAACCAAGAAAACTGCGAATACCTGTATCTTGATAGCAACCGATACCAATATTGGAGTCACTAGGGCGAGTGTTGACACAGTCACATATGTAGCCAACGATTTGTTGGTAGTCCACCTACCCCCAAGCATGCGACTAGCCGATACAAACAATAGAATGGCATCAACTAACACACGTGCAGTCCATACGAAAGCTGCACCAACAATGCCAAAATACTGCAAGCCTAACCATAGTGCCCCAAGGTAGAACGGCAACTCGATCACATGAATTCTTGCAGTGACGTCGGGGCGTCCATTGGCCTGTATTAATGCAAAGGGGAAATTGGCTAGACTATTGATGAGAACTCCTAACGCAAGAAGCTGCAGCACTAGTGCCGCCTGAAACGCAAAATCTCGTCCCAACCAAGCATTGAGTCCTTCTTTTGCAAACGTCACCACCGTCAACACTATAGGAAAGAGGATGAGATAATTGTATTCAATGCCACGTCGGTATAGCATCCGCGCTCTTTCGACATCTTTTCCTATGCTTGCTGCAAGCGCGGGAAACAATACACTTGCCGTAGAAGCAGGGACTATCCACAACTTCGTTACCATCTCATATGGTATCGAGTAATATGCGACCGCAGTAGTGGATATCAGAATCCCCATTAAGAATCGATCCATGGAGACCATTGCTGGACCGAGAATATTGCTAACCGTCATCCAGCCTCCGAACTTAGCGAGAGACCGAACATGTGTCTTCACGAACTTATATCCTCGCCACCCTTCCACTGTTTTGCGACAATTTCTGTAGAATGCAATTGTCACAATCATCCGCGCCGCAACGATGGTGCTAACTGCTAAGGCAAGGTTGTTTGATAACGGAAGAACCAGTAGCGGCCCCAAAAGCATTGAGATGCCCAAGAGCGCTTTTATTACATTCACTATAGCGAATCGCTGGTACGCTTCAAGAACAGCCCGAAACATCGTGCTGCTAAGAACAAACGGTAAAGATAATGCAAGCAGGTAAAACGCCGCGCGCGCTTCGCTGTGTAGTTCAGGAGGGATACGAAATATCCCGTTTACTAATAAGGGGACACATAACCAGACGATAACAGCTCCAATCACTCCAAACGCCGATACCAATATGATGGCGGTACTTATCAATTCTGGTATATGTTTTATATTATTTGCCCCAAGGCGTTGTGCTACTAACTGCGTCAACGCGCGGCTAAAACCGAGATCGAATAGACTGAGATAACCTACGAGCATCCATCCGAAAGCAAGAACTCCGAAACGATCGGTTCCTAACCCTTGCAGGAGGGGCGGTATCGCCACTAACCCCACTAACAACGGCAGTCCAGCGCCCAGGAAATTCCATAAAATGTTTCGGGTCAAGCTTACCTTGGCCGATATTGGCAAGATGCTAGTTTTATCTGTACGCATTTGAAGCTCGTTAGGCAACGGTTGGGTGCCCCCACCCCGAGACAACCTCCCAGAAGCCTAGAGGGTAACGCCAATGTCGAATGAAATTCGGGCGTAACATCTCACCAATCAATCAACGTTTTCTTAGAACCGATCACAAACTCGTTAACAGCGTGAAGGTGCGTGCCTATAATCGTGCTCATGCTGCGCTTGAGCGACGAGCAAGGGAATCGAACCCTGGACCATTTTCCCGAGGAGAACACTCCGGAAGGCCGGGCCGGGCGCAAGCCAATACCTACGCGCGCCGTGCTCAAGGACGTTCTGTAGATTCTGAACACGGTGTCCACGGCACATGCTGCCGCAGTGCAACCCGAACTACAAAACGGCCCATCGGCGCTTCCAACTATGGTGCCGACAAGAGGTCTCGCGCGGCATTCTGATCGCTCTGGCCAATGAGCTTCGCAGCCAGGGCGCACTCGACGAGTCGGAGTGCTTCATCGACGCCAGCTTCAGCCCGGCCGAAGGTGGCTGCGAAGCGATCAGCAAGGCCAAGCGCGAGAACCTTGTGGGCGACCGCGCCTACGACAGCAACCGGCTCAACGAGTGGCTGCGCCGTGAGGGCATCGAAATGACCGCTCCGCATCACTCGATCAAAAGAAGCGCAAGACCCAAGACGGCAGACGGTTGCGCCGGTATGGGCGGCGGTAGCTTGTTGAACGCTTCTTTGCATGGCTACAGTGGAAACGTCGGCTACGCGTTCGCTGGGAATACTACGCAGCAAACTTTTTCGTTTTTTTTCAACTAGAGACGATCTCCATCCTGCTCAGACAATTTTGAGATAAGTTCCCGACAAGTCCGAATTACAATCGAACCGCGAAAACCGGCCGACTTTAGCCAACGGCAGTGCCACTTTTTCCACCTCGGAAACGTTGGCGAAAACATGCGTCGCCAGAAGGCAATGGGTTTCAGCCGTTCTCGAAAGGGACACTAAGCGTTACTTACCAACTTAGGTAGCTGCGAAACCGTTGCAATTGGAGTGACTGCTCCGGGTTACGCTTTGCTATTTCCAGCGCCTCGGCGACAAAAATCCAAAGCATAGCCACAAATACTCCCGCTAATGCTGTCAATACTGCAATCAAAAGTCGCCAAGGTTTGGACTTTTTTTCCGGGGCAACAGCGCGATCCATTACCTGGATCAACGTCGCGTCTCTCGCTTCATCGATCCTTGCGATCTCGTACTGCTTCGCCAATAACTCGAACAGCGTTTCGTAATATTTCACGTCCCGAAACCGTCTTAAATATTCCATTCCTTCTTGCGGTGCCTTTCCAACCGCCATAAGGACATCCCCAACCTCTCCCGCATCACCTTTTGACACTCTTGCCAATTGGACCCGTAAACCCGCCAGTTCTTCTTGCGCTCGGACGAGATCTGGATTGTCTTCGGTCGCAAAGGTCTTGAGCGCCTGGATCTGCACTTCCTTCGCTGCAATCTGTGCCCGTAAACCTGCCGCCGCAGAAATAGTGAGACCCGCCTGCCCTTGCGGACTGACGATCCCTTTCTGACGCTGATAGCTTGCAAGCACTGCTTCGGCCTGGGTCAAATCATCCTTTGCCAGCTTCAACTGCTTCTCGAAGAAAAGGCGCCGCTGTCCCGCTTCACCTACCGCCAATTTCAAGGTGAGTTTCTCGAGTTCCTCGACATATGCGTTAGCCATGTCGGCCGCACGCTTCGGATTCTTGTCGTCCACTTCGACGGTAATGACCCCGTCCCTGCTCGCTGCAATGTCGACGTTGCCCGCAAGGTACTTGCGCGTATCCTGCATGTACTCCTTTTCGTACACCTTCTTGAGATTGAACCGCTCGATGATCGCATCCGCAATCGTGCGGCTCTTGAGCATCGCGACGAAGATATCGCTGGGGTTCTTCAGACCGAGCGCTTGTGAAGCACCGCCACTCAACGCGCCAAGCTGGCCGAGAATCGCGACTGCGTTCGACTGCGACTGCTGCGGGGGAAGAATCTTTGCCGTGGCGGTGTACCAGTTCGGCATCAGGAGAGTGATGCCGGCGGCGAGGATTGCCGCGATGAGGGGAAGGCCCAAAACCAATCGCTTGTGCTTCGCGAGGACGATCGCGATATCAAGCAGACTGATTTCATCGTCCGATGAATAGTGCTCGGTGCTCGGGGCTCGGGACGGGCCGCCTTCGGCGGCGGACTCAGGACTCGGTGCGAGGTGCTCAGACATAAAGGCGGGACTCGGGACGAGGCACGCTATCGCGTGCGGACTCGGGACTCAGTTATAAAACCAGTGCTCGGTGCGCGGGACTCGGAGCCACCGGAGGCGGAGGACTCGGGGCGATCTTCAGACATAAAGGTAAGACTCAACCCGGACCAGCGGGGTGGGCGCAACCGACGAAGGGAAAAATTCGAATACCGTGCCCGTGCAAAAGCAAAGGCCAACGAGCCCGCGCGATATGACCGACCGCAATGACTGCATTTGCCCCCCCAGACGCCTTTCCCCGCCGCTACCTTGCGTCGCTCGTCCCGGCGGCTCGCTCAGTGGATTCTATAGGCGCACGCCGGCCATTGCCAGAGGGGAACGGCGGTGTTCAGTGCGAGAAAAGCAGTGAATGGAAGGGTGTGGGGCTTCTCTGGAGACTATAATCAGCCGGACGTTGAAGGAGTAGCAGATGAAAGTACCATTTCGATGAAAAGTCCGATGCGATTTACTTCCGGCTCGACGATTCAAAGATCATCGAGTCCGAGGAGGTGAAGCCGGGCGTCATCCTGGATTTCAACGAAAATAACGAAGTTGTCGGAGTAGAAATTCTCCGGGTCGGGAAGCGCGTACCCTTGGAAGCATTAAAGCAGATGAAATTCGAGGTTGCGTAAGGATGAATCTGAGGACTCAGACATAAAGGCGGGACTCGGTGCGCGGGACTCGGGACTCAGTCATAAAACCAGTGCTCGGGACGGGCCGCCTTCGGCGGCGGACTCGGGACTCGGTGCGCGGGACTCGGGACTCAGTCATAAAACCAGTGCTCGGGACGGGCCGCCTTCGGC
>Ga0070741_10018906_pt1 | contig 11077 bp, 12 predicted proteins | sample Coa_R1_4_FD_66440 | JGI IMG/M metagenome (GOLD analysis project Ga0070741, IMG submission 66440) | Surface soil microbial communities from Centralia Pennsylvania, which are recovering from an underground coalmine fire - Coalmine... | ecosystem: Environmental > Terrestrial > Soil > Unclassified ...
AATTTGGGCCGCCCGGGGTTCGCGGTTTCGGAAGCATGAGCATTGCTTGCGACCCGCTCCATGATTTCGCCGGTGTGGTCCGTGGACCGATCGTTCACGGCGATCACTTCGTAGTTGTCATAGTCGAGAGCGAGCAGAGAGCGGAGGCAGTTCTCGATTTCAGCTTCTTCATTGCGGGCAGGAACGATGATGGACACGCGGGGGTTGCCGGCGGGCGAAACGGGATTGCGGTTCCACTCCGGACGTGAAATGTCGGCGACGGAGGGCATGCCCAGGGACGCGTCGATAATGCGCGACGCCCAAGCCATCCCGAGAATGATTCCTGTAATCCACCAAAAATACGTCATGATTGGAAGTCGGTGTTGTTGGAGCGGCTCGCGTCAGTGGTGGACGGGCAGGGGCTTCCCCATGGCAACGGCCGGCGCAAACTTCATCCCGTAAAAAAGAATCGCCGCGGAAACTCCCATGGCGATGATGGGCAAAACGAAGGCAATTTGCAGCGAATGCCGATCGGCCACCCATCCCATCATCGTGGGTGAGGGGACGTCGCCGAGGGCATGAATGATAAAGATATTCACCGCCAGCGCGGTGGCGCGGATATGCGCACCGACCGAATTGATGACTGCGGCATTGAGCGGCGCGGTATTGAGCAGCAGGAAGAATGCTGCGACTCCGATGGCGGGAATCATCAGCGGTCCTTTATTGAAAAGGGCGACGATCATGACAGGAATTCCCAGCAACATGCTGGCCGCGGAGACGAAGTAGTACGAACTTTTCATGCGCGGCAGGAGAAAATCTCCGAGCCAACCCCCGGCCAAAGCGGCGAGAATTCCATCGATCACGATGATGATGCCGAACAGAAGATTGGCCTTTTCGAGGGAGTATCCGCGTTCACTGTAAAGGAATTGCGGAATCCAGACCTGGATTCCACCGAGAGAATAGGTCATGGCGGCCATGCCCAAAGTGGATGTCAGAAAGGCAGGGTTTCTCGCCAAGCCGAGGATGGTTCCCCGCTCGGGAGTCTCGGTGAGTGAGTCGAATTGTCCGCGCTTCGGCTCTTTCAGAAAGAGCACCATGAATGCGAGGAAAAAACCGGGAGCTGCCGCTATATAAAACGGGAAGCGCCAGCCATGCTGGGGCGCGAGATAGCCTCCGAGAAGATAACCTGCGGCTGAACCCACGGGAATGGCCAGGTAAAAGACGCCGAGAATGCGTCCGCGAACGTTCTCGGAAAAAAGGTCCGAGACGAAAGTGGGAGCGATCGTAACGAAGGTGGCTTCGCCGACTCCGACAAGCGTGTGCCGTATGAGCAACTCGGTGTAGTTGTGAGTGACGGCGGTGAGCAGGGTGAGCCCGCTCCAGAAAAAAGCGCCAAGCACAATGATCAGCTTGCGCGAATAGCGGTCTGCCAGCGGCCCCACGAACGGGGCGGCAATCATGTAGAAGCCGAGAAAGGCGCTGGTCAGGTATCCGATCTGCTGTTTGGAAACGTGAAATTCGTCCTGCACCAGCGGTTGCACCGCAAACAGCACATTACGGTCTGCGTAGTTGAGCAGATTGAGCGCCGTCAAAGCGATGAGCGCAGTCTTCGGCTGAAGGCTGGTCTGGGACACAGGTGGAGCGAATATAGCATGAGCAAATTGAAACCGGCGTCCCCGCCGAAGCATGAACCAGTAAGGGCACGACGGTACACAAAGGAAAAACAGACGAGGATTTACTTCGTTCAGCGGTCTTTGGGGTTATCGTTGGCTGGACGAGGCCAGCGGGCGACGATAGTGGTCGAGATGCCGCCGCGCGGACGAAACTCTCCTTTGATCTCGGCCCAGACCGGTTTCGCCCACTTGACGACGTCTTCCAGCACCTGATTCACGACGTTCTCCTGGAAGATCCCGAGGTTGCGGTAGCACTGCAAATATTCCTTCAGCGATTTCAGTTCGAGGCAGTCCTTGTCGGGCATATAGCGGATGTTCAAGACGCCGAAGTCCGGAAGGCCGGTTTTCGGACACACGGAGGTAAACTCGGGATCGTCCACAAGAATTTCGTAGCCGGGAAATTGATTGGGCCAGGTCTCAATCTCGGGGAAGTGGAAGTCCAGTCCAGCGGCAGCATGCTCGGGGGTATAGCGTGGCGATTTCGACATAGTGCCTTATTGTAATCGCAAGGAGTTTGCAGCCGAGTGAATCGGTCCAGCATCTAATTCGGCACCGGGACTGAGGGCTTGCGTGTGCTCCGCTCGCCTTTGGAATGGTAAATTACTACTTACACAAATTCCTGCCGCACCCTGAAAGAAAACCGGTTGGCCCTGACGAACAATTCGAATGCGACGCCATCGCGCCGCTGGATTTGGGTTGCGGCCGCGGCGATCGTTGTAGCGCTGATTCTGTACCCTACCCTGCACCAGACTCCGATCAAAGTCCACGCCATCTCCGTACAGCGGGGGGCAATCCGGAGCGTGATCTCCACCAACGGCAAGGTGGAACCCGTCCAAAATTTTGAAGCTCATGCTCCCATTGCAACGACGGTGAAACGACTCCTGGTGAAGGAAGGAGATCACGTCAAGAAGGGACAGCTTCTGCTGCAACTGGACGACGACGATATCCGTTCGCAGGCAGCCAAGGCGCAGGCGCAGGTGAAGGCATCCCAGGCCAGTCTGGCGGCTTCGAAGAATAGCGGGACGCAGGAAGAGGTCATCACGCTAAATGCGCAATTGATCAAAGCGCGCAGCGCACGGGACGTTGCACAACGCAATCTGGACTCGCTGAAGCGTTTGCAGCAGGATGGGGCCGCATCTCCCGGGGAAGTCCACCAGGCAGAAAACACTTTGCAGAGCGCGCAGGCCGACCTGAATTTGGCGGAGCAGAAGCAGAAGGAACGATATTCGGCTCCGGAACTCGCCAGCACGGAGGCGCAGGCACTGGAGGCGCAGGCGGCGTTTGAAAGCGCGGAAGATGCTCTCAGCAAGTCGAGCGTGCGGGCTCCGTTCGACGGGGTGGTGTATTCCGTTCCCGTAAAAGTTGGCGCTTTTGTGCAGACAGGGGAGTTGTTGCTGCAGGAAGCCGACCTGTCGCACGTGATTGTCCGGGCTTTCGTGGATGAGCCCGATGTGGGGCGCCTTCAGGTCGGAGAGCGGGTGGAAGTGACATGGGACGCGGTGCCCGGGCGGACGTGGGTCGGGACGGTGAACACGGTTCCCGCGACAGTGAAATTGCACGGCAACCGCAATGTCGGCGAGACCACCTGCCTGATCGACAACAACGATTTTCGTCTTTTGCCGAACATCAATGTTGGGGTAACCATTGTTGTCGCCGAACATCAGAATGTGCTGACGCTGCAGCGTGATGCACTTCATATTGATGACAATCAGCCGTATGTTTATCGAATTGTCGACAACCACCTGAAACGCAAGACCATCGAGTTTTCATTGCAAAACCTGACACGGGTCGAGATTACTTCCGGCCTGTCGGAAGGGGATACGGTCGCCATGCCGGCCGAAGAGATGAAGCCGCTGACGGACGGCGCGTCCGTAAAAATCGTCCCTTGATTTATGCCGAAGATTCTGGACCGAGTTCGTTTCTGGCTTCCATTTGGGCTCCTGATTCCGTCGCTTTGTTCTGTCTTCGCTGCGACCCCGCCATCGGATGAAAATTTGCTGTCCACCGGCCACGTGGACGAGCTCGTCCCCAGACTGCGGCAGGAGATTGGCGCCTCTCCGAGGAACGCGAACGCCGAAAATCTTCTGTGCCGCGCGTATCTGATCATGGAGAACTGGGATGCGGCGGTCTCTGCCTGCGAACAAGCGGTGGCCATGGATCCGCAGAACAGCAACTACTCTCTCTGGTTGGGCCGGGTCTATGGCGAGAAAGCCGATCGTTCTTCGTTTGTCAGCGCGCCGGGAATTGCCAAGAAAGCACACGCCGCCTTTGAGCGCGCGGTGGAACTGGATCCGAAGAACGTTCCCGCGCGAGTCGATCTCGGAGAGTTTTTCGCTGAAGCGCCCGGCATCATTGGCGGAGGGCGAGACAAGGCGTATAAGCAGGCGGACGCACTGATGCCTCTTGACCCCGCGATGGGTCACTGGCTTCTGGCGCGCATCGCCGAGAAAGAGAAGGATCCGGCGAAGGCCGAGCGGGAATACAGAGCCGAAATTGCCGCCAGCAACTCTGGCACAAGAGGGTGGCTCGATCTGGGGAACTTCTTCATGTACGCGCACCGTTACGAGGACATGGAACAGGCGCTGAATCATGTTGAAACTGCTCCCATTGATCATCCGGCATCGCTGGTGCACGGAGCGAACTTACTGCTGCGTTCACAACGCGACTACCCGCTTGCGGTTCGATTGATCCATCGATATCTGGCGAACGATTTGGTGGAAGAAGCGCCCGCCTTCAAAGCTCACGCGATCCTCGGCGAGTTGCTGGAAAAGCAGGGTGATCGCCAGGGGGCCGCGCAGGAATTTCACGCGGCACTGGCGTTATTTCGGGATTATCCGAGGGCGAGGGAAGACCTGAAGCGGCTCGAGCATTGAATACCCTGGAACCTATCCGCAACGCGCGCCGTGACGGGATGGGAGTTCGCTGGTGGCCTGCATCCCGAAAAGCAACTCCTCCATTTCGTCCGACGTTTAGAATTTTGCTTGCATCCAAAAGCGTCAAACGACGAGTTTCTCCACCGCTTGGAAAGGGACGCAATGAAGACCTCATGCCGCCCGTACAGAGGTAGCAAGTCTATGGTTCGATGGCTTCTGGGACTTTTGCTGATACCGACGTCTCTGCTCGCCGAGCCGATTTCGCTGAAGCGCATCGTTGAACTTGCGTTATCACACGCTACAGCGGGCGCCATCGCGACGGCGGACGAACAGCGCATGGATGCGTTTTATCGTGAGTTGCACAGCAGCTATATCCCACAACTGACGGCGGGCGCCGGATTGGGACCTCCGGCCTACGGGTTCCCTCTTGCCCTGGAAGGACAAGCACCGTCCCTGTTCAACATCAACGCGCAATCATCGGTGTTCAATCCCGCACTGCGGTCGGCGCTGCAGGCGGCGAAAGCCGATTCGAAAATGGCGGCGCTCAACACGAAAGATCAGCGGGAAGGCATTATCCAGGATGCCGCGCAAAGCTATACCGAACTGGCGAAGTGGGAACGACGTTTGTCCGCCCTGCAGGAGACGCGGGTCGATACGGAGAAGTTCGAGGCGGCTGTCGCCGAACGGGTAAAAGAAGGTGTCGATAGCGAGATCGATGGAACCAAGGCGAGCCTGGGCGCGGCGCGGGTTCGCCTGCGCATCGCGGAAGCGCAAGGATCAGCCGATGTGTTGCGCGATCATCTCTCCAGACTGACGGGGCTGCCTGCGGCGGGCATTCAAACCGATCCGGATTCGGTGCCCGCGCCACCGGCCTTGCCGAATGAAGAAACCACGAAGGATTCTGCCGCCTCCGCGCCCAGCGTCGAGGCATCCATGGAGCACGCCCGCGCACAATATTTGCGGGCGCAGGGCGAGCACCGGGCATTCTGGCCGACCCTGGACTTCGCGGCGCAGTATGCGCTGTTATCGAACTTTAATAATTTTCAGGACTACTACATTCCGGAAAAAATCTGTGTAACGGCAACCGGATCTTTTCTTTGTCCCAACGGCAACTTCCACCAGAACAACGCGACCATTGGAGTGTCGGTGCGGTTTAATTTTCTGAATTATTCGCAACGTGCCCGGGCCCGGGCCGCCGATGCGGACGCAGTGAAAGCCGCCAAACAGGCGCAATCTGCGAAGGATAAAGTTTCAGAGGATACGCTTCGACTGGAGCGATCGGTGGCGCAACTGCAGGCAGCGCGCGATGTAGCCCAACTGGAGTATGAGCTGGCGCAGAAGACCCTGACCGCTACCAAAACTCGCGTCGATGCGGGGACGGCCAACCTGCACGACCTGGAAGACGCGCGCAGCCAGCTTAGTGAACGGTTCATGACTCTGCAAGACGTCACTTTCGATCTGCAGCGCACACAACTGGGATTGATGCGGGCGACGGGCGATCTGGAGAGATGGGCGCTGGGGCGCTAGAAGCTCGAAGAGTCCAGAAAAGAAGTTTTACGTTTGCCCTGGCGCTGCCGGGCTTATCTCGATCTTTTAGATTCAGTCCTAGCGCGGCTGCGTTCACAACTTTCCGCGTAGTGTTTTGACGATATCCCGAATCGCTTTTTCGTTGCGACGATACCATCGCCATTGTCCCTGCTTCGTCGCCTCGACCAATCCCGCCTTGGTCAGAATGCTCATGTGATGAGAAATGGTGGGCTGGGATAGGCGAATCCGTTCCTCGATTTCGCCTCCGCAAAGACAAGGTCCATGCTCGGGCTTCGCGTCAGCCGCCTTCGCCTCACTTCCCCGCTCTTTCAGCACCAATAAAATTCGGCGGCGGGTCGGGTCGGCAATGGCGTGAAGAACACGGTCGAGAGGGGCATCCGCGGTCATAATGCACTACAGATACCGTGCGAATCGACGAATGTCAATCTATTACAAAATTGTTGGGGGAAGACAGAGTGGAGGTGGGACGAAGCACAAAGAAAATTCTGTTACTTCTTGAGAATCGGGCTGTATCCGTCTCCGATCAGTTTTGTGCGGATCGCCTCGGCGTCCTTTGTCTCGGTGAAGGGGCCGAGTTGAACGCGAAAGAGTTTGTCTGCGGTATTCTGCGCGGCCACGAATGCGGGATACTCCTTCTTTTTGAGTGCATCGACCAGGGCCTGGGCATCTTCCTCTTTACTGACGGCAGCGACCTGCACAAAGTAACCACCGCTGGGCAAAGTCGTATTTGGATCGATGCCGGTGGGCTGCGCCTGGGTTTGCGCGGCGGTGTTGGTGGAAGCTGCAGTGGAGTCACTTTTATTGTCGGCCGGCGGGGTCAGTTCCGGATTGGCGTCTTTTTGCTCGACCGCCTTGTAGAACGACATTGGTGCTGCCGGCGAAGATCCGGAGGCCTTGGCATTGGGCGAGGCTTGCGGCAACGCCGCGGTGGAGGCGGCGGCGAGCGCGGGCTCGGATTTCCGGCCGAGCGAATACCCCAGCGCGAAAAACACGGCGCAGATTGCCACCAGGCCGAAAAACAGCACCAGCAGCTTTCCGGTTCCAAGTGTTATTTCAGTATCTTCCGACGAAGCCATGGCTCAACCCCCGTAGCGCGCAAACCTTGCCCTTAACGATCAACTTTCTACGCCGGCTTAGGCGCAGGCGTTTGCGGCGCAGCATTTCCATCGCCCTTGCTCAAGAGCTTCTGAATTCCGGAGAAGAAGTCGACTGGGACCGGGAACACGACGGTTGTGTTCTTCTCGACGCCGATTTCGGTCAGAGTCTGCAGATATCGCAATTGCACGCTGACGGGCTCGCTCGAGAGCAACCGCGCCGCATCGACAAGGCGTTGCGCCGCAGAGAACTCGCCTTCCGCGTGGATAATCTTGGAACGCTTTTCGCGCTCCGCCTCGGCTTGTTTCGCCATGGCGCGCAGCATCGATTCCGGCAAGTCAACCTGCTTCACTTCAACATTCGTAACCTTCACGCCCCAGGGAGAGGTGTGCGTATCGAGAATGCTTTGCAAGCGAAGGTTAATCTTGTCCCGATGCGCCAGCAGTTCGTCGAGTTCCTGCTCACCCAAAACGGAGCGCAGCGTGGTCTGCGCAAACTGCGAAGTCTGGTACACGTAATTTGAAACTTCAACCACCGCCTTCCGCGGTTCGATCACTCTCAGGAAGATGACGGCGTTCACTTTCAGCGTAACGTTGTCGCGCGTGATGATGTCTTGCGGGGGCACTTCCAACGCTTCCTGCCGCAATGAAACCCGCACCATGCGGTCGATCGGGGTAAATACCAGAATCACGCCCGGGCCTTTTGCCATTGGCAGCAACCGCCCTAAGCGGAAGATCACACCCCGTTCGTACTCCGCCAAAATCTTAATGGAACTCAGAATATAAATGACGATAACGACAATGACGATGGTGGTAAATCCGCCCAGAATTTCCGGCATGACACCTCCCCTTCAGGGAGCACCGACAACGCCCCTAGGCGGATTCTATAGCAGCGGCCCAGACCCGGAGAGTAAATCGAGGTTACGAAGGTTGCTTGGCTTGATGCGTGGCTTAATACCGCTCGCTAATTTTCGCGGCGGAGCCTGAGTGTGCGATCCGCAAAAGTTTGAGGAGTGCGCGGGGCGGCTTTTACGGCGCCTTTGCCAATTGAATCCGCCGGGCATCTACGCTGATTGGCCGCTGGATTTCCATCTCGATCGAGGTTCCCACATCGAGCTTCACGTCCGGGCTGTGCTTCAGTAATGCCAGGGCGGCCCCGCCGGCAACGCCGGCCAGACCTCCGTAACGAGCGCCGTTGAAACCGCCAGCGGCCGCACCGCCGATGGTCCCAATCATGCCCCCTTCGGCGGCACCTTTGGCCGTGTCTTCCACCCGCTTCCCCGTATCTTTGTCGGCCTGGATGGTTCCCTCTTTGTCTTTCACCCCGTTGCTGTCGGACCCGGGAGTGTTCTCGACGGAACCCGGCAGCATGACGGTGTATCCGCTGGGATAAATCATGGAGGTGAAGTGGATGAGCAACTCGGCGCGTTTTCTGCCATGACCCGGCTTGACGACATTCGAAATTTTGCCCTGGATGTAAGTCCCGGCAGGAATGAGGACGTGCTCGTTCATCACGAAGGGAAAGGCCGTCTCGGCATAAACGGAATCCCCCTCGCGGGCATTCTTGGTAGAAATTGCCTGCTTCAAGAGCAGCGGAACCCGGCTGCCGGCCGGAATCACCGCAACATTGGGATCGCTCGGCGCGGCCGGGGAAATACTGGCCGCATGATCGCTGCTCGACTCAGGCGTCTGGGGAGCAGGGCTCTGTGCCCAGCCCAATCCGGAAATCAGCAATATGGTTAGAATCGCACGCATCCCGCACCTCACCAGCCCTATTCTAAGGCCGAGATTACCACGCTTTAGCGGCTAGGATGCGACGTTGTGGAGCGGAGTTATCCGTTGGCCGAAGCGACTTGCCGTGCAGCCGCTACCAGGCTTCGAAGTAGAAGCGGGGCGCGCGCAGCGCGGTGTCTCCGGCCTTCCCGGTAATCGTCTGTTTCAGAATGTCGGTCACTTCGCGGTCGATGGCGAGCAGTTCTTCATCACCGAGACTGACGAACCGAAAAGGCTGCAGGTACCCGGTCCCGGCACGCATGGGAAACATCATTTCGGCGACGCAGCTCACGGCGCCTGAACTCAGGAAGACGGTGAGCTTTACCCACGAACGTTCCTCGACGTAAGTGGGCGTGTCCAACAATCCGCCGGTGATGGAAATCTGGCGCAACCGGCACGCCAACTGGCGGCCGTTCTCCAGGCGCATGACGGCAGAGATGGTCCCGCGAAGGCTGGCGCGCGGTGCGCGCCGGGGCGGACGGCGCTGAAAAAACTGACTCATTCGAATACCCCACTCGCTCGGATTCGACGAAGCAGCGTTGCGATCTAGTGACGAGGCGCGCTGGCACGAAATTGATGATCCACCGCTGCCAGCAACAACCGGTTGGTCCGGCGCATGGCCATCCAGTCGTATTCATAAGCCGCCCCACACGCCAGGCAAATCTGGTAGTGACGCCCGTTGTCATCGACCCGCGGCCACGAAAAGCGGTGGGTGCAGCCTTGTCTCAGTAACAGTTTCAACAAATTCACGGTTTCCCCTGATTTCGGCTCCTCCATTGATCGAGCCAGCGCGAGAAGAACGGCTTATGTTGATCGACGAGCATGCCTTGCAGCGTCGACAGCAGGATATTCGGCGGTTGTGATTTTGAGAGGAACGAATCGACGGATTGCAGCTTTTTCTTGGGCAGCGGGCCGTAAGCCGAGAGCAGCATGATAGGCACGTGCGAGTTGATCCGTTTCATTTTCGCGGCCACGACATCGCCGCTCATGCCGGGCATCTGGTAATCGAGCAGGACCGCATCCACATTGCGGGAGCGAAACAGTTTCAGGCCTTCGTCTCCGCCGCTGGCTTCAAGGACCTGATAGCCGTTTTGCTCGAGCAACTGCTTACGGCCGATCAGGCCGTTCCAGTGATCGTCGATGCAAAGGATTGTAGCTTTCGGCCGGGACATGACAGCTCCGAATTCCGATCTGGCCAGAGGCAAAAGTCCAGCGCGTGCTTGCCTGAGAAATTGATCTGAAATGACGAAATGGTGGGCAAAATGATTGTGCGCCCACAGGGGTTCGTTCACAAATTACGAATGGACATTTCAGCGGCGGTTACCCTGGTTCACTTTCGCTCGGAAGTAAGCTGGGCCACCTTGTCTTTGGCAGCCTTCTCCAGTTGTTTCTTGAATTCGGCATCATTCGGATCGGCCGGCAGCAGGGAAATGCACTTCTTCTCGGCGGCCAGTGCGAGATCCCGCCGGCCAACGGCCATGTATCCGTCGGCGAGGCTATCCTGGGCATTCGCCGATGTGGGATACGCCTCGGCGTTCAACTTGAACAATTCGAGTGCCTCCTCTTTCTTGCCTGCCTGGAGCTTGGCGTACGCAAGAAGGTTGACGGGATATTCGGGGCATATGGATGCATCGGCATCTTGCTTCCGCTTCTGCCGGCACATTGCCACCGCGCGTTCCGCACCACCCGGCTCATTCGCCAGTGTCCAGAACGCGCGGGCCAGGGTTTCCTTTGGGACCACCTGCTGCTGAAGATTGACGGGCGCCGTGATTAAAGTGTCGACGAAGAAATCCACAATCTGGCTGACCAGTTCGGGATGCGGGCCGAAAATCTCCGTACCATGGCGGCCGTTTTTGAAGCCCACGAAACGGCTGCGGGGATTGCCGGAGATGTCGGCAAGCCATTGCATAATGTCGATGGTCGCTGGATTGTATTCGTCATCGGCCGCGGCTGCCGTGAAGATGGGGCGCTGCGGATGCTGGCTGATGAAGTTGATGCCGCTCATGTCGGATGCCCCGGCCAGCAAGACCAGGCTTTTCACTTCAGGATGGCGCTCAGCCAGCCTGATTGCATTGCCGACGCCACAACTGCCACCGCCGATTGCGACGCGGGACTTGTCCACTCCCGGCTGCGACAT
>Ga0070741_10018907_pt1 | contig 11077 bp, 8 predicted proteins | sample Coa_R1_4_FD_66440 | JGI IMG/M metagenome (GOLD analysis project Ga0070741, IMG submission 66440) | Surface soil microbial communities from Centralia Pennsylvania, which are recovering from an underground coalmine fire - Coalmine... | ecosystem: Environmental > Terrestrial > Soil > Unclassified ...
CATGGTCCGCTACGCCGCCGCCCACGCCAGCGGGCGCTACTGCGTCCTGGTGGCGGCCGACGGGAGCGATCCGGTCGAGCTCATCCCGAAGATGGTCGTGCAGCTGCGGGAGGACAAGCAGCTCGTCATCTGCTCCCGCTATTCCGATCCCGAGCGGGGGGCCGGCGTCGGGTCCCGCTACCGCCTGTACCAGCGTCTCTACCGCACCGCCATCAAGATCGGGCTCGGTCAGGAGATCACCGACTCCACGAACGGCTTCCGGGCCTTCGACCGGCGCTTCTTCCAGGCCATCGGGCTGACCTCGAACCGCTTCAGCGTCTGCCCGGAGATGACGTTCAAGGCGCTGCTGGCGGGTGGCGAGATCGGGTATCTGCCCGGCCAGCCGCTGCCGACGGCCGGAGCAGCGGAGAAGTTCAAGCTGCCCCACGAGATCTTCGGCTACGGCGTCGTGCTGACCCGGGCCGTGCTGCACCGCATCGGTATCCGCTGGTTCTGACTGGGGGAGTCGTGGACGACAAACTGGCCATCATCCTCGGGATCCGCCCCGACCTCATCCGGGCGTCGCTGATCCTGCGGCGGCTGCAGGAGACAGCCCGTGACCGCATCGTGTTCATCTGGTCGGGCCAGCACTACTCCGACAACCTGAAGGACATCTTCATCCGGGAGCTCGGGATCCAGCCACCCGACATCGAGCTCGGGGCCGAAGGCGCCTCCGATGCCGACACCGTGGCCGCCGTCATTTCCCGGCTCCGGCCGGTCCTGGCCGAGCTGCGGCCTGCGGCGGCGGTCTTCCTCGGCGACACGAACACCGTGATGGGGTCCCTGGCCGCCGCTCAGCTGAACATCCCGATCGTGCACATCGAGGGCTGCATGCGGTCCTATGACTGGCGGATGCCCGAGGAGAAGTACCGCACGGTCATCGACCACCTGGCCGACGTGATCTACACTTACTTCGACGAGTACAAGCGCCAGGGCGTCGCCGAGGGCCTGAACTCCCGCAACATCGTGGTCGTCCAGAACCTCATCGTCGACGTGCTCCAGCACTACTACTTCGGCCGTCTGGACCACTTCGAGCGGTTGGCGGACCAGGCGTTCTTCGCCGACCGCCGTCTGGAGTGCGGCGCTTACCACCTGATGACCTGTCACCGGCGGGAGAACGTCGAAGACCCGGCGGTGCTGGCCAATATCCTGGCCTTCCTCGAATCGTCCGAGCATCCCGTCTACTTCCCGGCCAGCTACCGCACGCAGAAGAACCTCGTCGCCTTCGACCTTAAGCTGCCGGCCTGTGTGTCGATGGTCGATCCCGTCGGGTACGAAGAGATGCTGGCGCTCATGGTCAACTCCCGGAGCGTGCTGACCGACTCCGGCACGGTCGTCGAGGAGACCGCCGTCCTCGGAGTTCCCTCGCTGCAGATCCGCCGGGCGACTGAACGGCCCCAGGTCTACGACTGCGGATCGAGCGTCAAATTCGACCCCAGCCGCCCCCTCGACTATCCGGCCGGCACGCTCTACGCCAAGCTCGAGGCGTTGCGGGGCCGAAAATGGGAGCACGGGCTGGGCGACGGGCAGGCGTTCCGCCGGGTCAGCGACGACCTCCTGCGCCGCCTCGCCGAGGGCGACTTCCGCGGTCATCTGCCCGAGCGTCATCACCTGGTGGGTGCCGTGGGGCGCTCCCACCGGGAGGACGGGCTGCCGGAGGCCTGAGCATGGCCGACCCTTCACTGGCCGTCGTCATCCCCGTCTACAACGAAGGCGAGGCCGTCGTGGCGCGGCTGCGCGAGGTGACGGCCGTGCTGGCGGGCGGGCCGGGCCGGGCGGCTCCGCTGATCGCGGTCGACGACGGTGGCTCTGACACCAGCCCGGCTGCGCTCGACCGCTGGGCCGGCGAGTCGCCGGCGGTGACGGTTGTCCACCACCCTTCGAATCAGGGCTATGGCGCGGCGCTCCGCACTGGAGCGGTGAGAGCCGGCGAGCTCGGGTGCGACTGGGTGCTCTTCATGGACAGCGATCTCACGAACCCGCCGGCTGACATCGGCCGCTTCCGGGCGGTGCTCGATGGGCCCTTCGAACTTGTGAAGGCGTCGCGCTACATGCCCGGTGGGGGCGTCGACGGTGTGCCGTGGAGCCGGAGGATCGTCTCGGTGGTCGGCAACCGGTCGGCCGCCATGCTGTCGGGCCTGCCGATCACCGATCTCACCAACGGTTTCCGGGCCATCCGCACCGAAGCGTTCCTGGCCATGCCGCTTCAGGAACGCGGTTTTCCCGTCATCCTCGAGGAGCTGTACTGGGCCGCCCGGATGGGTCTGAGGATGACGCAGATCCCGTCGGTGCTGGCCAACCGCAGCGGCGACCAGCGGCCGTCGGCCTTCGGTTACCGGCCCGCCGTCGTGGCGGCCTATGCCCGGTATGCCGGGCTGATGGCCGCCGACCGCCTTCGGCCGTCACGGAAGGAGCAGCCGGCGTGGCGCTGACGTGTCGCGCCTGCCACGGCGAGGAGTTCGCCCTCGTCCTCGACCTCGGCCCCATGCCGCTGGCGGGTGGCTTCCTCGATTCCCTCGCCGCCGCGGCCGACGAGCACCGCTACCCGCTGGCCGTGCACGTCTGCACCGGCTGCGCCCTGGTGCAGATCCTCGAACCCGTCGACCCCGCCGTGCTCTTCCAGGACTACTCCTTCTCGACGGGCACGGTTCCGGGGCTCGTCCGGCACTTCGACTCCTATGCGGCCTGGCTCGTCGACCGGTTCCGGCCGGGGCGGGTGGTCGAGTTCGGCTGCAATGACGGAACGCTGCTGGCGGCGCTCAGCCGTCGAGGCGTGGCGGCGGTCGGCGTCGATCTGTCGAAGAACATCACCGACATGGCCCGGCAACAGGGCCACACGGTCGTGACGGCGGCCTTCACGCCCGAGGTGGCCGCTTCGATCCGGGCCGAGCACGGGCCGGCCGACGTGGTGACGGGCAGCAACGTCTTCGCCCACAACGAGGATCCCACCGTCATCCTCGAGGCGGCCCGAGCGGTCCTGCGGCCGGAGGGCTCGTTGTGCCTCGAGGTGATGTACGCCGGCGACCTCTTCGAGCAGACGCAGTGGGACACGCTCTATCACGAGCACCTCACGTTCTACGCCCTCCGTCCACTGATGCTGCTGCTGGAGCGGAACGGGTTCACCGTGACGCATGCCGAGCGGATCCCGCTCCACGGCGGATCGTTGCGGATCGCGGCGTCGATGGCCCCCACCGGGGTGGCGCCCTCGGTCGGGCGCCTGCTCGGCGAAGAGGAGGCGATGGGCATCCACGTCGCCGACGGCTGGGCCACCTTCGCCGCCTCGTCGCGACGCAGCATCGACGTCGTGGCCTCGGTCATGGGTGCTCTCAGCCGGTCGGCCGAGATCTGGGGCTACGGGGCCGCCGGCAAGGCGACGATGTGGGTCAACGCCTGCGAGATGCACTGGCTGCAGGCCGTCGTCGACGCCTCGCCCCTCCGGGCGGGCCGGTTCATGCCCGGCACCCACACGCCGATCGTCTCGCCCGAGGAATTCCGCCGGGATTGCAGGGCCGGCTTCGTCCTCGTGACCGCCTGGAACTACCTCGACACCATACGGCGCAACGAGGCGTGGTACCGGGGGACCTGGGTGACTCCGCTGCCCACGCTCTCGTTCTCCTGAAGGCGTTGGCACGGGTCCTGGTTCTCGGAGACACCGGGATGGTCGGCCGAGCGGCCGCCGCTCACCTCCGCGCGACCGGCCACCACACCTTGATCACGGCGAACCGGACCGGGGCCGGCGGCGCCGCCGTCGTCGACGCCACTGCTCCCACGGGGCTGCCTGATCTCCTGACCGGGGTCGACGTCGTGGTCAATGCGATCGGCGTCCTCCGCGCCGATCCGAGCCGGCCGGCACCGGAGTATGGCCGCGAGGCCGCCACGGTCAACGCGCTGTTCCCGCTGGTGTTGGCCGAGGCCGCCGAGCGGTGCCGGTGCCGGGTGGTGCACATCTCGACCAACGCCGTGTTCGGCTCGGGGAACGAGCCGGCCGACGAGCGCACGCCCCTGCGGCCCGACGAGCCGTACGGCTGGTCGAAGGCGCTCGGCGAGGCGGACGGTGCCCACGTCGTCAACATCCGCTGTTCCGTGATCGGCCCGGCCCCGGGGCGGTCCGGGTTGTGGGAATGGTTCGTAGGCCGGCCCCGCGGCGCCGAGGTCACCGGCTACACCGATCATCTCTGGACCGGGGTCACATCCCCGCAGCTGGCCGGTATTTGCGGTGATCTCGTCGAGCCCGCCAAGTTCGAGCGGTTCCGCGCCACGGGCTGTGCCCAGCACTTCGTGCCCAACGGGGCCCTGACGAAGTTCGAGCTGCTCGGGCTGCTGCGGGACGTGCTCCGTCCCGACATCGTCGTGGTGCCGGCCGCCGCGCCCGGTCCCCCGGCCCGGCCGCTCGCCGCCGACCCGGCGGGATTGACCGGCGCCTACCGAGGACCCCGAGGTTGGACGGCGGCGCTCGTGGCCGCGGCGGCGAAGCCGTGAGTGCTGCCGCGCGCCGGCCCTGGGCCGCCGCCGTCCTTCCGGCCGCGGTCCTGGCGATCGTCGTCGTTGGCGGGGCCGTCCTGCCGCGGCTGCTCGTCGACGGGCTCCGGGTCCGCGTCGAGCTGTCGGCGGCGCCGGGGACGAGGATCTCGTTCCAGACCGAGGACGAGGCCCGGCCGCCGCAGACCACCGTGGTGGCCACGTCGGGCCTCTCGTCGGAGCTCTTCCGGGCCCGCCGCGAGTTCGCCCGGACGCGGTTCGTCGTCGACCGGAGCGGCGGTGTCGACGTAAGTCTGCGGCGGGTGCAGGTGCTCCATCGCGGTGCCGTCATCAGGTCGTATTCCCCGGCGGAGATCGCCACGTGGGCGAACACGTTCAGCGAGGTCGCCGTCGGGCCCGATGCGGTGCGGCTCACCTCGCCGGCGGCCAGCGCGGCCTTCGATCACTGGCAGATCGTCCGGAGCTGGGATGGGCTCGCGGCCCCGCTGCGGGTCGTGGCCCGCCTCGTCGACGGCCGAAACCGGCTGCAGGTGGCCCTGTGCAGCGTCTGCCTCCTGGTGGGGGCGCTGGCGGCGGGGTCGCGCCGCGGCCGATGGGCGGTCGCCGTGGCGGCAGCCGGCTCCGGGCTGGCGGCCGTGATGCTCGAAGGCGTCGTCCGTCACCCTCACGGTGTCGCCCGGGCGAGCCAGGCGCTGGGCCGTTCGACGTACCTCGGGCTCTCCCTGCCCACCAACCTGCGGGCCGTCTCGGCGATGGTCGTCGTGGCGGTGCTGACCGGTGTCGGGGCCGGGCTGGCCTGGCGAAGGCGCGACCCGCCGGTTCCATCCGGGGTGTCGGCGGAGGGGTCCGCCGACACCGTCGGGCTAGAGGGCGATCGGCGCCGCCGGCTCGTCGTGTCCGCGTCCGCCGCCGGCGTGGGTGTCCTCGCGCTGGCCATGTTCCTCCCTGACGTGGCGGCGATGCTGCGCTCGGCGCCTCATCACTTGTACCCGGCCGGTTGGGACGCCGGCAACCTCACCGCCTGGGACAGCTTCGCTGCTCGCGGGCTTGTCCCGATGCGAGACTTCTGGTACCCCTACGGGAACAGCCTGGTCTTTCATCGCTTCGTCGACGGGGCGGTGATCCTTGCCGCCTATAGGGTCGTCCTGGCACTGGGATTCTGGTGGGTGTTCTGGGTCAGCAGCGGCCGGCGTGTCGTGGCGACATCGGCGGGGGCGGTCCTTTTCGTGCTGCTGGCCTTTCCGGCGTTGGGTTCGATCGACCGCTATGGGCTGGCGCTGCTCGTGGCGCTCGCCTACACCGCCATCGACCCCGACGTCGCCGACAGGCGGGACCTCACCCGACTCGTCTTCGGTGTGCTCGTAACGATCGCCCTCTTCGTCGAACCGGTGCTGGTCGGGTACGCCGCGGTCGGGATCTCCGCCGCGCTGGTGCTGGACATCGTGCGGGGCCGCCGGCGGGGCCTGGCGTGGTGGGTTCGGCGGGCGGGCCGCGACCTCGCTATGCCGGCCGTCGCCGTGGCCCTGTGGTGCATCGTGGCGGGCCTGCGGGGGCAGTTGCCCCAAACCGTCGCGCTGTATCGCTCGCTCGGGGTGAGCGCAGCCTACTCCGCCGCTCCGGCCGACCTGCGGAGTCTGATGCACGATCCGGTCGACCTACAGTCGCTGATGATCTGGCTGATTCCGGGCGTCGTGGCCGTCGGGATCTTCCTCCGGCTCAGCGAGGCCGCGACCGGCCTGGCGCACACCCTGGCCAGCCGCCTCGTCGTGACCGGAGCAACGGCGCTGCCGGTGCTTCAGAAGCACGCCGTGCGGCCGGCGGGGGACACGCTGCTGCTGTTTCCCGTCACGGCGCTCGCCCTCGCCCTCGTCACGCTCCGGAGGGCAGGCCGGAATCACCTGGTGATGGCCGCCGCGGTCGGGTCGGCGCTGGCGGCCACGCTGGCTTTCCCCGGCTCCCGGATGGTGCTGCAGGGGGCCGGGGCGTTGCCGGCGCGCCTTCCCCGGGACCTGCGCGTCCTGTTGCTGGAGCGGCGCGCCGTCGAGCGAGCCGAGGCCCAGCGGTTCGCCCCCGAGCGCTTCGCCTCCTTCGACGCCTCCGCCGTCGCCGACGACCTTCGCCCCCGGCTGGATCCGGCTCGCCGGGACAACGTGCTGGTGCTCGGCGATGCGCCGATCGTCTACACGGTGCTCGACCAGCTGCCTCCGTGGCAGATCAACGTCTACGACTCGTCGCCCTTGGCCCAGCAGCGGCGCGTGACGTCGTGGATCGACTCGCACCGGCCGAGGTTCGTGGTGCTGGCCGGGCCCGAAGGCAGCTTCGACGACGTGCCGCACGCGGTCCGGATTCCGTTGCTGTTCCAACGGGTCGTCGAGGACTACACCTATGACCACTCTGTCAACAGTTTTGACATTCTCCGCCGGCGGACTCCGGCCGACCCGGTGGACGGGGCGTTCTGGGCCCGACGGTTGCCGTCCGAGATCAACCTCGGCTTCGTGCCGAACGTTTCGTCGCACCGGCTCCGGCCCTGTTCGGCCGGTGGCGACGGCCGGTGCGGCCGGGTTCTCCGGGTCCGGTCGGCCCGGCCCCGGGATGGATCGCCGTCGGTCGCGATCCGGCTGGCGTTCGGGGGCCACCACTTCACAGTGAGCTTCCGGGCTGCGTCGGGGCGGCGGGAATACGTCATCCCGCTCTCCCGGACCTGGCCGTGGGCACTCTCCCACGACGTCTCGCTCGCCGCGGACCCGCCTGCCGGCTGGGAGGTGAGCGTCGTGCCGGCCGACGTGGACCCGAACCGGCTCTACTGACATCGGTGTAATTCGGAGGTCCATCGGCTACTGTGAGGATGTCACGACCCCCTGTGATCCCCAAGGACTGTTTATCGAGTGAATCTCGACGCCGTCGGCCGCGCCGTTGACCTTGGGCTGTGTTTCGACCTCGACGGCGTGCTCTGGAACACGTGGGACGCTCACAGCCGGGCCTTCGCCGAGATCTGCGCCGCCGAGGGTCTGCGGGCGCTGCCCTACGAGACGCTGGCCGGCCGGACGACGGTCGACGCCTGGCGGATGATCCTGGAGGCCAACCAGCGGGCGCTCGACGGCGACTGGATCGGTCGCCTCACCGCCGAGAAGCAGCAACTCGCCCGACGGCGCCTCGAGTGCCATCCCCCGCTGTATGACGACGTCGGCATCCTCGACGGTCTGGCCGGTGCGCCGGTGGCCACCGCGCTGATCAGCGGATCCTCGGCCGCGACCGTGCGGATCTTCCTCGACGCCGTCGCGCCGATCCACCGGTTCGACGTCGTCATCACCGCCGAATCGGTCGTCCGCGGCAAACCCGCACCCGACCCGTACACCCAGGCGGCGAGGGTGCTGGCCTTGGAGCCAAGCCGGTGCTGGGTCCTCGAGGACAGCACCAGCGGATTGCAGAGCGGGCTGGCGGCCGGGATGCGGACGGTGCATCTCGTGCGCCGCGGGGGCTGCGGCCTCGAGCACGAGGCCGCAGCCGGCTGCGTGCACGATCTGGCGGGGTTTTTCGCGGTCGCCGGGATTGGTGACCGGGTGCAGAGCGCCGAGGTCCGTTGATCTCCCTCGTCGTTCCCGCCGCCGGGCTCGGCAGCCGCCTCGGATTCGACGGTCCGAAGGCGTTGGCGCCGCTGCTCGGAGCCAGCCTCCTGAGCTACGTGCTCCGGGCCGCCGAGCCGTCGGTGGATGACCTCGTGCTCATCGTCCGGCCCGGCGACGAGGACCGGTTCGCCGCCGAGGTGGCCGGCATCGGATGGCCGAGGCCCCACGCCGTCGTCACCCAGGAGCGGCCGACGGGAAGCGCCGACGCTGTCTCCATCGGGCTCGAGGCCGTGCGGGGGCCGAGCTGCCTGGTGCTGTGGGCCGACCAGGTCGGAGTCAACCCTGCGACGATCAGAGCGGTCACCGGGGGACTGCGCCAGCGGCCGAAAGCGCTGCTCCTCCCCTACGTCGAAGTCGAGCGCCCCTACGTCTGGCTCGAGCTCGATGCCAGCGGGGGAGTGCGCCGCGTCGGCCGCCAGCGCGACGGCGACCCGTCTCCAGCGGTCGGCTGCGCCGACCTCGGGCTCTTCGGCCTCCCGGCTGAGGAGACTCGCGCCGCCATCACCGAAGAGTTCTCGGGTTCCGCCACCGGCCCCCGCGAGCGGGACTTCGTCTACGTCCTGCCCCGGCTGTCGAAGATGTGCGAGGTGGAAGCCATGCCCGTTGATGACCCCGGGGAAGCCGTCGCGGTGAACACCCCCGATGACCTGACCCGAGCGATCGAGATCCTGGGGAGTCGCGCATGACCAATGTCGTCGTCTTCTGCGGCGGGCGGGGCTCGACGACGATCCTCACGTCGCTCGCCCGGACCAGCAACGTCGAGCTCTCGGTCGTCATCAACGCCTATGACGCCGGCCTGTCGACGGGCCGGGTGCGCCACGCCTTCCGGGGCCTGCTCGGGCCGAGCGATGTGCGCAAGACGACGAGCACCCTCGCCATGGCGGCCGGTGACCTCAATCAGAAGGCTCTGGCGGCGCTGCTCGAGTCGCGGCTGGCCAGCACGCCGGGCGGCCTGTCACCGGAGGCCGACGCCCGTGCCCGTGACCAGCTCGACGCCCTGGTAGACGGGGAGCTGACGGTGCTCGAGCCGGCACTGGCCGATCTCATCCGGCAGCTGCCGGTCCAGACGTGGCTGCAGGTGCGGCACGCCCTGCTCGTGTTCCAGAAGAGCCTGGCCGACGCCGGCGTCCCCTTCGCCCATGACGACCTCGCCGTCGGCAACGCCGTCCTGGCCGGTCTGTTCGCCGAGCACGACGACTTTCCGGCCGCGGTGGCCGCCTACCAGGGGCTCGTGGGCCTGGAGCACCAGCGGGTGTGCAACGCCACCCGCGGGGAAGATCTGTGGCTCTCGGCGCGGGCCGGTGAGCTCTACTGCCCCGACGAGGGAACGCTGGTGACCGGTACGCTGCCGGCGCCGATCAGCGATCTCTTCCTGCTTCCCCGCGACCAGCACCGGCTGGTCTACAGCGGCCGGGAGGAATGGCTGACGCAGGACCAGCTGGGCGGCGATCCCGCCGAGGCGGAGGCGCTTCCGTTGCTCGACCCGGCCGTGGCCGAGCGGATCGCCGCCGCTGACGTCATCGTCTACGGCCCGGGCACGCAGCACTCCTCGCTGCTGCCGACCTACCTGACGATCGGGCTCGGCGAGGCGATCGCGGCGAACGGCAAGGCCACCAAGCTCTTCGTCGCCAACGTCGACCGGGACAACGACCAGCACCCGGAGGAGACGATCGTCGACGGGCTCCGCAAGTTCGGCTTCTTCATGTCCAGGCGATGCGTCGTCGACCTACCGTTCGAGCATCTCGTGAGCCGGGTGCTCGTGCCGCACGAGGCCGGGGATCATCTCGGAGAGCTCCCGTGGCACGTCGAGGTCCGCCGCGCGGTGTGGGCCGACCCCAGCGGGCGGCACTCCGGCCCGGCCGTCCAGGAGGAGATCGCCAGTGTCGTGCGGCTGCGCACCGGCGACCAGCTCCCCGGCGATTCCGGGCTGGCGACCATCGTGGTACCCGTCCTCAATGAGCGTCGGCACATCGACACCGCCCTGCAGGAGCTCCGCTACCTCGACCTGAGCGCCCTCGGCCTCGTCCATGAGATCGTCGTGGTCGACGGCGGATCGACCGACGGCACAGCCGAGTTTCTGCGTTCCGAGCCCGACATCACCCTCATCGAGGCGCCCTGCAAGGGCCGAGGCGAGGCGGTGCGGGCCGGGCTGGCCAAGGCCCGGGGCGAGTTCGTCGTGGTGTTCCCGGCCGACAACGAGTACGACGAGAGCGCCATCGTGTCGGTTCTCGGCGAGCTGCAGCGGGAGCCGGAGGCGGCGGTGCTGGCCTCCCGGACGCTCGGTGGATCGAGCGCCGGGCAGCGCCTCCGGCACGTCTACACCGACAACCGCATCCTCTATCTCCTCAGCCACTGGGGCGGCGTGGCCGTGACACTGCTGCTCATGCTGCGCCTCGACCGGGTCGTCAGCGATCCGCTGTCCGGAGTGCGGGGAGCCCGGCGCAGCGTCTTCCGGGAGCTCGACAACCCCGGGTCGGGGCTCGACTATGAGGTGCGGTGGGTGATCCGGGCGGCGGCCAGCGGGCGGCGGATCCTCGAGGTCCCCACCGGCTACCGGCCCCGGAGCTGGCGTGACGGGAAGAAGACGTCGGTCTGGGACGGCTTCGGCGCCCTGCGGTCGATGATGACGAGGAACGGAGGGCTCCGCCGGTGAGGCTGTCGGTCGTGGTGCCGGCCTACAACGAGGAAGCCCGCATCGCCGGCCTCCTCGAAACCCTGGAGAAGAGCCTCGCTGAGCTCGGCGACGACTACGAGATCGTCGTCGTCGATGACGGCTCGGCCGACGACACCCGGCACCGGGTGGCAGGGGACCACGTCGAGTTCATCGTCCACGAGCAGAACCGGGGCAAGGCGGCGGCCGTCCAGACCGGGCTGGCCCGCACCACCGGTCGGTACGTGGCCGTGCTCGACGCCGACCTCGAGTACGCCCCGGC
>Ga0070741_10018908_pt1 | contig 11077 bp, 8 predicted proteins | sample Coa_R1_4_FD_66440 | JGI IMG/M metagenome (GOLD analysis project Ga0070741, IMG submission 66440) | Surface soil microbial communities from Centralia Pennsylvania, which are recovering from an underground coalmine fire - Coalmine... | ecosystem: Environmental > Terrestrial > Soil > Unclassified ...
CCGCGACCGGAAACGATGCCCAGACCATCGCCCACGGTGTGAAGATCGAAGTCACCAACATGAGCGTGGTCGCCAGGGCCGCGAGGAAGGGCCAGATCGAATTCCGAGGCGAAGACTCGCGCGCCTGCGGGCGTGCGTCCGTCAGGGAGGTCACCAATAATTCGCGCCGATCGACGCGGAGTCCCTCGGCGACCGGCAGCACCTTGGGGTCGTCCCAGAGAGGCGTCGCGCTGCTTACGACCGGAATGTGGGCGAAGTTGTAATCCGGCGGAGGCGAGGAGGTCGCCCACTCCAGCGTGGGCGCCTGCCAGGGGTTGTCTCCGGCAGGCTCACCATGCCGGAGACTGCGCAGCGCGTCGATGAAGAAAAGCAGAAAGCCCAGTGCCAGGATACCCGCGCTCGCGCTGACGAACAGGTTCAATCCCTGCCAGCCCATCTCCGTAGGATAGGTGTAAACCCTGCGCGGCATACCCTCCAGTCCCAGCACGTGCATCGGAAAGAACGTCAGGTTGAAGCCGACGAACACCAGGCCAACGACCCATCGACCCAGGCGCTCGCTCATCTTTCGCCCCACGATCTTCGGGAACCAGTAATAGACCGAGCCCATCAACGGAAACACCGCGCCGCCGATGAGCACATAGTGGAAATGGGCGACGACAAAATAGGTATCGTGCACCTGTGTATCGAACGGCACGGAGGCCACCATCACCCCAGTGAGGCCGCCGATCACGAAGGTGATGATGAATGCGATCACGAACAGCAGCGGCGTGCGGTAGACCGGCCGCCCATCCCACAAAGTGGCGAGCCAACAGAAGATCTGGACGCCCGCGGGAATCGCGATGGCCATGCTGGATGCCGTGAAGAAGCTCTCGCCCAGGCGCGGCAGGCCCACCACAAACATGTGGTGCACCCACAATCCAAAAGCGAGCACGCCAGTGGCGATGAGCGCGAGCACCAGGGGTAGATAACCGAAGACCGGCCGGCCCACGAAGGTGGGAATGATGGTCGAGACCATCCCGACCGCCGGCACGAAGATGATATAGACCTCCGGGTGGCCGAAGAACCAGAAGAGGTGCTGCCAGAGCAGCACATCCCCGCCTTCGGAGGGGTTGAAGAAATGCGTGCCCACGAGCCGATCCAGAATCAACGAGGAGCTGGCCACCATGATGGCCGGCATGGCCAGGATCACCAGGAAAGCGCTCACCAGCATCGACCATACAAACAGGGGCACGCGATCGAGACTCATTCCCGGGGCGCGCTGTTTGAATACGGTGACGACGATCTCCACGGCGACGGCGAGCGCCGCGACCTCGGTGAACGTGATCATCTGCGCCCAGACATCCGCGCGCTTCCCGGCGCCGAATTGCGGTCCTGAGAGCGGTACATAGGCGAACCAACCGACGTCCGGCGCCATGTCCAGCACGAATGGAATCCACAGCATGAAGCCGCCCGCCAGGTATAGCCAGTACGAATAGGCGTTGAGCCGGGGAAATGCGATGTTGCGGGTGCCGACCATCAGTGGCACGAGGTACACTGCCATTGCTTCCATGACCGGCACCGCAAACAGGAACATCATGTTCGTGCCGTGGAGGGTGAAGATCTGGTCGTATCGATCCGGGCCTATGAGTCGATTGTCCGCACGGGCCAGTTGCAATCGCATGAGCAAGGCAAGCACACCGCCCAAGGCGAGGAAGACGAAAGCCGTCACGATATAACGCCGACCGATGATCTTGTGATCGACCGTCGTCAATATGCCCCATAACCCGCGCGGTGTGCGCCACGTACGCTCGAGGCGGGCGGCAAGATCTGCCTCGTCCAGCTCCAGATCGACCGGCGATGGTGAGGTATCGTTGTTCATTTCAGCGCGGCGAGGTAAGCGGAAACCGCTTGCAACTCAGTGGCAGTGAGCGGCACGTCGGGCATGTTGTTACCCGGCTTGAGTGTCTGTGGGTCCGCGATCCACGCAGCGAGCGAGCCGCGGGTGGTTTGCAGCAGGCCCGCCGCGATGTAGCGCCTGCTTGCCACGTGCGTGAGATCCGGTCCAATGGTCGCCGCCGCCGAGGTGCCCTGCACGGTGTGGCAAGCGGCACAAGGCTTGGAGGTGAACACTTTCCGACCTTCAGCCTGTTGTGGATCGGTGGGGTTGGCGGCGGGTGTCAGCTGCGCCCGGCGCCAATGCTCGAATGCCTCGGGTGGGTCGACGATCACCAGCAGCGCCATATGCGCGCGTTGCAGGCCGCAGAACTCGGCGCACTGACCGCGATAGACACCCGGCCGCTGTGCGGCGAAGGTCAGGCTATTGTCGCGACCTGGGATGAGGTCTTGTTTGCCTGCCAGATTGGGCACCCAGAAAGAATGGATCACGTCAGCGGCCGCGAGCTGCAGATGGATCGTGCGCCCGACGGGGACATGGATTTCGTTCGCGGTGGTAAACACCTGGTCTGCTTGGGAGCTCAGATAGGTGATCTCCCACCACCATTGATGGCCGCGAATCTCGATCTCCAATGCCCGCGCGTCGGAAGCCGACAAACCACGCGTAAGAAGAAAACTGGTGAGTGTGAGCCCCAGGATGATCAGAGCCGTTGCCAGCACCGCGCTCCCCACAGCACGTCCCATACGGCGTTCGGTGTTAGTATCGACGGTGTGGCCGGCCCGCGCACTGCGCGAGCGCCGGGCCAGCGCGCCCGCCAATACCAACATGACCGCGACCCAGACGATCGCGCCCACGCCGATCAGAATCCAGATCAAGCGATTCAGGGCCATCGCTTGAGTCCCGTGCGGCTGCAGAGCGGATTGCCAGCCCGCGCTCGCGCCAGCGCAGCCGCAGAGCACGAGCGGCGCAAGCAACACGAGCCGCACGGCTATTGGGGTGGATAGGGCCATTGATCGCTCGCGAACGAGGACTTGGCGGGCGCGCGATTCTCGGCCGGTCGCGACTGCATGGCGTCATCGCGGGCGGGAGCCGCCGTCTTGGCCGAATAGGCCCCGATGGTTTGTACGTACCCGGCGAGCTGCCAGATCTGCTCCGTCGTCAGTCGATCCCGGAAGGCCGGCATTCCGCGCGGACGGCCGTCCCGGATGGAGACAAAGATGGAGATGATGTCCGGCCCGTAACGCCACCAACCGTCCAGGAAAGCAGGACCCGTTTCGCCTCCTCCGTTGGCGTGGCAACCGTTGCAATTGAACCAGGTGTAGAGCTGCTTGCCTTGACTCAAGTTGTAAGCGTTGGAGGCGTAGGGCTTGCCGAGCACCCGATAGGTGTCCGGCGGCGCCCCCGAAATCCCGTCGGGCATCGATGCGACAGCCTGGAGGGAGGCGGAGATCGGCGGATCGAGCCTGAACTGCCGCTCCTCCCGCTGGCAGGCGCACAGAGTCAACGCAAGCAGCAGCAACGATGTTCGACCTGGCTTCATGGCAGGCCGAAAACGTACAACGTGCCACTTGGATCCGTCGGCGCCGGCAGATCCGCGATGGACTGCGCGAGCCCCAATGCTGCCGTTGCGTCGCGGCGGTCGATCCAATACTGGCTCGCGAGGCCATACGGGCCCGTGGCTCCGGCGACCACCGCCACATACTGGCGTCCGTCGGGACCTCGGTACGTCGTCGGTTGTCCCATGATTCCCGTCGCTGTTCGCCACTGCCAGAGCAGCTTGCCGGTGCCTGCATCGACCGCTTTGATCACTCCGTCGAGTGTTCCGTAAAACACCAGTTCGCCCGCAGTGGCCAATGCGTCGCTGGCGACGGGAAACCGCTCGTCGATCCGCCAGGCAGCCTTGCGCCGTCCGAGGTCCCAGCCGACCAGGCCTCCCCGTTCCTTGCCGGGTTCCGCGTGGACACGCACGTTGGCGCCCATGAAAGGCGTGCCTTCGATATAACTCGCCGGCCGAGCCTCGATATCCATGCACAGCCGGGTGATAGGAACAAAAAGAATCCCTGTGGAGGCCGCGAGAGCGGGATCGCCGCCGATGGCGCCCACCCACGCAGGGCAGATGTCACGAACCTGGACGCCGCTGCGGGGTGTTTGCGAGGGGTCGTCCTGACTGGCCTGTCGCGCGTCCTCGGGCGAGAGCAACGGATCGGCCGCAAGGATCTCCCCGGAGCCGCGATCCAACACATACAGCAAACCGTCGGCGTCCGCATGGAGGAGTAGTTTGCGGTTGACTCCGCTCCATGGCCGGTCAACGGCGATATTCGCGGTTCCGTTGACCCACGAGTAGACGTTGTGCGGATGCAGCGGAGTAAACCAACGCGCCGCCCCGGTTTGGGGGTCGCGTGCGAAGACACCCGAGGTCCAGCGGTTCGCCCCCGCACGCTGTTCCGGGTTCCAGGGCGCCGGAGGGCCCGTGTTGTGCAGTAACAGCTCGAGCTCAGAATCGTAAAGGCTTGGACCTGAGACGCTGCCGCCACCATGCTGCCAAGCCCCCGCGGGCCAGCTCCGGGACCCGAGGTCCGGGCCGCGGTCGCTGGCCTCGAAGGGGGCGAAGCCCTGGGTAATTCCGACATCCCGGTCCGGGCCGGTCGTGTAATGTCGCCAGAGCTCGCGCCCCGTCGCGGCATCCAACGCCACGACCCAACCGCGCGTGCCGAAGTTATCTCCGGCATTGCCAATCACCAGGCGACCGCCGCTGACAGTGGGAGGGGAGGTGAGGGTCTCGCCCTGGTGCGGGTTGGCCACGGCCACGTCCCACAACATTCGGCCGGTGTCGGAATCCACCGCAATGACGTGCCCGTCGAGAGTGCTGAAATAGAGCCGTCCCTTGTCGAATACAGGGCCGTGCGCGGTCCGATCGCAGCAAGCGAGTCCCGCTGCGATCGGGTCGGACTGCGGAGTGAACTGCCAGCTCACTTTCGGTTGCGGGCTGGTGAGATCCAACGCAAACAGCGTGTGCGGGAATGATGTCAGGAGATATAGCCGCGAACCGACGACGAGCGGGGCGGCTCCTTGCGCGCCACGTTGTCCGGAACGAAAGGAGAACACGAGCCGCAAGTGCGAGACGTTGTCTCGGTCGATCTGATCGAGCTCGCTGTAGCGAGTTGCCGTGATCTGTTGTGCCTCCCGCATTTGCGCTCGCAGGTCGGGCGGCCACGCTACCCAGGCTCCGAGCGCCAGCGAGACGATCACAACGTGTTTTAGGGTGCAGTAGCTATACAGAACGGCGCATCCCCGTTGCGGCCGGCACTCGGCCTGGAGAGACGCCTTCGAGCGATGGAGCTCTCGCGGGCGTCAGCCTGCAGCAGCAACGTGCAGACCTGAAGCCATTGGATACCCGCGCTGAAGTCCGGCCCGGAAGTGCAAGCCGGCCCGCGCTATAGGGCATTCCATGCTCCGGGGGCGGGACGGCGCGCCTAGCCCTATCGTATACTCCTACAATTCTCACCATAAACCGACGCGTCTGGCCAAAAGCGTGATGGGAGCGCACTTGGGGGTGCCTTCGGCGGGTCGGATGAACTTTCAGTGAATCGAGAGACTTTTTCGCGTAGAGCGCTGCTGCAGAGCCTGGCCACCCTGACGCTGCCGCTAGCGGTCTCCGGTTGCGGCCGGGGAAAAACCAATGCACTGACGGTCGGGGGGTTGCCGGTGACCTGCAATCTCACCCTGCCGGTCGCGTGCGTGGCCAAGGACACCCTCAACCAATCGCTGCCAGCGGGCACCCCACGCTTCGAATACGAGTACACCAAGATCAACGGCTGGCCGGAGGTCAAGGAATCCCTCATGGCGGGCCGCCTGCAAGCCGCCTACATGTTGGCGCCGCTCGTCATGGACCTCGCGGACAAGGGGATTCCGCTCAAAATCGTCTCGCTCGGGCACCGCTCCGGCGCGGTGATCATGGTGCGCACGGAGTCTCCCTACCAACACTTCCGCCAGCTCGCGGGCAAGCGCATCGCTGTTCCCAGCCGTTTCGCCGTGGACTACTTGTTCCTGCGCCGCATGCTCGCCCAGGAGAGCATGCGCATCGAGGAGGTCGAGATCGTCGAGATGGCGCCGCCGGACATGCCCGCTGCCCTCTATGCGAATGCGGTGGACGCCTACTGCACCGGAGAGCCCTTTGGCGCGGCAGCGCAGAGTGCCGGCTACGCGCGACCGTTGCGCATGACCCGTGATGAATGGCCCAAATACATCTGCTGTGTGCTCACCGTGCGCGAGGAGCTCATCGATCAGAACCCGGCCATGGTACAGGACCTGGTCAACCAGATTCTCGGCGCGGGCGTGTGGTTGGATCGTGACCCGGGCAACCGTGAGAAGGCGGTGCAGTTTGCAGCCGGTCCCAGGTTCTTCAACCAGGACCCGAAGATCATCCGGTTCGTGATGCGCAATCCGAGCGACCGGGTGACCTACGGTGATCTGCGGATGATCCGGACGGAATTCGAGGAGCTGATGCAGCTTTCACTCGCGGCGGGGACGATCAAGCACCCGATCCCCTACGAGAAATATGTCGACGAGCGGTTTGCGCGGAGCGCGCAACCGGCGGCGATTCCTCTGTAAGGACATGAAAGCACCAACGCTTGCCGTGGTCGTGTTGTGCTGGCTGACCGGTGTTGCCGATGCCCTGCCCACGCCGGCCTTCAAGGCGGGCCTGTTCAACCCGGCACGCCTGGCGCCTGATTTCTCTTTGCAAGGCTCCAACGGCCATGCGCTCGAGATGAGTCAGTTTCGCGGCAAAGTCGTCCTGCTGTCCTTCGGCTACTCCTCCTGCACCGCGGTGTGTCCCGTTACATTGGCGACCCTGGCCCAGGCGCGCCGTCAGCTCGGCCCGGCGGCCGCGGATGTCCAGGTGGTTTACATAACAGTGGATCCGGAACGGGATGTACCAGCGCGTTTGCAGGCATTTCTCCACGCGTTCGATTCCACCTTCATCGGTGGCACCGGCACACCGGCGCAACTCGCCGGTGTGCGCAAGGACTACGGTATCAGCGCGCAGAGGATCACCGTCGGGGATAGCTACAGCTATTCCCATTCCTCTTTCACGTATTTGATTGACCGCGGTGGGCGAATTCGAGCGCTCATGCCTTACGGGCACAGCTCTGAGGATTACGCCCACGATCTCACTATTCTTTTGAAAGAGTAACTCGTGTCACGCGCTCGCTCTCTCGTGCTGCTGACACTGGCAGCCAGCGCCAGTGCGGCACTGGCCTGGGGCGGGTTCGCTCCCATCCACAGCCTTTCCCGCCATGAAGTGTTTGAGATTCCCAAGGGAACCTGGGCTCGGCGCATGTCGGGCGACAAAGTCGAGATCCTGCCGGACCACATTCAGCTCACCCTGGGCGTCCGCGACATTCTCCTCTTGCGCAATCAGGATGTGGTGCCCCAGATTTTCGGGCCGACCCTGATGATGCCGGGGCAGAGCTTCGAGTTGCCGTTCGAGCGCGCGGCCGAGTACCAGTTCGCCTGTACAGCGCATGCCAGTGGCCAGATGACCATTACCGTGGATCCGTACCCCGCGAATCCCTGGGCGAGAATTCGTTGGCGCGTGCGTGAGCTGTTGAACGAGTTGAAAGAGATCTGACTATGCAGCGACTCAAGGAAGCCCTACCTTCGTTGGCCGTGATCGCGGCCCTCATCGCGATCTGGTGGATCGCGGTGATCGCCACTCACAGCCTCATTTTTCCGACCCCATGGGCCGTCGTCACCGGTACGTTTGAGTTGGTGCAAAACGGCACGCTGTGGCGACACATCGGCGCCTCGCTCATGCGTGTGGGCACCGGATTCGGCTTGGCTGTCTGTGTGGCGGTGCCGCTGGGTTTGTGGATGGGCTGGGTTCGGGGGGCGTACCAGATGCTGAACCCGATTTTCCAGATCCTTCGGCCGATCTCGCCCATCGCCTGGATTCCGATCGCCATACTCTGGTTTGGCGTGGGCGATACCTCACCGATCTACCTGATCTTCATCTCGTCGGTGTTTCCCATGGTGGTACAGACGACCGTGGGCGTGCATACCATCGAGAAGCGCTATTTGCGGGCGGCCGAAAACTTTGGCGTCTCACGCCGCACACTCTTCAAGCGGGTGGTCATCCCCGCCGTGCTGCCGCAGATCCTGGTCGGCATGCGCATTGGTCTCGGCGTCGCCTGGCTGGTCGTCGTGGCCGCGGAGATGATCGCGCTGCACTCGGGGCTGGGCTACATGATCATGGATTCGCGCAATGCCGGGAATCGCTATGACCTCGTGGTTGCCGGCATGATCATCATCGGCCTCATCGGCTTGTTACTGGACGGCATCATGCGCCTGCTGGAGGAATTCAAGTGGGTCAGGTGGCGCTATGCGCACTAAGATCGAAGTTCGCGATCTGAGGAAGACCTTCGCCTCGGACAAGGGACGCTTGTCCGTGGTCGAGAATGTCAGCTTCAGCGTGCGCGATGGTGAGTTCGTGGCCATCGTCGGGCCGTCCGGGTGCGGCAAATCCACGTTGTTGAACATGATCGCCGGTTTCGTGGCGCCCGATGCCGGGGCGGTGCTCATCGACGGCGCGCCCCGCACCAAACCGAGCTCCAAGGGGATCCTGATCTCGCAGCAGGGGTCCGTGTTCCCCTGGCTGACGGTGCGCGAGAACCTGATGTTTGGCTTGAACGGCCATGCGCCGACCAGCAACATGAGACTCGCTGATCACTACGCCGAGATCGTTGGCCTGAAAGGCTTTGAGGACAGCTATCCCCATGAGCTCTCCGGCGGCATGCTCAAGCGCGCCGAGCTGGCCCGGGCCCTGGTGGTGAAGCCGGAGATCCTCTACATGGACGAGCCCTTCTCCGCTCTCGATGCGCTGATGAGCCTTCGCATGCGCAACGAGTTGCTGCGCATCCTGGAGGAGGAGCGTCACACGGTGATGTTGATCACCCACGACGTGGAAGAGGCGATTCACCTGGCTGATCGCATTCTGGTGCTCTCGCCGCGGCCGACTCGCATCCAGGCCACGTTCGAAGTGCCGTTCCCCCGGCCACGCCGAGTCGCGAGCGGCGAGCTGCAGGAAATGCGGGTGGCGATCCTGCGCGAGCTGGGTGTGGATCGCGAAGAATTGGGATCCTGACCCCCCCCTGCCGAGACCAATGTCGCGCGTCCTGCGCTTCTCAGTTGTGTCTTTTTGGCAACAAGACATTCCCTTACACTCAATCTCACGCTACGATTCGCAACACATTGACCGACGCCGCGCTGTCGACGCGAGCGGTCATGGACGCCAATTTGGAGGGCATCCCGCTGCTCTCCACGAACAATTGAAGGGAAACGGCACTGCCGTGGGGAGAAGCTCATGCTGATGAAGGACAGCCGTGTGGTGCGCGCCACAGGCTTGATGACCAATTTGTCCCTCGTGTCGGTGGTCGGCTGGCTGCTTGGAGCCCCATCGGCGCAGGCCCAGAACGCGCCGCCTCAGGTGAGCGCCGCTGGCGAGGAGGAGCCGCAGACCGTCGTCATCACGGGAAGCCGTATCGCGACGCCAGAGCTGCAGAGCATGACCCCCGTGACCGTGGTGACCAACCAGTCGATCGAGTCCTCGGGCCAGTTCAATATCTCGAACTTCCTGCGTGACTTGCCGTCGGTCGGCACATCCACGCTCAGCACCACGAACAGCAACTTCCTCACCAACAACTCCGGCGTCAACACCATCAATCTCCGCAACCTCGGCGACCAGCGCACGCTGGTGCTGGTGAACGGGAAGCGGTACACGCCTGGTGTCTCGGGCACCCCCGAGGTCGATTTCAACACCATTCCGACTGACTTCATCGATCACATCGAGGTCACGACGGGTGGCGCTTCGGCCATCTACGGCTCGGACGCCGTCGCCGGCGTAGTCAACATCATCTACAAGACCAACTTCGAAGGGCTGGAGCTGCGGGGCCAGGGCGGTCAGACGGGTAACAACGACGATGCGCGCTACGGCGGTGGCTTGCTCGCTGGGTCCAGCTTCGATGAAGGCCGCGGGCATTTCATGTTCGATGTCTCCTGGGACAAGGACGACGGCCTGTGGTCAGGGCAGCGCAAGCGCTCCGCGATAGACGAAACGGTGTTGAACTGCCAGCCGGACTGCAACACGATCGGAGCCCTCGTCAAGCCGACCTACAGCAGCTTTGCCCCGCAGGGTCGGTTCGAGTACACCAGCTTGGCCGGAACGGTCGACAATGTCTTTACGTTCAATCCCGATGACACGCTGAGGGACGGCTTTTCCACGAAGGCGAACGGATTCAACCGTAGTGCCTTTCGCCGCCTTTCCGTTCCGACCGATCGGACGCTGATCGCCACGACGATGAACTTCGACGTGACGGAGCATCACCAGCTCTATTCGGAGCTCACCTACGGCTTCAGCCACACGAAATCCACGATCGAGCCGTTCGCCATGGTGGGCTCGGGCCAACCCGGCGCGGTCTATGGCATAGGCGCGCAGGACCCCAATGGCGACCTGATCGCCATGCCGGTCACGAATGCTTACCTGCAGACCTTGCCTGCATTGGCGCCGGTGGCGCAGTTCATCAATGGCTTCAACAGCACGGGCGCGAACTGCGTCGGCAGCCTCGCAACCAACCCCGCCTACGATTGCATCAACTACGTCAACTTCCGCAAGCGCCTTTCGGACGTCGCGGTGCGTTCCAACGAAGCGAGCCGACAGACCGGACGGTTCTTACTCGGCATGAAGGGCGAGATTCCCCTGGGCGATTGGAAGTACGACGTTTCCTACAGCTATGGCCGTACCACCGACTCACAATTCACCACCGGCCAGGTGAACATCGCCAATGTCCGTGCGGCACTGGATTCCGTGGTGGACTCCACTGGGCAGATCGTCTGCCGCGATCCGGTATGGCGGCAATTGGGCTGCGTGCCTCTCAACCTGTTCGGATACAACAGCATCACCCCCGCCGCGGCCAACTGGATCCGGGCGAACCAGAGCCGTGATGTGAAGGTCCAGGAGCAGATCATTTCCGCCTCGGTGAACGGTTCCGTGGGCCATCTCCCCGCCGGTGATCCGCAACTCGTGGTTGGCGTGGAGCACCGCAAAGACCAGAGCGAGGAGATCTGGGACGCGCTGACGAATGCCGGCCTGAACGGTGGCAATCAGCTCGGCAACACTTACGGCAGCATCACGGCGAAAGAAGCCTT
>Ga0070741_10018909_pt1 | contig 11076 bp, 12 predicted proteins | sample Coa_R1_4_FD_66440 | JGI IMG/M metagenome (GOLD analysis project Ga0070741, IMG submission 66440) | Surface soil microbial communities from Centralia Pennsylvania, which are recovering from an underground coalmine fire - Coalmine... | ecosystem: Environmental > Terrestrial > Soil > Unclassified ...
TAGTGACATATATTCCTTTACCGTCCTTGCTGAACTGACCACCCGAATACGCGACCTTCACCGCGCCGCCTTTCGGGGTCAGCAGGGTTTTCGTCCCGTTGTTGGCATCGATGATCCAGAGGTAGCTTTCATTGGCCGAGATTTCCTCGAACGCCAGCACTCTACTTCCATCAGGGGACCAGTCGAGCGGTTCCCATCCACCTCCTTGCAATTGCGTCAGCATGTGATCTGATTTGGGATTCGCCGGATCGATGACCCACAGATCGACATCGTTGCCATTCCGCCGGGTCGATCCATACGCGACTTTGTCGCCGGCATACGACCATACCGGAGCGGTATTACGCGACTTGCCATCGGTGAGCAAAGTGACGTCACCGCTGGCCGTGTCATAGCGATATAGCTGGAAAAATTCCCCACCGCCGATGTCTTTGCTGAAAACGAACGCCGCATCCGAGGTCGGTGGATAGGCGGCGCTGCTTACCGAATCCTCGTAGAACGTGAGCTGGGAGCGCGCTCCCGCTGGCATTGCGATCTTATGGACTTGGCTTGTATCCCCGAACCGGGTCGAGATGAGCATCTCCCGCCGCACCGGATCCCAGCTGTCCAAGGTGGCGCCACGGAAGTTGGTATATCGTTCGACGGGATCGACAATGGCTCGCGGTACAGGCGGCACACCTTGGACGACCAGGTTGTCAGCGGGAGTGACCACATCCGGTTGAGCGACACAAAATGAAGTCAATGAGAGCAGAACGATGATGTAGCGCAGAGCTCGCACAGGGAACTCCTGGGAATGGAAGTAAGGAAGCCCGCCAGAATACACCCGCCCGCAGCAGTCGTGTAGAGCGGCTTTGATGAGCGCTGTGGAGATGATGTGAGTCGCCGCAGAACCGGACTGTGTGCGGCTTGACTATCAAATAAAAAGCCCGGAGCTTTCGCTCCGGGTGGAGAAGAGGAACGAGAGTACTTACATGCAAAGCTTGCGTTTAACCAAACTCCCCAGACCAATCAGCCCGCTTCCGAGTAAGGTCAGAGTGCCAGGTTCGGGTACCACCTGCCGGTTGCCAGGAAAGATTGCCGCCTCGGAATTCGGTGTAATGAAGTTGATCAGGCCTTTCTTGCCGATGACCATGCCGTAAAACACCGTTCCTGCCGGTACGCCACTAGCGGTTACCGTCACACTGCCGTTCCGCGCCAGGGCCGAGTTCAAATCTACGAAGCCAAATGACAGCGTGCAATGCTGGCCGCAGTATCCGAGACCTTGCAAGCTGCTGGTAATGGCATGGAGGGCAGCCCCTTCAGGAAAGCTGCTCAAGCTGGTAAACGGAATCCCATTCAGCGTCCCCGCAGGCGACGCGCTGACGAATGCCGCGGTGATAAGCACATCCGCGCCTGCAGAGCCATTGCTGGTGGTGATGTTGAACACGTTGCTGGTGAGAAGCACGCCCACAGATTGGCCGCTGGCCACGCCGCCGCCAACGTGCACGATGTTTGGAGTGGCATGGGCGCAATCGTAGCTGAGGAAATTATTGCAGGTGTTGGCAGATGCCATACCCGACATTAGTAGCAGGAGGGGGAATGACAGTGCGATGAGTTTCAAAGCCGAGCGCATCAGGGCAAAACCTCCGGCATGCCTACTGCAAGCAAGTAGCCATGCGGTTGGTGTCCCATTTTCGAACCAGCTCGCAACCTGCTGACGCGCAGTGTGATAGTCCGATGTGATTCTGCTCGCAAATTGACAAATTTTGTCCATGCGAAAACCGTTGAACATTCAGCAGTCGAATCGCAATGAAAGTGGAAATCCGTTTCCGTTCTCCTCCAATCGGCGACTCGAGAATAGCTTCGGGTCTGCGGCGACAATGTTACTTTGGTAATTCATGGCTTCCGCTGCCGAGTCCGCGTTCACCAGGGTCTCGCTATCCAGTTATCTGCGGCTGGTGCGCGACAACCGCAACTTCCGCCGCCTGTGGCTGGCGCAGATCGTAAGCGAAATCGGCGACTGGTTCTACACGCTTGCAATCTACAGTCTGCTGCTACAGCTAACCGGACGGGCCAGTTCCGTCGCGCTCGCGCTGGTGTTGCAGGTATTGCCCTGGACCTTTGTTGGACCGACGGTTGGCATCGTCAATGACCGCGTTAGCCGCAGGCGGGTGATGATCATCGCCGACATCGTTCGCGCCCTGATCGTCTGCACCATGGTGCTGGTGCGCTCGGCTTCAACCGTCTGGCTGGTCTATCCGCTGCTGCTCTGTGAAACCATCATGGCGGCGTTTTTCGAACCGGCACGCAATGCCGTGATCCCAAACATCACCGCGCCGGAAGACGTGATCGTCGCGAACACGCTCGGATCGACCACGTGGTCGATGAACCTGGTGATGGGCGCGGCAGTGGGCGGAGTAGTCGCCGCCTTGCTAGGACGAGACGCGGTGTTCGTTCTGAACGCGCTTTCTTTCGTCGTTTCCGCATTGCTGATTACCAGGATGCGGTTCGACGAACCGCATGCTGCGAACATGGCGAAGCTGCGTGTCCGCGACCTGCTGGACTTCTCGTTTGTTCGCGAGGGCTTTCGCTACGTGCGGCGCGATCCGCGCCTCACCGCGACAGTATTGGTGAAGGCCGGATTGCTGGTGATCGGTCCCAGCTGGGTGCTGTTCACGGTCATGGGCAGGAGCAATTTTCCGGTGCACTGGCGCGGTGTAGACCAGGAACGGGGCGCCATGCTGGGCATGAGTATGCTCATGGCGGCGAGAGGCGTGGGCGCAATGCTCGGGCCGCTGGTGGCAACCCGGTGGACTGCACAGCGGCAGAATCGGCTTCGCCTGGCAATCCTTTTCGGTTTCGCGGCTGAGGCGATTGGCTACATCGGTCTCGGTTTTGCTTCGAACGTGTGGATTGCGTGCGCGTGGATTGTGCTTGCGCACTGCGGCGGCTCGATCGTATGGGTATTTTCGACGACCCTGTTGCAGCTCAATACCGATGATCGGTTTCGCGGACGCGTCTTCTCCGCCGACCACGCGCTGGCGATGTTCACCATCGCGGTGGGAGCATTTGTGGTGGGACGATTGCTGGATGCAGGCTTCCCGCCGTTGCGGCTGTGCATAGGCGCGGGTGCATCGATGCTGGTGCCGGTGTTGCTGTGGGCGTCGGCAATGAGAATCTGGCGCGAAAGAGAAGATGCGCTCTCGTTGGAATCGGCGGATTAGCTACGCTAGAGATTAGCCTGTCACGTCAGTGCCGGGTCAGCGCGCATTAATGATCGCGTGTACCGGCAGGGATGGCACTCGGCCTGGCCTGTTCAATGGCTCGTTTCACCGCGTATTTCGAAGACCACTGGCAGGTGGAATATCCGACCACACGCGTTTCGTCCGTTCGCGGATGTACTCGCGCGACGAAATAGCTCCGCAACTTGAAGCACGTTGGTTGACCCGATTCACTGCCGATGTCACTGAACTTCAGGACACTGGGGTCAGCGGCGATCTGGTTTGACGGAGATTGCAGCCAGTCAGCATGCAGCGCGGACTCAGGCGCGGGTGGCTGTTCCTCAGCGCCTAGCGCGGTCGGGAGCAAAATCAGCGCAACGATGACGACCAGGAGGGAGAGAGCTCGCATAAGCACCTCTGGATACCAGGCATTATAGCTCCGAATGGGTTTGGAAGCCGCGCGAGTCTAGTGAATCTGGCCGACGATAGTGCCGCTCAGGGATGATGAGTCTTCTGGTTCGACCGTTTCATTGCCACGTAGTCGCAACGCGCTGGCCAGGGTTTTCGCCAGCATTACCGGAAGGCTGCGATAAAGGCGATTTCGGAGATCGCGGTAGCCCTGAGTTCCCGCAAACATGTCGCCCATCAGCGAGCGGAAGCTTGAACTGGTGCCAGTGAACTGCACTACGCGCTGAATCATCGAGTCTCCCAACCATCGCCCGGTATAGAACCTGCCGGCTATGCCTGCGGCTATTTCAAGTTCGGGGAGCAGATCGTCTTGCAAGAGGGACCGGTACGCATCAGGCGCGCCCTGCAATAAAGCCTCAGCTGCAAGTTCTCCCGACCGCATTGCGTAGTAGAGACCTTCACCGGTGATGGGATCTACAAGGCCGGCTGCGTCTCCGACCATTGCCCAGCCTTCTCCCGCGACGGTAAGGTTGCGCAGCGTGGAGGCTCGCGGCGCGGGCAGAACGTGGGCATAGAACTGACGGCCGGAAAAATCGATTGCCCTGGAGTGCAACGAGAACTCGAGCAGCCGGAGCAATTGGGCGGTATTTTTGTCTTGCAACGGGCCGCAGATGCCGGCGGAGAAGTGGCCGACGCGAGGGAAAATCCAGATGTATCCATGCAGACCCGGGAGGAATTCGACCTCCATCGTGTCGCTGTGGCCAGGCAGGTAGTAGCCGGCCGTGATCATGAGATCTTCGGACGAGAAGGCGCTCGAAACGTGCTTACGCAGCGAACTGCGCGCGCCGTCGGCGATGATCATAAAATCGGCAGCGAAGGTCGCGGAGGATGTTCGCAGCTGCCATTGACCGCCGCGTTGAATGCCTACAACTCTCTGCGCGACGACTTGCGCTCCCGCACTGCGTGCGCGATCCAGCAGAAAGCCGTTCAGCACTTTACGCGAGAAGATTGCTACCGGATGTTCCATCCTAAAGAGCACACGCCGACCCGACGGACTGGTCAGTTCGCATTTCTGAATCCACTTGCATTCGATGCTGGGGTCGCGCAGAAATGGCCAGTGCAGGAGTGCTTTGTGAGTGATCCCGCCACCGCAAGGTTTTTCCCAGGCGAGTTTCTCGTCGAAGATGACGACCGGGTGCCCGGCGCCTGCAAGCGCGGCGGCTGCTATGGACCCTGCGGGACCTCCGCCTACGATCGCAATTCGCTTCCAGTCGGACACGACGACAAATCTAGGAGCGGAGTGAGCAGCCGCTCAACAGCAGACCGCCTCCGGAGCGGAGGCGTATCCGCCGTCCAATATTGTTGTGCACCGGGGCGAACGGCTCCCGCCGCAGCGGATCATTGGACCTGGTTCAATCCGTTGTAGATGGCAAGACCCGCAATCACCAAAATCAACAGCCCGGATGCGGCACCTAACCACCGCACCAACGGATTGATCTTGTTTACCTTCTGCATGAGTTCTATCTGTTCCTTCTGCATATGCGACTCGGATTCATCGAGGAACAGCTGGTCGTCTTCATGCATGGTGAGAGTGCTGCGGTAGATCAAGAGAATGATCAGGATGGCAGTGAGGACTCCCCACGCCACCAGCAGCCAGACCAACATAGGCCACCTCGGGTACGGATATGGAACCGGTCCCGCGTGACCGGGGAGAAGCAGGGACCCGCAGCCGGTGCGGGAAGGCTCAACAGGATTATAGCCCCGTATGCAAGTCTCTGCCGGAAGGTTACGCGACCAGGGTCCAGTTCAGCTCATCTAATCAATAGAGCACACATCGGTAGTATTTCCATGCAGGCTGGTGTGGCTTTGTTATAATAGGTTTCCTAATCGTTTGAAGGAGATACAAATGGCAACGACAACCACCCCGGAAGTGAAACCCAAAACGGCACCGATTTCGCTGACCTCTAACGCCGTCGCAAAAGTGAAGGAAATCATGGCGCAACAGAATCCTGTGCCTGCGGGCCTGCGGGTAGGGGTCGTCGGGGGTGGATGCTCCGGCTTCTCATATTCCATGTCGTTTGAGAACGGCGCCGGCATGATGGACAAGGTTTTCGACATGGAAGGTCTGAAGGTGTATGTCGATGCGACCTCGCTCATGTACCTGAACGGCTGCATCGTTGATTACGTGGAGACGCTGGAAGGCGCGGGTTTCAAGTTCGAGAATCCGAACGTGAAGAGCACCTGCGGCTGCGGATCTTCGTTCAACGTGTAATCGAGTTCGGAATTGGGACAAGCCCCACGGAAGCGTGGGGCTTTTGTTTGCTTCACGCCACAGCCCAGAGCCCGAACCCTATCCTCGAGTTTCCGCCAGACATTCACGCACAATGTCGATCAGCGCCGGGAACATGTCTTCCTTCGCCAGACAGATCTTCAGGTGCGCATCCTCAATTGGGCCAAATGCAGTCACCATGATGACCGGCATCGCGGGATAGATGTCGTGGATGGCGTGGGTCAGCTCGATGCCGTTCATCCCGGCCATGACATAGTCAGTGATGACGAGATCGAAATTGTCCCCCCGCAACAATCGCAGCGCTTCGACGCCGTCATATGCCGGGACAGCTTCGTGTCCTTCCATGCAGAGAATGTCGCAGGTGAGCCGGCAAAGTTGTTGATGATCGTCTACCACTAGAATCTTCATCGTGTCCTCCTTAGCCGGTTTCACTGTTTGCGACAGAGGTGTTGATGAACGCCAGCCCACCGTCGCTTTTTACCGAAATCTCAACTACGTCTCCGGTTTCAACCTGTTTTGTCGCGACCAGATTGGCGAGCGGATAAACAATGTTGCGCTCGATCACGCGTTTCAGGTGACGCGCGCCGTACTTCGGATCCGTGCCTTCTTTCAGCAACCAGGCTTTCACCTCAGGCGCGCAGGCAAACGTGAAGTGACTGTGGCCGGCGGCATTGGTAATGCGCTGCTGAACTTTGGCTAGTTCGAGTTCGAGGATCTGCCGCAAATGTTCCGGGCGGAGGCTATTAAAGACAACAATCTTGTCGAGCCGGTTCATGAACTCGGGCGCAAACTTACGGCGAGCAGCTTCGAGGGCAGTGCGATGGATTTTCTCGTCAAGATTGGCGTCAGTCACGGCCACATGCGGAACAAATCCCAGGCCGCCAGCGACCAGGTCGGTCATCTCGGAGGCGCCGAGGTTGGACGTCATGAAGATCATGCATTGCGAGAGATCAACATGGCTGTTGTCGCCGAGCGTAAGGCTGGCCTTATCGAGAATGCCAAGCAGCAATTGCCACAGCGCCTCGGAGGCCTTTTCGACCTCATCGAACAGCAGCAGCGTGAGCTTGAGTTTTTCGCTGTGATACTGCGCCAACGACTCCTGCGTGAGTAGCGGCTTGGTCGTCATGTGGCCGACATATCCCGGCGGCGACCCGATCAGCTTGGCGATCTCATGGTGCTCCTGGAATTCCGCGCAGTTCACCTTGATAAACGCATTGCTCTTGCCGAACAACGCTTCGGCCATGACTTCGACCACGTAGGTTTTTCCCGATCCAGTGGGACCGAGGAAGAGCAGATTGCCCACTGGCTTGTCAGGCACGTTCATGCCAACCAGGAACATCTGATACATCTCGGTTACAGCGTCGATGGCGGCATCCTGGCCGACGATGCGTGAGCGCAGAAAGGTTTCGAACTCGCGGGTGACGTCGCCGTGGAGCGTGGGATCAAGGATGCGAGGGCGCTGCGGATGCGGCTCAGGTTGGGCCTCCGCGGCTGCTTTGGTCGCAGGTTCGGCCATGACGACTCTCCTGTTGATAGAGTAGAACTCGCCGTGACAAGGAGATGTGATCCAGGGCACAGCACCGCGTGGCGTGTCCTAGCTGGTCTCGGTCAGGATCGGGAGTGGGGGTAGGATTTGCGGAGGGATGCTCCGGCGTGGGAGGCCTTATTGTGCCGCCGAGTTGGAACTGAGCTTTGCATGCACGGTGTCCTGGGTGAGCCCCAGTTGCAGCAGGTCCTGAGCGACACGATCCGTGGCATGCCGCGCGACGCCGCCCTGATCAAGATAGTCTCCCAACACCGGGCACACTCCCAAGTTCTCAATCTCGTCCAGATCGGCGACGATCTGGGTGGCGCCTTCGAGGGCGTACTTGGCTTTCAACTCGTCCGAGGCAGGCGTGCGGTTGATGAGAGCGTAATCGAACAGCCGGTCGATCCGCGCGTGACGGTTGAGGGCGCGAAGGTGATCGGCAGCGGTTAAACCCAGGCTCTCGTTAGCCTGGGTCATAAGATTACAAACGTAAACTTTAACTGCGGGGGAATTCCTGATTGCTTGCGGGATTCCGCGGACCAGCAGGTTCGGTATTAGGCTGGTGAAGAGCGAGCCCGGGCCCATCGTGATGACATCGGCGGTGGCGATCGCTTCCAAAGTCTGCGGCAAGGGCTCAGGGTCAGACGGCACTAGAAACAGTTCTTTGATCCGTCCTTTACTGGCAGTGATCTTGGTCTCGCCGAGCACGCGAGTGCCATCTTCCATGAGTGCTTCCAGCTCGATATTCGATGTGGTCGCGGGAAAGATATGCCCGCGCGTCGTCAGAATCTCAGACGAGAGGCGGACTGCTTCGCCGAAATCGCTGGTAATCGAGGTGAGAGCTGCGAGAAAGAGATTGCCGAAGCTGTGTCCTTCCAGCCCTGAGCCTTTTAGGAATCGATGCTGAAACAAGCGCGAGAGCAAAGCTTCATCTTCGGAAAGGGCGACGATGCAGTTGCGAATGTCGCCCGGCGGAAGCATGTTGAATTCTTTCCGCAGGCGTCCGCTGGAACCCCCGTCGTCACTGACCGTGACCACCGCGGACAAGTCGCTGATCACGGCTTTGCCAGGGGGGCAGGGCTCGGCAGCGGGAGCGACAAAGTGCTTTAGACCTTTCAGCAGCGTGGAAAGGCCGGTACCGCCGCCGATGGCTACGACACGCAATCCGTGTCGCGGGGCCGTGCCCCGGCTGTGCGGGATAGAGGTGGATGATCCAGGGTCGGTGGACTGCGGCGAATCCCCCATGACTCTTGCCTAGTACTCTTCCTCAGCGCGAGGCGGCGGCATCTCAGCTCCCGGGTCGGGATACAACAGTTCGGTGAAGCGCGGGTCCTCTGCAAGATTCTGAAAATCGGAGTCGTTGCGCGCCTGAAAGCGCAGTGCTGGATTAATACGGATAGCTTCGTCCAGATGCCGGAGCGAGTCTTCGACGTGCCCGGTGAGGCAGTCGAGCGCGGCCAGGCCGTAGGCTACGTAGTCTGAGGGGGTCTGCTTGGAAAGCTTGTCCAGGTGCTCACGGGCGCTGACGTAGTCGCCCAGGTTCATCAACGAAACCGCGTAATCGTAGTGTTCTTCAGCGTTTTTGAAGCTGGTTGAGGTGCGGTCCAGGTGCTGGTTGCAAGTGCTCATATGCACGGACGCACGATCCGCTAGTTCTTTGCTGGGACCAGCCACTACTTTTTGCAGGAGACCCTTGGCTTTGTCGAACTTGTGCTCCTGCATGGCGCGGAGGCCTGCCTCGTAATTCTGCACAGCCTGGGTGAATCGAGGATCCTCGGAGAGAGTCTTCTTCGGTGAGGTCTTCTGAGCCATTTGCAACACTCTTCCTGTGCTCTTAGCGGTCATATTTTTGAGGTGAAACTGTGCCGCTGAATTCGGGCTGCCTTCTATGCTGCCCGGGTGGCGTAAAAAACGCCTTTGAAGTTCCTTGAGCTCGGTCGTGAAACTTAGTTGCTCGAAGCAGCGCTTTCCAGATCCACCTGCTTCCACTCGCCTTTGATGATGCCTTTGCGAATCTGGGCTGCCGTCTTGCCCTTCTGGTGCTCCGCGTACGAGTAGTAAACCTCCTTCAGACAGGTGGCGCACTGGGCGCCGTGAGTGCCCTCGAAGCAGCTATGCAGGCTGTTGTGTCCCATGCGGTCGCAGTAGCAATAACAGGGCTGCTGATGAAGGACGGCCGGGATTTTAGCCGCAAGATCATAGGCGTGCGTCTGATACGGGTACTTGGCGTTGTCGCCCCAGAGCTGGTCCTTGGTAAGGATGGCCGGCAGCTTAGTGCCTTTGCGCGGCGGACCCGCGTTAAATGCAGGTACCTGGCCCTCCTCCTGCTGCGAAATTGCCCAGGGCGCCGATGCCGCAAATGTGACCAGGAAGACAAAAGCCAGACTCAGGCTGCGCTTCAACATAGATCGAACATCCTACGGTGATTTGGTCCGAATGGCATATTGTAGCGCGGAACGGGTGAGGGGAGTAGTGCCGGGCCGGGACAGAGACTTAGGCCAACATTGAGCTTCGCTCGATTGGCCGGTGTCCGCTCCGACGCGATCTGGTTTCGAGCAACCTTCTACGCTGGGGAAATGATCCGTATAATCTGAGACAGCATGTCAGAAGAGTTCACCCCCCAGCAGCCGATTGCGCCAATCGAGGTTAAGCCCACCTTTTCCGCGAGGGCGGTGCCGGTGCTTTCGGTATGGCTGCGGGACCTGATTATCTCGCTGGCCATCTCCGCCTTTATCATTATCTTTCTGTACCAGCCGGTGAAAGTAGAAGGCACCAGCATGATGCCTTCGCTCGCGGACCAGGAACGCATCTTCGTCAATAAGTTCGTTTACCGGTTGGAGCCGATCGAGCGCGGCGACATCGTAGTATTCCGCTATCCGCGTGATCCATCGAAGAGCTTTATTAAGCGGGTGATTGGGCTGGCGGGAGATCGCATCCGCATAGATGCGGGGCGGGTTTTCGTGAACGGAAAGCCGCTTGATGAAGACTACATTCCTGAGGTGTACGAAGATCAACGTACCTATCCCGAGATCGTGGTGCCCCCGAATGCGTACTTTGTTTTGGGGGACCACCGGGCCATGTCGAATGACAGCCGCGACTTCGGCCCTGTAGACAGCGTTTATATCTACGGTAAGGCGGTATTCGGGTACTGGCCGATGGACAAAATGGGCCGGCTGAGATAGGCGACGAGCGGTGAGCCACCTCAGTTTTAGGATCGCCGCTCGAGACTGATTCGATTAGCGTAAAACCCTCGTTTTACACGGTTTCCACAGGCTTCCTCTGCTTGGCGGAACGCAGCATCACTGTTAAAATCTATAAAATCCACTCCCTGGAGAATCAATGCAAGCCACGCTTGCGCTCGAAGACGGACGCGTCTTCCGAGGCAAAGGCTACGGTGCGAAAGGCGAATGTCACGGCGAAGTAGTTTTTAATACTTCCATCACCGGTTACCAGGAAATCTTCACCGATCCTTCCTACTGCGGTCAGATTGTCGTCCTCACCAACCCTGAAATCGGAAATTACGGAACGAATTCTGAGGATAATGAGGCCACGCGTCCTTATATCGAGGGCTTGATCGTGCGCGAGTTCTCGCGCGTGAGCTCCAACTGGCGCTCGCAGCAGGTCGCCGAACAATACCTGGAACAATTCAAGGT
>Ga0070741_10018910_pt1 | contig 11075 bp, 10 predicted proteins | sample Coa_R1_4_FD_66440 | JGI IMG/M metagenome (GOLD analysis project Ga0070741, IMG submission 66440) | Surface soil microbial communities from Centralia Pennsylvania, which are recovering from an underground coalmine fire - Coalmine... | ecosystem: Environmental > Terrestrial > Soil > Unclassified ...
CGACGCGTACCCGAGCCCCACGAGAGCGCTCACCGCGTCCTACAATCTAACCGCGGAGCACGACACACTCCGAACCCTTCCATAGGGTCAGTGTCTCCGCAGAATCCAGTAAGCCCCTGATTCAAAGGGGCTTTTTCATTTCTGAGTTCAAACAACCATGCGACTCCCCTTCGGTTTCGAAGGCGGATCGGATGCGCTACGCGTGTCCGAGATCCGCCATGAACGCCGTCAACCGCCCGACGCCGCGAAGCGCGGACGCAAACCTGCCGAGCCCTCCCCAACCCCGGGCCCCGGGCTCAACGAGTGGATGCTCGACACCTACGGCGATCGAGGCTTCAACGCTCGGGCTCGCGAGATCCGCCAGATCAACCAGCGGAAGCACGCCGCCGCACCCATGAACCGACCGACTCGAGTCGCCTAGGAGATAACCCGACATGTTTCGTAAGATCCTCGTTGCCGCCGCCGGCCTGCTGGCCCTGTCCGCCTTCGCGCCGTCCTTCGCAGCTACGCCGACCTGTGTGATTGGCGCCAAGGGCACGGCTCCGACCGCCACTCTCGCGTTTGCTGCTCCGACCACCAACGCAGATGGCACGCCCGTCACCGGCCCACTGACCTACAACCTCTACCAGGGCACCGCGAGCGGTGCTGAGGTGAAGGTCGCCAGCGCCCTTGCCGGGACGCCGATCATCGTCACCACGGGGCTCACTGACACGACCTACTACTGGTACGTCACCGCAGTGAATGCCGCTGGCGAGTCCGCGCCGAGCAACGAGGCCTGCAAGACCTTCCCGGCTTCGGTGCCCAGCTCGATCACCATCACGATCAACTGAGGACCCGGAACTCGCGTCTCCGTCTTGCGCGCCGTCATGAGTTATTGCGAAGAGCCGGAGCCGCGGTGGACCCTGGTGGCAGTCGTCGTGATTCTGTTGCTCCTATGCTGGTGCGAGTACGGCCACTCAAGGTCGCGCATTACCCCCAGCACGAGGCCGGATCTGCCGCCAAAGAGCTATCCGGTCCGCCCAGGAGTCCCTACACGCTGGGAGCCGCCGCGAAGCAACTACGCTGTGCCGGCGGCATACCCTGCCTATGTGCGCTTCTGCTGACTCTTCCCCCTCGTTCCCCCGTATTCGGAGGCACGTCGCACCCCAACGTTTGAAGGCCGCTTCCCGTGTCCCCAGAAGAAACACCGGCTGACCCGCAAGGGCCCAGCCCAGAAACCCAAGGCGCTATCGCATCCGCTCTCCCCGAGACGAGCGCAGCGCCTGCCGTCGACTCGACTCCTGCCGCCAGCTTCGAGCAACTTCTGAAGCTCTGCACTCGCAAGGAGCGCCGCTTCATCCTCGAGTACATGGTCGACGAGAACGGCTCGCGGGCTGTCGTGCGCGCGGGCTGCTTCAGGAATACTCGTCCTGACATGAAGGCATGGAAGCTCAAGCAGCGGCCCCGTGTCGCCGCTGCGATCGCCGCGGGGATCCGCGAGCGCGACCAGGAGGCGACTGAGCGGGCCCTGGTCACGCGTGAGGAGGTTGTTCGGGAGCTGGCGCACGTTGCCTTTGCAGAGGCGCGTGAGATCTCGGAGATCCACATCGATTGTTGTCGCTACTGCTGGGGCAGGGGACATCGGTACCAAGAGACGCCTTCCGAGCGCGAGCAGCGCTACGCCAACTACCAGCGTCAGATCGCCGAAGTGCGGGCCAAGGATGATGCCAAGCCGATCCCGGAGTTTGACGACTTGGGGGGCTTGGGATTCAACGCGCTACGCGCTCCGAACCCGCGCTGCCCAGAGTGTTTCGGCCGCGGTGTCAAGCAGGAGATCTTCCACGACACGCGCGGCTTGTCGCCGGCCGCGCGCGCCCTCTATGCGGGCGTGAAGCGCACGAAAGAGGGGCTCGAGGTCAAGACGCACTCGAAGGAGCGGGCGCTCGAGATGCTGACGCGGCATGTGGGAGGGTTTGCGGAGAAGCATGAGCTGACGGGCAAGGACGGCACGCCGCTGCAACAACCGATGATGGTGGTGACGCGCGAAGAAGCTGCGGCCATCGACCGGAAGCTCGATGACGAGGTTTGACCATGGCGGCCGATCCGCTCGCAACAGAGCGCGGCCGCGCGGTTTTTCGCGCGCAGACTGAACCTTACTTCTTCTCGCGCTGGATGCACCTCCAGCGCACGCGAACGAAATGGCTCAAGGGTCCTCACCATCCTATCGTTGCGGACACGCTTCACCGCGTCTTCAAAGGCGAACTGCGGCGCGTCGTCATCAACGAGCCGCCGCGCTACAGTAAAACGCAGCAGGTCAAAGACTGGGTCGCCTGGTGTCTGGGGAAAGTCCCCGATTCCGAGTTCATCTACACCAGTTATAGCGGCGAGCTCGCCGCCAAGAACTCCTGGGAGACGCGCGATCTCGTAGGCTCCCCAGCTTACCGAGAGGTGTTCCCTGGCGTCTCCCTGCGAGACGACTCCCAAGCGCGCCACTTCTGGCATACGGGACACCAGGGCGCGGTATACGCGGCGGGCGCCGGCGGCACGATTACGGGCTTCGGCGCCGGCAAGATCGGTCGCGAGACATTCGGCGGTGCGCTGATCATCGATGATCCGCATAAGGCCGATGAGGCATATTCGGAGACCGTCCGCGAAGGCGTCATCGACTGGTTCCAGAATACCGTCGAGAGTCGGCTCAACTCGCCCAACACGCCGATCGTGCTCATCATGCAACGTCTGCATGAGCGTGATCTGGCTGGGTGGCTGCTGGACGGCGGCAATGGGGAGAAGTGGGAGCACGTCTGCCTCCCAGCGATTCAGCCGGACGGAACCGCGCTCTGGCCCGAGAAGCACAGCCTCGAGACGCTGCGGCGCATGCAATCCGCCGACCCGCACACTTTTGCGGGTCAGTATCAACAAGTCCCCCGGCCCCCGGGCGGATCCTTCTTCGAAGAGTCGATGCTGCTGGAGGATTCGGGGATACACGGCCCCGACGGAAAGCCCATTCTCCGGCCCGTGGAGATGCCGCAGCTCCTCAACTATGTCTTCGCGGTCATCGACACCGCGATCAAGTCTGGCAAGGAGCATGACGGCACGGGCGTTGTCTATTTCGGCCGGTCGACAAACACCGGCGGACATCCGCTCACTGTGTTGGACTGGGACTACCAGCAGATCCAGGGCGCCTCGCTGGAGAATTGGCTGCCTTCGGTATTCGCTCGGCTCGAGGAACTCGCTCGAGAGTGTCGCGCGATCCTTGGAAGCAAGGGCGCTTGGATCGAAGACAAGGGCTCTGGGATCGTGTTGCTGCAGCAAGCGGCAAGCAAGAAACCACCGCTACCCGCCCGGGCAATCGACTCGAAACTCTCGTCGATCGACAAGGAAGCGCGTGGTATGAACGCGATCCATCATGTCGGTCCGGGGCATGTGAAGGTCGCTCGGCCGGCTTACGAAAAGACGCTCCCCTTCAAGGGCTCCGTGAAGAACCACTTCATCAGCCAGGTGCTCGGCTTCCGGATCGGAGCGAAGTCGAACGCGGCAGACGATCTCTATGACTGCTTCGTGTACGGGGTGCCCATCGCGCTCGGTAATAGCGATAGCTTTTAACGTCTTCCGGGTACATAGACCGTTACGGACGCGGGCCAGACTGTAAATCTGGCGCCTTCGGGCCGGCATGGTTCAACTCCATGGGTACCCACCAGTTTGTTTGATATGCGACCGGGGCTCGCTGCAGGACGGCAACGGGCCACGAAACGGAAGCGCAAAGGGCGCGCATAGCGATAGCCAAAACGGTTCTTACCGTCCCTATGGGCTAGCAGGTTCGAGTCCTGCCCGGTTGCATCAATACCTATTTTTTACGTCGTAGATCCCGTAAGGCAGAGCACAAATTGCCTCCCCCGAGAGGGGGGCAGCGACGTCGTCGAATTTATCGCAAGCAAACACCAACCCGCCCCTGTGGCGGGTTTTTCATTTCTGGAGACCCCCCACATGTTCAAGTCTATCCGCAACCGGTTGGTGCTCGCTGCTCTGGCTGCACTGGTCACTGTCACCGCATTCGGCCCCATGGTCGCGGAGGCGGGCGCTTCGTCGAATTACCAACAGAACAAGGTTCTGGACTGGTTCTTTCGTGGTCAGACCTTCACGGCGCCGTCGACCATCTACATCGCGCTCGCTACCACCAACGGTACAGCGGCTGCGTGCGGCACCGAGGTCTCCGGTGGATCGTATGCGCGCGTCGGCGTCACTTCGAGCCTGACCTCCTGGGCCGGGACGCAAGGCGCAGGTACGACCACTGCCTCGACCGGCACAAGCGGTCAAACGAGCAACAACGCCACCATCACGTTCCCCGCTCCGACTGCTGCGTGGGGAACCATCACGAGTTTCTGTGCATACGATGCCAGCGTGTCTGGAAATCTGCTGTTCCAGGCGGCATTGACCACTTCGAAGACGGTCAACTCCGGAGACGCGGCCCCAAGTTTCGCCGTGAGCGCGTTGACGTACACCCTGAACTAACAGTCGGCGTCGCACAGGAGTCTCCAACATGTCCATCTGTCGCTCCGCCGGCCTGGTGCTGGCCATCCTTCTCGCCATGTCGGTTGGCGTCGCGCTCGTCTCGGCTCCGGGGTGTGTCAAACAACCGCAGCACACCGACATCGTGGCGCTCGCGGCGTCTGCCAATACGACCTTCTACGCCACGGGCACGTTGGCCACTCTGGGCTCTTTCGAGTGGGACGTCGCGCCGCTAACGACTCATGCCGCGCACGCATTGAAAGACACCGCGGCCGCACTGCGCCGCGGAGACATCACTGTCGATCAGGCGAAGGCCAAGGCCGCCGCGCTCGACCACGCGCACGATCTGCTCAGCCGGGCGCTTGTCACCTGCGCGCAGGACGATCACACGGGCAAGTGCACGGGGGACGAGGCCGCTGCTCGCAAGCTGCTCGATGACGCGCGCAACGCGCTCGCGTCCATCCCGTAATCCCTCCTTCCTCTCTCCCCACTCCTCGAGCACACCCATGAGCACAATCAGCGTGAAAGACGCGCGCGAATTCGCCGCGCTCCTGACCTCCGGCGCCGATGCGGCCGAGGCGGCTGGACAGTCCGAGTTCGATCTCACCGCCGCGGCCGAAGCGCAATACAAGACGGCGCGCGCGGACCTGCAGGCCGCAATCGATCAGCTCGACAAGCCTACTGGCTGATCACCTCCTAGCACGTGACCAGTCCAGGAGTTCTTGCCGCGAACTCGGGCTTTCCGAGCACCGATGGCAAGTACCATCTGCGCTATCCGGCGGGCGACGCACCGCTGGGCGCCTCGCTCGTCGCCAGCGCGGTGGCTGCGATTCTGGCTACTGGTGCGATTTCCGGCGGCGGGACCGATCCGAACCAGCTACCCGTTGGCCATTACGTTGTCGGGAAATTGGCCCCGGCGGTGGTCTATCCCCGACCGGATAGTGAAACGGGCACGTTCGGATCTGGGACTGTCTACGCGCGCCATCGGTGGGCCTACTACGATGGCATCCACAGTGTTGAGTACGTCGTTCCGATTGGTGTCCAGGGCGGAACGCGTCCCTGGAAATGGGCGCTCACTGTAGCGCCGCCGGGCGCAACGATCGGTGCCGGTTGGACTGCACAGAACCCCGGGGTGGTCCGTTGGACACCAACCCAGGCCTATTCAACCTCGAGCCCGGCGAATTTCACCGTCACCGCCACTGATCAAGTCGGCAACACGATTACGATCTCGTGGACGGTCGCCACGTCATCGAGTACGAATCAGTTCATTTTCGTTTCCCCGTCGAACAACGCGAGCCCGGGAAATGATTCGACGGGCGACGGTTCGATCGGCAACCCGTTCGCGACGCTCGCGAAGGTTATGGGGACGACAGCGGCTGCGTCCACGTACCCCGGCCGTATCGTTGTTATGCGCGGCGGCAACCTCGCGTGGCCGTTGTTCACCGACTCGACATTGACTGGCTTCAGCGCGTTGGACAAAACGTTGAAGCCGATTGCATACGTCACTTTTCCGGGAGAGAACGTCACAATTGACGGTAGCGCTGCCGGGTTATACGACACCGGGGCCGGTACTGACGACCTGTTCTACGGCGGATCGGCGACGGGCCGGCTAACTATCAATGGTACCTCGGCGACGTCGGCTAGCGCGCACACCTTCCGCATGTACAACCCCAATCGGGTTACATGGTTCAACATCGATTTCACGAATCCGATCAGTCGCGCCAACGATGGCATGACCAATAGTACCTCGACGTTCGGGTACAACAACTCAACCAGCTCCGGGGGCGTAGGCATTCCCGGGAAAAATTACTGGTTCATGTACGGCTGTACGGAGTCTGGCCGCCTCACAGGCGCGAACAACTCCATGCTTCTGTGCTGTTGGTTCTCAGTCGGCTACTTCGTAGTTGAATATTGCAACGCGACCGGTTACGCCGGATTCGGCACCTATTTCAAGGACGCAAATGTCAACGGCACGGTGTACAACTCCGTGTTCAACAATCTCGAGCAGGCGGGCGGTTCGTTCCATTTCGGCGGTCAGAATGGCGAAAGTCCGGTTGTCAAGTCGCAGAATCTCGAGATTTGCTATTGCTTCTGTAAGGGTGGGCCTCTTTGGTTCGATCATCAATCCGGTGCGATCTACGGTCTAACGCATTCGTACCGCAACACCATCCTGAACCAGTTCAATGATTTCAACTACGGGCTCGGAAACTGGACTCCAGCCGGCCAAGGTCCGCTGTACTCCGACAATGACGTGATCGTGGCGCGCTCGCCGGGTGGTATCAGTACCGCTGGCGGCCAGCCGGTGACGGCGACAGGCACAGAAGTGCAAGTGGCCTGGAGCGGCACGACATTCAGCGCTCCATCAAACATGCCTTTTGATGCCGTTACAGGAAACCTTGTCAACGTCGCGGGCGGCACTCAATGGCGCTCGTTGTACTTCGGCACCCACGGACACGAGTTAGGCTGATATGCCCACACCTACCGGCGACGTTACAATTGACTTCACGGGGCTGCCAAACACAAACCCGTATACGCCTACCAACTTCGCCAAGATATCGACAGACACGGGCGGAAACATTCAGGTCGCGAGTGGTGCAGTCAAGGCCACCAGCGCCTTTGGCTCGCTCGTGCGTTACCTGTACCAAGGGGCGATGGATGCGACAAAGGACATCACCGCGACCATCGAGGTAGGAGTCGCACATGTTAGTGACGTTCTCTATGCGGTGATAGCCAATCCAAGCACCGGGGCTGGCTACATTTTGGGGGTCAACAATACAGCCATCGTCGTCTACGCGGTTACCGCGGCTGGGGTGACGTCGGGTCTCGATAGTGGCTCAGTGGCGTCGATTGCGGCAGGCGACAATTTCTCGCTGAACTGGAACCATACAACCCACCTTTTGACGGCGTCTCAGAACGGCACGACGATATTTTCAGTCACCGACTCGACGTACACGTCCGGGATGTCATTCGGGCTAGGGCTCGATCCAGGCAATAACAACACTGCGACCCTACTCGGGTTCGGTGGCAGCGGAATTTCCGGCACGGCCGCGGCTCTCGCAAGCAGTGCTACCGAAGCGACGACCGCGGCTGGCACGATCACGAACTCAGCCTACGCGCCGATCCCGCTGGACCAGGCGAATGTCGATCAACTCTACGCTGGTGCGCAGCCAAACGATGGCACCGGGACGCCCGGCCGTAGCATCGTCATCTTCCTGAAGAACTGGGCCGCGAAGCTCAACACGCAGTTGCAGCAGCTCTTCGGGACGCGCCTATACCAGCAGCCTGCGACCGGATTCAACCTCGTAGTGCCGGTGGGCGTGACGCGGGTGATGCTCGACCCTGCGGGGACGTTGGCCTCGGGCACGATCAACTTCCCGGCGAGCGCGCTGGACGGCCAGCCGTTCGTGGTGATGAGCTCCCAGACGATCACGGCGCTGACCTGCAGTCCGGCATCCGGTCAGACGGTGAACGGGGCTCCGACCACGATCTCGGCGAATTCTTCCTTCGCGTACGAGTTCCGCGCGACCAATAGCACCTGGTACCGGTTGAGGTAGCACTGTGTGGAGCGGCGATAGCACGCAGATCACCGGCGACTCGAGCCAGTGGAGCGGCGATGGCTTCAATGGCCAGGCAGGTGGACTCAGTGGCACCGCCACCGATGTCACGGGCGCAACCGCCAATCTGACCATCGCGGCGGGGTTTGCGGCCGGCGCTGTCGCGGCCGGCAACGCTGCGGCGGCGCTCACGAACTATGCGTCCGTCACACTGACTGAGCCTCTGTATACCGGGGTCGGAAGCATTCTTGATCCTGATGCCACGTGGTCGAACGGGTTCCCGGCAGCCGGCAGTGTCGTTTACTACGATCCGACGTACATCACGATCCTTGCCGATGGTGAGATAGTCTCGACGGTTCCAGCGTGTGTGGCGCTGGCGCAATGGAACAACGGTGGCGCGTGGAGCCAATTACTGATCCTGGTGACACCGGGACCGGTGTCCTATGCGACCGTCAACACCCTCGCCGCAGCGTCGCTGACCACGGCAATCCAGCTCCTGGGAGCAGCCAACGCGGCTGCTACCGCGACGGGCGCGCTGGGCCTCCATGCGAACTTGCAGGGCAATGCGCCGGTCACGAGCGTTGCGAGCGGCGGACTGTCAACAGGGATTACGCTCCAATCCGCGCTGAGTTCGTTAGTCACCTCAGCGGCGGCACTTTCTACGCAGATTGCATTGCTCTCCGCGGCGACAACGGCGGTGACTGCAACCGCGGCCCTCACGGCAGCTCCTCCACAATTCCGGAGCGCGGCCGCCTCGGTGACCGCGGCGGTCGCGACTCTCACGACAACCATCCGTATGGCAGCCAGCGCCAACGCGTCGACGACGAGCGTCGGCTATCTCAACACGGGCGCGCTACTCGCTGGCGCTGTGGGTGTCACGACCGCCGCGGGGGGCCAACTTAGCACGCAGATTCTGCTTCAGAGTGCCCTGGCCGATGTAACGACCGCGGTGGGTGCGCTGACGACGCAGCTCCTCCTGACCGCGAGCGCTTCGGAACAGTCCGCGGCTGCCGCGGGACTGACTACCTCGCAACCGATCTCCGGCGCCGCGCTGGTGGACACTCTGTCGACTGGGGAGCTATTCACATCGCTCGCCTCATTCGGCTATGCCCAGGTGGTTGCCCTATCCCAGACAGGCTTGCAGGGCGCGCGGTCGGTTTACCTTGAGGATTCGGCCTGCATCATCGAGGCGCAATTGTTCGATGCGACGGGCGCGCCCTACACGCCGGCGGGCCTGCAGTATCGGATCGATGACATCGTCAGTGGTCAGAATATCGTGCCATGGACGACCCTATCGGCTGCCGCGACGATCAAAGTCGCGGTCACGAGCGCCGAGAACGCCCTCATTTCTTTGAGTCGATCATTCGAGTCCCACCAGGCGCTATTCCAGGTTACGGATGGCTCTGGAAATCATTTTTTCGCACGCACGGTGTTTGAACTCGTTCGCGCAGTTGGAGCGGTAAACTGATGTCAACCATCGCCATCACAGGCACGGAAGGCATCGGCAGTGAGTTGACGGAAATTCTGCTGGCGCCGGACATCGAGCCAGGATCGAAACCGGGCTACCAGACGTGCAAGACGATCTACACGCAGCACATTCTGGGCGCCAAGATGGTCGATACGCCGATCACGATGGCGCAATCCGAGCAGCGCGAGATCTCCATTCAGGACGCGCCGGATGAGGTCCTGCAAGCGTTTCTCAAGGAGTGGGAAGCGCTGACTGTCGATGATCACATCGCGAACGTGATGCGCCTGTCCCGCATCTACGGGGTCGGCACCGTCATCCTCGGCTGTGAATCGGTCAAGTCCACCGATCCGATCGACATGACGAAGATTTGGGATCTGCCGATCTTCTTCAACGAACTCGATCCCCTCAATACCGCTGGCTCGTTGGTACTGACTCAGATCAGCACGTCCCCGGACTTCAACAAGCCGCAGCACGTGTGGACCGGGGGGCAGAGTTTTCACCGCTCGCGCTATCAAGTGGTGATGCATGAGGCTCCTGTGTTTCTCGACTACACGAACAGCGCCTTCGGGTTCGTCGGCCGCAGTGTGTACCAGAGAGCGCTCTACCCGCTGAAGTCCTTTATTCGCGCCATGATCGCGAACGACGCGATCCTGACCAAGCTCGCCCTGCTCGTGGCCAAGCAAACTCAGGCGGGCTCTGTCGGCGACATGCTCATGGATGGGATCGCCGCCATCAAGCGCACGTTCCTCAAGTTCGCGAAGTCTGGCGAGGTCCTCACGATCGGCAAGGATGAGGAAATCGAGACGCTGAACATGCAGAACGTGGACGGCGCCGGCACGTTCGCACGAACCAACGTCATCAAGGACATTGCCACGGCCGCGGACATGCCCGCGAAGCTGTTGGACAACGAGACGTTGGTTGAAGGTTTTGGCGAAGGTGTCGAGGATGCCAAACAAATCGTTCGCTACATCAACACGATCCGTCGCAAGATGCAGCCGGTCTACGCGTGGTTCGACAACATAGTCCGATACCGGGCGTGGAATCCCCGCTTCTACCGGTGGATTCAGAGCAAGTATCCCGATCGATACGGGCATGTGTCCTACGAAGATGCGTTCTACGAGTGGAGGCAGAACTTCACCGCCGTTTGGCCATCTCTGTTGATTGAGCCTGAGAGCGAGAAGGTCAAAGTCGCCGAAGTCAAGTTCCAAGTGCTCATCGCGACGGTGCAGACGCTGATGACGCAGATTGACCCGGTCAACAAGATGGAGCTATTCAAGTGGCTGAGTGACAACCTCGCTGAGAACGAGATCCTGTTCCAGCGCGGACTGTCTTTCGATTACGATTCGCTGGAGACTTTCCTACGACAGTCTCAGATCCGCGTCGAAGAGCAGGGCGATGCGCCCACGGGGTCCGCCGAGGACGGCATAGAGAACGTGGGTGGCGTAGCGCGCAAGCTGGGAAAGTTCGACTCTGCCGAAGTGCGCGCCACGTTGGAGCGCGCGAAGGAAGTCGTCGCGAGCCTGGATGACAGGCGGGCGGTAACTCCACGAGAATCGCGCCGGGTCGCG
>Ga0070741_10018911_pt1 | contig 11075 bp, 8 predicted proteins | sample Coa_R1_4_FD_66440 | JGI IMG/M metagenome (GOLD analysis project Ga0070741, IMG submission 66440) | Surface soil microbial communities from Centralia Pennsylvania, which are recovering from an underground coalmine fire - Coalmine... | ecosystem: Environmental > Terrestrial > Soil > Unclassified ...
CGGCGGCACCCCTGTGTCAGAGCTGCTTCTGTCCGGCAGTACGCTCTACGGCACGACATTTGCGGGGGGCAATAGCGACAGCGATGGCACCTTGTTCAAGATCAACACGGATGGTTCCGGTTTCACCACCCTGTACGATCTCAACGACAGCGCCGGCGACGGGCTTGCTCCGGTCGGGAACCTGGTCTTGTCGAATGGCACGCTGTATGGCGTGACGAATGACGGCGGCAGCGGTGACAATGGCACGGTGTTTTCGTTTAATATCAGCAGCAAGGTCTTCACCGTGCTTCACGCTTTCACGGACAATACCAATAACAGCGGTGACGGCGGCGTGCCACAGGGAGGCTTGGTCCTGTCGGGAAGCACACTATATGGCACTACTTCGGTCGGTGGCTTGCACGAGGATGGCACGGTGTTTTCGCTCAGCACCAAGGGACAGGCCTTCAACACGCTTTGGAGTTTCACCTCCGGAAATGATGGGACGCAGCCATACGGACAATTGCTCCTGCTCAACGGAGTCCTTTACGGGACGACCACCGGAGCAGGCGCCGGCGGCGGTGGCACGGTGTTCTCGTTGGGGCCTTGAGGCACCCATCGCGCCGCGATTCGGCATATAAATCTTCCTGGGATTCCCTCTCCGTCTGCCGCACGACTTATTTGCCGAGCATCTTCGCGATGATGAAAATCAGTACCGCGCCCCCGAGGCCGCCGCCAAAAAGAAGGTAGAGTAGCGAGTAGCCGGCGGCGGCAATGGGTGGGCTCAGGAATATTAGGTCATGCATGGGGACGAAGGGTTGGCTGTTTTCGGGGTTGAGAATTCTCGTGATGGTTCAGTTTCGCGGGCTTTGGTTCCTCATCGGAAAAATTGCCTGATCAAAAATGCCCCATTTCCAGGGAGCATCCCGGCCCGCGACCGTCTCCCTCTCCTCACCGGCGAAGGTCATGGCCACTAGGGTTTAAACCCCGCGTGTGGGTCGCCGTTCTGAAACGTCGCAATGCATCTTCAGGCCGCTCGTTTGCAATAACTTCGGCCCGACCATTTCCCTTACTTTGTGGGGTATATTACCCAGGTCACTTGCGATAGAATGATCGCATCGTACCCCCTACGAGCCGCCTGGCGGCGCGGTTAAGTTGCCCGCTTTCAAACTTCATCCCCCACATTGCATGAAAAACAAATTCCTGATCTGCGGTGCGCTGACGCTCGTCGCAGCCATCGCCACTCCGGCCTTTGCCACGACCGCCGCCTCGCTCAGCGACTTCGGCGGCATCGAAGATCCCGCGGTGATTTATCATCCCGCCACGGGTACTTTCACCAGCGACAGCTTCGTCAATATCACCGACGAGGGCGGCGGCGTCTTCAAGATGTACCTTCGCTTCTCCACCACCCAATGGGATGGTGACCGCACCACCACCAGCACCGACCGCCAGCGCGCGGAAGTGAAAGTGCTGGGACCGCGCCAGGCACCGGGCGAAACCTATGAATATGCCTCCACCTGGCGGACCGATCCCGCCATGACGGTGGGCGACCGTTTCTGCCACATCACCCAGGTCAAGGCTTACGACGGCAATGACACCAGCGACCCGCTCGTCGCCACCACCCTTTATCCCGGCGGCGTCGTGAAAGCGGAAAAAGACTCGCACGATGACTCCGGTTTGATCGGCGTGCGCACCTTCAGCTGGACGCCGAACACCTGGACGCGGGTCATCAACCGCCTCACGACCAGCTCCAGCGACGGCGCCCCCGACGGCGCACTCCTGACCTCGGTCAATGGCGATTCCTTCACCGGCGTCTCGAACACTCCGATGTATCGCGCCGGCGCCACGCAATATCAGCCCAAGTGGGGCCTCTATCGCGGCGTCGATGTCAACCAGACGTTTGGCAACGATTACATGGAGCACTCGAATGTCTCGGCCATCATGGGCACGTCGACGCCCACGGTTTCCGCCCCCAGCTTCAGCCCCGGCGGCGGCACTTATGCGAGCACGCAGATCGTGACCATCACTTCCTCCACCAGCGGCGCGTCCTTCCGTTACACGACGGACGGCAGCACGCCCAGCGAGACAGCCGGCACGATCTATTCCAGCCCCGTGAGCATCAGCAGCACCAAGACGCTCAAGGCCATCGCCTACAAGAGCGGCTCGAACGACAGCACGGTGACCAGCGCGCTCTACACCATCTCGCCGCCCCCCACGCTCAACTTCGAGGCCGAAAACCTCAGCTATACGGCCAGCGGTGCCACCGCGTCCGTCCAGACCGACGCCAATTCCAGCGGCGGCAAGTGGGTCGAACTCGCCGGCAACAGCACCGGCGATTATATCAACTTCACCGTGCCCAACGTCCCGGCCGGCACCTACCAGGTGAAGATGGAATGGAAAGGCAATACCAGCCGCGGCATCCTCCAACTCTCCATCGACGGCACCAACCTCGGCAGCAAGCTGGACCAGTATTCCGCCACCCAATCCTACCCCACGACGACCTTCGGCAATGTGACCTTCGGCTCGGCCGGCAACCATACCATCCGGCTGACCGTCACGGGCAAGAACTCGGCCTCGAGCGCCTACCAGCTCTCGGCAGACAAGTTCACCCTCGTCGGCCAGTAATCTCCACCGCTTTCAAGGCGCGGATGCGATCAATCGCATCCGCGTTTTTTTTAACTTCGCTCCGCTTGCGGCGGCTTTGATGATTTGCCGAGCTTGTCCACGGCCATGGATCGGCGAAGCCTGGAAACATATCGGTCAGCGGCAGCCCTGGCCATTTTATCGTCGAACCAGCCGTTCGTACTCTGTGTGCATCCCGATTCAGAACCAAATGACATCATCTCCCTCCTGCACGGCCAGTGCCCGCATGTTCAGGTTGATTCGCACGGACCAGAGATTGCCTACTTTTTTGAAGCGCAGCGATGGATGCGAGGGATTCGCCTTGAGCAGGGCGAACTGTTTGTCGGCCTGCTCCTGCACGTCCTTCGGCAGTGCATGATAAAGCTGCCAGAACCGGACCGTGGCGTGGTGAATCACAGCGGTTTGGTCCGGCCCGCCTTGTATTCGCTGATGGTTTCGTTCACCAGGCCATCCAGCCGGCCGGCCTTGGCGTCGCGCTCGATTTCCAGGTCCCAGAGCCATGCCCTCAGCTCGGCGAATTCCGCATCCGCGAGCTTTGCAATGGCTGTTTCGATTTCCTTAACCGTGCTCATTGAGAGCGGAATTGTCGTTTCTTCCAGCCATACTGTCAACCTCACCTCCGTGGCAGCCTCCTCTCCGCCATCCATGCTCTCGCCCTGGTTTGTCATTCTGAGCGGAGCGAAGAATCCATCCGGATAATTTGCCCGAATCGCTCAGGATGACATTTGGGAACTGCCCAAGACAGCAAAAATACGCAGCCTGTCCTCCGTCGGAAACAAATGCGGACGGATTTGGTGCGAAGCGCGCCTCCGCTCGGCCGGAAAAGCCCAAATCTGCGCGCGAAGCTGACCTCGGCCGAACGATGCGCCGCTCAATCAATCAAAGGCGCGCTATTATTTTGTGCCCGCGGTTTCTTTGGCCGGTTCTGCCGGCGTGGGGGCGACCACGGCCGCTTGCTTTCCGGGTTCCGCCGCGTCCTTTCCCGTCAATTCCTTTACCGTCTCCTTCGAAAAAGCTTCATACAACCAGTCCATCCGCATACTGTCTTGTCCGCCTCCCCATCCACCCAGAGCGTAGGAAGTGGAAACCGTGAAGCTATCCAGCTTATTTCCGGTGGGATCCTTTATCACCACCGTTCCCTCGATCTGATCCGACCCGGCCATAAAGCCCCACATCACGGCATTAAAAGTGGATCTCACCCGCACATTCGTGACGAGAATGTCCAATGTCGGCATCTCGCCCTTTTTCGAAGCGTCATAGACCGAGTAACCCGAAAGCGCCATTTCGATATGCCGCCGGAGCGCCTCTTCGTCAAATTTCAGGCTGTCTTTGAGCTTTTCCTTCATCTCAGGCGTCAGGGCGACCTTGACCTCAGCTATCTTTTTCCCTTCGGAAAGTTTAAAGCTGGCCGCCGGTTCGTTGGGCGCCCGGGTGACACCGGAAGCACAGCCGCTGTAAAACAGCGACAGAAGGCCAAGAATATTTGCAACAAGGACAGTACGCCTGGAATATTTTTTCATGCTGGAATGCCGGCGAGAGCAAAATCAGGGTGCCCCCTCACCGGTAATATAATCGCAGCAGGCGTTTCCGGTGAGTCAAGACCGATCCCCTGCCGCATACTTCGCTGCAATTAGGAATCAATGGCGCGAAGGATAAATGAATATTGGCTTTCCGGGCCTTGCCCGCAAAAGTGCACCCGATGGTAAGAGCGATGCACATGCGGCCGGCCGCCGGTCTTACTTATGCGAAAGCGCCCCCACTCCGCGCCGCTCCGGCGATCATGCGCCGGCCCGCGTCGCCCACGGCCCAGCCGGCAACCGAATCCGCTTTTCCAGCCAGCTCCGCCTCCTCCGCCCGCGACCGTGGCCGCGGGCGGGACGCTGACGCCGCGCATCTGCCCGGGAGCGTCGAGCAGACGCTGCGCACTCCCGGTGCACCGCTCGACGCCGCCACGCGGACGACGATGGAAGCGCGATTCGGGCGCAAATTTGGCGAGGTGCGCGTCCATACCGATGCCCAGGCGGCCAAATCAGCCGAGGCAGTAAACGCGCAGGCTTATACCGTCGGCCATCAGATCGTTTTCCGGCAGGGCCATTATCAGCCGGACTCGGCGAAAGGCCGGCATCTGCTCGCCCATGAGCTCGCTCATGTCGTCCAGCAGGCCGGTGCCACGAGGGATACATCGAAACCGCTCGCGATTGCCGGACCCGACACAGCCGCTGAACTGCAGGCAGAACAGGCCGCCCGCTCGCTCTCGCCCACTCCGCTGGACTATCAGCCACTGGGCGTGGCCCGGACCTCGACGGGTTTCCATGCCCGAAAGGAATTCGCTGACAACACGATGGCGCCTGAAGACTGCGACTGGAAGGAGCCGGACGATGCTGCCGTAACGGATATCATTGTGACGACGCTTGGCGGTCCGCGCGGCAATCGGTACACGGCCAATAAACTTTGGAACGCGTGGCAGGATATTCGCGGCCAGCGTGAAAAGCCCGATGGATCGAATTGCTGCGATGCAAATCTGGCCGCGGCTGAACATTATTTCTATGCCCGCTATCGGGTCACCAACCGGGACTTCTCCCCTTTCGGCATGAAGGCCGCAATCTGGGGATATGGCTTTTTCAAGTTTCTCTTCCCGCGTTCAGGCATCTGCCCAAAATCGCCCGACAGCGAAAAACAAAGGGATTGGGCCTATAACGGCGCGGACGACGCGGCCAACGCCGACATGCCGTCGTGGGGCGACTTTTTCAACATGCTCGGCAACGGCCAGTAAGCTTGTCGGATGCCGAAAGGATAAGCCAAAGCCCCATCCTCCTTTCCGCCGGGCATAGCGGCTATTTCGGCACCCCGCACCGGCGAGGCGAGACGGTAAGATTGGGCGCCGGAAAAAAAGTTGCAGGTAGTTTGTCCGGTTTTTCATCGGCTGGCTGTTATAAGGTATGGTTCAGCGAACAGACCGTTCCCTGCAAATTTCGCGCTGCTCTGTAACTTTCGGCCATCGGAGCGGGTATAAAATATGTCAGTCACGGCGCCGATGGCCATGACGGCGCTTTATCAGCCTTATTTTCCTGCAGTGGGGGTTTGCAGCTGCAGGTTAGGTCAATGGTTAGGTCAAAGTAGCTCTGGCGGTTCGGAACCGCCAGAGCTATGACGAGCCAGCGGGCATTAGCCGCGCTTGAGGCCGCCGCCGGGATTTATTTGGCCTTGACGGCATAATTCACATATGAACATTTCTTTCATTAGCGAACATTTGTCGCTGAACCCTCCCTCCCCTGAAAGCCGTCCAAATCTTCCTCCGCGCGACAACCGCCCCGCTGCCGGGCCGGGCTCGCGCCCCGCTTTGGCCTTTCGCTGGCGGAGGAAGCGGCTCCAACGGGGCCATGATTATTTTCGGCAACGTGCTCGATGAAACACAGGCTGGTGGCACCGAGGTCGGGGCCTGGTGCCCTCACAGCCAGCTTCCATGAGCCGTTTCCCTGCACCAAAGCAGTCCTGCCGCCTGGCTCGGGGGAGCCAGGCGGCACAGCTTTTTTCTGCCCGTCCGCTCAGGCAGTCGCTTATTAGGCAGAAGAGATAATTCAAGAATGTGGAGCATGCCGGGGATATACCCTTAGCTTCGGCACATCAGGGACCGGGTCGGAAGATTTTTGCCTTTTCCATGATCACCAGCACGAGAGTGACACTGAGCAGGCCGACAAATACCACGCCCAGCAGCACGAGGTACACGGTCGAGGCCCATTCCAGTGACTGAATGAAGTAACCAAAATGCGGCGAACGGGCTGTCACGTCGCCCTTCTCCGAAAGGCTGAAGCGCACGGTGCAAAACTCATTGACCTTGTCGAATTGCCCGAGCTGCACGCCCAACTCCTGGATCTTGCCCTCAACATCGAGGATCTCCTGTTCCAATTTCACCAGCTCGTCGATCTTTCCACCCTGCTTTTTCAGATCGACCAGCGCATCGCGGGTTTTTTCCAGCGTCGTGCGCTTGGCCTTCAGCTCCAGATAGTCGTTGGTTTTGTCGGTCTTCGTGACTTGGTAGGTGTCGACTTTTCCGATTTTTTTCAGGTCGGCGATAATGTCGTCGAAATGACCGGGTGGCACGCCGATCACCAGCCGCAACCAGCGGCGGTTGTTGTCGCTGTTGGTGATCTCTTCCTGGATCAGCGCCTCGTGCGCCTTGACCGCCGCGCGAGTCTTTTGCTCATCGGCGTCGAATTGCGTGGTGGTGGATTGGAGCGATGCGATCTTTTCGTACTTCTGTTCCACGGTCTGAATCCCGGGCGCCTCGGGCAAATTCACCGTGAGTGAGGCGTAATTTTTGACGCCGGCACTGAAATCGATATCGGGACGCATAACCTGCTTCTGCATTTCATACTCGGCGTAGCCGCCGCCCAATTCGAGATAAAGGAAATGCAGGGCGACGAGGACGAGGTAGCCGAGCGCGATGAACAATAAACCGACGAGAAGTTTCTTCTTCATTGGGTGTTGGGGTTGCTGGATTTGCTGGATTAACGATCGACCGACGATTTTCTTAGAAACGATTTGTCACGCTATTCCCGGTCGCTCCGCAGTCGCGGCCATCGCCTGGCTAACTTTCACCATAATACCATCCTACCGGCCATGTGAAAATGTGCACCGTCTTTCGCTTGAACATTCTGTTTACGGATGAATAAGACCGGCTAACTGTAAGCCCATGATTGTTCATAAAATATCAGGAGACCATGACGCCTTTGAGCATCACCTGTCTTTTCCCGCGGGTCCCCGGCGGGGGGGCTGGCCGTCCCGGGAGATGATCCCAAGCCGGGCCGCTGGGTTGCTGCGCATGGCACGGAGGCAGGCGCCTCACGGTTCCGGTCGGCGGCTTTGGAAATCGCACTTTGCGCCTTTGTATCTTCGCGCTTAAAAATCCGACTGGGTCCGGAAACCCACCGGCCAGCGGCAGCCGGCATGGCCCAGATTACAAGAGTTTAGACCTGCCCCCTTCTGACTGCCCTGGCAGTTGAGCGACCGTTGGTGGTTAAAGACGATCTTGAGCTACTCTCTTTAGCCGGATCAACGTCTTGGGATGCTCTAATACTTGTAATGAACAACATCGTTTACACCGACGGAGATCGTTCGGCTGCCGGAATCACTTATTCTGCATTGCATTTCCTCCACACTTTTAAAACCCGGTTTTCAAAACCCATCATCGCATTTTATGGTCATGAAAGCACGGTCTTGCCTCACGAATACGTAAAAGCAGGCGCTATGGTCTGCCTACAGCTCCCATTTAAACTTCCAGAGTTCTTAGATGCTATTCATCGAGCAGCAAGAAATGCAGGCCGAGGTGAAAGATAATGCATGGCCTCTTTTTGTTCCTTACGGATGCTATCTACAGCCTTTCTGAGCAGATATTGGTTCCAATATACATGCTCGTCGTTTCCTTGAACCAGATCATCAAAGTCGCTGCCAGGATATTTGCCGCGATTGTCATCACGGTTATCTGGATCTTGGCCCAAGGCATGAATGAATTCATGTACCAAGGTTGGTACGTGGGTAGCGAAGTCGCGGCTGATGCACATATTACTTTTCCATCCAAGGCCTTGAGCGTAAGATTTTGAATTGGTCGCAGGAAAGATACGCGGAATCATAGGTGAAAAAAATGTGCATCGAACTAAAAAGTCGGCCTTAAAGTTCTCACCCGTACACTCTCGATAATCGACGTGGCTTCCATCTTTCAGACGATGATTCTTTACCAGTTTAATGCTCCCACACTTCTCATCTGTAAGAGAGTATTTAACGCTCAAGTCAGAGCATCGGTCATTAATTACTGGCTTCAAAAGCTCCATCGCATCAAGAGCGACAGAGCGACTCACTGAATTCGGGTCGACGTCCGAATAGAATGCTACAACATTAATGGTTAATTTGTACATAGGCGCATTGTATCGAAATGAGGCTCCTAGGCGCAAACCGTACCATTTGTAGGTTCTAAACAAAAGCTGAGTAACCTTTGCGGTTGCTCAGCTTGTCCAAGACCGACAGTCACTTACATACTGTGAACCAAATCCAAGGTTACAGTATTAGAATAGTTCTAATCACTGGCACGCCTCACACGTGCCGCCGTTGCGCATCGCCTCGATTGAGCAGGCGGTTTTTTCGGCGTCGGTGTAGGTGCGCGGGGCACCGGTTGAAAGCTGAGCGTTGAGAGTTGAGGGCGCTGCAGCTGCGCCTTCCCCAGCCAGCGCGACGGCGACCATGCCGGCGATGGTGTCGCCGGAGTTGATGCCGCCATCCTGACCTTCCTTGACCGCGCCGCGGACTTCCTTTTTCACCGACACGGTCGCCTTCTCGATGTTGGAGGCGCCGAGGGTGCGAAGATAATACGTGGTCTTGAGGCCCTGGTGCCAGGCCGCGCGGTACATGTGGCTGAGGGTCTTCAGGTCGGGCGTCTTGAGCCAGAGGTTGACCGACTGCGACTGGTCGATCCATTTCTGGCGGCGCGCGGCGGCGTCGAGGATCCATTTGTAGTCGATGTCGAAGGCGGTGAGGTACTTTTGCTTGAGGTCCTCGGGGATGCCGGGGATGTCCTTCAGCTCGCCGTCGAAATACTTCAGGTTGTCGATCATGTCCTGGTTCCACAGCCCGCGGGCCTTGAGGTCCTTAACGAGGTAGGGATTGAGGATGATGAACTCGCCGGAGAGGTTGGATTTGACGAAGAGGTTCTTGTAGGTGGGCTCGATGCAGGGCGAGGTGGCGGTGATGTTGGAGATGGTGGCGGTGGGCGCGATAGCGAGGACGTTGCTGTTGCGCATGCCCTGGACGGCGATCTTCTGGCGGAGGTGGGTCCAGTCCATCTTGCCGCCGCGCGGGACCTCGACGGGCAGGCCGCGCTCCTGTTCGAGGAGGTCGAGGGTGTCCTGCGGGAGGAGGCCGCGGTCCCACTTCGAGCCCTTGTAGGTGGAATAGGTGTCGCGCTCGTAGGCGAGGTCGGAGCTGGCCTCGTAAGCGTAGTAGGCGATGGCTTCCATGGCCTCGTCGTTGAACTCGACGGCGGCGTCGGAGGCGAAGGCGAGCCCCTTCATGTAGAGGGCGTTGGCCAGGCCCATGACGCCGAGGCCGATCGGGCGGTGGCGCTGGTTGGCGAGGCGGGCGGCCTCGGTCGGGTAGAAATTGATGTCGATGACGTTGTCGAGCGCGCGGACGGCGATGCGGATGGTCTCGCGGAGCTTTGGGTGGTCGATGTTGCCGGCGGCGTCGAGATGGGTCTCGAGGATGATGGAGCCGAGGTTGCAGACGGCGGTCTCGGTGTTGGAGGTGTTGAGGGTGATCTCGGTGCAGAGGTTGGAGGAATGGATCACGCCGACGTGGTCCTGGGGGGAGCGGATGTTGCAGGCGTCCTTGAAAGTGATCCAGGGGTGGCCGGTCTCGAAGAGCATCGAGAGCATTTTCTTCCAGAGCTCGAGGGCCTCGACCCTCTGGCCGGTGATCTTGCCCTCCTCGGCGAGCTTCTCGTAGGCGAGGTATTTTTCCTCGAAGGCGCGGCCGTAGAGGTGGTGGAGGTCCTTGGCCTCGTTGGAGCGGAAGAGCGTCCAGTGCGAGCGGTTTTCCATGCGCTTCATGAACAGGTCGGGAATCCAGTTGGCCGTGTTCATGTCGTGGGTGCGGCGGCGGTCGTCGCCGGTGTTGCGGCGGAGCTCGAGGAACTCGAAGATGTCGTTGTGCCAGGTCTCGAGGTAGGCACAGCCGGAGCCGCGGCGCTTGCCGCCCTGGTTGACGGCGACGAGCTGGTCGTTGTGGAGCTTGAGGAAGGGGATGACGCCCTGGGACTCGCCGTTGGTGCCGGCGATGTGGGCGCCGGTGCCGCGCACGCTGGTCCAAGAGCCGCCGAGGCCGCCGGCCCACTTGGAGAGGAAGGCGTTTTCGGCGATGCCGCGCATCATGATGCTCTCGATCGTGTCGTCGACGTAGTAGAGGTAGCAGGACGAAAGCTGGGAATGGAGCGTGCCGGAGTTGAAGAGCGTGGGCGTGCTGCTGCAGAAGCGGCGGCTCTTGTAGAGGCCGTAGAGGGCCGAGGCGCGGTCCTCGCGGGCGGCCTGCTCGTCGAGGAAGAGGCCCATGGCGACGCGCATCCAGAAGAACTGCGGGGTCTCGATGCGGCGGGCGGGCTTGGCGGTCTTGTCGACGATGAGGTAGCGGTCGTAGAGCGTCTGGATGCCGAGGAAGTCGAATTCGAGGTCGGCGGAGGGGTCGAGCACGGCGCCGAGCTTGGCGAGGTCGAATTCGAGAAGGCGCGGGTTGAGGCGCTTGATGGCGACGCCGTGCTCGAGGTACTTCTTGAAAGCGCGCTGGTGAAATTCGCGGAGGCGGCCGATGCCATCGTGGACGATGTCCCAACCGAGGACCTCCTCGTAGATATAGGTGAGCTGGATGCGGCCGGCGAACTTGGCGAAGTCGGCGTCCTTCTCGATCAGGGTCTT